>Ga0209542_10014338_pt1 | contig 13504 bp, 15 predicted proteins | sample RifCSPhighO2_01_FD_184028 | JGI IMG/M metagenome (GOLD analysis project Ga0209542, IMG submission 184028) | Soil microbial communities from Rifle, Colorado - Rifle CSP2_plank highO2_0.1 (SPAdes) (version 2) | ecosystem: Environmental > Terrestrial > Deep subsurface > Rock core/Sediment ... | reverse complement strand
ACTCCTAATTTTTCAACGTTTAAATCCAAATGATTTACTGCTTGCACAGCATCTGTGTGTAGCAAAGGGAAAACTGAAAGGTTTTTGAATGGTCTGGCCGGGATAGGAACCCGGGGATCCGAGGACCTGAAAAAACCTTTCAGTTTTCCCGACTGCTTTTTGAAATGCCTTATTTCTTTCGCAATCTCTCGAATAGGCTGAACTGTACCAATTTCATTATTAGCATACATTACTGATACTAATATTGTATTTCCTTTTATTTCTTTTTTTATTTTTTTTTCATCTATTATTCCGTTTTTCTCGACGGGTACTATTGAAATTTCCGCCAGTTTTTTTTTCTGAAGCATTTTAAAAGTTTCTAATACTGAAGGATGTTCAATGTTAGTGGTAATAATATGGGGTAATTTTTTCCCGGGCCAAGCGGAAACAACACCTTGAATAGCAAGATTATTACTTTCTGTGCCTCCACTGGTAAAAATTATTTCTTCTGGTCGAGCTTTTAAAATAAGAGCAATTTCTTTATGTGCATTTTGAAGTTTTGTTTTTGCTTTTACTCCTTCCATGTGGATAGAACTTGGATTGGGAGACACCGAAGCGGCATAATCTAAATAAATATTTCTTGATTTAGGCATAGAAATAGTATACCCGGCTAGTAGATTTTGGCAATGCTCGCTTTGCGAGCGCATTATTATGCCTTGCCAAAATTCACTACCGGGTATATATTGAAAACGTATGAATCCCGTACGAAATTACGGGAAATTAATCATAACATAATAATTCTATCATAAAAAATGGTGATAGGATTTCGTACGGGATGAATATAAAGCTCGAAGTTATTTTTTTTATTTTTGGAGGAATCGCTATCCTAATTAGCGCTATTTGGATTATCAGAACGGAAAAACGTCTAAAAAAATTTTTTACTGGTAAAAAAGGAAGGGATTTGGAAGAAAGCATTATAATCTTAGAAGAAGACATTTCAAAATTGAAATCTGCAAAAGAAAAAACCGAAAAGGAAATCATTGAAATAAATAAAAAATTAAAAAAGAGCATTAGGGGTCTTGAGACTATACGTTTTAATCCTTTTCCCGATCAAGGCAGCAATCAGAGTTTCGCGGTTGGCATGGTAAATGAAGATGGAGATGGTGTAGTATTTTCAAGTTTATATTCTCGCGAACGAATGAGCATTTTTGCTAAACCTATCAAGAATGGAAAATCGGATTATGAACTTACAACAGAAGAAAAAAATGTACTAGAAAAAGCAAAAGTATAAAAGGAAAGTTTCTTAAAATTTTTTCATCCGAGGGTCCCACTCGGTATTCCGAGAAGGGCGCAGGATAAAAAATTTTAAGAAACTTTCCGAAGACAAAATGGAAAAAATAAAAGAAGAAAATATAATAGAAAGATCACCAGTAGTGGTAATAATGGGTCATATTGACCACGGTAAATCAACTCTTCTTGATTACATAAGAAAAACAAATATAACTGAAAAAGAATTGGGAGGCATAACTCAGCATATCTCCGCTTATGAAGTTGAAATCCCGACGCCAGATAAGTCTGGGTCGGGACCCCGACCGCAAGCGTCGGGGAAGATAACTTTTATTGATACACCTGGCCATGAATCATTTTCAAAAATGCGTGAACGTGGAGCGCAGATTGCTGATATCGCCGTTTTAATTGTTTCTGCCGAAGATGGAGTAAAACCCCAAACAATCGAGGCATGGAAAACAATAACTGCAAACAAAATACCTTGTATTGTTGCTATTAATAAGATAGACAAAACAAATGCCAACATTCAGAGAACAAAAACAGAATTAGCAGAGAACGAAATATATCTCGAAAATTACGGCGGTAAAATTCCATTTGTCGAAATTTCAGCAAAAAACGGCACTGGGGTAGATGATTTATTATCATTGATTAATATTCTGGCAGAAATGGAAGACTTCAAGGGTGATAAGGATGAAAATGCTTCTGGTTTGGTGATTGAAACAAACCTTGATTCCAAACGTGGAATTCAGGCCACTCTTATTATAAAAAACGGTTCTCTTAGAAAAGGGATGACAGTAGTGGTAGAAGACAGTGTTTGTTCTACGAATATTATAGAAGATTTTTTAGGAAAAATAATAAACGAAGCAACTTTTTCTTCCCCAATACGTCTTATTGGTTTTGACAAAATGCCCCGGATAGGCGCAGAATTCAAATCTTTTAAAACCAAAAAGGAGGTAGAAAAATATATAAGAGAATTTGGCTCTTCAAAGTCGGACCTTGGGGGTTCAAAAAGGTCCGATCTTTTTCCACCGGAAGATAATACCAAAAAAATAATTCCAATCATATTGAAAGCGGATATTGCGGGTTCCATAGAAGCTATAGAAAAAGAAATAAGTAAAATAAGAAATGAAAACGCAGAATTTAAAGTTGTACAAAAAGGAGTGGGGCCTATTTCAGAATCAGATATAAAAACTATCAGTGGGGGTGAAAATATTCTGGTTATAGGATTCAATGTAAAAATAGACAAAAGTGCAGTTGAATTGGCCGACAAACGGGGTATCACTATTTCTTTCTTTGATATCATCTATAAAATGACCGAATGGCTGGAAGTCGAAATGGAAAAAAGGAGACCAAAAATTGAAACTATAGAAACAACAGGCAGTTCAAAAGTTCTAAAAGTTTTTAGTCGTACCAAAGAACGTCAAATAGTAGGTGGTAGAGTTTTAAAAGGACAAATGGTTTTAGATAAAATTGTTAAAATTATGCGTCGAGATTTTGAAATTGGGCGTGGCAGAATAGTGAATTTGGAAAAGGCTAAAATGAAAGTGAAAGAGGTAGAAGAAGGTATGGAATTTGGTATGATGATTGAATCAAAAATAGAGATTTCCGAAGGAGATATGATTGAGTCATTTAATATCACACAAAAATAAAAGCAGGGTTTCTTAAAAAATTTTCGTCCGAGGGTCCCACTCAGTACTCTGAGAAGGGCGCAGGATAAAATTTTTTAAGAAACCCTGCTAAACACATAAAACATACAATGGAAAGAAATGAAAAAGTAGCGAATCTTCTGAAAGAGTTGGGGGCTCAATTTTTAGAACGTGAAAATAACAACACTTCTCTGATCACAGTTACTTCTTGCACAGTATCCCTCGATTTAAAACGTGCCACTATTTTTATAACTGTTTTACCTGATGAAAAAGAAAAAAGCGCTCTTTCATTTGTAAAACGGAAACGCGGTGAATTGCGTGAATATATTAAAAAAAATATGCAAATAAAAATTATCCCTTTTGTGGATATACAAATAGATCTCGGAGAAAAAAACCGCCAAAAAATTGACGAACTACTAAGAAATTAGTTGCTAGGTTCTAGTTTCTAGGTTATAGTAAAAACAGAATTGTTAAATAACTTCGGCCTAGTCGCCAAGTGGTAAGGCAAGAGTCTGCAAAACTCTTATACGGCGGTTCAATTCCGCCCTAGGCCTCAAATGTAATTTGAAAATAAAAATATATAATTGATTAGCTAGTTTTTGAAAAATGCCCGGATGGCGGAATTGGTATACGCGCACGACTTAAAATCGTGTCTCGCAAGGGATGTGGGTTCGATTCCCACTCCGGGCACAAGATTTTTATATTTTAATAAAAATCTAAAAATTTTTTTAACCGCCCATAGCTCAGCTGGTAGAGCAGATCCCTCTTAAGGATAAGGTCGGGGGTTCGATCCCCTCTGGGCGGACACAAAAGAATATATTGCTGGGATGGCGGAATTGGTATACGCGCTAGTCTTAGGAACTAGTGGGGCAACCCTTGGGAGTTCGAGTCTCCCTCCCAGCACAAAATATATGTTATAGATTTTGTATCTAACTCGAAAGCCGGAGCGTGACGACGCGAGGCGGGGTCGCGGGCTTTTTCAACAGAAAAAGACCTGTGACCGAGTCTCCCTCCCAGCACTTGACTTTTCTATAGATAAGTGCTATACTTATCAGTATGAATAAAATAAATAACAAATCAATACTTTTAGGCTTGGAAATATTAATTATTTTGGCTTTTGGTGTAATGATTTTTGCCCCCATCGAAACTAAAGCCTATGACGAATATTCTTACTATCGTTTCGCAAGTAATCCTGAACCAATAAACCCAGTACCAATTATTTCTTCAATAAAACCAAACTCTATTGATAAAATAAGAGGAAAAACAACCATTACCATTACCGGAAACGGTTTTACCCCAGATTCGGTAGTTAGAAAAAATAATGCTAATCGCATCACCACTTTTATAGATTCTAAACATCTTTTGGTAGATATTTTTCCTAGTGATGTTTATAATCAAAACGAATTTTATCTAACCGTCTTTAATGGTGAACCTGGAGGAGGATTTTCAAATGCTTCCTTATTCACTATAAAAAATAATACTGGGACAGACACGACCACTATAAGTACTACAAGTTCTTCTATTACTAATTATTCTTCTACCCAAAATAGTTCTAATTCCAACTACAATACTAATTATTCAAATACCTCAGAGGAAAACAACAGCGTGAATGCCAGCGATTTTAATGAGAGTTATGGTAGTCTTACAGCTAACGCTTTATTGGGATCAAATAGTTTTATGCCGACTGGTTTAGTTCAATGGATTATTTTTGCAATACTAATTGTATTGATAATCTTTTTATGGAGATATGTCCATCGTTCTAAAGAAAAATACATGTTAGAACCGATGAAACATGCTTAAAAAACAGCTTATTAATTATAAACAAAAAAGTCAACCTTTTGGGTTGACTTTTTTGTTTATGTGTGATATACTTTAAAGGTAATAAGTACTTTGACAAAAATGTTAGATTAGTTTGTTTATTTGAGTGGCTATCTCCCTTTTCGGCCTTTCAAATAAACAAACTATAAACTAACAAAAATAAAGGAGATTATCATGGGAACAACATTATTTGTTCTACTAGTAGCAATAGTATTAATAGGATCTTTAGTAAAAATACCTGTTGCGTATTACGGTGTAGAGGTATTATTTGGCAAAAGAACAGGAAAAACATTTAAAGAAGGAATCCATTTCTTAAAAATTCCATTCTTTACAGAGGTATTACTTTTTTCTAAATCGTTAAAGACTTACACCTTTGACGACAAGGAAGCGATAGTGGTATTTTCTGCAGATAATATGGAAATCACTATTGAGGGAGCGGTTCAGTTAAGACCTTCCTACAAAAATTTAGGTAAATTTGTAGAAATACCAGAAAGAACAATCGTAGATGGTATGAAAGATGCCATTGAAGGAGGATTAGGTGTTGTAGCTGGTCAGGAAGAAGGAGAGAACTTCATTAAATATAGAAAGGAAATTGAGTATATCATTAATTGCCTGTTCTGTCTCGAAAGAAGGCCTGATTTCTATATTAATGAGGTTAAAAGCTTTAGAGAAAAGTCAACGGAATCTTTTGATGAATATCTCAAAAAATTAGAAGATGCAGGAATTGATGCTAAAAAAATAGAAAAACTAAAAAGCACAGAATGGATAATTAATCCTAAACCAAGAAAACCTGAAGATGATCCTAAAAAACCTGAAGAATTAGATGTCTTAAACTTCTATAGAGACAATATTAGAAGGATAGAGACAATGCTACAACTAGAAATTTTAACGAAAGGAAATTCCGGAATTGAAAATTCTTATTCTATAGAAATAGAGGCTTTTAAAATGGCAAAAGTGTCATTTAGTAAAAAAACAACTGAGTCACTAGAAAAAAAGAAACAAGCAGAAAAAGATTTACAAGCCTCTACTCTAAGACAAAAAGAAAAAATGAAATTCATGGGAGAACTTATAAAAAATGGAGTACCAGCAAGTCAAGCATCTAATGACGCTGATGCTATGGTAGGAATAGGTCCTAAACAAACTATAGCTGGAAATGCTATTCCTTTCATAAATATTGGAGGAGGTAAGTGAAATGTCTGATAATACAAAAAAGACAGGAAGCATAGTAGATAAAAAAATATTATTTACAATTTTGTTTTTATCTATTTTTATCTTTATTGTTATCCCACTAATATTTGAAGAAGAAGAGGAAAATAGTTATTCTCTATCAAAAAAAGAAATAGCTGGTGACAACTCTAACCTTAAAAACTCAAAAGAGTTTTTAAAATTAATGTTCGACGATTACACTCCGTGCAATATTCCCATTAATTATAAATTTGAGTTAGACACACAGGGAGATCCTATCTCTCTTAAATTTCCAGGTGTTGATAGAATAATCTATTATTCTGGAAAAGGAACGATAAAAGTTCCTCCTAGAAAGCCAGGAAATGTTGAGATTCTTTCTTCTAATCCTAATCTAAAAGCGAGAGTCAGGATTTGGAAAGTTATTATCGGCTACTAATTAATCGCGTTTAGCCAACGCAAAAGGGATAGTTTTTAACTATCCCTTTTTTTATTGCCAAATTTTTATAGAAATTACGGATTATAATCATCTAACTGCACAGTTCCCTCTTCAGGATTTATTCCTTCTATGTTGAAAGTCCTCATAATGATATTCAAAATTGTGAAAACTCCCATCATTATGACAATTCCGACAATCCCCCAAATCATATGATTTTTACCAGTCGTTTTTTTCTCTTCATTTTCTCCATTTGAAATAAATTCGAAGATACCGTACAGAAAATACACTACTGCTAAACCAAAAAGAAGTATGATGAGTGGATTTATGATAAGCTTATTGACGTTTGAAACAAAAGAATCAACACTGGCATAAGCTATGTTTGTAAAGAGTAAATCCATTCCGTTAGAAGTTAGAAAGGAACTGTTGGAATACTGATGTTCGTTGGTTGATCTAAATCAAAAGTTTTCTTAACAATACCAACAAGCCCCCACATAGCAACAATCACCACCAAACCAATAATGCCATAAATCATCCTCATCTTTCCTTTTTGTTTTGCTTCTTCTTCACTTGAAATAACATATTGCACAACTCCCCACACAAAATAAACTACTCCTAAAACAACAAGAATTGGAATAAGAGTGTCTAGAATATTCCCAGCTATACAAATTACTTTTTGAATTGTTCCAAGCTCCGCTGCATCACAACCTAGTGATTGTCCTGACTGTTGAGCTAACACCATAAACGGCGCAAAACCTAAAACAAAACCCGACAATGTAATTAATTTTTTCTTCATAATTTATTCCGCCAAAGGCGGATCAGCCTAAGGCTGAAATGACTAATAATAAAAACGACCTTATAATAATACTAATAATAACCTATATTGTACCACAAAAAACAAACAAAAGTAATGCAAGTTAATTACTTCAACTGTGGAATAACATACTCAATACCAAAAGTAGTTCCTACTATTTTTACTAGACCCCAAACACCAATCATCACTGTTAAACCTATAATTCCCCAAATCATAAATTGCTTACCTTTTTCTCTTTTTGCTTCTTCTTCGTTATTTATAACATATTGAACAACTCCCCAGATAAACATAACCATAGCCAAAGCAAAAATAAGAGGGATTACCGACCCACTAATAATACAACTGACATAACTTAAAAGGTCTTGAAATTTAGGATCAGCAGCTAAAGTACATAACATAAAAATATTTAATGAAATAAGTTAATTTATAATGCAAGCACAGTGTCTGATATAAGCTGTGCGATAGCCCACGACCCTAGCAGTATCGCTGCTCCAATCAAAGTATATAACAGTGCATCTTTAGCTTTCTTAATAGATTCTGGTTTGCCTCGGGCAGAAACAAAAAGAAAACCACAATAAATTATGGCTAAGGCAATAATAGGAATACCAATTTTTATTACTCCTTCTAAAATAGTTTTAATTAATTCGTTTATTGTGTCTGCTCCTATGGGATTATCAATTGTTACAATTGGAGGATCTCCAGTAACCTGTGCAAAAGACAAAACCGGAGAAACTAAAATAAAAGTTACTGAGATAATCTTCAATAAATTTTTCCTAATATAATTCATCATATCTTTATATTATACCCTGTAGTGAAATTTTTCCAAAATTCTACTACGGGGTTATATTCTTTATAATTCTAAAATCCAAACCAATCCCAAGTTTTATCATACCCTACTATTGATAATATCGTCTGAATTATAAGAAAAGCGGCAACCGCCACAATTAGGCCAATAGCTACATTAGTAAATATCTTTTTTGCCTTGGATTTCTTTTCAGTTGATCCTCCTGAAGTTATAAGTTCAAATCCTGCATAAGCAAACATAATAGCGGCAATAGGTATAACCATCTTAAAAAGAATAAATTTTATAACTTTATTTATGAGGGTCAAAAACTGATAAAATCCACAAGGATTTTCTTCTGAACCATCACAGGGAACTAAACCTGTATTAGAATCTGTTTCATCTCCAGTATTATCTCCACCAGTTCCATTATTTCCGTCTCCACAAACTGCTGGGGTACAGGGTATACTTTCAGTAGAAGAACCAGAACAATTAGCTCCCCCGTTCGATGGAGGTGGATTATTACAAGTACGAGTCCTTGTTTGAGTACCTGTTTGACCAACGCTCCAATTGCTCCAGTCACTCCAACCACCATTGATAGGATCACCAATATTACCACCTCCAGTAGCGCCTTCACAAACACCATTTTTTACAGATATGCAGTTTGTCCAATTATTATTTTGTTTTACAGTAAATGGATATACTGCTCCATAAGGAATATAACCTGTTCTAATACTTAACACATTGCCATAAAACTTAGTACCAGGATTATCATTCAAATAACCAACCGCTCTAAAATAATAAGTAGAAAAAAGATTTAATTCTGGACTTGTATAAAAAGCATTAGATTCTTCCACATTATTTTCACGAACGATTTTTATTGTTTCTTCAGCATCAGTATCTAAATTTGAATCATTTTTTTTAAATTGAAAATAAGTAGTAAATCCCCCTCTATTAAAATTACCCGAATAATACCCTCCAAATATAAAACTAGTCGAACTCAATACTGAATATCCAGTGGTCTTAATAATTATTTCATCCCCCGCCTGAGCAAAAACCTTTGTATTAGAAATAAAAAATAATGAAAAAATTAGAACTAAAATAAGGGTCGTAATAAAAAATATTTTAAAATTTAATTTTTTCATGGTTCGATTTTACTCACCATGACCTCTTCGAGCCTGAGTCTCAGAGCCGAAGGCCTGAGTTTTCATCGAAGGGTCATAAAATTTATTTAATTAATAATAACCCCAACTTAGCATTGGCATCACTTATAGCTTGTGTAGCTGTCATGCTGTTTGAAAGTACTTTTTCTACCATTCCCTGGAAAATATCATTGGTGCCTTTTGGCGATGGATCAAGCCAACTTCTGGCAAAAAAAGCAGATGCATAGAAAGTCGGCAAATATGCATCTGTCGGCATAGTTTTTAGCAAGTCTCGACGAGCTGGGGATACTCCGAGAGAAGCAGCAAATTTTGAAGCAAAATCGCTATTGGCTATAAGGCCTGCCGCTATAAAAGCAGTATTGAAATTTTTGGAAAAAGAGGAAATGGCAATACCTGTTACACGAGCGGAAGTCATTTTAAAATTACTATTTCTAATCTGGGGCATGGCTGTGACTAAAAAGTTTTGATTCGGGTTTTTGTTGACCAAAGATTGAAGTTCGCTGGCATAACCAAAATAAAACGCCAAATTCTCCGCACTAAAAACATCGCGGGAATTAGAAAAAGATTTATTCCAAGAATAAACATCCTTTAACGGATCGGCAAAATCTGTATAAAATTTTAAAATTGAACCCAAATCATATTTTTTGTTGCTTTTATCTAAAACAGAAATAAAGGATCCATTTTTTTCAGACACAATTGAATTTTCCGCCTGCATAAAAAGAGTGATCAATATATCTTTGGCGTGTAGAACATTTGAAAATTGTCCCATGGCTATTGCACTTTTCGTAATTGCCCCTCTACTGTCTTTTTGGGTTAAAAGCGAAGTAAGATTAGCAAATTCATCCCAATAAGCCGGAGCATAAGCAATTCCATTCGCATCAAGCATGCTCCTGTTGTAATACATCATCATAGGATCAACCGCCAGTGGAAAAGCTAAAACTCCTTTGGAAGTCAAAAACACTTCCCCCGCACCAATGAAAGTATTTTTAAAGGCGTTAACTGGAAAACTCTGATACGGAATAGTGTAAATTTTATTACTATATTTGTATGCTAAATCATCAGAAATAAAAAACATATCGGGACCTACTCCCCCAGCCAACGCTTCCAGTAAATCATTATCAAAAGTATCTGGAGATTTTTCTACATATTTTACGACAAAAGTGGGATTAGTACGATTAAAATCTTCAAGTAGAGGAAAAAGAACTTGGGTTTTTACCGTACCCCACAAAGTAACTGTGCCTTGCGCATTATTATTACTTGTTTGATTTCCAAGGGGTATTGCCCCAGAAAATATTAAAACCCCTAAAACAGCAGCCACAATAAATAAGACTAAAATTATGATTTGAAAATTCCCTTTCATTTATTTACTAATATTATACCATAATGATGTGCTCCTGCATCAATCTCTCGCTGCCAAATGAAACCTTTTTTTTCAAACATCTCGCGTGCTTTATTTTTGGAAATAATTTTATCAAAACTAGGTCCAATGCTAGATGAATTATCGGACCAATCAATCAGAAGAAGCTGGCCTTGAGATTTTAGTATTCTTTTTGCTTCTTCTATGAATTTATCCTTATCTTCCACCTGAAAAAGTATATTGGAAGCAATCACAGCATCCACAATCTTATCTTTTATTTTAGTCCCACCTATTTTTTCAACATCTCCCAAAAAATATTCTATATTATTGAGGTGATTTTCTGCCGCTTTATTTTTGATTGTTATCAAAAAATCTTTTTGTATTTCAATGGCATAAACTTTTCCCATCGGTACCATTCGGGCAGCAGGAATAGCGTAAAAACCGGAACCAGCGCCTAAATCCGCCACAATCATATTTTCTCTCAAATCAAAGGCTTTTAAGTTTTTTACCGGGTCAGTGAACATATATACTATTATAGTACGAAACAAACTTATCCACTACCCCTAATGTCAAAGATGCCCTTTGACATGTTATAATATTCTCATGAAAAATAGAGATTATAAAAATTTTACACTTGGTAATGTTTTACATATTTATAATCGTGGTAATAATAAAGAAAAAATATTTTTTGATGATCAAGATTACAAAGCTTTCCTTTTTAGACTTGGACTATGTTTGGGTTTTACAGAAGAAGAGTTAAATAAGGAAAAATTAATTGCTATGCCCTACTCTAGAATCAGAATTACTAAAATAAACAAAAATAATTTTAAATTATATGCATTTTGTTTGATGCCAAATCACTTTCATTTATTAATAGAACAGATTGACAATATCTCAATTTCAAAATTAATTTCAAAACTTTGCACAAGTTATGCAAAATATATTAATAAAAAACATAAAAGAGTTGGGCATATTTTTCAAGATCAATTTAAATCTGTACTAATAGAAAATAATCCTCAGCTAATGTGGACATTAACTTATATACATATGAATCCAGTAAAAGATTATTTAGTAAAGCATCCTGAAGAATATAAGTGGAGTAGTTATAATGATTTTGCGTTTAATAGAAATCTAGTAATAGTAAACAAAGAACTATTAACCAAAACTTTTGGTGATCAAAAAAGTTTTATAAAAGAAACTTTGAGTTTTGATGTTAAAGGACATCTTTGACATATTTTAGTCCTAATTGTTCATCTAGTGGAGGAAATGAAAAATAAACTCGTACATTACTTCCCTTTTCATATAATTCAATCATTTCAAAATTTTCTTTTTGGATGAGAGAAAACCCAGGTTTATTTAAATACTTTTCTTTAAAAGAAAGATAGTCAGTAATAGAAAAATCAGCATCTCCACGTTCGGGTCTTGCCAGATCTGGATTTCTTATTTTTAAAAGTTGTAATTTCCCCGCAACAGTATTTAAGGGAGGTATTTTAAAGACAGGACCAGCTTTAGTTTCCTGTATCACTGTCCCTAATTCATGAGCTAATTTAAGAAAATTTTTTTCTTCTTTATCTGATTGGCAAAAAATACAAGCATAATTAATCAATGCGTCTTTTTGATCTGTGTATTTATCTTTCAAAATTTTTGCATTTTTTACTATATTTTTAACTAAATTTTCCATATTTTATATGTATGTCAAAGATGCCCTTTGACATTTTGAGATGTTTAGGCACAGACTAGAGACGCGATACTATCTCCCGCGCGGAGGCGCATAATAGTCACTCCTTGAGTCTGTCTGCCGAGAGAGGAAATATCTTTCAGGGCCGTTTTAATTACCTGACCCTTTTTTGACATCGCTATCAATTCTTCTTCGCTCCCAGTTAATACTTTAGCCACTATTAGTTTGCCTGTTTTGGGTGTTACTTTTGCAGTTTTAACACCAGAACCTCCTCTCTTTTGCACCTTATATTCTTTCAGAGAAGTTTTTTTACCGAAACCGTTGGCACTCATAGTTAAAAACATTCCTACGTCTTTATTATCCCCGCCCGAACGACTGTCCGGTCGGGCAGGTTTTTTTACCACATCCACACCAATAACTTCATCTGCCTTCCCGAGTTTTATACCACGCACTCCGCCTGCAGTCCTGCCCATTTCTCTAATATCCGATTCTTTGAATCTAATAGATTGTCCGCCGGAAGTGGCTACTATCACTTCATCACCTTTTTCCACCAACAAAGCAGAGACCAATTGATCACCTTTATCCAAACGAATAGCGATAATGCCGCTGCGTCTCACATCTTTAAAACTCTCTCCGGACATTTTTTTGGAGGTGCCATTTTTAGTAGTGAGCATCAGTGAGATAGGAGATTTTTTCAGTTCTTTGGGCATTGGTAAAATAGAAGTGACTTTTTCATCATTATTTAAAGATAAGAAATTCATAATTGACTTCCCTTTCGTTGCTCGTCTCCCTTCCGGAATGTCAAACATTTTCATTTGATAAGTTTTACCTAGATTAGTGAAAAAGAGCAGATCGTTATGAGTAGAGCCTGACACAAGCATAGTGATAAAATCCTCTTCTTTGGTTTCAAGATCAACTACTCCGACCCCGCCTCTTTTTTGAGCATGATACTCGAAAGGATCAGTGCGTTTAACATATCCGCCGGCAGTAAAGACAAGTACGGTTTCTTTGTCCGGTATCAAGTCTTCGTCTGAAATCTCTTTATTCCCGCCTTTTACTATTTTTGTTCTGCGTTCATCCGCATATTTTTCGCGAATTTCCTTTAACTCTGAAGAAATAACATTTAAAATTTTCTTTGGACTGGCTAAAAGATCTTTTGTTTCTTTGATAAATTTTTGTTTTTCTTCCAGTTCATTTTCCACCGCTTTTCTTTCAAGTCCAGCGAGTTTTTGCAATTTCATTTCCAAGATGGCAATAGTCTGCAATTCAGAAAATTTAAATTCTTTCATCAAATTAAGTTTAGCCACTTGACTGTCTTTGGATCCGCGAATAATCGTAATCACACGATCTATTTTATCCAGCG
>Ga0209542_10014337_pt1 | contig 13504 bp, 16 predicted proteins | sample RifCSPhighO2_01_FD_184028 | JGI IMG/M metagenome (GOLD analysis project Ga0209542, IMG submission 184028) | Soil microbial communities from Rifle, Colorado - Rifle CSP2_plank highO2_0.1 (SPAdes) (version 2) | ecosystem: Environmental > Terrestrial > Deep subsurface > Rock core/Sediment ... | reverse complement strand
AATTCCCTGATAGCCCTTTTGCCGTAAGGTTTTAACCTTATCCAGTCCCCGCTTGTCTAACTTTTGCCCTTCTTTACCGGCTCTGATAGTCATAATTAACAGCTGATCGGCGGTTTTGGCTACTTCCCAATCTAAATCATTCAAACTAGTTTCCAAATCTACGGCTAAACCCACTTTAAGGCCTAAGTTCTTGGCGGTGGCAATAAATTCACCCTGGTTGCCCATCATTTCAATTTGACCAATGACCGCATCGATTGCATTTTCGGCCGAAAGCTCCAGCCACTCGGCCGGTTCGTTAACCATTAAATGAAGTTCCCGATCCAGAGTGGTTGGCTGTTCCACTAAACGCTCAATGGTTAAGGTGGGCTGAGTGGTAAACTCGCTGTCGGCCGCGTCCAGCTGGACTTTATCGGTAATTGCTTCATACAGCTCCAGCCGATCCTCAAGGGCAACCAAATCAAGAACAAAAACAGTAGGAATAATCTTACTTGCCATGGACAGCTAGCTCCATCATCCGCACCACAAAGCCCCACTCGTTGTCATACCAGGCAAACACCTTGACCAAATCGCCGTCAACCACTTTGGTTAATCCTAAATCCATTAAGGCCGAGCATTCCCGGCCGATAACGTCACTTGAAACCAATGGCTTATCAGTTGTTTCTAAAATGCCTTTAAGTTCACCCTTGGCTGCATCAACCATGGCTTGGTTAACTGCCTCAACCGTAGTTTTTGTTTTAGTTAAGAAAGTAAAGTCGGCAATCGATCCTACCGCTATCGGCACCCTGATAGAAATGCCGTCAAACAAACCGTCTAATTCTTTAATTACTTTCCCGGTTGAAACAGCCGCACCGGTTGAGGTCGGAATCATGTTGAGAGCGGCGTTTCTGGCGCGCCTTAAATCTTTGTGAGAGTTATCGTGTAAGCGCTGATCCGAGGTATAAGCGTGAACCGTGGTCATGACCGCCTTTTTCACCCCGAACTTTTCCACCATCACTTTGGTCACCGGACCAACACAGTTGGTGGTGCAAGAGGCGTTGGAAAACATCTTGTCATCTTTTAAATCTTGGTCGTTAACGCCGATAAGGTAGGTACTAATGGTGTCACCTTTGGGCGGAGCGGAAAGAAGCATTTTCTTGGCACCGGCCTTAAGATGAGCTTCAGCCTCTTCAGGTTTACGAAATTTTCCGGTGCATTCTAATACCAAGTCCACGTCTAGCTTTTTCCAGGGCAGCTGACTTGGATCCAGTTCAGCAAAAAACGGGACTTTAACCCCGTCGACCAGCAGACTCTCACCCTCAACACTCACCTTCCCTTGATAACGGCCATAAATCGAGTCAAACTCAAACAGGTGTGCCCAGCCGGCAGCATTCATCCGACCCGAAGTGTTAATTGCCACAAACTCTATTTTGTCTTGGTGTTTGGCTAAACCCACCCGTAAAGCTAGGCGGCCGATGCGGCCAAAACCATTGATGGCGACTTTAAGCATAATTCTCCTCTTCTATCTTACTAATTTTAGCCAATCGGCGCTGATATTTCTCGTCCTGTTTAACTTTGGTGTCTAACCAGATCTTAACCATCTTTTTGGCCATGAGGTCATCAACAAAATCGGCCGCAATCATTAAAACGTTGGCAGCATCATGGGCTTTAGCATGCTCGGCGGTAGCCACATTCCAGGTTTCAACCGCTCTGACCCCCTTAAACTTGTTGGCGGCTAAAGCCATGCCGCCCGAGCCGCAAAGCAGTATCCCCTGACCCTGACCCTGATTAACTTTTCTAGCCACGGCAAAGGCAAAATCTGGAAAGTCATCAATGGGGTCAAACCGGGCATTGCCTAAATCAGTAAACTCCACCCTCCACTCTTTCAGCCAGTCTTTAATTTTTTCTTTTAACTTAAAGCCTCGATGGTCTGCCCCTAAATAAATCATGTTAAAAAGGCTTTATCCTGACAAATTTGGCAATGTTTGTGGTCAAATTTAGCCATTTCATCTTCAAAGCCGGAAAGGGCAGACATCACCTCCTGCTTGTTGGTAGCCACCCGAAACACTTTCATATCAGATTCTCTTAATTTCATCTTCACTTTCAACAGTTTAATAATATCTTGCCAAAACTTGCCGTATAAAACAAACGGTTTGTGGTGAGGATAATAAAGCCGACCCAAGGCCCAGGCGGTGGCAAACTCGGACAAGGTACCCGTACCGCCGTTAAACATAATAAAACAATCAGAGTGTTCCATGAGCTTAAACATCCGTTCAATGTAGTTTTTGGTTTTGATTTCTTTGTCTACCCGGTTGGCAATGTAACGGCCTTCAAACCCAGGGGCATCATGAGGTGAAAAAGTAATCGCCAGGGTCTCCCCCTTGACTGATTCTGCTCCCTTGGTGGCCGCATCCATAATCCCCGGGCCGCCGCCGTTAACAATGGTGTAACCTTTTTGAGCTAAAGCGCGGGCCAGTAAAAAGGCCTGACGGTAGTCGCGGCTTAAAGGCTTGAAATCAGAAAAGCCGAAGAAAGCAATATTCTTAATGAAAGGTACCAAGGCCATCTTGGTACCACTATACCATTAGAACGAACCTTCCAAAATGTGTTTGTCGGGGCTTAAGTCGCCGTCTTCCGGCTCAAGCGTTATCACCACACCGGTAAAAGCAGTTTTATCTTCGTCAATGGTGTAATAAAGTTGGCCGCTGCCGTCAACTGCTGCCACTCTGCCTGTAGAGAAAAAGCCGTCCGGACCGACCAGCCAACCCTCATAGAAAAAACCTTTTTCCAAGGCCGGCAAACTCGAAGCTTCGACTTTGTGGTAAAACTTGCCGTCAGCCAAAGCCCTCCAGGCTGTGCCAACGCTGGCTCCGCCGGTAACGTCAGAAAGTAGAGTCATTTGCGCCCCCTCTTTCGCAAAAACCGCATCAATGGCCGCTTTTTCCTCATCTGTCATCGCTGGTACCAGCGACGGACCGGGCATCATCTTTGACTCCTCTAAAACTATCTCGGGTCTGACTGCTTCCTCGGCTTGGCGATTGCGCCTGATTAACCAAATCGAACCAATGATAATCACCAATAAACCTAAACCAACTATCGCTAAACGGGCGGTTTTATTTTCCATCTGTCCTCCTAATAGCCCCTATTATACCAAAAAGCCCTCCGCTTAAAACACGAAGGGCTTTAAAAAGCGAAATTCATTGCATTAAGCTTTTTTAAGAACCGGCATTCCCGTTCTCTTGGTTTCCATTACTTCGTAGCCGCTTGGAACCGCGTCTAAAGAGCCGGCACGAACATCTCTGGCAAAGAAGTAAATTCTTTGCTGCTTACCACCTCTTAGAGTCACATCTTTGTGATGGAGGTAGTAAGTTACTCCCTTGGAGTTTTTAAAAGAATAAGCCATTTAATATCTCACCCCCTTTACCCTTACAGCCTAAACTAATCTCACGCCTGTTGTCAAGACTAATTCCTCAAGAAGATTATAGGCCTGTCCGCCTTTGGCGGAGCTATTCTTTGGGCCAGACCTTTTCGTTAGTGGCCACGTCGTAAATTTCAATCGCGTTGGTGGGGCAGCTTTGGGCAGCCAGAATAATATTTTCCGCCGTATCCTTGTCTTCAGAGAGTAAGATAGCAATATTTTCGTCGTCTAGTTTAAACGTTTCCGGGGCAATGCCAACGCAGGAGGCAGCACCAATGCATTTATCTCTTAAAATCTTGACCTTGTACTTGGCCATAGTGAAATGGTATCAGAAAAATTTCTCAAAGTGAACTTGGGCCTCAGGCACGCCCTTTTTAATCACCAGCTCTTTAACCTCGGTAATCATATCCGGGTTACCGCAAAGATACGCTCCCCAAGTGTTGTCAAACTCTAACGCCTCAATTTCGTGAGTGGAATAGCCGGCCAGAAGCGGCCATTTTTCCGGTGGTTTACTCAACATCAATTTATAGTGAAAGTTGGGAAACGATTCGTGTTTTAATCTAAATTCCTCTTCCCAAAACATGTCTTTGACAAAACGTAGCCCCCAAAATAATCTGATTAATCGTTTATCGCCTTTGTCTTCCAGTAAGTCCAGGATCATACTTCTTAAGGGCGCGATCCCCGAGCCGGTAGCGACAAAGAGTAGTTGTTTTTCTCTTTGTTTGTCCGCCTCTGTCATTACCAATCTGCCTAAGGGGGCAATAAACTTAACTTCATCCCCAGGCTTTAGTTTTTGGAAAAACTGGGAGCCTTTGTGACCGGGAGTGATGTCAACGCACAGCTCCACCGCGTGACCTTCTGATGGTGATGAAGCAATGCTGTAGCTTCGCCTGTATCCCTCTCCCATATCAATCGAGATATACTGACCGGCCAGAAATTCTAACCGGTCGGGCTCAATTAATTCCAGGTGAACAAACCGAAACTTCTCATTAATAATAATCTGTTCTGCCACCTTTGCCCGAAATTGCTGCGGCTTAGTTTCCATAACCAAACTATACCATCTTATTTGACGATACCCATGTCAGCGGCGGCGGCAAACACCAAATCAAAAGCCTGATCACAAGGCATTTTTTTATCCCCTGTACGCCTAAATAACTCCCGTGACACTGGCAGCAGACTTTCTTTTATGAACGGAAATCTTAATAGGACGTGATCAAGGCGAGCCCCAATGTTGTAAACGCGAAACCTTACCCGATCAAGAGCGTCAGCGTCTTTAAAAATCAGTAATCCTGTTAAAACTAGTGCGTCTTCCCTTTTATTGATGTTTTTATCTTCGGTAACGTGGTGGTAGCAATAATATTGAGTCAGAACAAGCACTTCCGGATCCATTCTGCCATATAAGTTTTCTCCTACCCAGTCAACGGCATCTTGACCATGAGTCTCATAATCCACGTAACGCTTTGATTTAATTTGGGTGTCGTGGGTTACTGCTGCCCACGAGACCGCTTCTCTAATGGTTTTAGGGAAATTAACGCCTATTTTTTTGGAAAAAATACCTAAACCCAAATTCGCTAAAATTAATACCCTTGCCTGATGAGAAGCCCCGTGAGCATCAAACTGGCCATGGGTATACCAAGAATCTTGCTGTCGAAATTGTTCAAGATAGGCTCTTTGCGGCAAATAGTCTCTTAGCTCCTCCACCACCGGGGCACCTTTTAAACGATCGTGCATAACGGACTATTTTAACAGTTGGTTCAAGCGTTTGACCATTTTAGCCACATCAGAGTCGTCATAGCCATGAACCTTGGCGCCGATTTCCAGAGTGTCAAAACCGGCGGCAAAACAGCCGACGCAGTGAAGGCCATAATCTTGCTGGAGCACTTCTGCCAGTTGAGGATAATATTGGGCAATTGCCCCCAAGTTGGTGGTTTTAGTAATTTTTGACAACATGTTGTAAGGCTACCCAGGCCAAAGTGGCACACTTTTTACGGGCCGGATTAACTTTAATACCAAACAGTCTTTGCGCCTCAATCTCAGTCATCTTTTTAACAGCTGACAGCTTTTTTCCTTTTATCTGCTCGGTTAATAAACTGGCTCCGGCGGTGGAAATGGCACACCCCTGTCCCTTAAAACCAACCTTAATCACTTGGCCGTTTTTAACCACCAAACCCAACTCTACTTCATCACCGCAGCTGGAATTAGTCTCTTTGTGTTTAACTCCGGGCACCTTACCAAAATTTCTGGGGTGCTTGTAGTGGTCTAAAATGTTTTGCCGGTAAAGATCCATATTAAAATAGGACCTTTTCAACTTTCTTTAAAGCAGCCACCAGCTGGTCAATATCATCTTTGCCGTTGTAAATATAAACACTCGCCCGGGTTGTTGACACCAACTTCAGCTTTAAATGTAAAGGCATAGTACAGTGATGACCGCTTCTTACCGCTACCCCTTCGCTGTCAAGAATTTGGGCCACATCATGAGCGTGAGCAAATTTGCAAACAAAAGTAATCACTCCCCCGCGCCGGGCAACATCCAAGGGCCCGATTATTTTTAACCATTTAATTTTTGCCAGCTTATTCAAGGCGTATTGAGCCAGAGTTTTTTCGTGCTTCCTGACATTGGCCATGCCCAAGACGTTTAAATAATCAACTGCTGCCGATAGCCCTATCGCCCCTTCAACATTAGGTGTGCCGGCTTCCCATTTGTCGACACCGGCAGCCCACTGAGCTGTTTGGGATTCAACCCGGCTGATCATTCCCCCGCCGACCATGTAGGGCTCCATTTGTCCTTGGCGCTGAAGTTTTAAATAAACCGCGCCTATGCCCATTGGGCCTAACATTTTGTGGCCGGAAAGAACTAAAAAATCGCACTTCAATTTATTAACATTAACCGGCAGATGAGGGGTGCTTTGAGCTGCATCCACCACCACCACAGCACCAACCTTTTTAGCTAGCTTAGCGATTGATTCTACCGGGACAATTTCACCAGTAGTATTGCTCATATTGGTAACGGCAACAACTTTAGTTTTTTTAGTTATCAAGCGCTTGAATTCTTCAAGTTTTAAGCAGCCGTTTTTGTCAACCCCGACCAGTTTTAATTTGGCACCTTTTAGTTTGGCTAAGCGTTGCCAGGGAATTAAATTGCTGTGATGCTCAAGAATGGTGGAAACGATTTCATCGCCTCGTTTTAAGTTAAATTCTCCCCAGGCTTGGGCAACTAAATTTAAGCCTTCGGTGGCATTTCTGACAAAAACGACTTCGTTAGGTAGGGCGCCGATAAATTTGGCTAGCTTAACCCGCGCCTGCTCGTATTGCTCGCTCGCCCTCTCCGATAATTGGTGCAAACCCCGGTGAACATTGGCATTGTCGTGCCGGTAATAATTGCTAATCGCTTCAATTACTTGTTTTGGCTTTTGACTGGTGGCGGCGTTATCCAGATACGCCAGTCTTTTACCGTGGATTTTTTGGTTTAAGATCGGAAAATCCCGGCGGATTTTATTGACTTTTAGCATAAACTTTCCTTTTCATTTTAACATCAGTAATTTTACTTATAACCTGTCCCAAAAAACCTTTCACCAACAGTTGCTCCGCCCCATGTTCTGTTAAACCCCGACTCATTAAATAAAACCGCTGCTCTTCATCCACCTGCCCCACCGTCGCCGCGTGGGAAGCCTTAACCTCGTTAGCCTTAATTTCCAGCCGCGGTTCAGCCCAGGCCTGAGATTTGTCATCCAGAATGAGTAGTTTCATTTCCAAAAAATCATCCACCCCTTGGGCTTTTTTGGCAATAATGATCGTCCCGGTCACTTTGACGTTTGCCTGATTCTTGGCAATACCCCGGATCATCACCCGACCGAAAGTTCTCCCCCGCTGATGATCAACGATTACCTCCAGTTCATATTCCCCTTTAGCTCTGCCCAGCACCAAAGCGATCAGCTCCTTCTCTTCGCCTTTTTGGTCAAAATCCATCCTCACTCTCTTTTTACCTGGTTTATCTAATATGACCACTGTTTGTTTCATCCCACTGAACCTTCCATCTGCAGTTCAATTAATCTATTCATCTCCACGGCATATTCAAGCGGAATTTCTTTAACCACCGGCTCCAAAAAGCCCTGGACAATCATCGCCTCAGCCTCATGCTCTTCCAGTCCCCGACTCATCAAATAAAACAACTGCTCTTCACCCACCTTAGACACGGTGGCTTCATGCTCTAAAGTCACCCGGTTTTCCATAATTTTATTGGTTGGATAAGTGTCGCTGCGGCTCTTCTCATCCAAAATCAGTGCGTCACAAACCACTTTACTCCGGGCATTAACCGCCCCCTTGTTAATCTTGACCATGCCTCGGTAGCTGGCCCGGCCGCCGTCAAAACTAATCGATTTACTGATAATCCGGGAGGTAGTTTCCGGAGCCAAATGGGTCATTTTGGCACCCGCATCCTGATGCTGGCCGGCTCCGGCTAAAGCCACGGATAAAGTTTCCCCTTTGGCTTTCCGGCCGGCTAAAATACAGGCAGGATACTTCATGGTTAATTTGCTGCCCATGTTAACATCTATCCATTGCATCTCCCCTTCTTCCTCCACCCAGGCTCTTTTGGTTACCAGATTAAAAACGTTTTTGTACCAGTTTTGCAAAGTGGTGTACTGCACCCGAGCGCCTGGTTTGACAAAAATCTCCACTACGGCCGCGTGCAGAGAGCCGGAGGAATATTGCGGGGCGGAGCAGTTATGGACCGCGACCCCCCCGGCCAAATAAGATTCATCTTTATCAACGCTGAAGTTATAAACGGTTAGGCCCCTCACCTTTTTTCTCTTTATCGACTTAATCGGTAAATAAATATAATTGTCATCAACGCCAAACATCGATGCCCGCCGATGATTATTAATGCTATTTTTTATTTTTAAGCCTACAAGTTGGCCAAACTTTGCCATCTGATCTCCGCTGACGCCAATCGTATACATTATTTGCCGGCTTTCTTTGCGGCGATCACGGGAATTAATAAAAGCGGCAATGCCCAATTTAGCTAAAATGTCCCGGACTTGATAAGCCAAAGTTTCAGAAACCGTATTCATTCTTAATACTTCTTTAAAGCCGCTTTGAAGTTTTTTCCGGTAATAGTTTCCATCTCCGGCGAAATAACTTTTAAGCAACTCTGTCAATAAGCCGTTATCTGCTGTCATCAATTCAGGTAAAAGCGCTTTTTTGTTGGCCTTTTTGCCAAAACTGGCCATAATCCGGGCCAGTTCAACGCTGCTGATATTAACTTCCATCCCCCGTCTGTCCTTATAGCCGAACTCATGAATTTTATTGATACGAGGATAAATCAATTTTGCTAGCTTTTTAACATCATCAATCATAAATGTTTCGTCAGCGGCCAGCGAAAATCTGACATAACCCCTATCGTCAACACTGCCTTCAGCTAAGTAATAACCAATAAACTTAAATAGCTCTTTGGTTAACGGCAGTTTAACCGTAAGTGGTTGACGCGGACCAGATTTCCCCCGGCGTGCGGAGATTTTAAAAGTGATTGAACTGCTCTTGGATTTTGTTTTTAGTCTGGGCATCACCAGGTAATCTTTCAAGCGCAACTCATCGGGCTTGCCCCATTTAAGCGCGAATTTTTTATTACGGTCGCGCGCTTTCAGGCGTTTGGCAAATAGAAACGGATGCTCGTCGGTGACTGTTAATTTCGTGGTTGAATCGCCGTAAAACCCGATTTCATAAATAAACCCTGAGTGGCGGCGTTTCTGGGTTTTGTAAACAGACCGAAAAACTCCCGCGTGACTAGCGACTTGATCGCCGACCTTAATTGATTCAATCGGGAGGTAGCCCTGATCAGTACGAATTTTGGTACCGGCGACAAAACAGCCCTCAACGTAATGCACCTTACTGCCCTCGTCGGCAATGATTAGGGTGCGTTCAAACTGGCCCGCTTTTTCGGCGTTGATCCGAAAGTAGGCTTGAAGCGGCAAATCCACTTCCACTCCTTTGGGGACATAGATAAAACTGCCGCCGGACCAAACAGCGGTGTTTAAAGCCGCCAATTTGTTGTCGCCGGTCGGAATCAATTTGCCGAAATGCTTTAATACTAATTCCGGGTATTTCTTTAAACCCTCGTCCATGCCCAAAAAAACCACTCCTTTTTTCTTAAGCCGGGTGAGTAAATTGTGATACACAGTGGTGCTGTCGTACTGACCGCCGACACCGGCCAAAAACTTTCTTTCTGCCTCAGGCACGCCGATTTTGTCAAAAGTTTTTTTGATCGCATCGGGGACGTCATCCCAGGTATTTGCGCCTTGATTGGCTACCTCAAGATAATAATAGATATCTTTAAAATCGATTTGCTTTAAATTCCCGCCCCAGGTTGGCAAGGGTTTTTGATCATAAATATCTAGGGCCTGGAGGCGACGCTTGAGCATCCATTCGGGCTCTCTTTTACGCTCAGACATTGCTTTAACGACAGTCTCATTTAAGCCTTTTTTGGTTTTAAAAGCGTAGCGAACCCTATCCCTGTGTCCTAACTTATAATCACTGCTTAAGTGTTTGAGTGACTGATCGGTTTTAATTTGTTTGTTGGCAAATCTGGCCATAATTACAATCCTTTATAACCTTTCGCTTCTAACTGTTCAATTAATCTGCTGCTGCCGGTTTTCACCACCCGGCCGCGAGATAGGACGATCACCCGATCCGGCTTCACATAATCCAAGATGCGCCGATAATGAGTAATCATCAAAATGCCTAAATCGGGGCTGGCCCGGCGGATTTGGTTAATGCCTTTGGCTACAATCCTTAAAGCATCGATGTCCAGGCCCGAATCAGTTTCATCCATAATAGCGTATTTGGGAGAAAGAAGGGCCAGCTGGAGCACCTCCACCCGCTTTTTTTCTCCTCCGGAAAAGCCGTCATTTAAAGACCGACTCAATAACTTTTCATCTACGCCCAAATCTTTGGCTTTTTGATTTAGAATTTTCCTAAACTCAAACGGGGCGATCTTAGTTTTGGCCCGGGCTTCAAAGGCTTGATGTAAAAACTGGTCCAGGGTGACGCCGGGAATAGCCACCGGATACTGAAAGGCCAAAAACAGACCTGCCAGCGAGCGCTCATCGGGTGACAGCTTTAAGAGATTTTTACCATCCAGCTTTACTTGACCGCCGGCAATTTGATAATGAGGATGTCCTGCCAAAGCGTAGGCTAAAGTGCTTTTGCCCGAGCCATTGGGGCCCATTACCGCCACCAATTCGCCCGGCTTCAACTCCAAGCTAATACCTTTAAGGATTGGTTTTTTAACCACCGTCACCTTTAAATTACGAATGGTCAACATAAATCCTGTAAGGTAACCTTGGCCAAATACTTATCAACCAGCGCTGCAAGCCCACCAATCACTTTTTTGTGCCGGCAATACGGAAAAGCAACACATGCCTCGCCACGCAAACAAGCCACCGGGCTGGTTTTCCCTTCAAGCCTGAAAATCACTTCGCCCAAGGAAATTTGACCAATCCCTTTGGCTAAACGGTATCCCCCGGTACGGCCTTCTTTGCTGGTAATTAGTTTGGCTTGTTTTAAGTTCAGGGCGATTTTGGTTAAAAATCGGTAAGGCAACTGCTTGGTTTGCGCCCAGGTAGACAAACTTAAGCTTTGACCTGTGTTTAACCGGGCTAAATCTGTCAGCAATAAAATACCTAAATCGACCCGGCGGGATAATTTGAGCATTAACTCCTCCTAGTAAGGGAGAAGTTTATCACAGCAATAATTACTTATCCAACAAAGCCTCAATCCCCGGCATTGGTTTTCCGGCCAAATATTCCAAAGCGGCTCCACCGGCAATCGAGACGTGTGAGTAACGAAAGATTAAACCAAAATCTTCGGCTAAAGCGGCCGTGTCACCACCGGCCAAAATTGAGGTTTTGCCGTCAGCGGCAACAGCTTCAGCTACTTTAAGCGTCCCGTCGCGGAATCTAGCATCCTCGTACTTACCCATTGGCCCGTCCCAAAACACAGTTTGACTCTTGTTAATAATCTCAACATATTTTTTAACCGAGGCTGGACCAATATCCAAAAACACCTCGCCTTTTTCTAATTTAGTTTCTGGGGTCACGCTGACTATCCGTTTTTTTGTCGGCTTATCCAAACTGTCAGCCACCACCGCATCAACCGGAATAATAATTTTTTTGCCGTATTGAGCCATCAATTGACCCGATGCCTCAACCAAGTCAATTTTTTCGCCCTTGGCTTTATCAACATAAGGTTCATCCAGATAAGAGGCGCCAACGTCTACTCCCATCGCCTTAAAAAAATTATTGGCGGCCGCGCCGCCAACTAAAACCTGATCAGTTTTATTAATTAAATTCTTAATCGCCATGATTTTGTCATAGGTTTTAGTGCCGCCGATAATCAAAGTCGTCGGCGGCTCCGGATGCTTCATTAACCGGTCAAAAATTTCCATCTCCCCCTCCAAGTACATGCCAGCCACGCTAGGAATGTGCCTTGGAATCCCGGTGGTCGAAGCGTGAATCCGGTGGCAGTGACCAAAGGCATCTTCAACCATCAAGTCACCGTTAGCGGCCAGATTTTTGGCAAATTTGTCCTCATCGGCTTCTTCCCCGGGATAAAAACGGGTGTTTTCCAGCATCACCATCTGGCCCGGCTTCATTTGGTCAATAAAAGTTTTAACTTTTGGACCAATTAACTCGGGTAAGTATTTTACTTCCCGGTTAATTAGTTGGGATAAACGTTTAGCCACAGGCGCCATCCGTAATTCCTCGACCACTTTGCCGCCAGGCCGCTCCAGGTAAGAAATGAAAATAATTTTGCATTTGTGCTCGAGTAAATAAAAAATTGAAGGAAAATAAGCTTTAAGCCGGACATCGGAAATGGGTCTTAACTCACCCTTGGCAACCGGCTTTAATTTGATATTAAAGTCGCAGTGATGAATTACCCGTTTACCGGATAACTCAATTTCCCGTAAAGTTTTTTTATTCATACTAAAGTTTACCTTGGCGTGCCAGCGACACTTTTTTGGCCCGGTCAATAAAGACCTGCTGCATGATCTTCCCGTTTTCGTTTTTACCCGCCCAGGCCTTTAAAGCTTCTTCCTGCAGGGCCCGGCCGAAAGAATAGCTTAACTGCCAGGGCGGTTTACCCTGAGCGGAGTCGAAGGGCTGTTTATTGATAGCGTTTAAGCGCTCGCAAGCTTGGTCGGGTGACAAACCGCCGGACAAAAAGATGGCCCCGGGCAAGTTTGCAGGCAGATGCTTTTTAAAACAAGCCACCGTCGCTGCGGCTACCTCACTAACACCGGCTTGGTCTTTGGCGTCTTTACCGGATAAAATCATGTTTGGCTTTAAAATCATGCCGGTTATCTCTACCCGGTGTTTTTTTAGCTGGTCAAACACGGCCGTTAGAGTTTTGGCGGTGACCTCTTCACACCGTTTTTGGGTATGATCACCGTCCATTAATACTTCCGGCTCGACAATCGGCACTAATCCCGCTTCCTGGGACAAAGCGGCATAGCGGGCTAAAGCATGAGCATTAGCCTCTAAGCAATAATCTGTTGGAATATCTTTGCCGATGGTTATTACTGCCCGCCACTTGGTAAATTTAGCCCCTAAGCTGACATATTCTGCCAGGCGCTCGCGCAAACCATCCAGGCCTTCAGTAACGGTTTCACCGGGAAAACCAACCAGCGGTTTGGCACCCAGGTCAACCTTAATCCCCGGCAGCACCCCTTTTTCAGAAAGCAATTCGGCAAAAGATTTGCCGTCATCAGTTTTTTGCCTTAAGGTTTCGTCATATAAAATCACCCCGGAAATATAGTCTTCCATCCCCGGACTTTCTAACAGCCATTGCCGGTAACTTCTTCTGTTTTCCTCAGTTGATTCCACTCCAATACTGTCCAGTCTTTTGGTCATGGTTCCGGTGCTTTCATCAGCGGCTAAAATCCCCTTTTTAGGAGCAACCATTTGTAAGGCAATTTGATTTAAATTCATAAACGGTAATCTATTTGATCTTTGTCAAAAACATGAGTGGTGTCAATAAAGCGGACCTTTTCTGTTTGGGTACTCATCACTAATGAATGAGTGCGGGCTCCGCCGCCAAAAAACTTGACCCCCCGCA
>Ga0209542_10014336_pt1 | contig 13506 bp, 15 predicted proteins | sample RifCSPhighO2_01_FD_184028 | JGI IMG/M metagenome (GOLD analysis project Ga0209542, IMG submission 184028) | Soil microbial communities from Rifle, Colorado - Rifle CSP2_plank highO2_0.1 (SPAdes) (version 2) | ecosystem: Environmental > Terrestrial > Deep subsurface > Rock core/Sediment ... | reverse complement strand
CCTGTCCGCGATAAGCACCTTCGCCCCCGCCTCTGCGAGGCGGCTCGCTATCGCGTAGCCGATGCCCATCGCGCCGCCGGTGACGATGGCGACCTTCCCCGAGAGGTTCATCAGTTCTGCAATCGGCTTCTGCTCCATAGGGACAGTATACACCCCACCTTTCGTTACCTCCCGGATATCGAGTGTCCGCAGTCACGAGGAGCGTCCACCGTGCGGCGCACAAGCACCTCTCCCGCCGCTTCAACGTCTTCCGGATAGCCGACCGGCATCCAGAAGTCCTGTGTAACGACCGTGATGGGATGCTCCTTGGCGAGGAGTCCGAGCGGATACGTCAGGTAGTATTCGCCATTCTCGTGACGCACCGCTTTATACTCGAAGATGCGCTTGTCGAGCACCATCGCACCGGTGGAGACGAGATTCGTCGGCGGCAGGTCCGGCTTCTCGACGATGCTCGCGAGCGTCCCGTCCGCGTTCAGCTCGATAACGCCGAATTTCGACGGTTCATCATGCGGGGCGGCGAGGAGCGCGAGCGGATGCGTCAGTGCCTCTCTGAAGGCCGCAGCGCCGTGCAGGTCATCACCGTTCAGCATCAGGAACCGGCCGTTCTCGAGCAGCGGTTCCGCTATCGAGAGTGCGTGCGCCGTCCCCGCCGGCATCCACTGGTGCACGTACCGGATACGCCGACCCTTATACGAGTCGCCGAAATGTCGCCGTATCAGGTCGGCCTTGTAGCCAACGACGAGAATAAGGTCATCCACCTCCTCGGGGAGCGCGTCGATGATGTGTTCGAGTAGGGGACGGCCCGCGATGGCGATGAGCGGCTTCGGCCGCTCGAGCGTGAGCGGCCGCATGCGTTTCCCTTCTCCGGCGGCGAGAATAACGGCTTGCATGACTGTGTACTATCTATAACTCGGCGCGCTCGCAAAAAGTTTTCATACGACCAGGCTGATCGTGTCGTAACCGAGCGCGGCGGCGCGCGCGACCGCTTTCTCCAGAAAGTAGATCCAATGGTCGGCACCCCGACCGTGCATCTGCCAATTCTCGCGCATCTCGTCGGCGGTGACCCACGCGAGCGTAAACTTCTCGTGCTCCTCCAGCTGCACAGGTACGAGGTCCGTGCCTTTCAAAATGACCAGGAAACAAGTTGCCTTCGCGACACGATTCACATTACGCAGGGAGTTATGGTAGTGCGCCATGGCTTCGCCGATTTTCTCGACATAGAGGAAATCGTGCAGGCCGCTCTCTTCGGTGACTTCGCGGAGTACGCCCGCTTCAATATCTTCACCCTCGTCGACTCCACCAGAAAAGAGACGGAGCAGTCCGGTCTCGTGCCCTGTCGCCCCCTGCCTCCCGACCGCATACCTCTGGGTCGTTGGGTCGAAAACGATACCGCACCCGCCGTCGCGGCGTTCCTCGTTCTCTCTCTGTATCCCGAACTCGGGTATCGCCTCGACGTCCTCCATTTACTTATCCCAATTGAAGCCGCGGCCGAAGTGGCCCCAGGTGCAGGTGTCGGTGTAGCGTACCGTGTCGAGCTTGAGCGCTTCCCTGATGCCGCGCGGAGTGAGGTCGTAGCCGGTGATGGGCTCCTCGACGCCGTCCACGATGGCGACCGCCATCACCGCCTCCGCCTTACCGATGGCGTAGGCAAGCTTAGTGTGGACTGTCTTCGCCTTGCGTCCCTTCAGGAGCTGTACGGCGACGCGTCGGGCCATATACGCCGCCGAGCGGTCTACCTTGGTGTAATCCTTGCCCGAGAAGGAGCCGCCGCCGATCGCCACCTCCGGCCCGTAGTTGTCGACGATGAGCTTACGCCCCGAGAGACCGGTGTCCGCGTCGAACCCTCCCTGCGTCCACTCGCCCGCCGGATTAAGGAGGTACTTCTTCGTGTTCTGGAAGCTCGCGACGACGACCGTCGCCTTCCCGTCCTCGACCGTCACCTGCGTCTTCCCGTCGAAGGGATACACGGCGTAGATTTTCTGACACAAGTTCCGCGCCAATTCATATTCAAGCGGCATCAGCGTTTCAGTCTCGCTGGTCGCGTAGCCCTTCATGATGCCCTGGTCGCCGGCGCCGCCCGTGTCCACACCCCGGCCGATCTCCCGGCTCTGGAGCGCGATGTTCTCGATGACCTTGTAATCTGCGCCCACGATACTTTGTACGAGCGCGGTGACATCGGGCTTCGCCGTCGACGTCACCTCGCCGTTGATGGTAATGAGATTGTGTCCGCCCATCACCTCGATAGCCACGCGGCTCTGCTTGTCGCCCGCGAGGTATGCGTCGAGGATGCTGTCGGCGATAAAGTCGCACCGCTTGTCCGGGTGACCCGGACTCACGAACTCTGCTGTTCTGATCATAGAGATACCGTATTACTGCCTAGTAATGACGAGAAAAAGATGTATGAGTATCTTTCCCGAGCGGGTTGGAGTTGGCACACTTTCGAGCTGCTTTCGCGCCCAGTGTTGCCGGCAGGTCACAGAGCCAAATCTCTCGCTGCCTCTTGATACAACTTATTCGAAAGTTGTAGGCCAATGATACGCAGGCCGCCCTCCGTTGTCAAAAGGTTCCCGGGTATACCGCTACTTATTTCTCTAGGTCGAGTATCTCGTCGATGCGTACCTGCGCGACGAACTCGCTCACGTGGGAGACGAGTATCATCGCGCCCGCGTACTGGTCGAGCGCTTTTGCAATGACCGGCAGGTGGCGGAAGTTGATATGGTTCGTCGGCTCGTCGAGGATGAGGAGCCCGGGGCGCGTGAGGACGAGCGAGGCGAAGGCGACCAGCCCCTTCTGTCCCTCCGAGAGGTTGCCTATCTTCGTCTGCATCACGTCGGAGGTGAGCAGGAATCCGGCGGCGGTCGCGCGGAGGCGCTCCTCGTCGGGCTTCCCCATCGCGTGTTCCAAGGCCTTGTAGACCGTCTGGTCGAAGTCGAGCGTGGAGAAATCCTGGCGATAATAGCCGATCTTCGTCCCCGGTGTTATGGAAACCCCTTCAGGGGTCCCGAGAGCGATCCGCTCCAGCAGTGTGCTCTTCCCGATGCCGTTCGGCCCCCGCAGGAGCAAGTGCTGATTCTTGCGCAGCACGATGTTCGCCTTCTTCTTCACGGGCTTCTTGCCTGTATGTATCACATAGGAGGTGAGTGTGAGAAGTGTACCGCTTAGGTGTTCCTGCGCGGGTATCGTGAAGGGCCGGATGGTGCGGTCCTCCTTACGCACATCCACCTTCGCTTCTTCCATTTCCTCGACCTCGGTGCGCATCTTCTTGGCCACGAGCCGCATCTTCCCGCCCTTCTGCGCGAAGAAGTTCGCCTTGTCCTTATTCTCCTGTATCTTCTTCTCCAGCTGGGCATTCTTCCGGTTCTCCTTCTCGATGCGCGCCAGGATGTCGCGCTGCACATCATTATAATTTCCGGGATACTGCTCGACCTTCTTCGTGAAGACGTCGAGATAGAGAACGCCGGTCGTGAACGCGTTGAGGAACTCGGCGTCGTGCGAGATGACGATGCAGGTCCCCGGATACTCGACGAGGAATGTGGTGAGATGTTCGATGCCCGCCGTGTCGAGATTGTTCGTCGGCTCGTCGAGGAGAAGCAGGTCGGGCTTCTGGATGAGCGCCGAGGCGAGGAGCAGCCTTGCAGTCTGGCCGCCGGAGAAGCTCTGTATCACCCGGTCGTGCAGCTTCTCGTGATGCTTCAGATTCACGACCTCGAGCGCGTCATCAATACGCGGGTCGATATCATATACGGGCCCTGTGAAGCACTTGAGGAAGAATTCGCGGACCGTGAGCCCCATCTGGTCGCGCGGGATGACCTGCGGCGCGGTGGCGACCTTCACACCGTGGCTCACGTGTATCTCGCCGCTCTCGGGCTTCAAGGTGCCGACCATGAGCGCGAAGAGGGTCGACTTCCCTGCGCCGTTCTGGCCCATCACCGCCATCTTCATTCCGCGACGAATGGGAAAATCCACCTCGTCGAGGATCGGCTTGTTGTGTCCGTACCCGAACGACACGTTCTCGAAGCGTATAACGCTCTCTTCTCTACTCATCTGCCCACCCTAACCTACTTCCGCAAAAAAAGGAAAATCGCATCTGAAGGGGAATGCTACAATACCGAAAATGCAAAAGGATTTTGACGGCTGGAACGAACAAAAAAAGAAAACGCATGACCGAACTGACGCGCCTTTCTGTCACAAGCGTGAACTCTGGTGGTGCGCGCTTGGCGTGAATGTCGGCTCTGAACAAGACGGGGCGGGAGATGAACACCGTCGTCCCGTTCTCATTCTGAAAAGCCTAAGTAGACTGACATTTTTCGCTATCCCGCTTACGACTGCGACCAAAGCTCACCCTTTGCGACCTGCAATTGGACTCGTAGAAGGTAAAGAAGCACGGGCGCTTCTTTCTCAAATGCGCGTAATCGATACCAAGCGGCTCGTATGGAAAATCGGCTACCTTGATAAGGAAGTCTTTACTCGCATACGAAAAGCCGCCAAAGACTTGCTTTGACGGCCTTTCGCTTCAGAATCTTTTTGCCCCTTGCGGGGCGAGGCCGAAGCCACTTATAGGACCAGTATAGTCGCCCTCATTAGAAAGTCAATGAGTTGTGGTGGTAGGTGTGCACAGTACCAGGCGTAAAATAGATTACACTGTAGACATAGTATGAGGAAAAAAAGATGGATGCTCTTTGTAAGTATCGGGGTACTCGGCATCGGCGTATCCGCTCTGCTCTACGCAGAGCTCTCGGCGCGCACGCCTCTCGCCGCGGCGGGGCAAAAGAATATCGTCTACCCGACCCAATACTCGGACACCCACATCACGAAAAACGCGATAATAAGCGACCAGCGATTCAACGACCTCGCAACATTCAAGAAGGAAAACTTCTTGGCCAGCGCCGCCGCCTCGCTCCAGACCAATAAGCCTTCGCCTGCCGAGGCGGCAGAGCCCGAGAAAGGCACCTGGCTCTGGACGCCGACCCTTAATCTGACTCCGAGCTATTGGAATACCCTCATCGCCGGCGCGAAGAAGAACGGTATCCGGAGTTTCTATCTCTCCCTCGACTCGTATCTGGATATCTATGTGCTGCCGGAGGGCAGGGCGAAGGAGCAGAAGAAGGCGACCTTCGACAGTATCGTGGAGCGCTTCATCAGGGCGGCGCGTAAGAACGGTATGAGCGTGGACGCCGAGGCGGGCTGGCGGAACTGGGCGGAGCCGGGGAACGAGTACAAGGCGTTCGCCATCGTGGACTATGTGCTCGAGTTTAATGCCGCGCACACCGAGAAATTCCGCGGGTTTCAGTACGACGTCGAGCCCTACCTGCTCGAGTCATACCAGAAGGACAAGAAGGCCGTCCTGCGCAACTTCCTCGACCTGGTGAACAAGACGGTCACGCGGCTCGACCGGAGCGACCTCTCATTCTCGGTCGTCATTCCGGACTTCTACGACGGCACGGGCGGCGAGACGCCGCGATTCTTCTACGGCTGGGACTACGGCTCCACGCTTATCCACCTGCTTGAGGTACTCGACCGCCGACCGGGCAGCGCGCTCCTCGTGATGGCGTACCGTAACCGGAGCGGCGGGAACGACGGGTCCATCGACATCTCCCGGGATGAGATACGCGCGGCAGATGAGTATCAGACGAAGGTCATCGTGGCCCAGGAGACGGGAGATGTCTCGCCGCCCTCGCTCACCTTCTACAACACCTCGCTGTCGGCCCTCAACTCGCAGATACAGAACATTCAGAAGGCGTTCGCCGATAATGCGAGCTACAACGGCATCGCCATCCACTACGTGAACGCCCTGCTGGAACTGGAATAAGGTCAGTGCGTCTCGCTCTTTGTATACAGCGGGTCGGCTTTGAGATGCGCGAGTCTCCTGTGCAGCCGGTCGAGCTCGCCTCCCGTCGGGTGCTCAAGGACGAGCGCGACAAGCTTCCCTATCGGGGACTTCTCGTTGAGCTCATGCAGACGCTCCTCCATCTTGTGTATCTGCGCCTCCACCTCTGCGATCTCGCGGACGTGCCGCTCCCGCGCCTCCGCTGACGGCGCGGCATAATCGCCCACGAGCCGCCGCCCCTCCGGGGACGGCGGCTGCGGCATCTGCGGCGCGGCTTCCCTCAACATGCGTATATCCTAGCAGCTTTAGGCAATCCACAGCCAGTTGATGCGGGCAGCCCGCTATGCTATTATAGGCATATCACCACGAAAGGGACCCTTGTATGGATACGTCCATACTGGGGGCTTTTTCATTTTGAGCCATATCGTAGTTTATGCTTCACATCCTCCAGATACACTATCGGTACTCCAGTCTTTTTGAGTAAAATTGAGCACTTGCGTATAGGCGCTGGAGAAACAATTGTGCAATGAACCCCTTTCTCCAACCAGAACTTAACGAGCGGCGTATAATCGCCATCGCTTGAGACGAGCACGACGGACGTAACGCTGTTTTCGTAGTAATCTCTCATTGCGTGGAGTACCAAATCAGCGTCACAGTTCCCCTTTGCGTTTCCGTCCCCGTCGTACACCACTTCCTTAAAAACCAGGAGGTACCCGACGGCCTGTAACGATGTATACAAATTAGCGTGCTTGGGCATTAAACCGATAAACAGATGGGCATCCGCGATGCTGAACTTCTGGCGAATCCAAGATCAAAACTTTCGATAATCAAGTTTCCAAGCCGACGATTCGACTCCCTTATGCAGATTTGCGCCATCGATATATGCAAACACTCCTGCTTCAGGCTTCATAGTGGGTATTGTATCAAACCTTCCGACCCCGAAACGAGAACTTATGAGGTCTCCGAGGACTCGCCGCTGATGCCGAACAGTAGTTTCAACTTATTCCGGTCTTTTTTCTTCGTCTCGAATCCGTCGTTGGTAGACAGGACGAAGACGGTCTTAAATATCCAAAAACGGAAATAAAATCCATTGATTTTGCTTGGCAAAACGAACCGCGAAACCCGATACTCGCTCTCCGTTTCCTCAAACTCCGTTGAGAGAAATGTATCGTTTCCGTATCCTATTTCCGCAAAGATTTTTTTCATTTCACTTAGACGGCGGGGCGAAGTACAGGAACCAGGCGAACCAGAGGAGCCAGAGCGCCCCGAGCCAGTCCCCTTCCAGAAGCGGCTGCACTCCTAAGAATCCCAGGAACCCTAGCACCCCCACATATCTCCGCGTGTTCATATGGGCATTGTATCAAACCTCTCGTCCCCGAATCGACCGGCCTCCAGTCCCCAAAACCGTATCGTACTTTCGAATTTTCCCGAACTGCAGTCACTATTCCTCCTCGAAGAAATCGTCGTCGACCTGTTTAATCTCGTAAATATCACGTACTTGCACCCCAACTCCATGTTTATACATAAGTTCAGCCAGTTGATCTCCATCAATCAGTTTGATTTTTTGTAATGCGTCGTGCGCCTTTTGCAAAGCTCTTTCATCAAAGGACGACGTAGTAACGAAAATGCCTTTATTTGTGTCCCCACTCATGGCCCCGATGAAGTTCCGAATTTCAGTCTCGCGCACTTTCGCGTCGGTGTAACGTTTCGCTTGTATATAAATTTTGTCCAGGCCCAACTGGTCCTGGTCAATAATTCCGTCAATACCACCGTCGCCAGATTTTGCCGTCGTCCGTGCCGATCCGTAACCCATTCTTTCAAGTAACTGATTTACTACACGCTCGAAATGATAGGGGTCGATTGTTTTTAACTTAGCAAGCAGGTCCGACCTCACTTGTGATTCTATAACTTCGATACCCGCATCTATCAACTCCTGCGGAGAGGAGTCCGACTCGATAACCTGCATGTCTTTCTCGACTTTACGCTCTTTCCTGTTCGCCAAGAAATCTTTATCTGAAAGGAGCTCATCAATGGTCAACGACCCCTTCTTGAGAATCGACCGCCCCTTGTCCGTTATTTTTACCATCGCCCGTTCAGGCTGTTCAATCATTTCAGCCTGCTTGAGATATGCCTTGCCCCACCCAATGCGATTCAAAACCAACGGGTCGCCCGCTTTTGTTTTTAGGTCCAGTTGTTCTTTGGATAAATCCGCATAAAATCTGTCCCGGACTCGTTTACGAAGTTCGTTGTAATGAATAATTTTTCCATCGCTTAAGACCTCTAGGATGGGAATAAAAGTCTCGTGATATTTAGGGAGTTGCTTCTCCATCCGATGATTAGATCACCTTTAGATCCTCGGTGCAATGATTGAAATACTGACGCCTGTTCCCATTATCCCGGTGAATTGGTATACGAAATAATTCAAGTGAGAAATGTTTGAAACGTATTAGAACACTAATTCTTTTATCTGACAATAAAAAGTTTTCAACAGGGTGGCTGTTCTCTCTTTCAATCTAGTCTGATACTCTCAGAGTATGACTGAGAAAAGATCAAGGTCCTTTCTTGAAGTTAAGCAAGAATTTGACGCTAAGTATAAGAATTCAAGAGAAATCCTTGCTTTCTTACCTGTGAATACAGAATTGGGGAAGACCATTGCAATCAAAAATTCAAAGGGTCTTCCCAATGAAGAATATTATAAATGGCAGTTTTTCTACGCTTTCATTAACTCAGGTTTATACCAAAAAGACTTTATCGGTTCTGAGATTTACTTTCCTAAAGGGAACAAAAGCTCTGCTCCAATTAAGTTTGATGGGGCTGTTTTCGATGATCCGAATTGGTTTGACTGGTACAAAAGACTTCGTATCGAGAAGGATCAAGAAGCTCTAGACTGGCTTAGGAAGCACCTAATATCTTCTATTGAATTTAAGAATGAAGGCTCTAAACAGGTCGAAACTGTCTACAACCAACAGCTTAAACCAGCTATTAAAGAGTCAGAGAATGACTTCTGTTTAGGCATACTTTATGACGCCGAACGTTTGTACTTATTTCAGAAAAAAAATGGCACGGTGTTGAGACTGGACGAATCTTATAACTTAAAAGCTGACAAAAGTGGGACCAAGGATCTTTCACTCCACCTCACTGATTCTTATTATAAGATTCCCTCTTTCGAGCAGGTTCAGAAAAGAATTGTCAATATAAATATTGACAGGTCAAGAAGAACCATTGATGAGCTTGACGTAATTACTGGCATCTATAGTAAGCAATTGACAGATGGAATTTCGAGCATTCTTCGTGTAATGGACAAAGTCGGCATGAAAGATCGTCGGGGCTATCAAATCTTGATTCAAATTATTGCCTTGAAGATATTTGATGAGAAAAGGAGCGCACGGATTGAGTCTCTCTTGGATTTCTATAAAACTGAATCCGAAAAGGAAAAACTTGACCTCCTTTTCTATATTACGGAACGAGAAAGAGAGTTCTCCTCGTTGGGAGATGAAGAAATTCAATCATTTATAAGTCGTATGAGAAAGCTTTATAAGGAGGCTTCAGAAGAATATCATCACATTTTAAAAAGGGATGACGCTGAGACTGTCAAATGGAATAAAGCGGAACACATACAGATAATTAGTGAAATTGTCGAGCAACTGCAAGACTACAGTTTTGTAAAATCTCACAAGACTGATCTATATCAACTTGTCTTTTATAAGTTTGCAAATGAATTTACTAAAAGAGAGAAAGCCCAATTTATTACGCCGCTTCCTTTAATAGATTTCTTGGTGCAGATTGTTAACCCAAGGAATATTGAGAAAATTATTGATCCTACTGCTGGAATTGCAGATTTCCTATCTATTTCATATGTGAATTCAAAAGGTAACTTAGATGACAAAAATATGTATGGGGTAGATAACGACGAAGACATGATAATGCTCGCCCAACTAAACATGCTTCTCAACGGCGACGGAAATGCCGTTCTGCAATATAAACCGGACAAAGGTTCTATTTCTTGGAAATTTGATGACCGGGGAAATTTGGTGGAGCTGAACCCGAAACTTCATGGAAATGGAGAGTGGGATAACTGGAAGGATGAGACTAAGTTAAAGAAATTTGATGTGGTTCTCACAAATCCTCCTTTTGGAGATGATCGGAAGTACGAACCAAAAACTCAAAAAGATAAGGAGATAATTGAAATGTATGAGTTATGGAATATAGCTCGAAGCAGTAATTCAATCGACCTGGGTCTAGTCTTTTTGGAAAATGCCTACAGGATTCTCAAGGAAAATGGGAGACTTGGTTTTGTTGTATCTAATTCGATTGCATCTATTGATCGATGGGAGCAAGCACGAGCTTGGCTTGAGCAAAAAATGAGAATTGTTGCACTTTTTGATCTCCCAGCAAATGTGTTTGCAGACACAGGTGTAAATATAACTCTTATTGTTGCCTATAAACCTGCTTCCGCCATGCTAGAGAGACTTAAGTCAGGAAACTATAATATCTTTGTGAAAGACATTAAGAAAATTGGATACGAGATAAGAACTTCTAAAAGAATTAAATCTTTCAAACCACAGTACAGAATTAACGAAACCACGCTAGAGGTGGAACAAAGTGAGGATGGCACCCCTCTCTTTGATGAGGAGTTTACTCAGACTGTAAAAGAATTTAAGACGTGGTGTCTGGGACAAGAAAAAGGCTTGCAAGATCTTTTCATTTAAGAAAATGAAATACGTCAATTCACCAAATTCTGTTTCCATTCAAGATGTTATAAGAAACCATTTTATCTTTGCACCCTCCCAATATTCCTCCTTTGCTTCTGAGGAAAAACGCTTTGACACCTTAAATAATCTGGTCGAGCTAAAAAATGAGCGCGTAAAAATTAAAAAGGATCCTCTGTATACTTATATTGAGATTGGAGATATCGATGTTAATACTGGTCTCGTCGGAGGACGAGAAGTTCATGGTGTATTTGTTCCCTCTATTACACCTCTTAGCATTAGTCATGGAGATTTACTTATATCTACTGTACGAACCTATCGGAAAGGGATTGGGATTATAACCTCTTCGAAAAAAAATCTCGTGGGCTCGCCTGCTTTGCTCGTTATATCAGGGGTTAAAGATAATATTTCAAAAGAATACTTGTTGGCTTTTTTAAGAAGCGATTTCTTTGTTGAGCAAATTCTCGCATTTCAAAAGAGAGGGATGTATCCGCGATTAGATAGAGATAACATCAATGACGTAAGTATTGCTCTACCACGAGATTCAGAAGAATTAAAGTATGTGTCGTACCTTCAACGATCATTGATCGAGAGAGAAGGAAGAATACGGGATAGGAGCTCCCTTATCATAAAGGAGATTGGTGATGAACTTTTAAGGGGGCAGCAGGAGCATACATTTGTCTATGAAATGCCGAGTTTCAATAATATCAAAAATGATAATCGTTTAGATGCTGGATATTATTCTTATGAGTATAGGCAAAAGAAATTCTTACTTGAAAATTATTTATACGGCTCAGATCCCATTAAAAAGTGGGATTATGAGATCGAACGAGGTCAGAACTTACAGGAAAGCACTATAGGTAATAGTATCTATAGTTCTTTTCCAAAAAAAGGATTTTACACTCTTATTCGACCTACAAATATCTCAGAATATGGGACCGTGTCGAAATTCGAATACTTAGGTAATTCAAACCAACTCTCGATCTTACAGCAGGGAGATATAGTTTTTTCGGCCGAAGGAACGATTGGTAAGTGTATTCTTTTTGCAAACCCTAAGGAAAATTCGATTACGAATATACACGGAATCATTCTGAGGAAAAAGGATCACAACATAAAGGAAAGTGCTTTTGTTGCCTGTATATTGAGGTTTCAAAGAGATTGGAAAGTCTTTGACTATCTTTCCGTCGGGGGGCAAGGTGGGAGTATGGCCATGCAATATTGGGATGATATTTTGATTCCTAACTTTCCTAAGGAGAAACGGGAGAAAATTGCCAAGTATTACTTTAATGAAGAGCAGTTTAACGTTGAGAGTAATTGTGATTTAGAAACCTTCGTTCTTAAGGATGAGAAATATGTGGAGGTTGCTGGCATTGTTCAACTTGATGAATCAGCTAAGTTAATTGAGCGAAGACTTGCTGAAGTGTTACACCAAATAATAAAAGGAGAAAAAGTCTCTGCTGATTTCTCTTTTTTCAACAAAGAGTGAACTCAAGTCATTCTTGCTAAGAGATTTTAGTGGCCTCTATATCGACCTTACCGATTCAAAACTGTGATGGTGAGCACCCAATCCCACACATCTGGGTTTTTGGGAACCGGCCCCGGGAAGGGTTCGGGCCCGGCGAGGGGGCGAACGGCTCACACGGGGTGTGAGCCGTTCGGATGTATCAGTCCACACTCGCTCTCACACTCACTCTCCCCCGCGACAAATTTTATGCCTATTTCTCTTTATGCAGCAGATAGGCCGCGGCGACGGCGATGATGACGGCGCTTGTCGTAGTGGCGTCCCACGACCAGTTGCTGTCGGGGAAGAACATATTCCACAGATACGCGACGACGACATTCGCCGCGAATGCGCAGATGAAGACGACGGCGAATGTGTTCCAATACGGCTTGATATGCATACCCCCAGTATACCTCTTCCCCGCGCTGCCGACCCTCAACGCCATTGCACAATGCTGTCGCACAACATCATTGCACAACACCATCGCAGCTATTGCAGTCTTTTGCAAAATACTAGAACAGATTCGGCGCGGGGGGTGAGCTTGTGGCGCACCGCGTTGCCGTCGTTGCGCTTCAATACGAGGCCGGCTATCGCCAGCTTGCGCACATGGTCGGAGGCGTTCTCGTATCCGATACCGAGCCGTTCAGAAATATCGTCCACCGAGAGCTCCGGTTCCCGCTTGAGTAGGTCGAGTATCTCTAGCCGACGATGATTCGCGAACCCTTTCACGATCCGTTCCATCCGGCGGTACGATACCTTTTCCGTCATACCCTCATTCTACCACCGCTAGTGCAGTCTTTTGCAAAATACTTGAACACAGCCGGTGCAGCAGCGCCGTGCGGCGCCGTAAGGATGTCGACACCTACCGATTCAAAACCGTAATCGTTAGCTGGAGGACCGTGGCGAAAGCTACCCAGGTCAGATACGGGATGTTGGCGAGGGCGACCCACTTCAGGCGCGGATAGACGGCAACGAGCGCCCAGATGAGGGTGGCGAGGCAAAGGAGGACATCTACCGCGGCGAGCGCGTTATTCTGGAGCGTGAATTGGAAGTAGGTGAATGAAAAATTGAAGACGAGGTTGAGGGCGAAGGGCAGCGCGACCATCCACGGCACTTCCCTCTTGAATGCCTTATAAAATACTGTGCCAAATGACACGGCGATAATGACATAGAGAATCGTCCACACCGGACCGAAGACCCACGCGGGCGGCGCCCATTCGGGCCTGATGAGCGTCTGGTACGAGGCGTAGGTATTCATGCGTGAATGAGCATCAGTTAGCGACGCAGGTGCCGCCCACGTCCCCGAAGGGTAGGTTCGAGCCCGGGACCGGGGCGCAGTGGTAGCCGGTGGCGCAGACAGGCGCCGTGGTCACATTGCCGCCGCAGCGCTCCCCCGCGAGGGCGAACGGTATCTCGACGAGGGTCGTACCCTCCACTTTTAAATACTTGCTCACGCCCATCGACGGGCG
>Ga0209542_10014335_pt1 | contig 13507 bp, 18 predicted proteins | sample RifCSPhighO2_01_FD_184028 | JGI IMG/M metagenome (GOLD analysis project Ga0209542, IMG submission 184028) | Soil microbial communities from Rifle, Colorado - Rifle CSP2_plank highO2_0.1 (SPAdes) (version 2) | ecosystem: Environmental > Terrestrial > Deep subsurface > Rock core/Sediment ... | reverse complement strand
GCCATATTTTTCTACTCTGCTAGTCTCGCTTCCTCCACAAAAAACTACTCCAAATTTTTGCGACGGAGACATCAGATAATGTGAACAAATTGGACCAGCATCATACGAGTCCGGCAATGGGAATAAGACCTCCAGATGTGTCCACTGACTTGGCAGAGTATCTAGTTTCATATTGCTTTCAGGAACACCATGGACTATATTTTTGAACCAATCATTGATACTTAGCTTAGCAGGATTTTTTACAACATTTAAGAAGACAGTCACTGAAAAATCTTCAGAAATGTTTTCGTTAGCAGCTCTGTGGCCTAGTCTTACTGAGTCAAAGCCGTCATAAGACTCTGCTTTTGAAATAGGCTCATTCCCAAACGTCGGATACTTCACCTCAAACCCATACTCCTCACTCCGATATGTTTTCCAATCTGCAGTTGGCAAAGTTGAACTGGCGGAGGTGTCGATTTTCGTTTCTCCTCCCTGAACTACTTCTTTACCACTTGATGCTTGCGGTTTGACATTCTCCGCCACTCCATTTTGATTTTTGAGATTTGATTTTTTATTTTGATATGCATACCACCCGCCGCCGAGAATCAGCGCCAGCGTGGCAACGGCGATGATGGCGATAATTGGTCCGAAGCCGGTCATGGAGAAAGAACCTTCTACCACCGAACGAACAAACTTTTTTATGCGCTCGGCAGCTTCAAGACCACGCTCGGCATCGGCCCGAGAGAATGCAGTATAATCATCAGGGTAACGCGACTCGGCATAAAATTGATTCAGAAAACTTGCATCCCCATGTAATTCTGCAAATGATGGGACAATATTTTTACAATCTTCAAGAAGGATAACAAGATCATGTATTTTTCTTAAATGCAGATCATGATACGCTAGGAATCCTTTCAGATATTTCTCCGCCGCTTGTTGGGCATGAAAACACGCGGGGTTCGAAGAACTCGAACCTTTTTCGAGAATAAGTTTTACTAATGCTAAATCGTCGTCGCCACGGGCGAGCCAATCGGCGACATATTTTGTGAACTTCTTACTCATCGAATAACTGTCAGCGGTCGGGAAGGCAAGCTAATGTTCATCGTGATCCCAGGCCTGACGTACAATGTTTTTCCGTTTCGCACAATATCTTCAATAAATAGGTTTCCACTTTTATTGATACTGTCGTCTATTTCAGCCGGAGTATAGACAAGAATATCAAGCGGGACGGTGCGCGGAAAAACAATTTCATCAACCTCTCTCATGCGCTCTAATTTTGGCTTCGATGAATCCTTAACTATGAATAAGTCAACATCGCTGTCAGGCCCGGGATTTCCCCATGCCCAAGAGCCGAAGAGTATGATTTTCTCGGGCTGATACTCCCTGACGATTTTTTCAGTTATTTCTTTAAGCTCTTGTTCAACATTTTTTCTCTCCATGCCAATATAATATCACCAAATCGCCGGAAATGCCATAATTAGATTCTCATCCGCGACCTGGACCATGCCCAAACCGAAACCGCCCCTTGTCGGCTTCTATCCTATCGATTTCAGGTCAAGCAAGTTCTCAACGAGGTATGCTTTAGAGTTAATAGGCACATCCAAAAGATTCAGAATTTCTGATTCAAGAATGAAGATTATTGGATGAATTTGAAGATGACATAAGTAACTCTCTAGTTAGAAATCAATCCACCACTCTCTCTTACTATCTCGCTCCATCCTAAATGTTACTTCGCCACCCGCAGTACCCTTGGCTCTTAGAAATGATTTGTAGACTCTGATATCTCCAATATCCTCCACTAATACAGCTCCCGCAAAATAGTCCGATAGGTCAAGAAGTTGATCTGCGGTAGCCGAGTTAAGCTTAGAAAGTTTTTCAGCTCTTCCCGACAAGTACTTTTTTGCCGATTCTATATCGCCCATCTTGAGCAACCGCGAGACTTCTTTCAATACTTCTTGGGAATTCGTCCGATCAATTTGCCCACCCGCTGATGTGGGGCACGCGGCAAACTCACAATTCGGGCCGGTGCGGCCGACATAGGTTTTGCCGTCGGGGCAAAGTTTGGCTTCTTGGGTGCAAATAGTTTTGCCGCTCTTTGGAGAATTAGGAGCGATGACGTCTTTGTATAAACTCTTTTGCTGTGCTTCAATCTGCTTTTTTAACTCCTGGGCTTTTTTCTCCGCCCCCAGCCCAACCTGCATGATGCTTTTCTGTTGGCGCATTTCGCGCGTATACAGCGCTCCTCCCCCGCCAAGGATCACGAGTACAGCGACAGCAAACAGAATTTCAAGAAGCGCAAAGCCGGTTACTTTTTTGACTGCTTCCATAGTGTATGCAGAATCTGAATGGTTTTATGTATTTTGGCCCATTTATACAAGTAATCTCTGTTTAGTTTCTTTTGAGCATTCAAAATTGACTCAACATCTTCAAGCTGCCGAGATGATTCTCCCAGCACATGCCAGCGGAGTTTACTAAGGATAAGATCTTCCGGAGAAACAAAAAATACATGGTACCCAAGAATCGTTTTTGCTACCCGATTTTTGAACCGACTTTTATCATACGCGGCGTCCCCGGAAATCCAAAAGTCTACCTTAATGCCGCTTCCCCCATCAATGAAGTTGAACTCACCATGTGTCTCTAGTGCCCGCCGTATAGCATCCTCGCTGATATAACCTGCTTCACCAAGCCTCGAGAGCGCCCGGGTCAGTTCGCCAACTCGCAGCACCTTCAACAATACGACGATATCAATATCTGCTGTAAATCGGGGCCTGCCCCAGACGTAGATCGCCATTCCACCGGTCACCGCATAGGGAATATCCAATCGGTCCAGAATCCTAGCGACTTTTACGAGCAGATGGCGCGGATCGGTTTCCATTTTTTCTGAAATCTATTTTACCAGGATCGAGTTCTTTTGCGAGTAGCCAAAGTTTCGATCCGAACTTGACTTTTTGATCAGCGGACATTTCACTAAAAATCTGATCTTGAATCTCTTGAGCGGATTTCCCCTTAAATGTCTCGGCGAGATGGGATTTGGGGTTTGCGGGCATAGTAGTGAAATCAAAGTGTAAAAATCAAAATGCAAAATGATAGATTAAAATTTAAAATTATTTTATAAATTTGAAGGTAGAGAGAAAATAGTTAAAAAGAGATGCGGATTCTGGTGAAAGATAATAATATGAATGAAATCTTAAATATGTACCATCCGGCATTGATACTTCCCCTATAGCCTCGGCGTCAGCAGAGAATTTTATCGGTATGGTCAGGATTCCCGCCTGTATTGACTTTTGTCTACATCCCTTTTCATCGCAATAAGTTTGTAATAATTCTTGAGAAGTAGCCAAACTGATATATGGAGAACCGTCCTCACCAAGAAATAGAATTTCCGAAGGTTTTTCCGAAATTTTCCAAGGCCATTTCACCTCAAACCCATACTTATCATTCCGATAGGTTTTCCAGCCGGAGATGTCAGCACGGGAACTCGTGGCTGTACGCACCGCTTGGAGATGTTGCTGAAATAGCGTTGTGGCTTTGGAAACGTTTTCATCGGCGCTGATGGCGGTATCCAAAGACGCGTGATAGATAAGAAGCGTCAGGAACGACGAAAATAAAATAAAAACAATGAAATAAAGTTTCGTTTCAAATGCTTTGGTGTAGAGATTGATGCTCATAAGAAAATGTAAAGTTTAAAAATCAGAGTGTAAAATTTGGTAATTATTTGTGCATTTTGAATTTCCTTCTACTGATGCTCGCTCATGATCTTGCCACCGAGCGTCCGTAACTCGTCTAACGCCAGTTTTGCCTGTTCTTTATTTGGAGGCACACCGTACCATTTGTAATCGCGCTCCATAAAGTCTACTCCCTTTCCGGGAATAGTGTGGGCAATAATCATTTTGGGCTTTTCATAAATGGCCTTGGCCTGATCCACCGCCGCCACAATCTCTTCAAAATTGTGCCCGTCAACTTCCAAAACGTGCCAGTTGAAGGCCTCGTATTTCGCGCGGATGGACTCAAGCGGCATGATATCTTCGGTATTCCCGTCAATTTGGATATTATTTCTATCCATAATCGCAATCAGATTCCAGAGTTTTTCCTTTCCTGCCAGCATCGCCGCTTCCCATGTCTGGCCAGCATCATGTTCCCCATCCGACATCAGGCAAAATACCCAATTTAACTTTTTATCCATCCGAAAACCAAGCGACATCCCCACAGACTGCGAAAGCCCAGAGCCAAGTGGACCGGATGTCGTTTCAATTCCAGGAAGAATAGTTCGATGCGGATGCCCCTGCAGGCGCGAGCCGAATTTGCGTAATGTCAGCAACTCTTCAACCGGAAAATACCCGGCATGCGCCATGGTGGCGTAGAGCACCGGGCAAATATGGCCGTTTGAAAGAACCAAGCGGTCTCTCCCCTCCCAACTTGGATTTTTGGGGTCATGCGCCAAAATATGAAAATATATGGCGGTAAAGACATCCGCCATGCCCAACGGCCCCGCCGAATGCCCCGACCCCGCCTCCACCAGCATCTCAATAATAGACTGGCGAATTTTATTCGCCATCTCTTCCAAGAACTTCAATTTTTCTTCGTGGAGATGTGGCATATTCTAAAAAGCTATCTATATCAATTATGCTCTTGGAGCTGAATACTCGCAAATATGTATCAAGCCCATTGTTACAGAATATAAAACTCTCCTTCCGTGACGCCAATATCGGAGATAATCTTCTTGATGATTTTCACACCGATATCTGCACCATGCGGATTCGGAATAAAAATTCGCAACCTGCCTCGCTCCATATACTGATGCCTGCCACCTGAAAAAGGACCGGAAAAACCGGCCCTTTTCAACTTGCGCATAAGTTCTCGGCGGCTAAGCGACTTTAACATGAGACCGTTTGGGCATATCGAAACCCGGCACACGCTTACCCTCACGAATCTTCAATAGCAAGTAGTCTTCAAGTGTTGATGCAAGCTCCTGGCGAACATCTTCAATGCGCTTGCCTTGCGCGTACACGCCCGGAAAACCATCAACCCATGCGGCCCATTGCTTGACAGTAGCGTCATACTCGTAACGCGCCCGCGCAATGGCTTTTTCGATAAATTCAGAAAAATGAAGCTTCATGTTTTAAACGTAGCAAATTTTTAGCGACACATCAAGCGGCCCCGCCGAATGCCCCGACCCCGCCTCCACCAGCATCTCAATAATAGACTGGCGAATTTTATTCGCCATCTCTTCCAAGAACTTCAATTTTTCTTCGTGGAGATGATTCATGGAACTATTCTCCTATTCCCAGCCCTCGCGAAAGTTTCGGCGGGCAGGCGCGCGAATTAGAGACACTAAATCGCCAAGACCTTTACCACGCTTTACCTATCGTACTCCTCATCATGCCACATCTGTTTCTAAATCAGAAATCGCCTTCCCTATATCTGCAGATGAAAAAATCGCCGAGGATACCGCAAAGAGATTCGCGCCGGCCTCGCGGCATTTTTTGGCGATACCGATTTTCACACCTCCATCCACTTCAATATCGCAATCAGGACAATGCGCCCGCAGACCGCTGATTTTGTCGTAGCTTGATTCAAGATAAGGAAATTCGCCCCCTCCTGTAATCATGGTTTGCCCGGCCACCCCTGGGTGCACAGACAGCACTTGGAACGAGACGATGCCGTGCCCCATATATAAAGTCAGAAATTTCCAGGATGACTCCGGTGTCACCGAGATCATAAGCCCCGCTCCGGCATTTTGGCATATCTCTTTGATGGCCAAAAAAGAATCATCTGTCAGCGCTTCGGCGTGGACAATGATGCGTTTGGCTCCAGCCGTAATCCAATCACCAACCACAGTCTCCGGGCGTTTCATCATTAAGTGCACTTCAATTTTGAGCGGCGTTTTGAAGTCTTTGAGATCCAGGGGATTTTGCCACAACTGATTTGGCGTAAACGTCCCATCGGCCACGTCCAAATGCACCCACTCGGCGTATGGTTCAACCTTGCGGATCCGCTCCTCCACCAGACCCCAGACTTCTTCGTTTACGGCGGGGATAATTTCGGAATTCATCATGGGAAATTCCTACCTTCAACTTCGCTCATCTTTTCCAACCGCCGCACATTTCGTTCCGCACTCCCGAATTCCATTTCAAGCCATGCTTTCACAATTTCCAGAGCATCATGTTCTTTTAGCCAATCGGAAGGAAGCACGAGGACATTGGCATCTTCATGCTCGCGCGACTGCTTGGCGACATTCAGATTAAAGCATAATGCCGCTCGGACACCTTTATATTTATTCGCAATCATGTCCATGCCATGCCCCGAGCCACAGATTAAAATGGCTTTCTGATGATCAAGACTTTTTGACAACTTCTCCATCGCCATTTCTGCAAAATCTGGGTAATCATCTGTCACATCAAGCTCATGCGCACCAACGTCATTGACTTCATACCCCGTTTCAAGAAGCCAGGCCTTTACGGTCTCTTTCAATGCAAATCCCCGATGGTCCGCGCCCAGGTAGATCATTAGTGCAATTATACGCTCTGTGGCTATATTGCCAAATCGCTCCCAATTCCCGCCTAGGATCGAACTTATTATCTGTACCAATAGACTAGTCTATTGGTACAGCATTGTTCTAATGGGTAGACCGAGCCGGGCTACATCTCGCTTCAATTCAATCCTTCTTTGACTCATTATTCTCATCTCTCCCATTGACCACTATCTATTCCCTGCCCCCTTAGTCCCCATCCCCCCGCTCCTACGCCAACGTGCCGTCGCGGACAAATTGTCCTCCGCTCCGCAGCGATCTGGTGGCGATACTCTCGGCCAGACCTAAAAGCGCCATCATGGTGAGTAAGCTCGAACCGCCGTACGACACCAAAGGCAGTGTGATTCCCGTAATTGGCAGAAGTCCGGTATTCATCCCGATATGGATCAAAAGATGCAAGAAAATAACGGCGCTAATCCCCCACACCACAAGCCGCGCGAAGTTGTCGCTCGCGCGCAGGCCAATACGAAACAATCGCCAGAAAAGAATGCCGTAGAGCGCGAGCAAAAAGAGGACGCCGGCAAATCCCCACTCCTCGGCGTAAGCGGCAAAAATAAAGTCTGTCGCCGGCTCGGGGAGAAAATTCAGATGCGACTGCGACCCTGATCCCAATCCTCTTCCCCATAGTCCGCCCGAGCCCACCGCGATCATAGACTGAATCGCATTGTAGCCGGTTTTTCGCGGATCGCTCCAGGGATTCAAAAAAGAGGTCACGCGGTTCTGCTGATACGGCGCCAGCACAAAAAACCAGCTAAAAATTGAAAGCGCCGCACCAAGAATTAAAAACATTGCCAGATGCTTCATGCGTATGCCCGAGAACAAAACAATCCCCGCCCAAATGCCGATTAAAATAAGTGCTGTTCCTAAATCGGGCTGAACTAAAACCAGTACTCCCGGGATGGCCACATATATTCCGGAAATGACCAGATGGCGCAGTCGGTAAATCTCCACATGACGGCGCGAAAAGTATTTTGCCAAAATCACAATCAGGATAATTTTCATGAACTCCCCAGGCTCAATCGCAAATCCGGCAATGTGGAACCACGAGATAACGCCCCGCACTTTTGTGCCAACCAAGAAAAGCGCTGCAAGCGCAATCGTCAAGAGAATATAGAACAGGAGCAATAGTCCGCTGTAACTCCGTAAAATGCGGTAGTCGAAATACGCGATGGAAAAGAATGCCGCAACACTAACCAAAACCCACATAATCTGCCGCTCAAAAAACGGGAATGCGGACGAGGATGAGAGACTGGCGAGTGAGAGAAGCCCAATCATCATCAAAAGGCCCGCCGCAACGGCTAGAAACCAATCAAACTTTCGCAGATGATCCAGGATTGGATGTGTCATGCTGAACCTACGGCGCCAAGAGATTGGCGCCGAGAAGTCCATTGGCACGCGCCTCCATATCAATACGGGCGACACTGCTGGTGGCAAACGCCGTGGGCCAGGTAAATTCCACCCGGCGGCGCTCCCCCGCCGCAACTTTCAAGAGTGTTGATTTAGCAATAGCCAGAATATTTTGGTTGGCATCCAAGAGAGCGACATGCAAATCAACATTCTGATACCCATAGACTTCGCGATTCACAAGCTCTGCAGACACATGCCCCGTTGGGATATTATCAATACTTTGCACTGCATAAGATTTATCCCCCAGCGTGAGTTCAGGCCGGAGGTCATTGGTAAACTGCCAGGTGGACTCGCGATCAAGAACCGTAGCCACGGCCTTCACAACTGTCCGCTCGGTTAGAAAGTTGCTTTCAATAATATAGATGCGGTCGTTCGGATAGAGGTAGGTCACGTTCTCGCGCCGCCCAACCTCGGCGCCAGCATCATCAAATAATTGCACACGATAGACCAGCGGGTTTGCGGCGAGGTGATCGTTAGGGTTCTGAACTTCGGCGACAATGTCATAATTTTTCGGCCGCACTTGGATAAAACGCGCATAAAATACTTCGACGGGCTGTTGATACTTGAAAGCGCAAGGCAGGCACGGACCGCCGCAATCTACATCCTCCTCTCCCTGATTCTTTTTGTTATCAATGCAAGAACCAGGCCGATACAGAATGTAGTATGAAATCCCAATGATAAAAACGGCAACCACGCCAAAAACGATCGCCACGATTGTAAGCTGTTTTCTAGTACGCCAGTCCATCCCGTTAGAAGCCGCGATCGCGGGGTAAGTTTATTGAAATCATGATTGGATCACTTTTAGAAAATAAAGGAGACCAGAACGCGATTACGATCGCGATCTGCTTCTAACGGGATCTATCCCGTTAGAAAATTAAGCTGAATCCCAAAACCAAAAAGCGACTCTCTTTTGGCGTATTAGACAATAACCTCATAAAACTATCTTAGGTAATTTTCTAACGGGATCTATATCATCCAGAATAAAGCGACAAGCGACAAGAAACAAGCTCGTCAAAAAAGAAAAAGAGCTCCCGCCGACCAACTACACTGTTGGCGGCGGGAGCCGAGGCCCGAAGATGCTCTCGCAACGTTGGTTTAGATATTCGTAACACGAGGTTCCGTCCTTGGGATACAACCGCCACGGAGATGTGCTATCCGTCCCATCCACAATGAATGTGTTGCGGAAGCGTTGACCGCAGGGAGGGCTAATCACATGCGGTAGCCGTACATGTATCCAGAGCGGCTTCCAATCGTACCCGCTAACAACGAAGCGACCGCGGAGACGCATACGCGAGGCACACGACCAGCGCGCTGATATCTCAATGTCCTTTGCGTCGTGGCGCAACAGCGACGTCGGCACGACCTCCAACCCCTGTGGCCTTAAATCCCATGTCGGGATGTCTGGCTTGAGAACGTCGCCAAGAAGATCCACCAGCCAACGGAAGGGTTGAGAAACTAGCTGCGAATCGAGATCAAGGTAGTCAAGATTCATCGCGGGGCCTCCTTGGGAAAAATGAACTGCTAGCTTCTTATTAGCAAACGGGGAACCTTTCGTCAATAAAATGTATGGAAAAAGCGCCGGAGGAAGCGCGAAGACGTTTTTGAAAAGAGGATAGAGCGCACTGTTCTGGCGGCAGCTACTTTCCCAGAGGGCTAAGCCCTCGAGTATCATCGCCGAGTATGTGTTTAACGGCCCTGTTCGGAATGGGAAGGGGTGGTGCCACATACCTGAAAGCCACCAAAACGGTGCGTTCTACTTTGAAACACGAAAATGTACGAATTTACTCACTAATCAGCGCGAACAATTTCATTTAGATTCGGGCTGTATATTCGTAAATATTAGCGGCTAAATGTACGGAACTCGGTATTAGGGAGGAGAGTAAGAGCGGAACCGCTCATCCTCTCCTCTGGCGCGTGTGGGACACCGCCCGGGTAGGTCGGACAGTCTTCCGTCCTGCAATTTATCACCTCCTCGGCTTCTTGGGTTTTGCTCGCGGGTCATTACGCGTAACCGGCCGGCGCTTCCAGTTGGCAACCGTCAACCCTTGAGGCTTGCCAACAACAGCGAGATCAAGACTACAATGCCAACCGTCCTCAAGAAACAATTGAGGCACAACGGCGAGTAGGTGCACTCGCGTGGGTCAAGGTTGTCCTGTGTCCACTCGACCGCCCGCCGGAGCATCTTCTTCATGGCAAATTCCTCCTCTCGTTGGATTTCCCAACACCGAATTCCGTACCTTAAACCACGAATATTTACGAATCACTGCACAAATGCCTACGAAAATTTCGCACGCATTCGCATTCAGTTTTCGTACCAATTCGTGGTTTCCTCTTTACGTACCTGAATTGTGAACGCAAGTTGTGCTGCGCGCTTGCGCCCACAACTTGCGACTAAACGATGGGATTCCCGCAGGCCTCGCGGCTCTGACGTTTCTGATCACGAATCTTGAGCTCGCGTGCAAAGCGCGGGATAGAAACTTCCATCTTCCCCGCAAACGCACTGACCTCTTGAAATAGAGGTTCATACTCGACGGGTCTGGTTGGCATCTCTAGAATACCTTCTTTTTTCGCATTCGCCTCCAACTCCTCCTGAACTGCTTCCCAAACTGCATGCGTTAGCCTCTCTCGTAAACTCACGACTATCACCACCTTAACGAACATATCTCACTTCCACAATTCAGGTACGTAATATAAATGCGCTGGAAGCGCTATTATGAGTAACTCTCCCAACGAAGGATATCGGATTCTCGAAACGCTCAAGCGAGCAAAAAGCATGGTTTTTCTCAATCGCAATTGAGAAAATTTTTGTGAGCTTGGCGAATCTCAAATTCCGGCTGGGGAATTTGAGATGTTTTCGAAAGCCGATATCCGAGTCATAACTGCAACAGGGTAACAAAAATCGTACTCACGCATCCTCCTTCGCATAAAGCTTCGGAGGACAAGGAAAACAAAAAGTGGTGATGATCTATTAGTAGCAGTCGGCTGAATGGATTACTCCATGTACACCTCTGCCCTATCAACCTGATAATCTTTCAGGGATCTATGAAACCTTATCTTGAGGCGTGCTTCCCGCTTAGATGCTTTCAGCGGTTATCACAACCAAACATAGCTACCCAGCGATGCTCCTGGCGGAACAGCTGGTACACCAGAGGTTTGTTCATCTCGGTCCTCTCGTCATATTTTATCCACGATTTCGCGTGGTATAGACTATATCTTCAACCTACCGCGGATTTTAGGTCGAGCCATTATCTCGCTTTAATGATAGGTGACGGCATATTAATAGTCTTCTGTATATGCATACTGACTATTCTTCCCTTTCGGGTCAGTCGTTACGGGGTCATACATTAATTCAAAATGTAAATATCAAAGTGTAAAATGACAGTTCAAAATTTAAAATTTTTACATTGTCATTTTTATTTTTGCACTTTGCATTTTGATTTTTTGTAGACTTCCCACGGTATTGCCTTTTAATCTATCTGGTCCTCAAGTATCTACTCTACCATTCTCCGGACCTTGTGGAGAATAAGTTTTCCACCAGCAGATTAGTCAAGTTTCACCGTTATTAGCCGTATTTTCAATCCCGATTACTCGGGAAAGTAGCAAATCTCTTACTAGAGACGAGCCCTCTCAAGTTTCTACGCCCACAGAAGATAGGAGACCGACCTGTCTCACGACGGTCTGAACCCAGCTCGCGTGACTTTTTAATCGGCGAACAGCCGAACCCTTGGGACCTTCTCCAGCCCCAGGATAAGCCGAGCCGACATCGAGGTGCCGAACCGCTTCGTCGATATGGACTCTTGGAAGCGACTAGCCTGTTATCCCCGGGGTAACTTTTAGCTGATGAGCTTTGGCCTTGTTCTAGAAAGTATCTTGCATCCGCAAGATCGCCGACACTCGCAGACTTTACGCTGAAATTCGCAGAAAAATTCTGCACTATTCTGCGTTAGTTCCGCGTTGTTCTGCGGTCTTGCAAAATGCGAGACATAGCCATCGGATCACTAAGTTCTGCTTTCGCACCTGCGCGGCATATCCGCCTTGCAGTTAAGCTAGCATCTCCCTTTACGGGACCACGCCGATTTCCATCCGGCGCTAGCTAACCTTAATAAACTCCTCCATTACTCTTTGGGAGGAAAGTGCCCCACTTAAACTGCCCGCCAGACACTGTCTCCAATAAGTTTAATCTTATCAGGTTAGACAAAGAATTCTTTAAGAATGGTATTTCACTGACGAGTCCAGCGGAACCGAAATCCCGCCTTCATCCTCTCCCATCTATGCTACGCAGAAAGAAATCATTGCCAATATCAAGCTACAGTAAAGCTCCCGGGGTCTTTTCGTCTATCTGTGGGTAACCGGCATCTTCACCGGTATTGTATTTTCACCGGGCGCCTCGTTGAGACAGTTCTCCAGTCGTTACGCCTTTCGTGCACGTCCGAACTTACCGGACAAGGAATTACGCTCTAGTTGTTACTTCGTAACAACCGCGGATTCACGCGGATTTCACGCAGATCATGCGGATATTACTGGGCGAGTCATTTCTGCGCCTAGTCGCGCCTTGCGCGACGGCTCCGATCATTTGCAAGGCAAATGATTTAGGATCGCCTCTGCATATCGCTATGCAGGTCGGACTATATCTTGCCGATGTTTTTAACGCTTACGTTGTGTATCTGAATTGTGGACCGGATCACGCTACTCAACGCAATCCGGATTTAATGCGGTTATAGCCCATTCGCTACTTCTTTAAACTCTTCTTAACCTGGGACAGCAGGTCCCTAAGCCTTAAAGACTTCACCGTTTCGCAAGCGAAGAAACCGTCCCAGTCTTGCATCAAGAAAGGAATGGCTCCCTCTGGGTCTAGGCTCTCTCGCAAGCAAAGTTCCCGAAGTAGTAAGCGGTGATACGTCTCAAGTAGAGCTAGGATTTCTTTGGAATCCACGTCGCGCCTCCTTTCGAAGAAGCTAGCTAAAGGTCCACAATTCAAATACACAACAGGTTTATCGCGTTTGACCACGTCAAACGTGGTTTGACGCGATTTGTTCATCGGCTCTGGCGTATAGTCTCTACGGACTCTCTAGTTCAATAGTATATACTATCGAACTAGGTTGCCTCGGTATTGTCTCAAACACTTCGATACATCAATGTATCGAAGTGGTGAGGTGTTCACCGATACAGCCAGATTTTACTCCGTATAGGATTGCGGCGGTGGCCGCTACCTTGCGGAGCAAGATGCCATGGTACTTTGTGCAAGAGCACAAAGGCATCTTACTAAGGCAGCATATTCCTTATTTCTACCTTAGAACGATTATAGTTATCGCTGACATTGACGAGGGCTTGGTACCTATGGCCGCGAGGCGGCCTAGGTCGCAGACTTCGCAGACTCAACGCAGATTTTAGCAGAAATAATTTCTGCGTAATTCCGCGCGACGTCCGCGTTGTTCCGCGATCGAGGTCGCCCCGCGACTGAGATATTTAACCTTCTCGCATTGGTCAGGCGTCAGCCCCTATACATCCACTTACGTGTTTAGCAGGGACCTGTGTTTTTGGTAAACAGTCGCTAGAGATACTTTCGCTGCGGCCTCAAAGAGGCTGATAGAA
>Ga0209542_10014334_pt1 | contig 13508 bp, 16 predicted proteins | sample RifCSPhighO2_01_FD_184028 | JGI IMG/M metagenome (GOLD analysis project Ga0209542, IMG submission 184028) | Soil microbial communities from Rifle, Colorado - Rifle CSP2_plank highO2_0.1 (SPAdes) (version 2) | ecosystem: Environmental > Terrestrial > Deep subsurface > Rock core/Sediment ... | reverse complement strand
TCTTTTTTATATCGTCGGTATTTTGATACTGTCCGCCGCTTGAATGATAACTTTCATAAAGCGGATCAACTTGATAGAAAGCAATTTGGGCAACTCGCATTCCCACCACCAAAACCACTGATGTATCTTTCAAATGATTGCTTACTTCCATAGTCCAGCGATTGCAAAAACCGAGATCGCCCCAGCCGGCGCATTTGCACACTGTAATCCCGATTCTTCCCATAGAGCTCCTGGCTCTCATTTCTGTTGTGACGCAATTTTTGCCGCCAATAAATTCTTCGGTATGGGCCAAAATGCATTCTCCCGGGCCTACAATGATAACTTTATCTTCCGGTTTGATATTTTTCAGCGGTCCGTTTTCAGCCATCCAATCGGCCGCCGTAATAGCTTTTTGCGGCTGACCCCAATATCGTTTGATATCATTTTGGTCAAAAGGATTAAAAACCCGCCGGTGCAGCGCTCGAGATGGTTGTTCCTGAAAGTAATTTTCTCCCAATCTGACATCATAACTCGTGGTGTGGACATTTTTTAGATTGAAAGGATTAATGAAAATATTTTTTTCTTTTAGGTGCTCCAAAATCATTTCTTTGCTTAACAGAGAACGTAAAGGCGCGTTTTGATTATCCATTATCTTTTTTCTCCTTCGCTTTTCTCTCAAAAATATTGAGAATCTCCTGTGCAATTGCTTCAACCATAACTTGTTCGTCAATTCTTGTGGTATCCATAAGGCGGAGTTGTTTGTACTGGGGAGACAAAATTTTATAAGCCGATTTATAACGATTAACTAAGGTTTTAATCGTTTCTGGATTGGTTGTTTCACCCAATTTTTGGCTTAAAGCGATTCGCAATTCGCGTTTTAACGCTTCTTTGGGGTCGCATATCATAAAATAAGCCGCGTCAATTTTATCGGTCCAGAATCGCGAAAGAAAAAACTGCTGAATTAAAACTTTTTCCTCCTGGCTAATCTTTGATTTTTCTTCCCAGTACATCATCCAAGAGTAAACATCAAAAATACAACGGTCAAAGATAACAACATCGTAAAGATGGCCATAAATTTCGTCTATCAACTTGCTTAGCGCATAAAGGCCGGTTCTAATGTTGTAGAGAGGCGTAGTTCGCGGAATGTGGCGGATTACTTCCGCGCCTTCCTGTGGGCGTAAAACACGAAATCCATGTCGGCGTAAAAATTTGTCTAACTCCGTGATGGTTGTGGTTTTACCGGCCGATGGCGATCCGGTAAATTCCAGAAAAAACGGCCGCGGCAAAAAACTTTCATCATAACGGATATTGCTTTTAAGATAGGCAAGAATTTTTTTCGCTTGAGTTTCAAAAACGTTTTCGCGATTCACATGGATCTCCGTTTGCAGTTTTTAAAGTGCTGAACTACTATTTATTATGAAAATAATCTATAATTTAACTTAAAGCAAATGAAAAATGTGGATAACAAAAAAATTATTGGGTTTGATTTGGACGGCGTAATAATTAATCACATGCCGGCAAAGATAAAATTGGCAAAAGAATTTGGATTTAATTTAAAGCCAAAACAAACTCCGTCCGAAATTATCGAATTTATTATCAAAAGACCGGTTTTAGACCAATTTTTACAAACCCTATACTATGATTCCAGGTTTTTTAAAACTGCGTTTCTTATGCGCGGTGTAAAATCAGGGCTTTCAAAGTTACAGGAAAATGATTTGCCTTTTGTTTTAATATCAAGACGACATGAACCAAAAGCAACAATTATAGCGCTTAAATACCATGGATTATGGCCTAAATTTTTTAATGAGAACAACACTTTTTTTGTAGCTAAGCCGGAGGATAAAAACGTAAAAGCGCGAGAAATCGGCGTAACGCATTATGTTGACGATGAAGCGAGTGTATTAGAAAAACTGGTTGACGTAAAAAACCGTTTTCTTTTTGACAATCTTGGCGCTTTTAAAAATAATAATGGTTATACTCGCGTAGAATCGTGGAAGAAATTAATAAAGCATTTTCTAATATGAAAATATTTGTAAAAGCAAAACCGAATAGCAAAACAGAATCAATTAAAAAATTAAGCGAGACCAATTTTGAAATTTGTGTTAAAGAACCGCCTGTCAGGGGGCAGGCCAACGCGGCGATTATTTTAGCGCTTGCCAAGCATTTCGGAGTGCCATTTTCGGCAGTGAGGATTATTCTGGGCCACACTTCTAGGCAAAAAATCGTTGAAATTAAAAAATGACTGTGTGGATAATGCGGCGTTGACAATAATACCCAGTGGGGGTATTATTTAACAATGGAAAAAAATTATAAAAATAAATTAATTTATAAAAATAAGTTAATCAGGCGGTTGAAAATAATCGCCGGCCAAGTTAAGGGACTTCAAAAAATGACGAACGAAGATAAATACTGCATCGATATCATTAATCAATCACTAGCTGTTAAACAGGCGCTTTCAAGTTTTGAAGACTTGATTTTGGAAAACCACCTTTCTACCCATGCGGCTGAACAAATGAAAAAAGGCGAAAAAAAGAAGGTAATAAAAGAAATTTTATCAATTTATAAATTATCAAAACGCAAGTAATTTAAACTTTTATGAATAAAAAAGAATATTATTTATCAGTCGCGAGCGTCGCGTTTTTAGCGATTATTGCCGGTTATGTGTGGTTTAACCCAGTAGAAACAAAAATTTTAAAACCGAATGCGGAAATACTACCTTCGTCGATTGAACTGCCTATTATCTGGGGCAATCTTGGTGCGCGAATGATTTCAGCGGGTGTTATTGATCGTGATAAGCTTGAAGCGATTTACGCGCAGAGAGGGGGGCTCACTGATGAGGAAAAACAGCTTTTAGAAGGGGAAACCGGAAAATTAAAAATCACCCAAAAAAATTCCGGATTTATTTTAAATATGCTATGGGCTTTGGGGCTTGGCAATAAAAATGAAATTTTAGAAAAAGGACCAATGATAACTTATAGCGGCGCGGACTCACCCGCCGAAGCTTTAGCGAAGGCGGGGAATTTTGCTTCAACAGGCGGTTGGACTTTAGCCAAAGGAGATGCGATGGCGCACTACTCAAAACATTCTTTTATTACTATAACTCAAACACAACAACTTTTGGTTGAAGAAGTTTCAAAAAATATTTATCGTCCATGCTGCGATAATCCAACCCACTTTCCAGATTGCAACCATGGCATGGCGATGTTGGGACTTTTAGAACTTATGGCTTCGCAAGCTGTTTCTGAAAGCGATATGTATAAAATAGCGCTTGTTGTTAATTCTTATTGGTTTCCCGATACTTATTTAACAATTGCCAAATATTTGAAGGAAAAGAAAAATACCAGCTGGGTTGATGCCGATCCAAAAGAAATTTTAGGGCGAAATTATTCAAGCGGTTCTGGTTATAAAAATATTTTAAACCAAGTCGCACCCCCAATTAATAATAAAGGCCAAGGTTGTGGAATTTAATAAAAATAAAGGTCGAAAAATTATAAATTATTAATAAAACTTAATAAAAAATATGGAACTTGATAAAAATAAATTTGCAATGGCAGCCGGTGCGGTAATGGGCGTTTGGTATGTTATTTGTGCCGCTTTTGTCGCTTTAGTGCCGGATTTGGCAATGAAACTTTTCAGCTGGATGGTTCATCTTGTTAATTTAGAAGTGGGAGTAGTGGGTTTTCCGGAGGCAATATATGGATTTGTTGAGGTAATTGTTCTTACCTACGTTACCGCGTACGTTTTTGCCTGGCTGCACAACCGTTTTATGAAAACCGTCTAATCAATAAATGAAAAAAGAAAATTTTTTAATCCAAGGAATGCATTGCGTTTCCTGCGTTCTGACTATTGAACATGCCTTAAAAAAAGTGCCGGGAGTTAAAAACGCTTCGGTTAGTTTAATGTCGGAAAAAGCAATTATTGAGTATGAAGAACCGGCAACGCCGGAAGTTTTAAAAAATGCCGTCGCGAAAACCGGTTATAAATTAATGATTCAAGTAGATAGCGTATCAGCTGAAGGTGTTCATGGTGGACATATGGCAATAGAAATAAAACCCGGCAGCGAGACAGAACATGATCATCATAAAATGCTAAAAGAATCTGAAATCAGGATTTTGAAAAATAAATTTATTTTTGGTGCCATCTTATCATTTTTTGTAATTATTTTGAGTTTTCCGGAATTTATACCGTTAATCAGGGAGGTTATTTCAACGCCGCTGCGGCTTTTACTATTATTTATTCTTACCGCTCCGGTTTTATTTTGGGTTGGATGGCAATTTTGGCGAGGCGCCTGGTTTGGCTTGAAAAATTTAATGGCCAATATGGATACTCTGGTCGTTCTTGGCACCGGCGCCGCGTTTTTTTACAGTACTGCAGTTGTATTTTTGGAAATTCCCGCTTTAAGCGGGTTGGGAGTGTATTTTGATGTGGTGGCGGTAGTCACCACGCTAGTCATTTTAGGAAAATATTTGGAAGCCAAAGCCAAAGGGTCGGCTTCCGAAGCCATTAAAAAACTTTTAAAACTTCAGGCAAAAACCGCGCATGTTATCCTTGCCTCGCCGGCAGGCGGGCACGAAGACGGCCAAGAAATGGAAATGCCGATTGAAGATGTTAAAGTCGGAAACATTATTTTAGTTAAGCCAGGAGAAAAAGTTCCGGTTGATGGCGTAATAATTGTTGGCAATTCGGCAATTGATGAATCAATGGTTACCGGCGAATCAATGCCGGTTGATAAAAAAATAGGGGATAATGTCATTGGCGCCACCATTAATAAAACCGGCGCTTTTAAATTTAGGGCAGTTAAAGTCGGCAAGGAAACATTTCTTTCGCAGATAATCAAATTGGTTGAGGAGGCGCAGTCGTCTAAAGCGCCGATTCAAAAATTGGCCGACCAAATAACTGGTTATTTTGTGCCGATTGTTTTGGTAATTTCAATACTTTCGTTTATCATTTGGTTGATTTTTGGTCCACCAACCGGCGGATTTAGCTTTGCTTTGATTAATGCTGTGGCGGTTTTGGTGATTGCTTGTCCTTGCGCCTTGGGTTTAGCGACGCCAACTGCCATAATGGTTGGCACCGGCAAAGCCGCGGAAAAAGGAATAATTATTCGGGATGCCGAAGCCTTAGAGTTGGCCGGAAAAGTTGATGTGGTGGTGCTGGATAAAACCGGCACTCTAACCAAGGGCGAACCGGCCGTAACCGATATCATAGGAATTGGCAGTAATGAATTAGAAATTAAGAATGAGCAATTTGTTCAAATTGCCGCAAGTTTGGAAAAATTTTCAGAACATCCGATTGCTAAAGCCGTTGTTGCTTACGCGGCCAGTTTGGGCAAACAGTCGTCGCACCCCCTAGATACGGCTATTCAGAAGCAAGCCAAGCAGCTAAAAATGGATTTTTACGATGTGAAAAACTTCAGGGCTCACCCGGGTAAAGGAATTGAAGGGGAAATTGCGATCAGTAATAAAACTGAAAAAATGTTTCTCGGCAATCGGTCTCTTTTGGAAGATATTAATATTTCTCTAAATCCGGAAATAGAAAATCGTGTGGCTAATCTTGAGTCCAACGGAAAAACATTACTTTTTCTGGCCGATTCGAGAAATCTTTTGGGAATAATTGCCGTTGCCGATACTTTAAAGGAAACTGCCGGCAAGTCAATTGAGTTGCTTCAAAAATTAGGCATTGAGGTTTGGATGATTACCGGCGACAATGAGCGAACGGCCATGGCCATAGGCGAAAAAATTGGAATAATAAATATTATGGCCAAAGTTTTACCCAAAGAAAAATCGGAAAAAATCAAAAAACTTCAGGCCGAAGGAAAAAAAGTCGCCATGGTGGGCGATGGGATAAACGACGCGCTGGCGTTAACCGAAGCCAATGTCGGTATTGCCATTGGCACCGGCACCGATATTGCCATAGAGTCCGGCGACATCACTTTGATTTCCGGCGATCCGATGGGGATTTATGAAGCGGTAAAATTAAGCCGGCAAACTTTAAGAAACATAAAACAAAATCTTTTTTGGGCCTATATTTACAATATTATTTTAATTCCGGTGGCGGCCGGAGTTTTGTGGCCTATTTTTGGCATTCTTTTAAATCCCATCTTAGCCGGCGGCGCCATGGCGTTTAGTTCGGTTTCGGTGGTTTTAAACTCTTTGAGATTGAAGCGTATTAAGGTATGACTAAAAAAGCATCATTTCAGGATAAATCAGACCTTGATTTGCTTTGCTTTGTTTAGTATTTTATTATAATCTTTAACTGTCATGGTGAATTTCCCCCGATCGGGTTTTGCCGGATCGCTTATAATAACGGTATTTTTCCCCGGAAAATAATCGATTGCCGGGCATCCCCCGCAACCGCCGCAGCCATTAGAACAACTAAGGGTGCCGTCATAGATTCTAATTTTTTTCTTCTTTATATTAATCATAATATAAATCTTAATAATATAACTCAATTAATTTTTTAATTATTTTATCATATAGTGTAATTAATGTAAATAAAATTATGCGTAAAGAATATATAAGAACCAAGGAAGGTTCGAATATCAGTAAAATAATTGTTGACCGTGATTTATGCATCGGCGCCGCTTCTTGCGTTGCTGTTTCGGCAGCGACATACAAATTGGATGACGAAAATAAAGCCGTGGTGATAGATCCTAATGCCGCAAGCGACGAGGAATTAATTACGGCGGCGAAATCATGCCCGACCAAAGCGATAATTATTATAGATAAAGAAGAAAAACAAATTTATCCGTGAAAAAATTTAAATATTTAATTATTGGAGGCGGCGTATCGGGAACCACCGCTGCCGAAACTATCCGCAATAGCGATAAGGATAGCTTGGTTGCCATTATAAATGAAGAACCATATACGGCTTATTCTCGCGTGACGCTTTCTAAGCACGAATTTTATGATAAGGAATGGGAAGAAGATAAAATCTGGTTCAGGACGCCCGATTGGTATCTAAAGGAAAATATCGAGCTTATTGCTGGAAAAGTTGCGGTCAATTTAGACCATGATAAAAAATTGGTTATTCTTAATGATGGCGAAGAGATTGAATATGAAAAATTACTTCTGGCTATCGGAAGCTGCGCTAAGAAATGGATGGTGCCTGGAAGCGATAAGAAAAACATTTTTGTATTGCGGAATTTAGACGATGCCAAAGCCATAAGAGATAAAATGCCAACCGCGAAAAATGCCATTGCCGTCGGCGGAGGGTTTGTTAGTTTTGAAATGTGTCACATCTTAAGGCAGTTCAATATTGATACGACGCTTGTTTTAAGGGAATCATATTATTGGGAGCCGGTTCTTTCTGAAGATGAAGCGGCTGTGGTTGAAGAGGCGCTTATTAAAAATGAAGTTAAAATTTTAAAAAATTCAGAAATTAATGAAGTAGTCGGGGGCGAATTTGCCGAAGGTGTAATTTTAAAAGACGGGACAAAAATCGACTGCGATATAATCATCCCCGGAATCGGCGTTGCCTGCTCTCTGAACTGGCTTAAGAGTCCCGGGCTTGAAACTAATAGGGGCATATTAACAAATGAATATCTTGAAACAAATATTCCCGACATTTGGGCTTCGGGCGACGTTGCCGAATTTAACGATTTGATTTTAGAAGAGCGTGTTCAATTGGGAAATTGGCTTAACGCCCAGCAACAGGGCCGCGTTGCCGGCCTTAATATGGCCGGAAAAAAAGAACCGTTTCGCATGGTAACATCTTATTCAACGAACGGTTTCGGCGTAACAATTTGTTTTGTCGGAGATGTCAGGCCGGAGGCAGACAGAACAATGATCAGTCGCGGCTCGCTTGAATCCAAATCATGGGCCAGATTGCTTGTAAAAGATGGAGAAATAATAGGGGCGACAATAATTAACCGCACGCCGGAACTAGCAGCGATTTCTAAGTTAATTGCAACAGATTTTAAAATTTCAGGTCATGAAAAAGAACTAGCCGATCCCGATTTTGATTTAAAAAAAGTAATTTAATTATGAACGACATATCAGATAAAAAAAAGATAAAAATCGGTTGGTTCACATTTTCCTGTTGCGAAGACAGCACCATTGTGATGACCGAGTTAATGAATGAGCATTGGCAGGAATGGAAAAAGATTTTTGATTTTCGCCATGCCAGCGTCTTAAAATCCAAAAATATTTTAGACGAATTAGATATCGCATTTGTTGAAGGGGCGATTGCTTCAGAAGATCATATTAATAAGCTCAAAGAAATCCGAGAAAAATCAAAAAAACTTGTGGCTATTGGTGCTTGTGCCATTGTTGGCATGCCTAGCAGCCAGCGTAATTATTTCAGTGAAGAGCAAAATAAAGAAATTGAATTTTTAACAGCACGTTTTGCGGCGCTTCCAAAGGTGCTTCGCGTTTCCGATGTGGTAAAAGTTGATGCCGAAGTTCCCGGCTGTCCCATGGATCCCGATAAATTTTTAGAAGCCGTTAATAAGTTAATTTTGGGATTTAAATCATCGTGATGGTTGTCGAATTAATAGCAGGCCTGTCTTATAGGTGGGTTTTGAAACCGCTTTTATTTTTATGTGACCCGGAAAAAGTGCACGACCTTACCGTTAGCTTTGGGGAAAAACTTGGAAACAGCGGCACGGCGCGTTCCATCGTAAACAATTTTTTTAATTATAAGCACCCCAAGTTAAAGCAAAGACTTTTGGGAATTGATTTTTCAAATCCAATGGGATTGGCGGCAGGTTTTGATAAAAACGCAAGACTTACGCAATTTCTGCCGAATTTCGGATTTGGCTTTGAAGAAGTCGGGTCAATAACTTCTCTCTCTTGCATCGGCAATCCCAAACCAAGGCTGGATCGTCTTCCTAAAAGCCGAGGTCTGGTTGTAAATTACGGACTTTGCAATTCCGGGGCAGATGCTATATTGAGTCGTCTTGTTTCTTTAAAATATGAGTTTCCGCTTGGCATTAGTATTGCTAAAACCAATTCTCCCGAAACCATTACAAAAGAAGACGGCATTGAAGATTACAAAACGTGTTTTGAAAAGGTTTTAAAAAGTAAAGTCGGCGATTATATAACCGTAAACATCAGCTGCCCCAATGCTTATGGCGGGGAACCATTTTCTATGCCGGAAAATCTAAATGATTTACTTGCGGCTTTATCGCTGGTGCCGCGGATTAAACCGGTATTTGTAAAAATACCCGCTGATATAAACCAGCAGGAATTAAGCGAATTACTTGTAATTTGCAGAAAATACAGTATGAACGGAGTTATTATTTCTAATTTAACGAAAGATAGAAAATCAAAAGTTATAAATCAGGAAGAAATTAAAGATGTTATTCCGAAAGGCGGTATCAGTGGCAAGCCTACTTTTGAAAAATCCAACGAACTGATAAGGTTTGCTTATAAAAATTTCGGCAAAGAATTAGTGATTATGGGTTGCGGCGGCGTCTTTTGCGCTGAAGATGCTTATCGCAAAATTAGGATTGGCGCTTCGTTGATACAGCTTATCACCGGCCTGATTTTCCAAGGTCCGCAACTAGTTTGTGAAATAAATCGCGGGCTAGTAAAGTTTCTTGAAAGAGACGGATTTGCTAATATCAGTGAAGCGGTGGGCATTGATAGTTAACTATTGGGTTATACATTATGCATTTTATTGATTTTAACTTGAATTTAAATCGGCTAAGTAAAGTTGAGGGCTCGGCTTCTTTGGACGTGAGCGTTAAGAACAATAAAGTTCTAAGCGTTAAATTTAAGATTACTGAATACAAAAGGTTTTTCACGCAGGCAATGAAAGGCAAGCCGATTTTGGCGTTGCCTCAACTTTTAGCAAGGATTTGCGGCACCTGTTCTAATGCCCACCTTCTTTGCAGTATTGAAGCATGCGAAAACGCTCTTAATATGCCGCACTCGGAACAAACCGGAATTTTAAGAGATCTCACTATGCACGGGCTTATAATTCGCGACCACGCGCTCCATCTTTATATTTTTTCCATGCCGGATCTTTACGGCAAAGACGCTTTTTTGGATTTTGACGAAAACGATCCGGAAGAGCATCAAATACTGCATGACGCATTTGAAATTAAAGCGGCGGGAAACTTTTTAGCGACTCTTATTGCCGGCCGGTCGGTTCACGCGGTTCATCCGACTATCGGCGGTTTTTTGCATTTTCCGGACGAGGCCGGCATTGAAGAAGCAATAAAAAAATTGGAAGCCACGAGGCCGGCGGTTTTGCGCCTGATAGAAATTTATAAAAAAGCGCCTTTTCATTTTGACCGAAAGACCAATTTTATGGCGCTGGTGCCGGAAAAATACGGCTACCTCCATGGCGTTATTATTGATTCAAAGGGAAATAGGATTCCGGAAGAAAAGTTCCGGGAGCATTTGGAAAAAGTGGTTTTGCCGTATTCTCAGGCATCTGCATACAAACACGAAGGGGAATCTTATATGGTTGGCTCGCTCGCGAGGATGAATCTTGCCAAGGATAAACTTCATCCGAAAACAAGGGAAACGCTCGGCGAAACGTTAAATATTTTTCCTTTAACAGATATTTTTAAAAATAATCTCGCGCAAGCAATAGAAATTCTTCATTCCGTTGATGATTCCATTGATATTTTAACTAATAAAAAATTTGAACCGGAACCTGTGGCTAAGCCCCTTTACAAAGATTCAATCGGCATTGGAGTAATTGAAGCGCCGCGGGGGACGCTTTATCACAAAGTTCATGTCGGCGCCGATGGTATGGTGAAAGAAGGTGAAATAATCGTTCCGACCGGGCAAAACCAGATTAATATTGAAGAAGATATTTACCGGTTGGTTGAGGAGCTTGTTCCGAACATGGAAAAAGAAAAAATCGTTTTTGAAATTGAAAAACTCATCCGGGCTTACGATCCCTGCATGAGCTGCGCTTCCCACTTCCTTAAAATCAATTGGAAATAATTTTGATTGCGGATTCAATTGCTTCTTTTTCGGGAATTTTTGGAGGGATTCCGATGATTTTTATTTTTTTGATTTTTCCGATTTTTTGAAGATATTTCAAGTTTGTATAAGCGTCAAAATCGTGCGCTGAAACGCGCGGCGGCGCGGAAAAATTTTCTAAATTATCAAAAACCGTCGGTTTATCAATTCCGACAACGGTGTCAATAATTATTAATTCATTTTCAAAAAAATCCCATTCTTCGTTCGGATCTTTTATTTCAAAATTTATTTTGGGAAGCCGTTTTTTTAATTCCGGCAGTATGCGCAATGGAAGCGAATCAAAATCTAAATCCGGATTGCCGAAAACAAAAATTTTCATATAGTTTCGTTGGCTAATTTCAAATGTTTCAGCGTATATTTTTTTAAAATCATGGCCTGACGGGGAGTTATTACTTCACAGGGCACGTTCCAATGTATTGTTATAATATCGCCGATTTTAAGTTGTTCAATATCAAAATCCGAACCAATATTGCGGATTATTTTTTTGGTTATTGGGGCGCTTAATAAAATTTTTCCATTCTCGTAAACTAAAGGTTCGGATGAAACATCAACCGACGGGCCGTCAATTTTTTCCACCCTGCCCCAGCTGATGCGGCAACTATTCATGCTTTCTAAAGTGTGCGCGCGTTCAAGATATCCCGTGCGTTTCCAGACGTTGAAAACATGAAAAGAATGATGGGGAACGGCGCCTTCGCTGATTTTTGCGGTTATTTCTTCAAACGCCTTGCCGCCGATTCGTTTTTTTAATTCATGGTCTTCTAAAAGATGACGGTAGAATTTTTTTTTCTCTATGGTTTCCAAGAGTTCGTTACCAAGCCAATATGCTTCTACGACGCGGTTGTCAAAAGGATCGCGTATGCCGTTTGCCCCGGCGATAAATTTTAGGTAAGGAAATAAAGTTTTGAATGCCTTCATCAAATCTTTAAGGCCCAAATCGCTGGCGCCTCTTTGAATGTATCCTAAAATTTCGCGGTTGGCATCAGGACCGCAATAATGAAGCCGGTTGGGTCCGAATGAATACCTGCTGCATCGCAATAAGCCATCCATTATCTAATAGTTTCTAATTCTGATTGCGGTACGGCAACAGATTTTTTTGCGAAAAATATTACGATGATCGCGCCAAAGATAAAAAGCCCCGCGCTGATAAATTGAGTCAAGGTAAAAGCGCGAGTGATAAAAATTGCCGAAAGAATGTTAGTGACGAGCGTTGCCGGAACGAGGAGTGTTGCGATATAAGTCACCGGCGCGTATTTAAGAGCCGTGTACCAAGTTGTCACGTATCCAAAGAGCAAAATCGCGGGGATAATCGTCCACAACCATTGATTTGCATTCATCGAAAACACCATCGAACCACCGCCTTTGATAAATACAAATAACAGAAGAATAAAAGAGCCGATTATCATTCTGGCGCCGGCGACGGTTAAACTTGAAATGTTTTTTAAGGCGACTTTGGCGATGACATTTTCAACCGCCCACAAGATTGTGGCGGCAAAAATCATCAATTCCCCGGTATTGTATTTAAAACCGACAAACCCGCCGACAACAAGATTGGCGGCAAAAATCGCGCCAATGCCCAGCCATTGCATTTTCGACATCCGTTCTTTAAGAAGGGGAATTGCCAACAACAATATCCAGATAAACAGAGTTTTATGGATTAACGAAGCATTAATGGCGCTTGTCATGGTTAAACCGGTAAAAAACAGGGCAAACGGCAATGAGCCGCCAATAATGCCGATTAAAATGAGTTTAAAAATTTGATTTTTATTTAACGCGATTATCTCAGACCATTTTTTAAATATCAGAATCGCGCCGATTATAAAAATGGCGACGACAATATTTTTAAGCGTAGTAAAAACGATAGGATCTTTTATTGCCGTTACGGCGATTTTGTTTAAAAAATTACTGAATCCGGAAATTACGGCGGTCGCAAGCGCTAAATAAGTTGCGTAAACGAAAGTTTTATTCATAGTTGTTTATTTCTTAATTATACTAAAATGTGCTATAATAGCAAATAGTGGATAAATAATTAATAAAATTATAAATCCCGACGTTAAAGTCGGGACTCCGACTGAAACGTCGGAGTTAATTTAAAAATAAAAATATGAATACAAAACTCATTGAGTGGGTTCTGCGCGTTGCCGTTGCCGGAGAATTTATCGGGCATGGTATTTTCGCGCTTCAGGGTAGAAAAACTTGGGTGGAGTGGTTTTCGATTTTCGGCATTTCTGATGTTGGACTTGCAACTCAACTTTTATTTCTTATCGGCGTAATGGATATCGCTTTAGCAGTTTTGATTTTAATAAAACCTGTTCGGCTCGCTCTTCTATGGATGGCTTTCTGGGGATTTTGGACGGCGCTTATGCGTCCTATTGCCGGCGAAGTAATCGGGGAATTTGTTGAAAGATGGGCAAACTGGGGCGCTCCATTGGCCTTGCTTTTATTAATTGGCTGGCCAAAAACTTTTAAAGAATGGTTCCGTTGACGGCGGCTGGCTCGCCGCTTGACAAGAAATTATATATGTTTTATCTTGTAAAAGTTATGAGCAAAAAAGAAAAACTGATTATATACGTTTTTACTCGCAGTGCG
>Ga0209542_10014332_pt1 | contig 13510 bp, 12 predicted proteins | sample RifCSPhighO2_01_FD_184028 | JGI IMG/M metagenome (GOLD analysis project Ga0209542, IMG submission 184028) | Soil microbial communities from Rifle, Colorado - Rifle CSP2_plank highO2_0.1 (SPAdes) (version 2) | ecosystem: Environmental > Terrestrial > Deep subsurface > Rock core/Sediment ... | reverse complement strand
ACCCTAATTGTAGATGAATTCCTAAACCGGTATCATTATCATAGACCACACATTGGCTTAGGTATGAAGCCACCTTTAGAAAGAAGTTAGTGTCGGATATTTACGGGAACATACCGCCCTACTGCTAACCTACCTTATTGGGGTCAACCAGGGAAAAGGAAATAGTTCCATCTTCTGTCACTTTACCCACCGAATAGCTCCAATCCTAACGGCCTTGAAGGGTAAAGCTGGTACCTGCGCGCAAGACCAACGTACTCTGTGCGGCCCGTTGGATAATTACCTCTTATAACTTTCACAACAGAGGTTGCCATGTCCATCACTGTCGGGAAATAACCTAGTTCACTAAAGCTTAACATTTGGCTAACAAACTCCTTATTTCCCAGTTTTAAAAGTCTTGTGACAAAAGTACCATCCAGCCCGTTCCCTACCACTATTGCCAGTCTGATGTCTCTTTCTGTAAACTCAGGTATTCTGGACCTTAATGCTTGCTCCCCCTCAAAGTGAGATTGGGCAGTATTGATGTAATCCCCCAGTAATTCTCTTTTAAATTCCTGTGACAAACCAAACCTATGGGCAGGATAACTGTTGAGATACACTATTTTTCCACCTACTGCTAAATTATCAATCAATTTGTCTACCAGCCTTAATTGGGCAAACACATTTATCTCTCTGGCTTCCTCTATTAAATCAGGTGTATTTTCATCAAGAAGGTTTGCCCCAAGAACACTCATCTTAACGCCGCCTTTAAAAGCACGGACCCGTCTGATAATTCCCTCCTGGTCTGATTCATGCTGGGGATTTCTATAAAGTCCCAGGATACTCCAGCCTGCCTGCCCCAAACCAAGTGCAACGTATTTTCCCACATCCCTTGAGGTACCTGTTACAACAGCCACTGGTCGCTCAGCCATATTTTTAAGCTACCCGTTCATAACTTCCTTGAAATCTTCTGAAAATTAAGACTGAATTAATTCCTCCAAAACCAAATGAATTTGACATAGCAATCTTAATTTCTCTCCTTTGCGCCACATTTGGAACTAAATTCAAACCCTCCTTAATTGGATCATGGAGATTTATCGTAGGATGTATAATACCGTCCATTATAGATCGGATACAAACAACTGCCTCAAGTCCTCCGCTTCCACCTAGTAAATGGCCGCTCATTGATTTTGTAGAACTTATAGCAATACCTTTAAGAGGTTCGCCAAAAACTTCCATTAAAGCATCTAACTCAACTGGGTCTCCGGTAGGGGTGGAAGTGCCGTGAGCATTTATATAATCTACTTCCCAAGGTTGAATTCTTGCCTCCTCTAAGGCCAGTCTCATTGCTCTTCTTGCTCCTTCACCACTTGGTTCAGTATCATGAAAAGCATCTGATGTTTCACCATATCCAACTACCTCTGCCAAAATATGTCCTCCAGCCCCCCTCCCTAAAGCATGTTCCAGGGTTTCAAATATCAGTATTCCTGAACCTTCCCCCATTACAAATCCATTAGCATCCTTATTGAAAGGCCTGCTGGCAGAAACAGGGTTATCATTATCCATTGAAAGAGCCCTCATGGCATTAAATCCTCCTATTGCAATTCTGTGGATTGCCTCTTCAACACCCCCTGTTGATATTACATCCTCTCTACCCAGCTTTAACCGATCAAAAGCCCCACCTTGTGCAATATTAGCAGATGCGCATGCTGCTACAATAGCTGCAACTCCCCCTTGATAACCTAATATCATACTGGGAACTGTTACCACTCTTTCTGATAAGAGTTGTAGTATTGCAACTGGTGAAATCCTCCTGTCCCCTTTATCCCTGATAACATCTTCAATCTCAGCAATAACAGATCCTCCTCCAATACCAGTACCAATCCTTGCGCCCACTCTTTCTGGATTCACGTTTTTAAGGCGGTAGTTAAGTCCATCAGGCTTATTTTCTACATCCAAAAGTCCAGCATCTGCGAATGCCTCTATCATCCCTACGGTAGAATAAACAACTGACATATGAATTCTTCTTAGTTGCTTGGCAGAAATATATTTACCAGGTTCTAAACCTTGTACTAATCCCGCAATGTCAACTGTGCTGTTAACCGGTCCATCCCAATCTCTACCTGTTTCCAAACTTATTCTTCTAATACCTGATTTTCCTTCTATTAAACTCTGCCAGGTATCCTGAACGTTGTTACCAAGAGGAGAAACTGCACCCAAACCTGTAACAACTACCCTGTGTAATCCATTAATTCTAGTTTCTATACCTTCTACCATTTAATTTTCCTCTCTGTATTCAAAAAATCTTATCATGTCCTTATTAAAATATAGACTAGAGATCATTACAGTAGTTATTATATATTAATAATGTATAAGCCTATATAACATACAGTAATGTTGATTACAAGAAACTTGTGTTTATGATTACATTCTACATGATGGTAAAATAATAAGCCCATGTTCAAAATTTTTCTATTTATTTCACTTTTAATTTTTAACTTTACACTTTTTACTTCAACTGCAAAAGCAGTTGTTGATTCTTTATCTGTCCCCAATAATAAGTTCGGTATCCATATAATCTCTGCCACTCCGGATGAATCATCTCCGGCTGCCGAACTTGTTAATACCAACGGCGATTGGGGCCATATTACTTTTCTAATAGAAAGTAAAGATAGAAATGAAAATAAATGGCAGGAGTTTTTTAATGATTTAAGACGACGCCATCTGATTCCGATTGTCAGACTGGCCACCAAACCCTTAAACGAACACTGGGAAAGACCGTATGAAGGTGAAGAGCAAGCCTGGGCAGACTTTTTGGATTCCCTAAATTGGCCCACTAAAAACCGCTATGTGATTATTTACAATGAGCCTAATCATGCTACAGAGTGGGGTGGAGTGGTCGATGCCAAATCCTATGCACAAATTTTGGATAAGATGATTACCGCCTTAAAGATAAGGAGTGAGGATTTTTTTGTCATGAATGCCGGCTTTGATGCATCAGCACCCCATAAACCTCCAAAGTATTTTGATGAAGTAGCCTTTTTAAAAGAAATGGACAAAACAGTCCCCGGCATCTTTGAAAAATTAGATGGCTGGGTGTCTCATTCTTATCCCAATCCTGAATTTTCCGGCTCCCCGGATGCTTTGGGACGGGGTACTGTCCGAGGGTGGTTTTGGGAACTGCAGCAATTGCGGAATATGGGGGTAGTTAAAAATCTGCCGGTCTTTATTACTGAAACCGGCTGGAAACATGCTGAAGGGCTTACATATAATCCTAACCTCCCCACATCAGATATTCTGTCTAAATACTATGAAAATGCATATGAGAATGCCTGGAACTCTTCCAGGATTGTGGCTGTTACCCCGTTTTTGCTGGACTATCAGGAAGTTCCTTTTGACCACTTTTCTTTTAAAAAAATTGATTCTTTGGAGTATTATCCTTTTTATGAAGCTGTTAAAAACTTACCTAAAACCGTTGGAAGACCTATCCAGGTAACAACAACAGAGTTAATAAAAGGTGAGGTTTATTCCTCTATTGTGGCAGGACAAACTTATTCCATATCTTTAACTTTTAAAAATACCGGCCAGTCAATTTGGGATGGCCAAGTTAAACTTAAAACCATTGAGGGTGGAAAAGAACTGGGAATTAAGGAGGTGGCAGTGGATAGACAGGTAGAACCTGATCAGGAGTATACTTTTCAGATTAGCCTCACGGCTCCTCAAAAAGGATTGTTTAAGGTCAATCTGCAGCTTTTTTCAGAAAACAAGCCATTTGATTCCCCGCCCATCCAATTTACAACTGAAGTAAAAGAGCCGGTAATTTTAAGGGTTTTAAGCAAGCTTAAATGGAAGGATTCGCCTGCCGGTGACTATATATTAAAAGTAAGTGGTGCAACAGGGGAATCATCCCGCAAGGTCATCTTGGATAGCAGCGGAAAATCACAGGAGCTGGAAGCAAGATATCTTCTTCCTGACTATTCATTTGAATTTAGCCTGGAAAGACCATTTTATCACCCGAAAACCATCCGCCGGGAAGTTAAAGCAGGAGTAAATGCTTTGGATTTCGGAATCCTCCAGCCTGCCCTATTTCAGGCAATTCTAAACCCCAAAGAACTTTGGAAACTCCTCCCATTCTCAAATTAATTTTGCTATATTTTGATCCACTTTGTCGGCATTTATCCCTTGAACACACTTAGTCTCTATCAAGGATTCTCTTCACCAGCTTATGTGTATTGCCATGTTTGAGTAGTCCTAAATATGAAGCTAAAGTTTCCTGACTTTGACTCTCTTTTAATCTTTTAAACATTCTCCTTTTGGTGGCAGTTCTTAAAACCCTATGATGACAAAAATGGACCCAACCTAAGAAATCGATACCTTGTGATAATGCCTTAATAAACACCTTATCAGGGTGAAGTGAAAGTTTTAATTTTTGCTCTAAAAACTCTGACATTTTAGGAAGAAGTTCCTCTAGATATGATTTATCTGAACTTAAAATCACAAAATCATCACAGTAGCGGATATAATTTTTAACTTTTAGATTTCTTTTGACAAACTGATCAAATTCGTTCATATAGACATTTATAAATAACTGGCTCGTAACATTCCCCAAAGGCAGCCCTTTTGGAAAACTGTCTATAATGTTTCCCAAAAGCCATAAAACATCCTCATCTTCAATATATTTCCACAAAATATCATTTAAAACTTGGTGGTCAATATTGGCAAAGAATTTTCTTATATCCCCCTTTAATACCCAACAGGCTTTGGTGTTATTAGCAGACACAATCCTAGATAGTTTTCTGAATCTATTTATTGCTTTATGTGTTCCTTTATTAACTTGGCATGAGTAGGAATCAAAGATAAATTTTTTCTCAAAGTAAGGATAAAGAATCCTAAAGATGGCATGGTGCAAAACTCTATCTCTAACACTTGCCTTATGAATGTCTCTTGGTTTTGGGTCATTTATCTTAAAAGCGTGATAGAAGCCATGTCTATATGTTTTTAAAGCTAAATCATTATGAAGGCCAATAATATTATCTATAATTTTAATTGAAAACCTGACTACATCTTTCCGCTTCCTTTTACCTTTTAAAAATTCCTGCCAGGAGATAAGTAAATTTTCCAAAGAGATGATACTATTGAAAGTATCATGAAACGGGATTCTACTCTCTCTCTCTCTCTCTCTCTCTCTCGGTAACGCCTCGATCCTGAACAAAATCAAAGAGGGATATTTGCTTTGGATGGGTATTGTTCCTCATATTCCTAAAACTGCACGCTATACATTAGGTGCCAGGATTGAAAATAAATTCCTTGATCTTCTGGAACTAGCATACACATCATATTTTAGCGAAAAAGAGAAAAAGGCGGAAAAATTATCTGAATGTATTTTTACAACAGATATCCTTAAATTTCTTATTTCTACCTCTTGGGAAGGTAAATTTATTTCTAATAAACAGTATGAAGATATTGCTATTAAATTAGACGAGATTGGTAAGATGCTATGGGGATGGAAGAAAAGTCTGGACAATCCACAAAAAACCCCGCTTAATAAGGCGGGGAAAAGATAGTACTTTCGGAGAGCGAAGACAAACTCATTGTCGGGATTCCACTTGTTGTCAGGCTTCGCCCAGTTGTTGTTCAACCAAAGCCCATCCTCATTGCGTTCCAGGTTGAACACGTTCGGATTGCCATTGCGATCAGCTTGTACAGTGTGCCATCTGTTTTCACTGCCTGTGTAATTTATCCATTTTAAAAGACATCAGGCTGTATTTTATTCGAAGATTAAATCTTACAAGTACACCGCACCAAGTATTTCTTTTTTTATAGACTCGTGCATTTTACTCCGTAAAAAGCCTTAACCATTTACGATCTCAATCTGCATCTGCCAAAAAGGTTTTGAAAAACCATAGCCTTTCAATACAACCAATCTGAAACCAGTATAGCATTTAGTGATGAATTTGAAAATTTCTAGCGACCGCTCCGCGGGTAAAGCTCAAAGGATCAAGCAGCCAAAGTATCAACGTTTGAAAATTCTGTCAAAGAGTCCAGGAGTCTTAAGTGTTTGAGTTTCAGTTTCCTTGCGGAGAGCGAAGACAAACTCATGGCCAGGACTCCAAGCGACGTCGTCAGGCCGCGCCCAGCCGTCGCTCAACCACAGCCCATCCCCATCGCGCGCCAGGTAGAACACGCCCGGATAGCCAACGCGATCAGCTATTTGTTTCATGCCTATAAAATACCATTCACCTAAGGGCTGGTTTGTATCTTTCAGTCTAAGATGAGGACCCACCTCTGCAGGACAGAGATCCAATCCTAGTTCGCCAGCTTTTGCATAGACTTCATCAGTTGTAGGAGTTCCTTTTAACCCTAGGTCTTGTACTGTTAATCTAACTAAATCAATGTCATCCTTTTGTGGAAGAGTGGTGAAATCAGGGCTATCTATCATTTGCTGGGCATACTCATAAATATTTATTCCCTGCTGCTTCATTTCTGCTACCAACTGCTGTTTTGATTTTCCACCAATTTCTAACTTTTGCATCCTTATCTTTCCTTCAGGGAAAGAGGTATAGACATGTTCTATGCCAGCTTGTTGCAATCTATTGAAAATACCCTTCTCTAAGGGTCCTATATAGGCTTTAGTGTGTGGTTTTATCTCGCTGGCTTTGTGGGCTATCTGATCAGGAGTGCATTCAAACATAATTGGTAAATCATCATAAGGTTGTCTGCCAAATCGCAACTGGCTAATACGCGGGTCCTTACCATAACCAAATCCATCAATCGGGGTATTAACTTCATACAGAAAAAGTAACTCATCCCTATCAAGCATAAGAGCTTTTTGAACTTTATTCCCAATGGCAGTAAGCAGTTCCATATCATGAACTCTTTTTTTATATCTTTCTCCCTCTGCTCCGAACTCTGTTAGTTTCTCCTCAACAATATGAACGGCCCCACTATCAAGATTTTGTTCAGGGGCAATTCCTCTAACTTCTGCAATTTTTCCTCCCTCCATCCTGATTGCTGCTCTTGGGACAGTAGGCTTACCAGCTTTATCCATGGAGTAGTAAACATAAAAGTCTCCACCTTGAAGCTGGGTTTGAGCAGTAGATTCTCCAGCAGTACACCAGCCAGTGCCATGGCCTTGCAAGGACTGTACCAGAGGCATATGATCAGAATCTTGGTTGTATTTTACCCAAGCTCCATTAGTGGCAGAAAGTTCTTCTTCCGATGCAGGAGTTACTTTTTCAATTGCCCAGGCATATAACTTGGCAAAGTTTTCAGTTTTTAAAATGTTATCAAATTCCGGATCAGAGGATTTCTGTCCCTGGTATTTTTTCTCAACTGCATCCAGGACATAAGCCAAAGCTTCTCTGTTTAAGTCAGGAAATGGTTTAGTAGTACCTTTAGACCTTTGAGGATACGTCTTTCTGTCCTTATCATATTCAGCCATATCCACTACACTTCTAAGCGTCCAGTATTTAAGACCATCTGAATACGGTGCATCAGAGGAAGAAAGATAATCCATCCATTTATCAAGGCTTGATGTCTGATCTGCTATGATTACTTCTGTTAACTGTTTTCTGGTTTGCTGGTCAATTTGAATATCTCCATGACCCTGTTCTCTGGCCAGTCTTCTCTGATTTTCAAAATAATCTTCAGGAATTTCATTTGGTTTAATGACATATTTTCTATGAAATCTCCCTTTTATTAAATCCAGAGCATGTTCTGATCTTTCTGGAGTATCCTGGTCTATAATTTCATGAAAGCGGTTTAGATAGTTTTGGATACGGTCCAGCGGATTTTGTGCTACGCGCTCACCTGTACGTTGCTCCCTGCGCAAAGCCGCAGTTTTCGCCTCCGGGCTGTCATGGAGGTTATATTTATTCTTAAGTAATTGATTAGAAGCTTCTGATCCTTCCATATATTCTATTGATCTGCCCACATAAATAAATTATATCAGTTTATCCTTAGAAAGGTAAAATATCTGAAGATTTAACTTTTAATGCGGTAGCCAAACCCTTCAGGATCTCAAAAGATGGATTTTCTTCTCCTCTTTCTATCCTGGCATAGTAGTTTATTGTAATATTTGCTTTTGTTGCTACATCTGCTTGGGTCATTTTTTTGTTTTCTCTAATTTGTTTTAAGTTTTGGCCCATTAATTTTTTGTCTTTGCTGATAGTTGTTGTCATTTTGTTAGTATAGCATGAGATTTTGTTTATCGTTTTTCTTTTCTGTTTCCTTATTTCTTCAGAATACAGCCCCTCATATTATATATAAGATAAAGAGTCTGCGTTTTTAGACAAATTAGCTTTAAAATAGCCTCAAATGAGTGTCTACGCGTAGACACTATTAGTACCTACACGTAGGTACTTTTTTAGGCCTTTTATAACTATCACTATATTGATATTGGGTATTGACAACTATCATTAAATTGATATAAACTATCAATATAGTTATATAAGGATATGGGTAAGAGTTTTACTTTAGGAGAATTTTTAAAGACATATAGTAGTGACTACGATTGTCTAAAAGAGATAGTTAATATTAAGTATCCTGATGGCATTTTCTGTAAAAAATGTAAAGTTATTATCCACCATTGCTTACTAAAGACTAGGCCTGTTTTAAGTTGTAGTAAATGTTATTCTCAAACTTACCCATTAAAAGGAACTATCTTTGCTCACTCTACAACTCCACTTAAATTTTGGTTCTATACATTCTTTGTGATGATTCATTCTAAGGGAGGGATTTCTGCTAAGGGATTACAGAGACAGCTGGGAGTTACATATAAGACTAGCTTTAGAATGTTACACAAAATTAGAAGCTTAATGGCTGATAATTCAGGCGATTTATTTAAAGGTGTAGTTGAGGTGGATGAAACTTGGGTTGGAGGCAAGAGCTGGTTAAGAGGTAAAAAATGGTGGTCTGACTGGAAGGAGATACCAAAAACAACTGTCATGGGATTTGTAGAAAGAGGAGGTAGAGTTAGAACAACAATTATTGATGATACCAGTAGGTGGACTCTAACCAAACATATTAAGGCCAATATTGACCCAAAAGCTACAGTAATGAGTGATCAACATCATGGGTACCAAAAATTGGATCAGGATGGGTATGAGCATCATAGTGTTAACCATTCTGTCCATTATGTAGATAAATATGACAAAACAATTCATACCCAAACTATAGAAGGATTCTGGTCTCAGTTAAAAAGAGGAATAGTTGGAACTTATAGGCATGTCAGTCCTAAATATCTACAAAATTACTGTGATGAATTTGGATTTAGATATGGAAATAGAAAGTCTGAAGACCAATTTATGATTCTGTTAGGAAAAATCTGATTATTTACCTTTAGATTTGACAGCCTTCTTTAAAAGATTAATAAAATCCTCGCTTTTGATTTTATCCGACTTTTTGACTGTCTTTTTAGCCTTCTTCATTAGATAAAGGATAACTGAAATTCGGAATTTTAACAACCTACCTTTTAAGTGTGTTGATGGGATATGATCCACTTTGTCCCAGTTGACAGAGGTATAATTAATAATATATAGTCTTAGAACCTGTTAAAAACTGATATCGCAAGATTGAAAGTTTAGTTGGCCCTTAAAAAGCTAACAGTAACAGGTTCTCGATTAAACCTACCGCAAGGTAGGTTTTTTCGTGCTTCAAACTCTGATATACTTTTTAAATGAATAAGCGTTTACAAGAACTGGTATATTAATTAACGATTGCCAGATAAGATAATATAAAAACAGTAACAACCAAAAAGTAGCATAAAATACTTTTTCTGGCAACCATTGTTTGGACTTGACTAAAAGAACATGCAGGAGAAAACTCTCTGCTTCGAAAAAGACAGTCTGCCAAACAGTTGAAACCAGGTACACTTGTTAGCTTGATGCAAGAATCTTTGCTGATGTGGCAACCAGTAGGTGTAGGTTAAAAACTGTTTGGTCATCCCCAAACTTTGGGTAATAACTCAAATAAAGATTGGAGGTGATTAACAATGGATAATAAAACAATCAAATATTATCTTGGAATAGATGTGGGTAAACTTAACCATCAGGTAATACTTTGTAATAGTGAAGGAAAACCTGTAGCAAAATCCTTGAAATTCCCATCCAATTTTCAAGGCTATCAAATACTTACCAAATATATGGAGCAATATGTAATAAGAGAACAATTCCCAGACATCCATGCAGGACTTGAGGCAACAGGATCATATTGGTTATCATTGTATGAACAACTTAAAAAGTTAAATCTGCAGGAAGTTACAGTTCTAAATCCACTTCAAGTTAAATCATACAGGAATGAAGGGATCAGAGGCTCTAAAACTGATACCATTGATTGTCTGCTGATTGTTAAAGTTTTGAGGTTTGGGGATTACAAAGCCTCAGATTTACCAAATGGGGATTTACTGGCATTAAGGCAATTAACAAGGCTCAGGCTGGATCTGGTTAAAATGACCACCAGCTTAAAGCTAAGGGTAATCTCTGTATTTGATACTGTTTTCCCTGAATACCAGCATCTTTTTACCGATATCTTTGGTGAATCATCAAGGGCCATCCTTGATGAGGCAATTGATCCGGAGAGTATGTCCCAAATCTCAACTGAAAAGTTAACCCAGATCCTTAAAAAAGTCAGCCATGGCTGGTTTGGTGAGAATAAAGCAGTGGAAATTAAACAGGCAGCTCATCAGTCAATTGGAATAAGGTTGGGTATTGATGCTTTTTCACTATCAGCCCAAATATTACTTGCCCAGATAACCCATCTGGAAGATCAGGTAGAAAAACTGGATATAGAAATCACCGGCAGGTTAAAGGCACTAAATTCAACTTTAACCACCATCCCGGGAATTGGAGATGTACTTGCTGCAACCATCATCTCTGAGATTGGTAACTTTGACAGATTTGCTGTTTTAAAAGATGGAGCTGAGAAGTTAGTAGCCCTGGCTGGTATTGATCCTAAGATGAAAGATTCAGGAATACTTAAAGGAAAAGCTGTGATGAGTAAAAGAGGATCACCATATTTAAGAAGGGCTATCAGGCAGGCTGCTTTTGCTGCATCTGTCAGGGGTAAGGATCCAATGCTATCAGGAATTTACCAGAAGAAAATATCTGAGGGTAAACACTTTGAAGTAGCTTTGTCTCATGTGGAGAATAAGATGATACATGTGGTGTACTCACTGCTTAAAAGTGGGAAGGAGTACAGGCCATATGGTAAAGCATAAAGGCTTGGGAAAGGAGAGGAGGAATAGAATAAGAACTTAATCTTTTAAAAGGGCTTTGTTGGTCAAAATTTGGGGATTGACTTAATGTAGCTTGTCTTTTAGTTTTGCACTTTTTAAATGACGGGATCAGAACTACTTTCCCCGCAATCTTACCGTTTATTGCTAAAGAATTCTCGTTCAGTTTGGTCAGTGTAGGATTTTTAGGATCAGCCCAACCTTTATTTGCTGCTATTTTAGCGCTTCCTGCCGGATTTTTAGCCTCCAAGTTGGGTGGTTTTCATTTTTTGGTCTTTTTATTGCTTATCTATTCAGCAGGGGCCCTACTGACCATTTTTGCCTTTAATCTGCCTATTACCATTTTGGCATTTTCCATAGCGGCCTTGGGTTTTGGCATGTTCCACACTGTCGCATTTTCCCTGGTTGCCAAAATCTCCGGAAAAAATAATATCGGCAAAAATATGGGTAATTTTAGTTCAATTGGAGATATCGGCAGAGTCACAATTCCACCTATTGTTGTTTTTTTGGTGGCAATTGCCGGATGGAGGATTTCCATGGCAGCAATTACACTGGTTGGCCTTTTTGCTTTCCTGCTGCTGCGGTTAAACCAGCCTAAAAAAGAGGAATACCATTTGGAAGAAATGGCCTCAAAAAACGAAACTCACCAAGAATTCATAACTCACACCTTAATCCTTTTAAGAACCAAGAGATTATTTTTAACCCTGCTTGCAGCCACAGCAGATACATTAGCTTCCAGCCCGATCTTTTTGTTTTTACCGTTTATCCTTTTCGCAAAAGGGGTTTCTGTGGCAAACTATGGAATATCTACTGCGGCGTTTTTCGGAGGAAGCCTGGCCGGTAGATTTTTGCTCGGGCGGGCAGTTGATAAATTTGGCAATTTAAAAGTATTTATTATTTCCGAAATATTGATGGCAGTATGTTTGGTCTTACTTGTTGCATCATCAAACTTTCCAGTTATTTTATTGCTCGCCCTTTTGCTGGGAGCCTTTACCAGAGGGACTACTCCTGCTATTCAAGCAATGCTTTCTGAAGTTTCAAAGAAAGCGCATTACCACAAAATTTATGCTCTTTCGGAAACAGTAATAGGAATAGTGGCAGTTGCAACTGTTATTTTGATGGGTGTTGTGGCTGATCGGATTGGAATCGAGTTTGTTTTCTACACCGCTGCAGTCTTTGCATTACTTGCCATAATACCTGTTCTGTTCATTTCAAGATCAAAAGTGGTAAAATTAGATAGTTAAAATGGTGGCTGTACCCGCCCGCCATGCAAGACGAGCTTGCGAGGCGTTGCGGGCGGGGCTCAAAAGTAGAGATGTTTTATACTTATGTTCTGTTAAGCGAAAATGATGGTAAACTTTATGTGGGTTGTACCAAAAACTTAAAGATCAGGATCGAAGAACATAACAGAGGTTTGGTAACTGCAACTAAGTATAGACGTCCTTTAAAGCTAATATATTTTGAGGGCTGCTTAAATGAGAATAAGGCATTTAAAAGGGAAAAATATTTTAAGACAGGGTTTGGAAGAAGGTATTTAAAGGAGAGAATTTAATACGGTGGTTGTAGCTCAATGGTAGAGCGTCAGATTGTGGATCTGAATGTTGCGGGTTCGATCCCCGTCAGCCACCCCAAGTCCTATAGTTGATAATCCATCCTGATTTAGCTATAATCTACTTCTATGGCATTTATAGATATAGAAGCTCCAAATACTGATTATAGAATTATAATTACAAATCACAAAACAACGGCTGAAGAGAGTCAAATCCCCCTAACTTGCACTGCTTTAGTTATCGAAGCCATATGTGATGACCAATTACTCCGTAGAAGCTATTTAGAAGGAAGATATTCTCCTTACCAAGATTTAGCTACAATTCATTATCAAAAACTACTTTCCTACTGTCGGAAAAAAGGATTACCTTTAGTATTAGCAGAGCCGCTCTACACACCTAAAGGAGTAGACTTAGCTCAGCCAAAATATTATATTGAGGAACAGGACTATACGGCAGAAGGAGTTGAACAGTCTATGACTTCAGCAAAGACCAGGCTTTTATCCTTGGGAAGTAAGCCTGACTCGATTCGACTTCATAGTCCAGAATTTGAGTTACTAGAGAGAGATACTGAACTTGTAGTAAGTATACTGGACCCAATAATTTAGACAGTGTATAAAGAACATATAATTCGTACATTCTATGTGGAAGTGCAGCAGTAACTCAGGTAAGTACCTCCATCATTTTCTCATGGGGTGTCAAATATCCCAAACATTTCCTGGGTGTGGAGTTTAATTTGTACTCTAACTTCTTAATC
>Ga0209542_10014331_pt1 | contig 13511 bp, 16 predicted proteins | sample RifCSPhighO2_01_FD_184028 | JGI IMG/M metagenome (GOLD analysis project Ga0209542, IMG submission 184028) | Soil microbial communities from Rifle, Colorado - Rifle CSP2_plank highO2_0.1 (SPAdes) (version 2) | ecosystem: Environmental > Terrestrial > Deep subsurface > Rock core/Sediment ... | reverse complement strand
TTGCCATAATAGTCATATATTTGTAACCATATATTTAATGGATTATGGTTACATTTTATATGACCCAACCAATGAGTGGAAAGTAACATTTTAGATGTCCCAATTCGCGTTATTTGCTATTCTCAGAGTAATATTGTATACTTATAATCGCGCTCAGAAATAACAACCTATTTCAAAAAGGAAAAATTATGAGATAAGCGCAAGTGTTCTTTACAAATATTTAGCTAAAAAAATCCCCAATATAAAAATTGGTAAAAATGATGACGTGAGAAGATATGGATTTTGTAAGCGCCGATTTCTCCAATACCCAATATTGCACAGATAAAGGAAAGCTCTTTGAGCTCAAATTGTAATGCGTAAAGACTGAGGAGAGTACAACACGACTTGTTTTGATTTTAGTGAAAAAGTCCATACAACCTTTAACGAGAGGAGCGCTTCAATGAGTGCAAACCAGAATACGGCGTTTCATGTCCTGTGGTCGTGCGGCGACTATGATTGGGAAAATTCCCTTATGTCAATGGGAAAAGCCGGAGCGAGAATGTACCGCTTGGGCGATAGCATTATTGTTGATGCAGCGCACTATGACCACGAAGACAATAGAGAGTATTCCTCTCAAGGAAAATTCAGCGTTGAAAACTACAGGAGAGCATTTCAGAAAATGGAAGCTGACGGCTACTCTGTGGTTGAGGGAAGCGGCGACAATCTTACCATGAAAAGAATTGGCGAGTTCGTCGCACTTAAATTATCCGGTACGCCGTCTCCGAGCAATACCCCCGGAGGAGCAATGCTTTCTTCAACCAGTGACTTTGGCAAGGTTCACATCGAAAAACTTCGCTTAAAGGATTAAAAAAGGAACAGAGTATGCGTCATATCTGTCCAAAATGCAAGACAGAGTTTCATGAAGAAAAAATACTGCCAACGTATTATTGGGTTAAAAAAATTTGCCCTTCCTGCAAAGGAATTGGAGCGTGTGGAAATCTCGCTGATCCTGGCATCCATTGTTTACAATGCCGTGGGACGGGAAAAGTTTCATTGCCTTTTCCCGAAAGTCTTCCATTCTTTGTGGATTGTCCAGTTTGTCGGGGCATTGGTTACCGCGAAGAGAATTGGTGCTCTGGCTGTAATGGCAAAAAACTCTTACAACATACTGAAAAATCTTATTTTTGCCCCCACTGCGATGTGCAAAAAAAGGTTACATGTTCATCGTGCAGTGGAAATGGCATTATAGATCTTGAAAATCATTTTCCCGAGATATCTCAGCGGGCGGAGAGGTGCGACGAATGTAACGGAAGAGGTTCATATCATATTGAGATAAAATTAGATATAATAACGGGAAAAGGCGTTATATTCAAAAATAGCGTATTCCAGCGGGAATAATATTCATCGCAAAACCGACTCATGTAATTGAGCCGGTTTTTTTAAAACACATTATAATACCATTAATAACAACGGAGATTTAAAATAAAACCCATCCTTTCTTTGGATGGGCTTAACGTGCAAAATTTTTTATTTTATATGTATGACCTCCGCTCCCAAATCTATTGTTTCGATTTCTGTGACAACGGATATCGCATTACATTTAGAAACCTTTATATAAAAAACGGGTTCATGTATATAAAAAACGGGGTCTTGAGAAACTTTCGAAGAATGATGCAAGATAAATTTCTGGCCGATAAGAAGATTGGCAAACGTGAGCTTGCGAGAATCTTCTTTCTTTCCTTTGGGCGAATCTTCCGCTGTCTGCAAGGCAGCATCTTCGGGCGTGCTACTATGTTCGCAGGATTCTATGCAAGTACCTTTGATTTTATCTTTTTCATACAATTCACAGATTCTTCTGTCAACTTCTTTCGCTGTAATGCCCAAATCAGTTAATATTTGGGCGGCAACCCCGTCATTTTCTCGTATCAGTCCATACAGCAGGTGGCACGTGCCGATATGATTATGGCCGCAATCATTTGCGTACTCCCTGGCGAAATCAAGCACTTTTTTTGTGCGCGGAGTAAATGGCAATACTCCAGAACCAAAACCAGTAAGCTCCGGGCCTATAACAATATTTTTAGTAATTTCCTTTCGGATGGCATCTTTTTGCAATCCAAAGCTTTGTATTACGGCGCAAGCTCTTGAGTTTTCTTGGTCCAAGAGCCCCAAAAAGATATGCTCGGTTCCGATAAAATCATGCCGTAAATTTTGCGCGTGCATTCGCGCCCTTGAGATTACCGCCATTACTTTGTCAGTGAATCTGTCAAACATCGCTTCCTCCTTAGTTTAGGCAATAACTCTTTTTACATCGGTTGAGTGTAACATTTCAACTGATCTGCCGGAAAATGTTTCAATGGCGTTAAAAACCCCCTCTCCCAAATAATCTGTCTCGCCCCGTTTTTTCTTTTTTGGAATTGGCTGGATTTTAACATACAAAGATGCACCCTCTCTCGTATACGCGTCTTGAAGCGTTATAAATCTCTCGCCTGCCTTCAGGCTTCCAAATTTCACATATCCCTTCATAATTGCTCCTTTCTCAGCAACAAGTAGCATTGTAAAAAACCAATACGAAATTATTGATGGATTAATTATTTCTTTGGAAGCAAGTAAACTTTTATTAGGATAACAATTTATCTCTTCCACCAGTCAGGATCGTCAAGCCAATCTCTATACTTCCTTTCAGTCCGTCTTTTATCAGCGCAACGGTTTCGAAAATTTTTTTCTTTCTGTTCAAACTTTTTTTCAGGTCTATAAAAAAAGAAATACCCGACTATTGACGCAAGCACAAATCCAATAAAAATTCCAAGAATATCTTCGTACGACATACTGTTATCCTCCTAAATCAAGCCTAAGTGTTTCAACCACGAGGGACATCCGTGCGGGCACATGCCATCGTGTTCAATAATGCATCCGTCAGTAGCTTCGCACGTTTCGCTTGAAAACCATTCATCAAGCTGTTCAAGGCTGGGTTTCTCGCCCAAGGGGCTCAATCGCGCCAGATGCGCTTCTTTTTCTAGTATTTCATCCGAATAAATTTTTCTTACCATATCGTCAATCAAACCAAATAGGACAGGCCTTTCAGAACACTTTTGGCATGAGGCAATATGCCGTTGAACAAATTCCCGTGCTCGGGATTCAAGCTCTGAATCAAGATAACCAACTAAAGCTCCATCAGATAAACATTTCTGAGCCATGACATCTCCTTATATGCGCTATTTTCAAAGAACAACACGTGAAATATAGATCAAATAAATTTTTGTGTCAATATATCGCAAATATCCTGTTATTTTTTTCTTTTGATGTTATTTTTATTTCTAATTTTCTTTTTGGCAATATTTCTTTTATTTTCTCCGCCCATTCTATAACCACGACCGAATCCTTGCGACCGAAATATTCTTGCGCGCCGATATTTTCTATATCATGAGCGGAATGAATTCTATAACAATCTATATGCACAAAATTCGTAATTCGTAATTCGTAATTCGTAATTTTATACACATTCATCAAAATAAATGTGGGGCTGGTGATAATTTTTTTTATTCCAAGGCCTTGCGCTAATCCTTTTACAAAAGTGGTTTTTCCCGCGCCCAAATCGCCATACAGCGCTATGACTTCGCCGCCACGAAACTCTCTGGCGAATTTCTTTCCTAATTCAATAGTTTCCTTCTCTGAATGAGTAATAATTTTCATATATAACTTATAGGACGTATATGACTTATAAGACTATGGGCATTATTCAATTTCTAACTGCGGATCAACTCGCAATTTTTTCCACAAAATTTCCTTTCCAAAAAATCCCGCAACAGCTATCGGGGCCGCATTATCCGTGCAAAGTTTTATCTCCGGCACAATAAATGGTATTCCAAGTCTTTTAGTTTCTTGTCTCATGGTCTCTCGCAACAATTTATTTGCCGCAACGCCGCCTCCTAAAATAAGAGTTTTGACTTTGTATTTTTCGGCGGCTTTAATAGTCTTATGCGCTAAAACATCTACCACTGCCTGCTGAAAACTTGCGGCAATATTATTTATATATTCTTTATTCTTTATTCTTGATTCTTTATTCTTATACAAAACCGCGGTTTTCAATCCGGAAAAACTAAAATTAAAATCTTTGGAATGAATCATCGGCCGGGGAAAATCAAATGCTTGCGGATTTCCTTTTTCTGCTAATTTTGAAATGGCTGGTCCGCCGGGAAACCCAAGCTCGAGCATTTTTGCAACCTTATCAAATGCTTCTCCCGCGGCATCATCAAGTGTCTGTCCAACTTTTTTAAAACTCTTCACATTTTTCATAAGCAACAATTCCGTATGCCCGCCCGAAACCACCAAAACTAATATTGGAAATTGGAAATTGGAAATTGGAAATTCTTGGCTCGCAAGCCAAGCTGCATATATATGCCCCTTAATATGATCAACGGCGATAATCTGCTTTTTCCAAGCATACGCGAGGTTTCGCGCCGCTTCAACGCCCACCATAAGCGAAGTGATGAGCCCGGGTCCATAGGTAACGGCAATCCTATCAATATCTTTTGGAGTAACTCGAGCTTTTTTAAACGCCAGATCAATCACTGGAATAATATTTTTTACGTGATTTCGCGCGGCAACCTCCGGAACAATACCTCCGTATTTTTTATGGATGGCAATCTGCGAAAAAACAATATTTGATAAAATTTCGCAATCCGTAATTCGCAATCCGTAATTCGCAATCCGCACTACCGCCGCGGATGTCTCATCGCAAGAGGTTTCAATGCCCAAAATAATCATTTTTTTCTTATTTTTTTTCATGCTGAATGGTTTAACTTTAATCCATAATCTTAAATCTTTAATCTTTTTTACGCAAGTATCCCAAACATCAAATACAAATCATAAAATATATGAACCCCCGAAACTATTCCGTACCCGCGCTTAAGATATATGAGAGAGAAAAGAATTGATCCAAAAAAAATGGAAATAAGGCCAAATATTGAGCTCACTGAACCAACGTGCATAAGCATAAAAACAAGCGATGAAAGCCCAACAGCCTTTGCCATTGCCCGCGCATCGGTTCCAAACGCCCTATACGCGCTGTCTTTCCAAAATGAATAAAATATCCGTATGAGAAGGAACCGAAAAAGAAATTCCTCAAATATGCCTGCGCCCACGCTTGAAACAATTTTTGCCCATACATCAAAAATTCCGGAAACAGCAAGCTGTTCTACAACCGCGCGCGACGGCTTCATGCTAAAAAGCCTTGGAAAATTATAATTAAGGCTCACATGAATTATGATGCCCGCCAAAAGCGCTAAAAACATGGCCTCCAAAAGCATAACAAAAAGAAAAGATACTCGTACGCGAATCCTATTTTTTACAAGATAAGAAAAAAGATAAAATATTAGAAAGATTATCGCAATGCCGGAAAGGATTCTTGTTGCGTTCACTCCTAAAATTCTATAGAGAAAATAAAAAAAGAGCCTCAAAACGGCATCTGCTCCGTTAATATGGTTTCCGAGCGCTCCTCGAAACAGCCCAATCTCATATACCGCAAGAAATGGAAGAATAAAAAAAAGACTGTAGTAAAATTTTTTTGTTGAAACAAAGTAGCTCCGCGATCCCGTGTACATATACTTTTATTGTAACAGAGACTTTGCCTACTATCAATAAAACAAGCTCGCGTTTCGATTTTAAATAACTCTCAAAACATGGCACGGAATTTATAAAGAGATGGTTACAAAACCCAATTATAGTCTCTCCTCCTCATGAGGAGGGGTAGGGGAGGTCTTAGAAACGTTAGATAATTATCAATGCTACTATGACCCCCTCTAACTCCCCCTCACAAGGTGGAGAATATGAAGTTGGTTTTGAAACAGCCTAAAATAAAAAATCCTCTTATTGTTTTTTACAATAAGAGGATTACAAATTTATTTTTTTTCTTTCCAGCATCCGTGTGTCGTTTGGGTCATGTGCAGACTGGTTTGGCGCAAAGATTGCGCTTCTGCTTTAAGGGTAAAGGCGTGTTTGGCATCCGGCGAAAAACCCATCTCAAATGCAAGCTTGTCTGCTCTAATTCCCAGACCAAAAGTCAAAAGCTCCCATCCGCAATCTATGGCCTTGCGCGCTTTTTTCTGTAGCGTCTCGGGAAACCTGCTGTTGTCCGATTTATTATCTTGTCCATCGCTGATAACTCCAATAACTATTTTGGAATTAATGCGAATATCAGAGGGACACTCATTAAACCGCTTTAGGCATTCATCCAAAACATTGTGTACCGTTTCCCACAACAACGTATTTCCTTGTGGCCTATAATCTTCGTACGTACAAATTTTTTCAACGAGATCAAGCGCGATCTCTACTCGCGATTCATCTGAAAAGGTAACAAGCGCAAAAAGGCGGCTGATATCGTCGTGCGATTCTTGTAATCCCCGAAGGTGATTATTAACGGCTTCAACCGGCGCAAAACCAAAAATCTGCATAGACGACGATTTATCTAAAATCATTATTGATACGGTCTTCTTTTTAGCGCTTATGCCAAAACCTTGCCTGACTAATTCAAACATAAATATTCCTCCAAAAAAGTCAAAGAACAAAATTTGTAATGAACCAAGATTATTATATCAAATTTTTATATAATTGTCAACTTTTGTCAATTTTTTTTCTACTTGTTTGAACCCTACAGATGGACTCTTTATAAAAATAAAAAGACCCGTTGATATAATCTCCGGGTCAGCTAAAATTATCACTTTACTTTTATTGAGCGATGTTTCTGCGCTTCACGGCCATCTTAGAAGAAAACAGCCCTGTCGAGCTGATTGCATCTTGCTAAAATTCGCTGACTCAGTTTGAGATATATTTCCTTCGTAAGATCGGGACATTTAAATGAAACCAAGAATTCTCTCCACTCTTGAGCCTCCTTTTTTCTTCCCAAAAAAGAAAAAATTGCATAAAACCTCGCTGCCCTGGACATCTGTCTGGAAATACCCCGGGTGGTATGCACTGCCATCACGGCATCCTCTAAAGACTTTTCAAATTCTTCAACTCTGTTGCCAAGGTTATAACATGCCAAAGCTTTGCCAAAATAAATCTTTCCCAATTGTGATGTGAATACATTAGCGCTCGCAACCGGTAAAACCTCATTGTATTTTGCCAATGACAAACTTGGGTATCCAAGATGCAAAAGGAGACAAGCTTCAAGATAGCGGTTGATTGCGTTTGCAAAAGAATGGCCAAATGATTCCGCGTTTTTATCGTTTAATCTTTTCCAAAAATTTGGAGAGTCATCTTTAAACTTTATTTCAACAAATCTCGTAGCGGGATCGGGATGTTTTTCCATAAGCGCTGATTCAAATATTTGGGTATGTAAAAATACATACCGAGGTATATCCATTATTGTTAAGCCGACGTGGCCAGTGAATAATTGTTCATCAGCAAGCCGCAAACCAACATCGTAGCATAATTTTGCTTTTGCAAAATCAAACAGCAGGCTGTGAATCCATCCTTCAAGATCCCTTGCAAAAAAATGATCGGAGGTACTTAAAAGATTGAGGCATTTGACATAATCAGCTTCATCTTCAAATATTTTTAAGCAAGAAGCAAGAACTTCTTCTCTTGTCATCGGATCTCCTTCTGAATTTAATTAACTCCATTTTAATTTTTTAAAGACCAACATCTAATATTTTAATATCTCATCTGCACATTATTTCGATCGCTTTTTTATTTCTCTCATAAATAACCTCGCGCCTAAGTTTCAACGTTGGCGTGAGCTCGTCTTTTTTTTGCTGGAATTCGTTTTTGAGAAGTATAAAGTTTGCGATTTTTTCATGATCGGCAAGGTCTTCCGTTGCCCTATCGATCCTTTCGCGATACACCTGAAGGATCTGCGGTTTTTGCAGGAGTTCTTCTAGGCTATCGTATAGGATATTTTTTTCTTTTGTATAATCTTCAAGCTCTTGCAGTGTTGGCACTATGAGCGCGACAAGATAGGGACGGTTGTTGCCGATAACCATAGACTGACCTATATACCGGTCTCCATTGAGGGCGTTTTCAACAACTTCTGGCCAGACGTTTTTTCCAGTAGAGAGAACAATCATTTCTTTTCTGCGCCCTATTACAAACAAGAATCCTTCTTCATCAATAAACCCAAGGTCTCCTGTATGAAACCATCCATAGCCATTGAGCGCATGCGCCGTTATTTCCGGCTTGTTATGGTATCCCTTCATGACATTGGGGCCTTTTATGAGTATTTCTTTGTCATCGGCAATTTTTATTTCAACTCCCATAAGCGCGATGCCAACGCTGCCAAATTTTCTTTTATGCGCAGTATTAACGCTTGTAATGGGCGAAGTTTCCGTAAGGCCGTATCCTTCTAAGATGGTTATTCCCATTTTTTCATAAAATTTGCCGAGCTTTGGATTGAGCGACGCGCCTCCGGAGAATGTGAGCCGAAGCCTTCCGCCCAAAAGCTTTCTCACTTTTTTAAATATGAGCCTGTCAGCGATAAAGTGCTGCCAGCTTCCCTTTTTTTGTTTTAATCCCCAGACAAAAAATTCTCTTGCATGCCTGTTTCCCTTTCGCACTTTTTCCCAGAGAGCGTTAAACATCTTCTCAAATATTCTTGGAACGGAAATAAGCACCGTAGGCCTGATTTCTTTGAGATTTTGGACGAGCGTTTTTGTGTTTTCCGCGTAGGCGATTGCCGCGCCTTGCGAAAGAGGTGCGAGATATCCGGCAGTCCTTTCAAACGCGTGCGAGAGCGGAAGGAACGAAAGCAAAATATCTTTTGGATAAATATGGACATAATCAAGCGCGGCGCGTATGTTTGAAAGAATATTATAATGCGTCAGCTCAACGCCCTTTGGCATATCGGTTGTGCCGGACGTATACATAATCGTCGCGGTGTCGTTGTGATGTATGGAGTTCGCGGGCTTCAGGCCCTGTTTTTTTCCATTCGACATAGCCTCCTCCCATAAAATAAGGGTTTTCACGCTCTGTATCTCATTGGGGTTATCAATATCCATGTAAATTATTTTTTTTAGATCGGGAATTTCTTTTTCAACGAGCAGGACTTTATTGAGTTGCAACTGGTTATTTATGATAAGGATTTTCGCGCCCGAATCAACGAGGATGTGTTTGATTATTTTCGGGCTTAGGGTCGCGTGGACGGGGACGGATATCGCGCCGGCATCCATAATGGCAAGATCGCTCACCACCCACTCCGGCCTATTGGATGAAAGAATCGCCACCCTATCGCCCTTTTTTATTCCCAAGCCCAAAAGCGCCGAAGATATATAGCCGATTTGTTTTCGAACTTCTTTAAAAGAAATGCCAACGTAACTCCCGCCTTTTTTATAGTAAAGAATTTTTTTGTTCGGATACTGATCCGCCGCTTCAAAAATTGTTTGTGGGATTGTAGATTTCATAAATGAATTAATAAACCTCAAATTGCAAATAAATTTCAACGCTAAAATTCATAACGTTTTTATATTGAGACATTGTTATTTTCTTGAATTACGAAACTCCCCCCTTCTGTCATTCCCCCGAACGCTTTCGGGGGGATGACAATTTAGAGAGTTTCGTAATTCAAGGTTATTTGGATATTGTTTGGGATTTGATATTTGATGCCTGGAATTTTATTTATTTCCATTTGCAACTTCTTGGATAAAAGAATAAATGATTTGGAATATTTCTTCTTTTTTGTAAATGTCGGGCATAGAATGAAATTTTCCATCAAGCCAGCAGATTTTTTTAAACTGGCAACTCAGATGTTCATGAAGATGCTGTACGCTTTTTGAATGCACTACGGGATCTTTGCTTGCTTGAATTATGAGAGCAGGGGTTGTTATGTGTTTGAGGCCGGGCAAAGTAAAATATTTTATGAATTTTAAAAATTTTTTCAGGCTATCAATGGGAATAACAGGATAGCTTACTTCCACGGAAAGATCATCCATGAGGTTAGAAGCGTAATTTTCGCCTCTTTTTTTGTAATATTTTTTTAGCCAATAGTAGCTGTAGAGCCGCAGATAGATGAGCTTTTGCCATCGCAGATATACCGGTGTCCCAAGCGATATTATTCCCTTGAGCGCGGAATCGTTTTTTATCGCAAGCTGAAATGCCAAGTTCCCGCCAAAAGAATTTCCAATAATGACAATTTTTTTTACTTTATTTTTAAGAAGACTATACGCGTCTTCTGTTGATTGTATCCAGTCATCTATGGTTGTATTTTTAAGATCCTCCGGATGGGTTCCGTGGCCAGCTATGATAGGAGCATATACCGTAAGATTTTTATTCGCAAGAAGCTCGCGCAAATATCTAAACTGGTATGGACTTGCGGTAAATCCGTGCAGAAGAAGAATGCCTATTTCAGGATTTTTGTAATCAAAAAAGGGTTCTGCCCCCCTCATATACTTTTTTTCAGTATTTTTTTTCTTGTCGTCTAATGTGATTTGTCGAATAAGCTCGTTCATATGTATAAATAAGAGAAAAAATTACAGAAAATTATGGGGGATTATTTATTATAGCATATTCTTGTTTTTTTGTAAATACCTCCGCTCCATGCCAAGAAGAGGATTTTCTTGCTAGTTTTATTTACAAAATAGCGGAAAACCAGTAGTATTATTGTATCAAATTGAAGTTTAAAGTAAACCGCCATTCTAGTAAGCAGTTATTTTTTATTTATGAGGGTATGCCGCTTTTCATCTATTTGGACTTCTTTTGAATTACAGTGTGTTGGTGCTGCGGTAATATTTTTTACACATCTTGCCCCTATAGCTCAAATAGATAGAGCAACGGACTCCTAAGCCGAAGATCCATGTGCAATTCATGGTGGGGGCATGGAAGAATTATTGATAATTTATTTATTATGAAATTTACATTATTTTCTGTTCGCAGTATTTTTGAGGGAGTGCGAGCGACCGCGAGGCGCTTTCCCCTATCCTTGCTTTCCGCATTATTTGGAACGATTTTTGCAATCATTGTAATACATCGTGATGAGCCAACTTTTTATTTTAATATCATTCTAACTCTTACCTTGGCATTTCCGCTTTTTACATCCATTGTTCTTTTGAGTGAAGAAAGATTGCTAAGCTTGAGGAAAAAAGTTTTTATCAATATTTCAGCCTTTATATTTTTACTGTTATATTACGCATGGCTTCCTGATAATATTACTCAATCAGAAAATATTTTTGTCATCCGCCACATTCTTTGGAACGCAGGATTTTTTCTTTTAGTTACTTTCGCGCCTTTTTTTACTGTGCGCAATGAAGGCGCTATAGGCGCCTTTTGGCAATACAATAAGTCATTATTTTTTACATTTTTATTAACATACATTTGGGCCGCGGCCATGCAGGCGGGCTTGTCAATTGCCCTCATGTCCGTTGATTTTCTTTTTGATATCAGTATAGACGCAAAGAGATATATGGAGCTTTGGTGCGTTATTTTTGGAATTTTTAGCACCACCTTTTTCCTTTCGCGCATTCCGCGACGTATTCAGGATTTGTTTGAAAGAAAAGATTATCCAAAAGAACTTCGCTTATTCTCGCAGTATGTGCTTATTCCCCTTGTAGCCATATACTTTTTTATTTTATATGCCTATGTTTTTCAAATCATTAGAACCCTGCTGTGGCCAAAAGGCGTTTTGGCATATATGATTTTAGGATTTTCTTTGTTGGGCGTTTTTACTTACGCGTGCACGTATCCTTTGCGAGAAACAACCGCGTGGATAAAAAAATCCGGAAATATTTTTTTTGTAGTTTTGATTCCGCAGGTCGGAATGCTGTTTTGGGCTCTTTATTTTCGTTTGAGCCAATACGGCTTTACAGAAAATCGATATTTTGTTTTTGTTTTTGGTTGGTGGCTTTTAGTGATGGCTTTATATTTACTTATAAGTAAAAGGAAAGATATTCGATTTATACCCATCACTATCTTTATCATTGCCCTTCTCTCTTCTTTTGGCCCATGGGGAGCATTCGCCGTGTCGGAAAAAAGTCAAATCAATCGTTTGGAGAAATTTCTTGTAAAAAATAATTTGCTTGTTGAGGGAAAAATAAAAAAACTAGAAAATCAAGAAGTATTGTTTGAAGATCGCAAAGAAATCAGCGCCATTATCCAGTATCTATATAGAACCCATACCCTTTCAGGCATACAGGTGTGGTTTTCTGAAGATCTCTCAACTTTTGGCAGAGATGAAATACTACCCAAGAGACGAGATGTCTACGTATTTCCACAGAAGATAGTGAAGGAGCTTTTGGGAATTGAGTTTGTGGAGGCTTGGCAAGGTGACAACACTGAAAGCGAAACTTTTTCTTTATATGTAGACGAATATTTATCCGATGGGAAGATAGCTGATATTTCAAAGTATGATTTTATGGCATCGTTATATAATTTGTCTGGGAACATTCGAGAAATCAATGATATTATGTATAAGTATGAGTTTGATAATAATAACGAAGAATTTATTATATGGAAAAATAACGAAGTAATCGCGCGCGTTGATACTAAAGTTTTTTTGATCAATCTCTTGAAAGGAAGGGGTTCATATCCACCCCCCATAGATCGCGATCTCATGAGGATTGAATTTGAAAATGAAAATATTTCCATCGCGCTCTATTTTACGAATATTAATGGCGAAAAAAAAGAAAGTGGTATATATCGCATCCAATCAATTAATGGACGGTTGTTTTTTACTTCAAAAACTCCATAATTGTATCTATGCCATTTACTCCCTTTCATTTCGGACCCAGCGCGCTTGTATCTTTGCCATTGAAAAAATATATTGATGTTCCTATATTCATCTTAGCCAATATTGTGATTGATATTGAACCTTTGACTATTATGTTTTTTAACATTCCGGGAAGCCTTCATCCCGTTTTTCATACCTATTTTTTCGGTGCTTTCGCGGGAGCCTTGTGGGGATATATTGCTTATAGGTTGAGAGGATTATTTGGGATTATAATGAAGTTATTATATCTTGATTATATTCCAAGATTACAAACAGCGGTCATTTCTGGAATTTTAGGTTTTTGGTTTCATGTTTTTGTAGATTCTTTTATGCACCGTGATATGTCGCCCTTCTATCCCCTTGCTTTTAATCCGTTTGTTGGTATAATTTCAATTCAACTGGTATATGTATTAAGCGCAATATCTTTTATTCCAGCCTTTATAATTTATTTGGCAATAGTTTTAAAGAGTAAAAAGAAAAAGGTATAAATATTACATGGGCCCGTAGTAAAGTGGTATTACGCAGCATTCGCATTGCTGAGGCAGGGGTTCGATTCCCCTCGGGTCCACCATTTCAGATTTGTCGAAGAAGTTGCCTCGGGGCTTCGCCCCTCGGCATTGGTTTCCGTCAAGAAATTCCAAGGGGTTTTGAATTCTGCCAAAAGAATTCCCGCCGAAAGTCGGCGGTTCGAGCCGATGAAAACAAGAAAATCTCTCATCCGTGAGAGATTTTCTTGTTTAGAGAGATTTTCGGCTTGGTTGGCCTCAATAATCCAGTTTCGCATGAGTTCGAGCCAATGATTACCTTTCCGCTCAAAATCAGATAATTTCTCCTCAATTGTTTT
>Ga0209542_10014330_pt1 | contig 13511 bp, 10 predicted proteins | sample RifCSPhighO2_01_FD_184028 | JGI IMG/M metagenome (GOLD analysis project Ga0209542, IMG submission 184028) | Soil microbial communities from Rifle, Colorado - Rifle CSP2_plank highO2_0.1 (SPAdes) (version 2) | ecosystem: Environmental > Terrestrial > Deep subsurface > Rock core/Sediment ... | reverse complement strand
AGCCTCCTTGTCGAAGCCGATAATCATCTTGCCCTGCCCTGAAGGATCTGAAGGGTCGCCGATGAAGATGACCGGCACGCCCATTTGTCCAGACTTCTGTATCATCTCTTGGCGCTTGCCGAGGTCGGCAGCGACGTTGTAGTCGGTGAAGGGGACCTTGTGCTCGGTAAGGAAGTCCTTAGTCATGTGGCAGAAGTGGCAGGTCGGGGTGCTGTAGATGGTGACGGCTTTATCCATGTCTAATGAAGGTTATACGGCTAATACTACCATGTGGTGCGGATAGGGAGAATCGGACTCCCGCCCGGTGCTTGGGAAGCACCTGTTCTACCACTAAACTATATCCGCAATGTTTATGTGGGACATCCGATGTCCCACACGTCAGAACCAATGCCGCACCCTCTGCCAGAACCCGGGAGTCGAGGTGGCAGTCGAGGTCGCCCGCGGCACCACTACAATAAGCTCTTCGCCCGCCTTAGCAACTCCAAAGGCGGTCCGGATGGCCTCGTCCTTGCCGCGAGGGGTATCGAGCTCGGCGAGGTTAGCCTCGAGGGTGTGCCTGCGTACCTCAAGCCCCTCAAACTCGTGCCGTACCTCTGCCTCTTGTCCGACTGCAACCCGCGCCTTCTCTGCAAGTCCCCAAATGAGCGACATAAGCCAGAACGCCACGAGCACCAATGCGCCCACCAGCACTCCCCATCGTATGCTTCGTGTGCATAGGGCCAGTATACCGCTTGTTATACTACATGGTATATATGGCCCATGGGATCCATTTCGAGGAGCGGAGAAGATGAATCGGAAAGAAACACCGGCACAGGAGGGAGGGCGCTTGTTGACAGAGCAGAGCGCTGAGCAGGCTAAAGAAGCGGGCTTCGACCTTGACTTCGTCTTCGAGGCAAAACCGGAAGAAGAAGCTTTGATAAAAGAGCTGCGGTCCATCGAGATTAGCACCTTCTGGGTACACAGCCCATTCGAGCCCAGGGTCGCAGAGGCAGATATGGCACCCGGGGCACGCGCAGAGTATCAGCAACTCATAGCGCGTAAGGCAGAGATTGTGTCGCAGAAAGAACATCTGCTTACCTATTTGGCGCCCTATGTCTCTGCTGCGGAAGTGTGGGAGCAGAGACCCATTAGCCAAAGCGCCCTGGATGGGGCGTTGAATTACTGGACTACCAAGCACGGCGACGCACACCGACAGCGCTTCCTCGCAACGATTAGCCTATTGGGGGCCTAGCTCAAGGATTCCCCACCATTGTGTACTCAAGCCCCGCGCAAGTGGGGCTTGTTCTCATGCGTCCGACCTTGTCCACAATGAAGGACTTCGTAGACCCTTCATATTGGATACAATAGCTTGATGGAACTCTGGCACGTTTTAAATCGTGGGGTTGAGGGTCGTGATTTATTTCTCGACCCGCAGGACTATGCACGGTTCGTACATAACTTATACGAATTCAACGACGCACAACCTGCTGATAATCTGGCCCGCCTCTTTGATTCATCTGGTATGAGGGATTTCGTAAACCCTTCATTTAGAGGTACCCGCGAATTGCTTGTGGAGATTCACGGTTGGGTTTTAATGAGGAACCACTATCACTTACTGTTGTCTGAACTTGTCGAGGGCGGTATTAGCTTATTCATGCGCAAGCTTAACACTGGTTATGCGAACTATTTTAATGTTCGATATGCTCGCATTGGTACACTCTTCCAAGGTCGGACGAAGAAAGTCCTTATTGAGCGACAGGCGCATTTTCTCTACATCCTGCATTATCTCCATCTCAACCCGCTCGACTATCTAAAAGGAGCCGAGGGTTGGCGACGGCGTGATAAAGGTCGTGTTCCAAACATCCGCGAAGCACTTGCTCATCTTGATGGCTACCGATGGGGCAGTTATCTCGACTACGCCGGTAAAAAGAACTTCCCTTCCATCCTCACAAAGAACCGATTCGAGGATAGGTCGGGCGAATATGTGCGTAATCTGAGAGATTATTTGCGGAACGCCGAGGAGCCGGGCGAGGATTTTGCGAACCTATGGCTTGAATAACCAAATGATGGGTTTACGAGACCCTTCATATTATCGATCGCCGTCCTGGACCATTTTCATGAATACATCGAGGGGGATTTCGACCGAGGCTCTCGCTTGGAGCTTTTTCTTGCCGCGCTTCTGTTTATCGAGGAGCTTGTTCTTGCGCGTCACATCACCGCCGTAGAGGTAGCCCGTGACGTCCTTACGCATCGCTGAGAGCGAACGAGAGGATATGATGCGCCCAAGAGCCTGCGCTTGAATCTTGGTGACGAAGAGCTGTCGCGGCAGGAGCGTGTGGAGCTTCTCCACGACCTTCTCGGCCTCCTCTTCGACTCGGCGCCTCGCGACGACACGGGCGAAAGCGGCTTCCTCCTTGCCTGCAACCAACACGTCGAGTCGGACAACGTCAGCTGGACGTTCGGGTAGGAGCTCGTACGATAAGCTGGCATACCCGCTCGAGACATTCTTCAGGGAATCGAAGAAGCCACGCATAAGCTCCCGGAGTGGCATCTGGGCCGTAATCTCAAGACGCCCATCAGGAAAGGTCTCGACTGCCTGGTCCTCGGCCTCGTGCTCATAGAGCAGCTGCACGATGGGGCTCATGGCAGAAGAGGGTGTGATGATAATCACTCGCGCCCACGGCTCCTCTGTCTGTGCAATCTCGCCATATGGCGGGAACTTCGAGGGGGTATATACTCGTACCCTCTCGCCCCGCATCGTCGTGACCACATAGGCGATAGTAGGTGTCGTCACGATAAGCGCGAGGTTGAACTCGCGCTTCAAACGCTCAATGACAATCTCAAGGTGTAGCAGGCCGAGAAATCCGCAGCGGAACCCCCGGCCAAGCACCCCAGAGGACTCCTCTTCAAAAGAAAGCGAGGAGTCGGAGAGCTGGAGTCGGCCAAGCGACTGCCGCAAGAGGGGCAGGTCATCCTGGCTCTCTGGATAAACGCTGGCCCAGACCACCGACTGCGGTCGCGTAAACCCAAGGAAGGCAGGGAGCACCCCACGAGCAAGCCCTACCGTGTCCCCCACCCCCGCGGTGCCCGCCGCCTTGATACCCGTGACGATGTAGCCAATATCGCCCGCCGAGAGTTCATCGGTGGGTGTCTCCTCCGGAGTGAGACGCCCTACTTCAAGGGCCGTGAAAGCGGCATCAGTGGCCCGGAGCGTGAGCGGCTGCCCTTTCTTGAAGACCCCGTCCGTGACTCGCAGATAGACCGCGATACCACGGTGGATGGAGTAGGAGAAGTCGAAGATGATGCCGCGCGGCTCACTCCCCGCAGCGCCTTGGACGGGCGCGGGGATGCGCTCGACAACGGCGGCGAGAAGCTCGTCAACCCCCACGCCCGTTTTCCCCGACACCGCAAGCACCGTGGCTGGTGAGACGCCAAGCAGCCCAGCGAGTTCTGCCTTGACCTCCTCCACTCGCGCCGCAGGCGCGTCAATCTTCGAGACCACCGGCACGATAACGCAACCCTGCTCACGCGCCATCGCGAGCGTGGTCAGCGTCTGGGCCTCTACCCCCTGGGTAGAGTCCACAAGCAAGATGACGCCCTCGACCGCCGCAAGCGCACGGGATACCTCGTAGGAGAAGTCAATGTGACCAGGGGTGTCGATGAGGTTCAGGGTGTACTCCCCCCACACCATGCGGACGGGCTGCATCTTAATGGTAATCCCCCGTTCTCGTTCGAGGTCCATCTTGTCGAGCACTTGGTCGCGCATCTTGCGCTCGGGTATAGTCCCCGTGCGCTCCAACAGCCGATCGGCAAGGGTGGACTTGCCGTGGTCAATGTGGGCAATAATGCTGAAGTTACGTATCTGTTGCACGGCCTCACTCTACCCCACCCGGCGTGCCTAGCCTACGACCGCGTGGGCTCCTCGGCAGACGGAGGGAGGACAGCGCGTGGGGAGGCGCAGCGCGAGAGCGCTGCGGTAATGTCCGCAAGTTCTTCATTACGAAGGAGCCGGAGTGTGAGAGCGGCGGCGGCGAGACCCGCAAGGCCCGCGAAGAGTCCCTGCAAGAAGACGGAAACAAGTGTCGTCAGGGGTGCGATGTCTCCTGCAAGCGTGAGCACGCCGTAGGCGGTCGCGCCGCCAGCAAGCGCGGCCGTCGCACCGTGTACGAGTGGCCGCAACAGAGTGCGTGCGAGGCCGGGCGCCGCGCGAGCGAGAGCCGCAAGCAAGAACATTGCGAGTACAACCTGTCCGATACTGGCCGCAAGTGCGACGAGGAGAATCCCCGAACCCGGTACGTCACCGACACGCATGAGGTTCGCTAGCGTCCTCGGGAGCCCCGTTGCAGGCAAAGTAAGGAATGCGAGCGCGAGCGCGATTGTCACCCCTGCCCCTACGACCTGATATGCCAGAGGGCGCCATGACTGCCGCGCTGCGTACAGGGCCCGAGAGAAAAGAAGGATGAGACCTTGCGCGAGGAGCCCAATAGCGAGAAGCGCGAGGAGGGCCGCCGTGAGCCGCGTTGCATCCCAGTCGAATGCGCCAGTCCCAAAGATGACGCGCACGAGGTGAGCACGCAACACCAGGATGAGCCCGAGGGAGATGATGGACCAGAGCACGATGTGCCGAGAGCCTGAGGAGAGAATGCGAGTGAATTCACTGCGATTTCCTGGCGCGCTCGCTTCGGATAAGGCTGGAAACGCAGCCACCGCGTACGAAGAGCCGATGAGGGCAAGCGGCACAGCTTCGAGATTGCCCGCAAGAGTGAAGACAGACACGGCGCCGGTCCCAATACGAGAGGCGAGCGCCGTTAAGACAAGTATGGTCACCGAACCCACGCCGAGCGCGAGGGAACGCGGTATCGAGTCACGCATGACAGGGAGCATCACCGACAAGCTCGGCCAAGCGAATCTCGGGAACACGCCGGCGCCGAGGACAGTGGGTACATTGACCGCCACGTACGCCATCGCGCCAATAATGACACCTGCGCCTATCCCGGGCAGGCCCCACATCGGATAGAGCACAAGAGTGCCGAAGATGATGCCGAGGTTGTAGAGCATGGGCGAGAGCGCGAAGAGAACGAACCGTCGATGCACCTGTGTCACGCTTGCCAGTACCCCTGAGAGCCCGAGAAGGACTGGTTGGACCAGAAGGAGTCGAGCCAGCAGGATGAATTCGCCCGAGGCACTTGACGCTGAGAGGCTCGGATAGAGAAGCGCGAGGAACTGCGGCATGAACACCATAATGACCAGACAGAACCCACCCCCCGCGAGAGCTAAGAAGGTAGCTGACTCTGAGAGCAGTCGCTTCACGTCCCCTCGACTCGCTCCCGTGATACGCGGGATGAGCACATAGGCGCTCACAAGCGAGGAGACGAGTGCGAAGACAAGGTCGGGTACGCGAAATGCCGCGTAGTAGAGGTCGAGTACCTCCCCAGCCCCGAAGGCGTGCGTGAAGGTCCGATCGCGAAGCAATGCTAACACTTGTGAAGCAAGCGTTAGCGCTGCTAGGAGGTAGGCCGCCTGGTGCAGCCCGCGAATCGGCCCAGCGATGCGCTTAAGGAGTTGCTTGACCATCTCCCGGTGCAGCTGGCGCTGGAGGCTCCATCGGCGCAGCTGCCGGTGCCGGTGCCGGCGCGACAGACGCTTCAGGAGTCGGCGAGATGGAGAGGAGATTCGGTGGGAATGGGTCCTTGCCCTGCGCCAGGGTCAGAGTGGCCGAAGCGACCGCTGCTGCGTTCTCAGCAGAGAGGGCGGCTATGGCTTCGAGCTGCGCCTTTGCCTCGGCATACTGTTTCCCGCGTGCAAGAACAGCCGCAAGGAAGTAGCGGGCATTTGCAAAGCTGGGATTAGTGGATACCGCTGCCGAAAGCGCAGCGGCCGACCCGGCGAGGTCACCCGCAGCCGCACGTAGCACACCCACCTGGAAGAGCACGTTGGCATCTCCTGGCACGAAGTAGGCAGCGGCCTCGGCGGCGGCGAGGGCATCCTTCACATTACCGCCCGCAACAAGAACCTGTGAGAGCAAGAAGATAGCTGCCGTATAGTCTGCCTTCAATGCTATGGCCTTCTTCAGGTCTTCTTCAGCAGCTTTCGCATCTTTGTGCGCAATATCGAGCTGGGCAAGGACGAAGTAGAGCTGCGGATTTGTCGGATTGAGCGCGATTGCGCGATCATAGGCGCCCCTAGCGCTCTCATAGGCTCCCGAGACGCCGAGTGGGACCGCCTGACCATAGAGATTGCCGAGCGCGACCCAGGTCTGGTAATTGCCAGGGGCGAGCTTGGTGGCCGAGAGCGCGGCATTAATGCCCGCAGACATCGCCGCTTGGAATTCTTGCTGTGCGTTCACCGAGGGCGGCGAGGCGCCGAGTATCTCGGTAAGCCTCGCGTTTGCGGTGAGCGCCTGGAGCGCATAGGTTTGTGGGATTGGGGCGAAGGAGAGCGAGGTCTTTGCCGATTGTTCTGCCATACCAAGATCCCCCTTCGCGTACGCGGCATTCGCCCGAGCAAGGGCGCCCACGGCGACATACCGCTCGATGAGTGCGTAGGCAGCTCCGACCGATCCAAGGAGAAGCAGGGTAAGAGCGAACACAATCACGAAGCCCAGCCGCGGCGCACGCGCAAACGCGACACCCCACTGTCGTGCACCCTTGGCGTAGCGCATACTTGAGGCGAAGAGGCCAAGCATAACGAATCCAAGAGCCAGAATAACGGGCCCCGGGAGGTCAAACAGCGCGAACGCGAGCAGATATACCGCTCCGACAAACGAGGCGATACCCACATACTGAACGAACGCATCTTCGGGTGCGCGCATGATAAGCATGCGTATGCCGAACACGAAGAAGAGCCCGGTGAGCGCGACCCACGCAAGCGCCCCAAGAATCCCTGTGGTCACCGCGGACGTCGGGATGAAACCGATACCCGAGGGGAAGTCGAGATTCCAGAATATCGTCGAGTTAAGAGAGGCGTCACGATACTTGAGCCACTCGCCGCCAAAGGAGCCGGGGCCGGAGCCAAAGATGGCCGAGTGACTGTACACCTGTTGCCCTACCGAGAGCGTTGAACGCCAGGAGGACGCACATCGATAGTGTTCACCCCGAGCCCACTCGCGAGCGCGCTCCCGAGGTTACCCCCGATGAGAAAGAAGAGTGAGACCGCAAGCACGACAAGTGGCGTCAGGAACGAGCGCGAGCCAGTGGGTGCGTCAGGCGTGCTCTCGGTCACCGTCATCACCTCGTCGAAGTCCCCTTCGGCAGATGAACCGCCCGTACGACGGGTCATCATGGCCTCGACGAAGAGTCCAAGGGCAACGAGCGCCACGAGAATCCAGGCGAGGGAGATGTTAAGAATGGCGAGTAACGCGAGCGCGATAATGCCAACCACAAGCAGGAAGCGACCAGCACGGGCACCAAGCTCAAGGAAGCGGATAGCCAGAAGTATCGAGATGACCGCAAGGCCGAGCACGATGGCGAGATCTTTTGTTGAACCCACAAGCGAGAAGGACGGGGCAACCAAGGATGGAGCGAACTGCCCTGCAAGGATGATGAGAGCCGAGAACACGACGATGATTCCCATAGAGAGACCCAGCACGCGGAAGAAGGCCCGGTAATGATCTGGGCGACGTATCACGAGGGCTGCTAGGGTACCAAGCGCAGCAAGGGTAGCCATGAAGCCGAACGTATCGTTCTCAAGTGCCGTGCCCCACGCTGCCGCCACGAAAGGCCCGCCAGCGAACGCGCCCGAGAGCGCGTAGGCAAGCGCAGGGAACCAGAGCGCGAGCAGAAGCAGTGCGGGCGGCAAAATGATATTGCCGCGCGAGAGCCGTGCCAGTATCCAGACAGCGAGCGTCACGAGGATGCCGGCCGCGAGCGCAAACGCTTTAGTTGGCACGAACGGGAAGGAGACGGTTGGGATAACCACGACCGTCGCGATGATAATCGTTGCTGCGAGAGCCCAGACGCTTGCCCATTCTAGGGAAACGCGCCGAGGCGAAGGTGATTGCGGAGGCATAATCTCATGTCCCGTTAATCTAATAATATGAACCCATGTCACTATAACCCCTCCGCAGCCCGACCGCGATGCGTTCTCCACAGCGATATATGTGGTATACTATATGCGGACCCTGGCTAGACGACCGCTCCGTAGGCTTCAGCCTGCGGGGAGGAAAGTCCGGGCACTCCCCCGCTTTGCGGGGAGCTACGTAGCAGGTAACGCCTGTCCGCCGCAAGGCGCGAGGTGCGAACAGAGACGAGTCCGCCCGCAAGGGTGGGGTGAAACGGCTAAATCCTTACGCGAGTGCAAGGCCGTGTCCCGAGGCATAAGCCGAGGGAAGTGCCGCTCGAGCCCGAGAGTAATCGAGGGCCTAGATAAATGGTCGTCCACGACAGAACCCGGCTTATCGGCCAGAGTCCGCAAAGTCAAGAACCCCCGCTCACGCGGGGGTTCTTGACTTACTCAATCTCGCAGGTGCCGCCGGCGCAGGCGAGCTCCTTCTTCATCTCCGTCTCGTCCTGACGCTCGTAGGCAATCAGCTTGCTGTAGTCAATCTTGGGGAACCGTGCGAGACGCGACTCGTATTCCCCCTTGCTTATCGCCTCGTAGGGAGCCATGAGGTACACGTGGTTAGAGCGCGGGAGGAACGAGAGCCCGCCGATGATATCCCAGTTCTTCTGAATCCAGTCGACGACACCAATCCACTCGTCTTCACCCACCGAGATAGTGGCCGAGGGGTTGTGCTCGGTGAAGTTGACCTTGACCATCTTCCAGTACTCAAGTTGGTCGAGCGCCGTAAGGTCGTCCTTGAAGCGCGCCTCTTTTGAATGATCGGGGGCCTGCACGGGGAATTCAACCACGAAGGTATTGGCATTTTCCATCGTCTGGCCCACCTCCGGGTAGTACGGTACGCCCTGGTCGCGCACGAGCTTGAAGAGCGAATCGGTCGCGCTGATGCGCACACGGCGGATATAGTAGGGCGCGTGGCGCGCATGGATGCCTGAGGCGCAGTTGAAGGTCTGTGAGACCGTGCCCGAGGGCTTCACCGCCGTGACAGCCATTGAGGGGTTCACGCCAAGGCGCTTGGCATAGGTGGCGTTGGTCTTGACTGCCATGTCGCGCATCTTGCGCATCGTCTCTGGGTTACGGAACGCTGGTGAGTCCCACTCTCCGGTCGTTGAAACACCCAAGAGGCTCTCGGCTCGACAGTTATCGGTCCACTCCTTTGAAATATAGCGGAAGTTGGTCAGCGTAGACTGATAGGTGCCCAGTATCGCGGCCAGCCGGGCCTTGCGTACCAGGCTCGCCTCCGTGTCCTCGGCGCGCGCAATCACCTCGGAGAGGTTGCAGAATTGCTTGGACTGCAGGACAATCTCGGCACACGGGTTGGTGCCGATGGGCCCCTCAACCGCGCCATCGGAGTTAATGAAGCCGCGCTTGTTGAAGAATTCGACACGGCGCTTAGGGAGCGACTTCGCGAGCGAGCCGCGGTTGAAGATACCTCGCTCCCCAGAGCCGCTCTTCATGAGCGCCACCCACTCGTCCATGAGCTCGGTGTTGCTGGGCTTGACCTCATAGACCGCCGAGTTATTTGAGACCGAGCGGTGAGGATCGGTCATATAGAATTGCCCCTTCTTGGCGTCACGCAGCATCTCGTCGTCGAGGTCAGAGAGTGATATCATCGCGGTACGGCGCACCCCGCCTGAGACAATCGCCTCACCAATCTTGCAGATGACGTCATGTGCATCAATGTTGCGCAGTCGCCTGCCCTGCCGTGCGAGGACTTTCTCGCGAGTAAATGCAAGAAGGGACTGGAGCGGCGCAGGGCCCGAGGCCTTACCACCCATCACCTTAAGGCGCGTACCGGCTGGCCGAATGTGCGAGTAGTCGAAGTCGACGTCTTTGCCCGCGTACCAGGTCTTGAGGCCAAAAGTGAGAGCATTGCCCCACCCCTCGGCAGAATCCTCAATGAGGTGTGTTGAGAGCTTCTCCCCGGTCTGCTTCATAATCTGGGGAAGCTGCTCAATATTCCGGCTCTCGACCGCAAAGCCCACTCCGCAGCCGCGCGAGGAGAGGTAGAGAATCTCTGCAAAGTCCTCAAGCTTGGTGGGGGCTGTAAAGGTGCAGTTGTAGGCACACGTGTTGCAGCGGCGAGCTGCTTCGCCTGCAAACTGCATGAGCCGCATCGAGCCCATCACTTCCTGCTTCAGAATCGCCTCGCGCAGCTCGCTGTACTCCCTCTCGGTGAGCTTAGTGCCGAGGTTCTCGCGCATGAATGCGATATAACGGTCTACGGTCTCAATCCATGTCTCGCGACGACCCTCCTCCGGAATCCACTTGGCATACGTGCGCAGGTAGACGAACTCACCGAGCTCGTTGCCCGCGAAGTACTTCTTGCTTTCCTCCGCAAGCTTCTGCACATGCTCGGGAATCTCAACCCGAGTGGCCCGAAGCTGCGCTCGCTTGTCGCGATAGAGGATGTAGGCCTTCGCCGCCTTCACGTAGTCGTTAACGATGAGGTACTTCTCCACCGAGTCTTGGATGCCCTCCACAGTCGGCAAGAATGTCTTGTACTTCTTCGCGAAGCGAGAGAGTTCGCCAGCCACCTGGTGCGCCACGAGCACCGCGTCGTCGTGGCTCCCGTCAGAGGCGGCCGCCATTGCCTTCTCTATCGCCGTGACAATCTTGTCGAAGTCGAAGGGTGCGAGGCGTCCGTCACGCTTCTCAATCTGCGTGACAACCTCACGGTAGCGCAGGGTCTCCTTGGAGACGGGGGGCTCTGGTGCACGCGCGACTGACGCGACGTGGCGCGCGTGTGTGCGCATAACTCTGTTACGAACGGGAGCTTTGGCGACCTTGGGCATAGCGAAGACGGCTAGATGAGCATGCGATTAATGGATGCTTTGCATAGTGTACTCTTGCTCGGCACGTGTGACCCTGTGGACAAGTCAGAGCGAGGCGCTTGGCAGATTCTGCAATCCACCCCTCACCACAAGTGGCGTGCCCGAGGCGACTCCGTGCCTCGCGGCGAACCCGGCAGCAGTCTCAAGGACATATTTCGCCGATGCCGCAGGATAAAAGACATGTGGATAAGTCGAGGTCGCCACGCTCTCTTCAATAAAGACTACCTTGCCGTGCTCATCAAGCCAGAATATGTCGAGTGGCACCTGCGTGTCCTTCATCCAGAAGCCGTGATACTCGCTCATGGGGAAGATAAAGAGCATCCCGTACCCCTCTGGGACATCCGTACGGCCACCAAGCCCCCGCTCGTGCTCGGCCGGTGTTGTCGCATAGTCGAACGTCAAGGACACCCCGGCAAAGGTCGCGGTGTTTTGCGGCGTGGGCAATGTCTTATAGAGCACGAGCACCGCGACAAGCGTCACTACGAGTATGAAAATACCGATGGAATGCCGGGCCATGCCTCCAGTATACGCAGGAAGGCCCGTCCGCGGGTACGGACGGGCCAGATGACGAGATTACGAGAAGCTAGCCGATGTTAGAAAGCTGGCAAGGCCGACGCAAGCGCCGACGCCCTCGGCTGCGAAGAGCGCTAAAGAGAGACGCCGACCATCACCGAACTCGACCAGGCCGCGATCCTGCTTGCGACGATTGCGACCAATGTAGTGGACGACCTCGACCATTTGTAACCCAAGCGAATTGCGGATCGGCGCAGGAATCCCCGTAATAGTGAGCACTGTGCCCCGTTCTACGGCAACACGGCAGTTGTCCGCGGTCGTACCCCTCGGATACAAGGCACCTTGTAATCCCCCGTTCACCCGACCGACGCAGTACGTCTCCCCGGGGCGCGCATCAATCTCGTGTTGCGTGCGCCCCATTTTGCTTCTACGCATTTCTTCCCCCAAGAAAGTCCAGAGTGGAAAGGTGGAGAACTGTTCTCCGGAAATCACTATACTGCTATGTACTCCTGTGTCAAACTTGGCGGGGTCAATCAACAACCCCGCAGCAAGCTGCGAGGTATGTCGTTAGGCGAGCTCGAAGAGACTCCTTCTTGAATCCTGCGCAATCTTTCAGCATTTACCTTTCCGATTCTGAATTCGGCGGGGGGAATGCATTAGTGTCGCGCCTTCGGCGCGACCCCATTTCGGCTTCAAAATGCGATTTCGATTTCTGGCGGAGGCGGAGAGATTCGAACTCTCGAGGGCCTTTCGACCCTGCCGCCTTTCCAAGGCGGTGCACTAGACCACTATGCGACGCCTCCATTTACAAACTATCAACTGACAATGCCCAACTTACAACAAATACAGCCCAAGGAGAAGCTCAATTACTGACTGCCGAGGAGGCGCTTGATCCGGTCCTGCACGGGTGGGTGCGTGGAGAAGAGGCGTTCAATCCACGCAAATCGGCTCTGCTCGGGCTTGCCAAACGGCTCATCTATGAATAGGTGTGCGGTCGCGTGGCTGGCGTGGCGCAGGGGGATGTTCGCGTTACTGATCTTCTCGAGTGCCGAGGCGAGCCCTTGCGGGTACCGTGTAAGGAGCGCGCCGGACCCGTCCGCGAGATACTCACGTCTGCGACTGATGGCGAGCTGGATAAGCTTGGCGGCAATCGGTGCGAGAATGATGCCGACGACCGCAAGGATGAGAAAGAGTGCGTTGCCGCCCCCTTCTCGATTACGCCCGCCGCCGCCAAAGAGCGACATGCGCAGGAAAATGTCAGCGACGATCGCCACAAATCCCGTGAGGACCACCGCCACGGTCATCAGCAGGATATCGCGACTCTTGATATGAGAAAGCTCGTGCGCGATGACTCCCTCAAGCTCGGTGCGGCTCATCACTCTAAGCAGACCGGTTGTCGCGCAGACAACGGCATGCTTCTCATCGCGCCCTGTGGCAAAGGCGTTCGGCGCTGGATCGTCTATCACGTAGAGCTTCGGTTTCGGGAGGCCCGCGGTGATGGCGAGATTTTCGGTGACGGTATAGAGGTCGAAGAATTCTTCGCGGGTGGCCGGCCGGGCGTGGCTCATGGACAAGACGAGCTTGTCGCTCGCCCAGTAGGCGTAAAAATTGGTGGCGACAGCAATCACAGACGCAACGAGTAGGATTGCTGGATTCCCGAAATACCAGGCGGCCGCATACCCGATTCCGATGACGACAATTGCGAAGACAACGATGAGCGTCCATGTGCGTCGTAGGTTACTTGCCCGTTGTGAATACAGGTCCATAACCCTATGGTAGCAAACCGCGGCCTATCGTGCCTCAAGACGCTCCTCAACTAGTTGAATCTCGTGGTCAATGCCTTGGATAAGCTCGTAGTCGGAAATCTGCGAGGCAGTAATCCAGGCATATTCGGTCGCGTCCTCGTCAAGGGTGACTTCCCCACCCGCGTACTTGCAGTAGAAAGAGAGCACGATGGCTGGGATGCCGTCGGGGCGAATGAAGGCGACATCCAAGAGATAATTGATGTCAGAGACCTCAAGCCCCACCTCCTCCTTAATCTCTCGCCGAAGCGTCTTCTCCGCCGCGTGGTACCACTGCGGGCTCTCTTCGTTGGCGAAGGTAGCCTCTGTCTGCATATAGTCGTCT
>Ga0209542_10014329_pt1 | contig 13512 bp, 14 predicted proteins | sample RifCSPhighO2_01_FD_184028 | JGI IMG/M metagenome (GOLD analysis project Ga0209542, IMG submission 184028) | Soil microbial communities from Rifle, Colorado - Rifle CSP2_plank highO2_0.1 (SPAdes) (version 2) | ecosystem: Environmental > Terrestrial > Deep subsurface > Rock core/Sediment ... | reverse complement strand
TATCTACTACTATATAAGCTTGCTGGTCATCATTTGTGATTGTACAGGTTGCGCTATCACCATTAGCCAGATCAATTGAGCTACCCGATACGGCTGAACCGCCATTCTTAATACAACTCCAACCGCTCGCTGTATAGCCTGCAGGTCCTGTTGATTCAGACAGAGTATATGTTCCAGCAAAAAAAGTAGCATCGCTTAAAGCTCCACCCGCTCCTGAAATTGGCGTTGAGCCCGATGCATCTAGTGTCCATGCGGAAGGTTGAGCGTTGCCACCGCTATCGTTAATAACCTGTTTAACCAGAGTTAAAGAAGGAGCAATATCATCGTTCGTAATTGTACAAGTTGCAGTACCGCCATTTGAAACAATCACATTTGAACAATTATTGTAACTCAAAGCATAACCCGTCATTGGGTTTGTTTCCGTAATTGTGTATGTTCCAGCAGCAACCGAGAGATCATTCTGACCATCAAGTTCAAACTGTACCGCAGCACCATTATTCACGCTGAAAGAAAATTGATCTGCTGTTGCTGTACCACCGTTATCATTCCGAAGAACTTTTTTTACAATAAGAGTGCCGGCTTGGTCATCATTCGTAATTGTACAAGTTTTTGTTTCGCCCAAAGCTACAGTAACACCGGCATTAACATCACAATCTCCGCCCCATGCTCCAGGTGTGTAACCGGAAAGGTTTGTTTCGTCTGCGGTGTGATTTCCAGGATTAACAGCATAGGCAACTTCATCAAATACCGGATTGCCGTCTACGGTTAACAAGAAATCATTTGCAGATGCTAAACCACCATTATCGATCACAACTGTTTTATCTACTACTATATAAGCTTGCTGGTCATCATTTGTGATTGTACAGGTTGCGCTATCACCATTAGCCAGATCAATTGAGCTACCCGATACGGCTGAACCGCCATTCTTAATACAACTCCAATCACTGGCACTATAACCGGATGGTCCGACTGATTCAGAAAGCGTATAAGTGCCCGGGTCAACCGTTGCATTTGTTACTGCAACACTACCAGTTACTCCATAAATCGGAGTTGGACCGGATGCTGAAAGCGTCCATGCGGTCTCCAAAGCGCTACCTCCATTATCATTGAACACACTTTTTACTAATGTAAGCGTACCTGCTGGAGGCGGAACATAAGTATTGGTGTACGTGCAGTCAACATTGCCGCCACCAGAACCAATTGTAATTGACGCCGTCCGAGATCCCACAGTTGAAACAACGCTTGTGCCTGTTCCTGTTGCCGTACAAACCAAACCAGTAAGAGCATATGATAATGAAGATGGATCATTTTCAGTAATCATATAAGAGCCGGCTGAGGGAGAGAAAGCTTGTGTTCCGCCATCATCTAAAGTGAACGTTGACGGTGTTAATCCTCCCGTCGTTGAAAACCCAAAACCAGTTCCTCCTGAAGGACTTGTCGCTTTATGGATTGTAATTGTGTTCGGAAGAATAACAGCATTTGCCTGCATTTGATTATCTCTGCCGCCACCACTTATGCTATCTCCGTCAACATCAGCAATTTGTACGTGATACGGAGAACCACTAATACTAACCGCTGAATTTCCTGCTCCCCAATCTGTTTGAGTAGAAACGTGCGCTCCCCAAGTAATCAAAACCTCACATTTATTTGAATGAACATCAGCACAAGTAGTAGAATCTACATTAAACTGTACTGTAATAGCTGTATCGCTATCTCCTGCATACGAACCACTAACTAAAGTAGGGCCAGAAAGAATTCCTGTACCAACCCATGTGCCATTTCTAATTTTAAAATGTCTATCGCTTCTGGCAGTATCATATCCAGATGCATTTGAATCCGATGGTATCAATCCAGAAACATTTGGGGTTAAACTACTGCAACTTGCGAGATTATCCAAAGACGGATCACAAATATCTGCATCCGTAACCCAATTTTCCGAAAACGTATCATCAGTCAAAAAATCATATGCGTTTTTGCCGCCCTTTGTAGTACCATATTTAATTATGGCGGTATGATCTCCGGTAGCTAGATCATCAATAGCTAACCGCTGAACAGTTGCATCATCTTCAAAATAACTAGAATTATTTGATTGCAAGTTACCGTTAGTCCATTGACAGCCGGTATCTCCGCTTGCGTAACCATCTCCATCGTCATTGGCGCACTGTGAATATAGATCAATTGAATATGTGGGAGCAGCTGCAAGTGCCGCTGCCGGTAAAAGCAAAGACGCGCCAGAAGACACCATAATAGTGCTGGTTGCTGTTAATATCGTGAGTCCGTTACGGACGAATTTTTGTATTTTCATATGATTTTTATTAGTTATTTGATTATGCGAGGCAGTCTTTAAAAATTTTTCTTAAAAACTGTTCTATTTAATTATTTAATTAAAAATTCATTTTACTATACGCACAAAAAACTGTATAGTCAAATAATTGCGATAAAGGCTCTTTAAGCATTTATCCAACTATTCATTAACCGTTGCAATTATATACCATAATAATTACTTTGTCAACCCTCGTGCCAAACTTTAGTGCGGGGTTCACTAGAATCTGTACTTGGACGCTCTAATATACTTGACTTTTCTATTTATTTAGTTTATAATTGATTAGTTATTTTAATTCTCATATATACATGCAAAAAACACACTCTCCCCTCCCCGAAAAATTTAAAACTACGCTGCCTCCGAAAGAAATCATCGAACTTATGCCTAGGCAGTTACTCCAAGAATTTGGGGCTTTTATTTTTAGCGCTTCAAAGAACGAAATTAAAATTGCCGCGCTTGACCCGGAAAACTCTACGCTTAAAGATTTTATCGCGGAACGTTTTACCGATAAGATCTCCTGGTTTCAAGCAACCCAGGAAGATATTGATTTTATTTTGCAAAACTACAAACGCGATTTTAAAGAAGAAATTCTCGCCTTGACCGAAATAGAAACCGGAAATACTACGAATATAGTTGAACTGGGCGACCTTATAATTGAGTACGCGTTAAAAGAAAAAGCGAGTGATATACATATTGAACCCACGCGCAATGATGTTGTTGTGCGTTTCCGTATAGACGGAATTTTACATACTATGGTCGTGTTACCGAAAGAAATACACGCTGCTTTAATTGCTCGTTTTAAAATTTTATCTAACTTGAGGATAGATGAATTCCGTCTCCCGCAAGACGGCCGCATTGAACTTGAAAACAAAACCTCGACATCTTTGCGTGTTTCTACCGCGCCTACACTTTACGGAGAAAAAATCGCGATGCGTATTTTGGATGATACACATAAAGATATTTCTATTGAACATTTGGGTTTTTCAAAAGAGCAGGCAGATATTTTATTGCGCAACGCCGAGAAGCCATTTGGTATGATAGTTGCTTCCGGTCCCACAGGTTCGGGCAAAACAACGACCCTTTATAGCCTCCTAAACCTGCTTAAAAAAGACGGTATAAATATCTCAACCCTTGAAGACCCTATTGAATATGCCTTAGACGGGGCAAACCAGATACAGATAAATACAAGGATAAATCTTTCGTTCGCCTCAGGCCTGCGCTCATTACTGCGCCAGGATCCTGACGTTATTATGATCGGCGAAATACGCGACTCAGAAACAGCTCTAATGGCCGCGGACGCCGCGTTAACAGGACATATAGTTTTCACAACAGTACATACAAATGACGCGCCTTCGGTATTAACCCGTTTTATTGAAATGGACGTTGAAGACTTTATGGTGGTCTCTGTAGTAAACCTTGTTGTCGGACAACGTCTGGTAAGAAAAGTATGTGAACACTGCGCAAAACTCCAGAAACTTGAACCTGTTATCTTAAAAAAAATAGAAGAGCGTAAGGATATAATGCAGATCCTGGGAAAAATGAAAATTTCACTTAGCGACCTGAAAGAAAAAACTTTTAACGCGGGACAAGGCTGTGAGGCGTGTCTGGATACGGGTTATTTAGGACGAGTGGGCATGTTTGAATTGCTGGAACTAAATAAAGAAATACACGACATGGTACTGGAACACGCTTCACCGGAAAAAATAAAAGACACGGCTGAGGCATCCGGCTTCAAAGATATGACTACGGACGGATTAGAAAAAGTTTTTGCGGGAATAACAACTTTTGAAGAGGTACTTAGAACGACTAGAAATACATAAATATGCCAAAATTTGTTTATCGCATTATTAACAAAGAAAACCGTATCATACGCGGCACAATAACCGCGCCTTCAAAAAATGTAGCGCATAAAAGATTATCTAAAGAAGGAAAGACTGTTCTGTTTGTTTCAAAGGAATCTCCTCTGCGTATTTCTATATATATACCGTTCATTTCCAGAAACTTCTCAAAAACTGAACGCGTTTATTTTTTACGCAATCTTTCTACAATGTTGGCCTCCGGGCTTTCTCTTGCGGACGCATTACGCACCCTTGAACAGCAAAGCAAATCTACGCGTTTGAAAAAAGTTCTTCTCTCAATAATTGGCGATATACAAAACGGACAAAAATTATCAAATACCCTGGCTAAATATCCCAAATATTTCCCAAAATTCCTTGTTGAATCTATACGCATTGGAGAGATCAGCGGCCAATTGAATGATACGCTGGATCGCTTGTCTGACGACCTTGAAAGGCAACAGGAACTTGAAAGCAAAATAAAAGAGCAGATGGCCTATCCTGTAATAGTCATACTATTTATGCTTGTTGTTTTAGTAGGACTCGTTGTATTTGTTTTGCCCAAAATTGCGGCTCTCTATGAAGAAATCGGCGTGCCTTTACCGTTAATAACCCGCTCTATATTGGGCGTAAAAGATTTTCTTAGTTCCTATCCCCTTCAAATACTTTTAGTGCTGTCTTTATTTGTCGCCGCATTTGTTATGACTTTACGTACAAAACGCGGCCATTACGCGTTCAACGCTATTCTAATTAAAGCGCCTATTTTCGGACCTATCATCAAAGAATTTAACCTTGCTACTTTTTTCCGTTCTCTTCAGTCTTTAATTTCAAGTGGGGCCCAGCTAATGACCGCCGTAGATATTACAAAAAATACCATATCAAATGATGTGTATCGTGAAGCGTTAAAAACCGCCCGACCTCTTCTTTCACACGGCGTGCCGCTTTCCGGTGTGCTTGAACATTTTCCGGCTCTGTTTCCGTTACAATTACGCAGAATAATTGAAGTTGGTGAACGCTCAGGACGCCTTGATGAAAGTTTTACACGTCTCACGGATTACTACGACCGCGCTGTGCGTCACCGCGCGCAAATTATGACCTCACTACTTGAACCGTTATTAATTATAGGCGTAGGTGTTGTTGTTATGCTAATCGCGCTGTCTATATTTTTACCTATATATGAAACTTCCTTCCATATTGTATAGTCATACCCCAAATAACAATCAAAAAAATCGGCCATCAAAATCTTTGATGTCGGGGTTTAGTATCGTTGAAGTAATGCTAGTTATAAGCATTATTCTTGTACTTTCTGTTACTTTAATAACCCGTTTCAATGGCGCAAATTCATCTAACACACTTAAAGATAACCAAGCTAAAGTCATAAATATACTTGAAGAAGCCAGAAACAGATCCGCAAGCGGTGCGGATGGCACAGATCATGGCATATATATAGATACTGTTGCAAAAAAAATAATTCTATTTACTGGACCATGTATCAGTCCCTGCGTCGGCAAAACTATAGATTTATCTGCATCAATATCTTCCTTGTCAGTAGCACCAGTCACTGATCAGATAGTTTTCAAACGCATTACCGCAGCGACTGAACCTGCAACAACTATTACTATTTCAAATACTTCCGGGGCAAACCTGCAAGTTACCGTAAATCAAAACGGTACAATTACACCAAATTAATTTTGAATATGCGCTTACAGAAAGATAATAAAAAAAATGGAAAGAGCCCTCGCAAAAATAATGAGGGCTTCGCATTAATTGAGGTTATATTAAGCGCAGCATTGCTTGCGACTTTTGGCGTAGCTTTTCAAACGTTAAGCATTCAATCCGCAAAACTTTCGCGCCTCAATCAAGATAAACTAAAGGCAACAATGTATTTGCGGGAATTAATAGAAATTACCAAAGATTTGGAACAGACAAATTGGACTTCAACAGGACTTGGCAATCTTAACTGTGTATCCCCCAAATCCTGTCATCCTGTGATAAATTTAACAACTAATCCTTATACTTGGGAATTAGTAGAAGATGATCCAGGCAATCCAGTATTTCCAAATGGAGATGCTGCCTACACTCAATCGATAACAATTGAACCCGTCAATAGAGACAATCCTGCTGTTTTCCCAAATGAAATTGTTGAAGCTCCTTCAGGTTCTGTTGATCCCAACACAAAAAAAATAACCGCGACTATAATCCGAAAAAATATTCCTTCACCAAATACTCTTACGCTAGAAACATATGTATATTTCACTCTTTAAGTTTAAACAATTCATAAAAGATGAGATTAAAAGTTCAAATATCCGCTCATCTGCGGGGCTTGTCCAACCTTTTGATAAAAGAGCCGGGTTCTCTATGATAGAGCTCCTGGTGGCTTTATCTTTAAGTGTAATGACTGCTACAGGATTAACTTTAACTATGACGCAAGGCGTAAAAAATATCCGCGCCATACAGCGCGCTAACCGTCTAAATGCCAATGCTGAATTTGTGGCAAGCACACTAACCTATTGGGTTAAACAAAGCGCGCAAATAAGCTCTCCTGCCGCTTCAACGCTTGATTTAACCTTAGGAGATTTTTCACATAAAACAATTGCGTTAACCGGTACAAATATTACTCTTGATGGCTCTGCAATAACCGGTAATGATATAGAAATAAATAATCTCGCTTTTACCGCATTGAAAAAATCAGTCCGCATAAGCTATACTTTAAAGGCAAAAAATGCGAAAGAAACTTTATCCGTAACAACAACTGTAGCACAACGCTCACCATAATATTATTTATGCCCAGTAATACATCTTCCAACATTATAAATAAAAACCACCACCAAAAAGGACTCGTTAATTTAATGGTAGTATTTGCCGTTGGTTTATTAAGTTTGGGCGCGGTATTAATTACCGCAACGTCCGCCGCAACCGAAGCGCAAAAAGCACAAAATAATACCCATAGCGATCAAGCTTTCTATACTGCTGAATCAAATATGCAGGAAGCAACCCTGCAATATCTAAACGACAATACATACGAAGGGAGTATTATTCCTGATTTAAATACGACAACGAACGTTGATATAGACGTTGACAATGAAGATTCTCACTGGCCGTTAGTATTCATACGCGGGCTTGCGGATAAAACTATAACAAATCGCAAAGTTTTACATGTTATTGACCTTTTCCCTGCTGGTTCTACTTTTAATTATCCGGCATATTCCGGTGCTGATATTTCACTTACAAGCGGAAGCGTAACAATAAATGACGGTGGCGGGATATTTGCTAATGGAGATATTGATAAACATCAAAACTCGGTTATTGACGGCGGGGCCTATGCTGGCGGAACTATTAACACCACAGAAAACATTGGTGGTACAACGGCAACAGGCGTAGAGCCAATACCATTCCCAAATATAGACTATAGCTCACCAACATCTCCATATCAGCTAAACGGGTTGCACTTCCCTAACGCAAATGCCGCAAGAACATATTTACTCGGTAACCCTATAAATGCCATCGTTGTAGTTGATGATAATTCTGATTTAAACCTCAGCGGTATTAATACAAATCTTACAGGAAGCTTAGTCGTAAATGGCGACTTAACTATAAGCGGAGGAACTTATACCGCTTCGCCTAATACATATGCGGCTCTTGTTGTAGGTGGAAACCTTACAATAAGCGGAGGGACACAGGTTAATGGACTTATTTATGTAAAAGGTTCTTGCGATATCTCAACTACTGGTTTAGGAAGTATCTATGGTACAATTTTATGCCAAAACGGTATAACGCTAGGAGGAAATACAACAATTAATTTTGATCCGGACTTATTAGATAATTGGAAGGATCTTGCCGGATTAGATAAAACCGAAAACCCAGTTGTCTCACAATGGAACGAAGAATAAAAAAGTCGCCGAATTAATTCGGCGACAAAATTTTATTTAAACCTGGCGAGAGGACCTTCGTAAAAACCCTCAACCCACCGCCCATCCCAAGACGAACGATACGCAATATAAATTACAACACCATCAACATTTTTAGCGTCGTCTAGAGTATAGACACGATCGAGCGTTAACTCGTAAACGATAACCTGGCTAACAAAAGCCGAGTTTTGATCGGTGCAAGCTTTGCGAGCTTCCAAAAAAGCTTTTTCCGGATATTCCGTAATAATGCGCGGTGACGTAACCGCAACCGTAGTATCCAAAGCGTTTGGAGTTGTAATAACCAGAAACATTGCGGCCTCTTTCCGTTGTGTTAAATTTTAAGGTGCTGAATTATAATATCACTATTTTATTTCTTGTCAATCCTGTACGACTTTTTACAGTCCATATATATTTAAAATCTAATAATTCCTCTTTATTAATTTTGAAAAAGTTTTGGCGTGTTACGACGCTCCAAAACCACTAGCTCATCTTGTAAAAATGGTGCGGTATCAGCGATATTTTTCTAAAATAGGATGTTCATGGCCACGCTCAGCGCGATGTTTCAAGTATTCAATATGATGCAAACGCATTGATTGAACCTCCTCGGCGCTTTGAACAAACTTCTGAGCAAATGATGCGGCATATTCCCCCCCCAAAAAATGCGGCAATATTACATATGCGGCACCGGCCTCATATAAACGCAAGGCGTTACTTATACTATGGGCAACAACCATAACCGGCGGTTTATTCTCCCCTTTTTGACTGGATTCTAAAATAAGTAAATTTATTTCCAGATCCGGGATAGTAGAAACGATTATTTCGGCATTTGATAATTTAAGCGTATCGAGAAAATCTATATCGCCGGCATTACCGAAAGAATGATCTATTTTTTCTTTGGCGAGCATGCCTATAACTTCAGGATCGTGATCAATAACCAAAAATGGTTTTTGCCATTTCACAAATGTTTCCAAAAAATCCAAACCTATGCGGTTGCCTCCGAATAAAAAGATATTATATTCCTTCTCAAGCTGTGTGCCTTCAATAAGATGCTTGCGCTCAAAAATTTTAAGGTAAGGACCAAGAAATTTATACCATTTATCCGAGAACAGAACTAAATACGTTGAGCCGAAAATTGTGGCCAAGCCCACCAGTGTTACAAGCGAAAGAACAGACTGATCTAAATGGCCGAGCGAGACACCCAAAACTATAAGTATCAGAGAAAATTCACTTATCTGCGCAACCGTAAAACCTGTTTCCAAACTAGTTTTGCGCCTGTATCCCATAGCGCCCATCAATATCATTAAAATAAGCGGCTTGCCCACCAACACCATTACAGAAAGAATTATCGCCGGCAAAATGACCGAACTCAAATCGCTTAAGGTCATTTGCGCGCCCAACATCACAAAAAAGATAACTATAAAGAAATCGCGCAACGGCGTTAAACGGGCATATATTTCATGCCGCGAAGGCACAAGCGAAAGCGCGATGCCGGCAACAAGAGCACCTATCTCAAAAGAAAAACCGACCTCGCGGAAAATAACCGCGATACCAATGCCCCAGGCGGTTGCCAAAAGGAACAAAAGCTCATGCGAGCGCGAAAAATAAGAATGAAACCGGACAATTATCAATTTTGAAACCGCAAATACTGCAAAAGTTAATAAAACTACTTCGCCAAAAGTTGAAAACAATTTTTGGGGAGAACCTTGCCCCATTGAAAATAACGGTATTGTAAATAAAAGCACAACCGCAATAACATCCTGGATCAGCAAGAAACCGATGGCTATTTTTGCGTAGAGTTTTTCAAGATCTCCTTTATCGGAAATAAGTTTAAGGATTATGATTGTACTACTGAAAGAAAGGGCAACGGATATATAAAGCGCCTCCACCATCTCAAACCCCATCAAAATATAGATCACGAACCCCACAAAACTTGTAATAACCACCTGCCCCGCGCCGGTTATCAAAGCCACCTTACCGTACTTGCGTAAAACTAAGGGATTTAAGTTCAAACCCACAGAAAAAAGCAAAAAAGCTATGCCTATCTGACTGAATAAATTAAAAATATCCTGGGATTGCAGGACATCTAAAAGAATGGGTCCAGCTATTAAGCCTGTTATAATATGACCGATTATCAACGGCTGATGCAGGAGACGCATAATAAGCGCCACAACCGTAGCAAGACCCAATATTATTCCAAATTCTGTAAGTAATTCTGATGGCATATAGTACTAAATAAATAATACCACGAAAAATACCCGCGTTTAACAAAAACGCCCGCTTTTTAAGGCGGGTGTTTCGTTACAAAAATATAAACTTTTATTACGTCGCGCCGAATACCCCGCAGCTTTGCTACGCGGATGCTTTATTTTTGGACTACAAAAAATTTAGCGCTAGCCTGTCCGAAATGATCGTAATACTCTATTTTAACCGCAACGTTACCGCCTGAAGCAACGTAATCTGCAGAAGCGGTGGTTGCGGTCTGATCCATCCATCTGTCTATAAGAAGCAAACCGCCTGCCCAAACACGGAAACCATCATCGCCGACAAATGTAAAAGTATGCGTACCTGCGGGAAGATACATATTTTTAGTCCAACGTACCGCAAAATTATCCGCATTCATTCCGGACAACGGAGCGTTTAACCCCCAATTATAATTGATTTCCTTCTCGCCGCGATGAAGATGTATTCCTGTGGGAATTTGAGGCGGGAAAGAAGAATTACTTGGTAAATCGTAATATTCAGCATAAAAAGAAGGATCGTAATAATAAAGGCCGCTGCCGCTTGAACTGGTATTTGAAGTTGTACCGGAAGTGCTACTTGAAGTAGTGCTGTTGGAAGAAATAGAAGATACAGGCGTTGCGGGACACTGATCCAAGGCTCCGGAAGAAAGAAGATATGAATCATATTCAAAAACATTTATTGTATATATTGCATCGTTATCACATCCCAAAGAAATAAATTGCTGACTGGTCGTTATCAAACGCTTATCCCCCGTGTCACCGTTAGGATAAAGTTTCCAAACCCTGGAATCACCCGTCAACCTTACTAAATTTGAAGTAGTATATGAATCAAGAACTTCATTTGTTACAAGTTGAACGTTTTCCCAGCGCAAATGCTGATATTGGTTAAAAATAGCAGGATTTAAAATAAGCCGCTTAAATCTCTTGCCTCCGTAAATCTTAACTATATATACGTCATTGCTTCCGGCTACTTTAATAAGGTCGCCATCTGATTGAGTAGAATTATAGGGCGCCAAAGCCGCCTCAGCCATATAAATAGGGCTCAAAACTATTGTGATGGTCAGAATAGAAAGCGGTATTAACTTTAAGTATTTACTGTTCAACATATAAAAAGTGAATTAACTAACTGCTATATTATAGCACATTCACACGTTTTGTAAAGAGGTAATGAAAACCGCTCCTCAAAACCGCCTGTTAATTACTTTCCTTGTGCGGATCCCAAAAATATCGGAAAATGTAATTAAAGTAGCTCTTTGGAGAATTAACAATGGCCAACAAAAATGGTCCTCCTATATATCTTCCGGAATTCCCTAAAAACGCTTTCAAACTAAAAAGAGGCTCAATATTGCAAGCTAAGGTTACTATTACTCTTCTTGATTCTCAAATAGAAATACCGGAAGGAACAGAGCTGCCTTTGGGTTTTAATGGCGAACAGATCTGTTCCCAGGGTATAACTTGGACTATAGAAGAACTTGAAGAAGAAATCCGTGCGGGTATATGGATAGTAACCAACGAATATATTATTCTTTCAAGCAGGAAAAAAATACTTGCCTTTATCGATGAAATTGAAAAACGTCCGGCCATACTACAGTAAAAATTAAACCTCTTTTTAAAAGAGGTTTTTTATTTTATATCGCTATGTGCCCATAGCCAGCGGATAATTATATTTATTATGATCATTGTGCCGACAAGAGAAATAATCAACCAAACCCAAGCAAAAGCAGATCCGAACAAAAGAACAAATCCCGCTGTGAGTAGAAAAGAAACCCCCAACCAATTTAGTATCTGCTTACGACGTTCCTTGGCAGAAAAAACGCAACCTTGTAATTTTGCTCTGTTCCAAGCAAGAAAAACGCATACAACCAGCGATATGCCGATAAGCACGTAGCCCATTTCTACTCCTTTTTATAAAGAACATAAAAAGCATACCTTAAGTGGCATGCTCTTTCAATACTACCAACTTTTCTCTTTTTAAATACTTTAGGCGATATCCCGATACACCGAAAGCCAATCTATAATTCTTTTGCGGTGCAGATCAATAGACCACATATTGCCATGTTTAAATAGCGTAGGGTGCGTACTCTGAAATTTTTTCAATACCGCAACAGATGCACGGGGAAAGCCCGTAGGAATGTTCTGATTATAGGCTTCCAAAAAGCTCGAGATGGGAACCTGTTTTTCATTAAGTATATTTTCTTCTTTTTTGTATCTTCTCATGTTTTAATAATACAATATATTTGTTAAAAAAGCAAATTATCATTGCTCGTTTACACATAAAAATAATACGCCTTTTTTACGAGGCGTATTATTGTTAACTCTCAAGTTTACAACTTTAGTAGCGACTCTGACGTGGTGGGCGCATCTTTGAGTGACACTCCCTACAATAAATAGGACGGTCGCCGCTTGGTTGAAACGGCAATTCTTTGATGTCTGTTCCGCAATTGGAACATTTCCAATCGCCTTTGAACATCTGGCGAGGACCGAATCCGCCGCCACCACCTCGATTGTTATTATAAGCCATGTGATTTTAAATTTGATTAATAAACGACCTTTATTTACGGACGATCCTATGGCTTTTCGATAATGAACCGCTATTGCGGTTTTTCGCAAAAATCATGAGATATACGTACAAAAAGATGATACCTCATCTAAATTATTTGTTAAGGGGGTGCACATGCAATTGTTTCTTAAACGACGTATTACACATGGGGTTGAAAAACATAGCTTAATAAAGTAATATATGAAAATAATCATTCCGCAGTAGCTCTCCGCCATCCGCCAACTGGTCGGAGGCGGAGGTAGAGCAGTTACGTATGTTTACTGTATACGCTATATATAATAAAAGACATAATAAGTTTTATATTGGGCAAACCGAAAATATTAACGAGAGAATAACTCTGCACAATAATAAAATATTTATTAATAGCTATACAGCTAAATTTGATGGAACCTGGGAAATAATATATTCTGAAGAAGTGGATAATCGCATTGAAGCGTTAATGCGCGAAAAACAACTAAAAAGTTATAGAGGAAGACAATTTATTAAGCAACACATTCCGCAGTAGCTCAGCGGTAGAGCAGCTCCCTGTTAAGGAGTTGGTCGTAGGTTCGAATCCTACCTGCGGAGCCAAGAAATTAGATACGAACTTCGTTTTTGAAGTTGAGAGGGTTCGCTCGCCCAGCCCCGCCATTGGCGGGGCTGGGCT
>Ga0209542_10014328_pt1 | contig 13513 bp, 12 predicted proteins | sample RifCSPhighO2_01_FD_184028 | JGI IMG/M metagenome (GOLD analysis project Ga0209542, IMG submission 184028) | Soil microbial communities from Rifle, Colorado - Rifle CSP2_plank highO2_0.1 (SPAdes) (version 2) | ecosystem: Environmental > Terrestrial > Deep subsurface > Rock core/Sediment ... | reverse complement strand
AACACTTGATATCGATACAATAAAGGATTTTCATGTAGCAGAAGAACGGATACAGAAAGGAATATAGGATGAAAAAACATCAATTTTTGTCGTATAACAAAGCGAGCATCGGAAAAGAAGAAATGAATGAGGTTGCTGATACATTGCGATCTGGTTGGCTAACAATGGGACCAAAAGTATTAGAATTCGAAAAGAGATTCGCAAAGTTTATTGGAACAAAATATGCCATAGCAGTAAACTCATGTACGGCTGCTTTACATCTGGCCCTTCTTGCACACGATATCGGTCCTGGGGATGAGGTGCTTGTTCCCGCATTCACATTTGTTTCTACGGTCAATGTGATTCTCCATGTTGGAGCAAAACCGGTATTTGTAGATATTTCTCGCGAGTCATTGAATATTGATATTGCGGATATAACAAAGAAAATTACGAAGAAAACAAAAGCAATCATACCCGTGCATTATGCTGGACTTTCTGCTGATCTAGAAAGTATTGCGAAAATTGCAAGAAAACATCACCTTATTGTTATAGAGGATGCAGCACACGCTGTGGGAAGCAAGTATAACGGGAAGTACATTGGAGCACACCACAACACTGTCTGTTTTAGTTTTTATGCGACAAAGAACTTAACGACGGGAGAAGGTGGTATGTTGACGACAGACAACCCGAAGATAGCGGATTTTGTGGGGAGAAATAGATTACATGGAATATCTAGGGATGCGTGGAAAAGATACAGCAAAGAGGGGCATTGGCGCTACGACGTCGTATATCCGGGACTAAAATGTAACATGACTGATATGCAAGCCTCACTTGGTCTGCATCAGCTTGAAAAACTTCCGAAATTTATTCAGCGGAGAAGAGAAATTGCAGTGATATTTGATAAAGCATTTGCAGGATATTCCGGAATACAAGTGATTCACCCACCGAAAAATTGCATGCATGTATATCATTTGTATCCAATACTGCTTGCTACATATAACAGGGATGTATTTATGGAAGAAATGAAGAAAAGAAATATTGGGGTCAGTGTGCATTTCATTCCCATACATCATTTTTCATATTACAAAAAACATTTTCCGGTGAAAAAAGGAAGTTTGATGAACACGGACGAAGTTTTTGAAAAGATTGTGTCACTACCACTTTATCCGGCAATGACGGATGCGGATGTAAAAAGAGTTATTTCTGCAGTGAAAGATATCATATAAGAGGTGGGATATGAAAATACATCGTACGATTCCATTCTCAGTGAAGGATCGTGTGGTCGTGGAGAATCATATACCGGTATTTTCTATAGGAAAACACAAAGTCGGCAGAGGGCAGCCATGTTTTATAACAGCAGAAATAGGAATTAATTATGATGGAAATTGGGATACCGCGTTAAAAATGATTGATGTTTCGGCAGATGCAGGATGCGATGGAGTAAAGTTCCAAGTATTCCGCAGCGAACATATGTATATTCCGAAGGCGGGAGCATTAGTAACAGCGGGCGGAAAAAAAGTAAATATTCATGCATTATTAAAAAATGTCGAACTTGATTATAACTGGTTACAAAAATTACGTGGACATGCAAAAAAAAGGGGATTGGAGTTTTTTGCTTCAGTGTGTGATGAAGCAAGTGCTGACGCGTTGTATAAAGCAGGAACTTCTGCTTTCAAAATCACTTCGTATGAAATGACCCACATCCCACTCATCGAACACGTATCTAACCGCGGGCTACCACTTATTATTTCTTGTGGCGGAAACACCATGGATGAGGTTGTAGAGGCCATGCGTGCAACCCAACAAGCGGGACAGAAAAATATTCTTCTCATGCACTGTATTGCAAAGTATGATGCGCCGCTTAAAGCACTTCATCTCAATGTCCTAAAAACGTTGCAGTTGCAGTTCCCTGATGCCGTTATAGGATATTCTGATCACTCAGCAGATCCTATCATTGCGCCTGTAGCAGCGATCGCTTTAGGGGCGAAAATGATCGAGAAACATATCACATTGAATCGTCGCTCTCCTGGACCAGATCACTCTTTTGCTTTAGAACCTCAGCAATTGGCACATATGGTACGGATAATTCGGAAAACAGAAGCTGATTTGGCTGCGGGAAAAACAGTTCTCATAGATACGCGAGTTTTAGGAAGATCCGACCGCAATACATTTCCTGAGGAAGCATACATAAAGCACTACGCGTCGCGTATGTGTGTAGCAGCATCCGATATAGGAAAAGGAGAAAAATTTACGTCAAAAAATATTGTTGTGCTGAGACCGGGAGAACAAGGGGAAAAATATTTACGGGACGCAGTATATCCTAATATGTATTCTCGACTTATTGGAAAAAAAGATGGAAACACATATGTCGCAACGAAGACAATACAGGCAGGAGAAATTATCACTTGGGAAACTATTATGCAAAAGGTCATTCTGGAAAAAACATGAAAGATGTTTCTGTCATCATCCGCAACCACAATAACAAAAAGACGGTATTGCGGACACTAAAAAGCGTTTTTTCTCAGAGTTTGTCTCTTTTACGATATGAAATTATTTTTGTAGACGATGGTTCAACAGATAACTCACTACAGTATATAGGGCGATCTTTCTTAGAGAAAATGCATGTTGTACAGACTGGTGGTATTGGTGCAGTTGAGGCATTAAATGCGGGGATACGATTAGCAAAAGGAGTATGGTATACAATTCTCGATGCGGATGACATACTTCCCCCTTCGGCACTAGAGACTATGCTGAACGAGGCCAAAAAACATAAGGGGGCGGCCGTTATTTACGGGGATTATTTAGAATATATTGAAAATTCCCCCTTTTCTTGTTATTGGAATGTAGAAAAAAATATTTATCATACTTTGGCTGGCGGTCTACTTATAAAAAAATCCATCGCAATGCAATATAAGCTCTATGATGAAGGATTATGTTTTCCAGAGTACGATTTGCTTAAAAATATATCATTAAAGCACAAGATGTATTATCTTCCTGAACCTGTATACTATTACTTTCGGCATGGAGAAAGTTTGACTTCAAAAAAAGGATTTGTGAAAAAAGGAATAGAACAATTAAGAAGAAAACATAAAATAGTATTGCCAATTAGATCATACGATTGGAAATAAACCATATGCAAAACAATGATATAAAGATTGTTGTAGCAACAAAAAAAGATTTAGAGCTCATTCTTGCGTGGCGTTCCCACCCCGACATTTATCGGTATTTTCGTGTGCAAAAAGGACCATTAACATGGTTAGAACATATTTCTTTTTGGGAACGGAGAAAAAACAGAATTGATTTTATGGTGATATATAAAGAAAAACAATGGAGAAAGGTTGGAACAATTAATATTTCTCAGTTGGATGAAGCATCACCAGCAATAGGAATTCTTGTTGGAGAGTTAACATTGCAAAAAAAAGGAGTTGGCTCAAAAGCACTTCAATTGGGGCTCCGTTGGATGCAAAAAAAAGGTTTTACTCAAGCAACTGCAGAAATCCACAAAGATAATATTGCTTCCCAAAGACTTTTTGAAAAACTTGGTTTTTGTAAAACAAACGTATTTGAAAAAGTGTGGGGTATATATGTGTGCAATCTTCATGATAGAGGGGAAAAGTAATATGACTGGAAACATTATAAAAAAGATGATTGCGGATGTATATCTTTTACGGAGAAATTATGTGTCGGATGATTTACAAAAAGCGATTGATGTTCTGGCTGATTATAGCGATGTTTCCCATGTGGACCACAAATTTCGATCGGGAATGGAGTATAACGGATGGGTTGTTCCTAAAAAATGGGAAGTAAAAGAAGCAAAGATATTCCATAAACAAAAAGTTGTGTATGATGCGATAAAACATCCTTTAGGTGTTGCGATGCAGTCGTGCTCATTTCATGGAAAGCTCTCATTGGCAGGGTTGAAAAAACATCTTTTTTCTGCAGAAAATAGACCAAATGCAATTCCGTATCATTTTCGTATTCAGTATCGTCCATGGATAAAAGATTGGGGGATATGTTTGCCAAAATCAATACAAAATACTTTTCCAGATGGAGAGTATGAAGTTGTTCTGCGTACAGCGCAAACTCCGGGAAACATGGTTGTGCGGGAGTTTATTCTTCCTGGGGAAAGTAAAAAAACAATACTTTTTGTTGCGCACATTGACCATCCTGGTATGGCAAACGACGATGTTTCCGGATGTGCAGTCGGTATAGCATTGCTCAATGAAATAAAAAAACAGTATCCACAAAGAAATTACACATACAAACTCATTTTAACGCAGGAAATTGTAGGTTCAGTATTTTATCTGCATGGCTTAACGGCAAAAGAAAGAAAGAATGTCCAATATGCATTGTTTCTTGAAATGCTTGGTAATGATAATGACTTAATTCTCCAATCATCATTGGAAGGGAATACGTATTTTGATACGGCGTGTACTATTGCTCTTAAACACGTAAGCAAATCGCCAAGAATATGTGGTTTTAGAGAATCTGCGGGGAATGATGAGATTGTTTTTGAATCTCCTGGGTACGAGATTCCAACCCCATCGATTTCACGTTGGCCGTATCAGGAATACCATACGAGTGACGACAATATGGATATTATTTTTGAAAAGAAACTAGAAGAATCATTGGCATTTCTTCTGGAGATTGTATACATTTTAGAACATGATTGTTATGTTAAGAGAAACTTTTCAGGCCTCGTGAGCCTGGCGAATCCAAAGTACAATCTTTACATTGATCCAGGGCAGATTGTTGATGGTCCATTAAATAAAAATACTGCACCTGTTATTTTTCAGTACAAAATGCCGAGATATCTAGACGGGAAACATCGAATTTCTGAGATAGCAGAAATATTTCAGTTGGATTTTCGTTGGGTATACGAGTATTTCCAAAAAATGGAAAGCAAAAACCTTGTTACATTGGAAAAAAACTAGGAAAACAATGATAAAACTTCATGGGAAAACAATCCAACCAGAAAAACTTCAATTAAGTATTTTGCATGATTTGCATGCCTATCAAAAGAAAGTTGAAAATAGAGCGAAAGTGTACTCAAAATTGGCAGACATTCACATCGAAAAGTGTTATATATGTGGAAACACGGGAAAAACCAAACCGATAGCACGTATATATGGTTTCGAGTACGTCACGTGTGAGAGGTGTACTCATGTGTACGCGACATTTCGATTATCACAAAAATCTCTCAACGCATTTTATAAAGAAAATGAAGAATATGCCAAAACATATACAAACAAAGAACAAGTTAAATATAGAGCAGAACATATTGCTAAACCCAAAGTTGAATATGTTATGCGCTATGCAGATAGCAAAGGTCGTGGAAGCAGAAAAACATGGCTTGATGTGGGGTGTGGTATAGGAGATGTCCTTTGGGCTGTGGAGAAGCATAAAGGATGGAAGGGGACCGGAGTTGAAATAAGTACGGTTTCTGCAGATCAAGGAAAAAAACTTTTTGGTGTTGATATACGAAAACAATTACTTACCGATTTTTTCTTAGAAAATCCTTCACAAAAATTTGACGCAATTTCTTTTTTTGGTTATTTTGGCCTTATTTCGGAACCTATGGAAGAACTTGCTTTGGCAGCAAAACACCTCAAAAAGGGGGGATGCATTATTGTCGGAGAGGAAAATGCGCATTCCCTATCTACAATTGTTCAGCAAAGTTATCCCAATTTCACCTCGAGACATCTTATCCCACCGAACGTTATTCATCAATTTACCGAAAAATCACTCCAAAAAGGATTAAGCAATATTGGATTCAAACCACTTTCAATCTGGAATTTTGGATTAGATTTTTATGAATGTATGAAATTTATGGTGTTATTGGAGAAAGACTTTCAAAACACACCCTTATACACTTTTTTTATGAAAAATATAAACGCATTTCAAAGTGTCGTAGACGCGATGGATATGGGTGACTACATGGTTGTTATTGCGAGAGAAAAACATTAATCAAGTTTCAAATAGTGTGACTTTCGCTGTAAGAGAAGATCGTGGGTTGGAAGAATGATATAGAAATTTTTTGTTTCAAGCATCGTTGCTTTTTCTTCGTCTGTATATAGTTTTTCATACATTTTCTCTCTTTCACGTATACCCGTAATTTTTATTTTCATTTTTAAACCATGTGCATTTTCATGAATGATTTGTTTCGCTAAATCATAAATTCTATGCGTTTTCATATTTTTTAAAACGAATATCTCTCTACTTTTTGTAATTCGCGTTGCCGAAAAAATCAGGTTTACCGCATCGGGAATGCTCATAAAATAGCGAATCATATTTTTATCAGTAACAGTAACAGGTCCTCCATTTTTAATTTGTTCAAGCCATGTGGGAATAACAGATCCGCGGGACCCAATGACATTACCAAAACGCACAACCGCAAACTTTGTTCTTGCGCTACCCATATAGTTATAGGAAGAAACAATCATTCTTTCCATCATAAGTTTTGAAATTCCCATAATGGTGTCGGGGTATACAGCCTTATCTGTTGAAATGGCGATAACTTTTTCAACATTATGTTTTATAGCAACATTAATGACATTTTGTGTACCATGAATATTTGTTTTTATTGTTTCGAAAGGATTGAATTCAGCAAATTGAACGTGTTTAAGCGCGGCAGTGTGGAAAATAATATCAATGTCCTGTGTTGCAAGATCAAGTCTTTCTTTATCGCGAACATCTCCAATGAGATAGCGGATATTGTCTTTTCTTCTTCCCAAACGTTCAAGTTCTTGTTGAAGGGCATATTGTTTAGAGTCGTCACGCGAGTAAATTCTAATATGTTTTGGGTTGTACAGTGAAAGTTGTCTAATAATTTCACTTCCTATAGAACCGGTTCCCCCGGTTACAAGAATGCGTTTATTATTGAACATTGATAAAAAGCTTTTTTTTGTCATATGAGTAGTAGGAGGTATTATACAACATGATTAGTTTTTTAAGATTCATTCATCATAAATGTTTTGTACAGCATATTTCCAGTTGTAGTTTCTATTAAAAAATCCCGCGATCCTTCTTGAAAGTTTTTTTCCAACAATATGTTCTAAAATCATAAAAAGAGAGTAGAATGAGGAAAAGTTTTTCTGATACGATATATCTTGCGAAAATTGTTTCCACTCCTTTTTTATAATGCTTGCAATACGATTAACGGATTTTCCATCTATACGGTAATAATTGTCTTGGAGATATTGTAGCTGTCGACGTGTATACTTTTTTTCTAAAGGAGCACGGAGGTATTTCTTGAGGGCAAGATACAATTGGTGATATGTATGAGCAATCGGATTTCCTGGAGAAAATTCTGAAAGAAAATGATCCTTTCCTGATACAGGAATATATTGGAGTGTTGTTATTCTCTTTATCCAACATTCGGTTGCTACAGTTGAACTCCAGTGCACCGCGAGGTCAATACTTTTAATACACTGATTAAATGTTACATGTTCTGCCGTAAAAAAGTTTGAAGCGTGAATCTTCTTTAAAAAGGTACTCCTCTCAAGAGGATGTGGCTTGTGAATAATCGTGTATTGCGGAAAGTCGTAGCACAATTGCTCTATTGTTCGAAGATAAGCATCCTTTGTTTTTTGAATATAATGATTATTCTCGACGAGAAGACGCTTATTGCTCCTAAACGTTAAATTTTTTTCAAGGTAATCTTCGTCAATTGGAACGAACGAGGTAAATATATATATATTCTTTCCCTTTATTGGTGCTCCAATTTTTTTCAAAAACATTTTTCTTGAAAGGAACTCGTTTCCTTTTTCTTGTATAAGTACATCTATTTTCGGTGATCCAACAATATGTAACTTTTTTTCAGAAAGATCGGTTTTTCTATAGAGAGCGCTCATTCTTTTTCCTGGGAGGAATATTCCTTTTACAAAATCGTTGTAATGAAGTTGTGGATTAATGATAAGTTTTGAAAGCGACCGCATGATTGTAATCTCTGATGGTAAAAGAAATACTTTACCTCCAGACAATGTGATGTATTGCGAAAATTCCCTCATAGAGTCTTCTACGGCCTGCGAGAGAAGAACAATGTGAGGTTGGAATGTATATAGAAAGTGGTATGTGCGCACTCGTTCAGCGATACTTCCCATAATTTTTACTTGTGCATGGATTTTTCCCTGCAATGTTTTTTGAAGTAACAAAATACCCCCCAACTCTCTGGCTTTATTATCAAGGAGTATAGCGATTCGAAAGGTGTGTTTGTGCATAAGCGGACTATATACCAACTGTAGTGAAGTAATGTTTATTATCATACCATGTAGTCTCTTTTGCTTTGAATATCAATAAAAAATCATGTACGATAGTGAACATGATTTTGAAAACACGCTCCCAAATTCACAGAGTATTTCCAAATGGTATTGATAAGTTGGAGATTGGATCAGGGAATAATCCCGAATCTGGATACATCCATTTGGACATTCTTCCACACCTCCGCGGTCTTGATATTCAATCTGATGTCCGTAAAACCCCTATCCCAAATGACTATGTTTCAAAAGAAATTCGTGCGGTCCATATTATGGAACATTTTTGTCACCCGAAGTACAGTGGTGAGCCTATGCGAAAAAAATATGGCACAACTTTGGAAGTGCTAAAGGAAATGTATCGCATTCTCAAGCCTGGTGGAGAGTTTTATATGGTGACGCCAGATTTTGAAAAAATCTGTGCATCGTCTGCGGATAAGCGAGTACGAAACTACTGGCTTCAGCGGTGGGCGGTTGGTGGGCATGAAAACGAGTATGATACTCATCATTGGTTATGGACGTTTGAAGATGCTCAAAAGTGGTTTAAAAAAGCTGGATTTAAGGATTGTCGGAACTGCAATCCAACAAAATCACTTTTTGGAATTCCCCTACTGAATTGGTGGACAAAAGATATTCAGGGAAATATGAGTTGGCATCGTATTGAGTGGTATCACTGGCTTTTTGTTCGAGGTAGAAAGTAGCTATTCTCGGTTGTATCGCCTAAATACTTCATCTGGTGTTCCATCAGCAATGATTTTTCCTTCCTCAAGTAAAATGGTACGTTCACAAAAACTTTTTACAGCTTCTTCATTATGACTGACAAAAATAATTGTTTTATTTTCTTTTCGTTTCATTTCTTGAAGTCTGTCTAAGCACTTTTTCTGAAAATCGCGGTCACCAACAGCCAACACTTCATCAATAAGTAAGATGGGAACATCAACATGGATTGCCACGGCAAATCCTAGCCGCATCTGCATACCAGAAGAGTATCGTTTTACCGGAACATGGATAAACTCTTCCAACTCGCTGAATGCGATAATTTCACGCACTTTTACCTCGATTTCCCGTTTGTGCATACCAAGAATTGCGGCGTTTAAGAAAATGTTTTCGTATCCGGAAAGTTCATGATGAAAACCAGCACCAAGTTCAATAAGTGGCGCAACGCGACCATGAATCTGAACATGACCACTATTGGGGTAGGTAACACCCGCAATAAGTTTTAATAACGTAGATTTTCCTGCACCATTTTTACCAACGATGCCAACTGTTTCTCCCCGACCAATGGAAAAATTCAAATCCTTAAAGACGGAATGTTTTTTTGCCCATGGTTTTCCAAAGAGCATGCTGGGAATAACATCTTTAAATGTGCGGTCTTCCTGCAAATAATATAATTTTGCTACGTGGCTGAATTGAATAATTGGTTCGGTCATAATTATGCAATATCCGCAAAGACCTTCTCGCTTTTCTTAAAGAGATAAAAACCAATGCAAAAAGTAATAAGCGCAATACCCATTGACCAGTAAATAATTGTCCATTCAAACGGATATTGAAACAGCGCGGACCGATATCCTTCAATAATGCCAACCATAGGATTGAGCTTATACAGCCACACATACTTGCTTGGAACCAGTGAAAGTGGATACACAACAGGTGTCATGTACATCCACAACATAAGAAGTAAGTTCGCAAGGTATTGAATATCGCGGTAGAACAAGTTTGCGGCAGAGAGCATTAAAGCGATACCTGTTGTGAGAAATAACTGAGTAAGGAATAACGGGACGGAGGTTTGTGCAAATGGTACGCGGAATATTATCATCATAACAACAAATATGGCTGCCGAAACACAAAAATCAACAATTTTTGCCAATATCACAGAGTAGGGGATAACTTCCCGCGGAAAAGCAACCTTGCGAATAAGTGGAGCATTATCAACAAGGCTTTGTGTCGCGGTGGCGAGAGATCCTTGGAATAGTCCCCAAGGGAGCAGACCAGCATACAAAAAGATAATATACGGAACATTGTTTGTTGGAAACCGAAAAACAACAGAAAAAACGAAAGAATATACAAGCAGTTGAGCAAGAGGGTTAAGCACAACCCAAAGATACCCAACGAATGATTGTTTATACCGCGCTTTTATTTCCCTCTGTGTGAGTTGAAGCAAAAGGTATTTATATGAACGGAATGGTAGAAACAGTGTACGGATCATGTGTGTTTTTTTGTAAACAACTCTCTTCCAATATACCATCCAGAAGTTACTACTGCACCAATGTTCAGTACAAAAAGTACTACAAAAAATAATTTGGGACGATCCCAATAATACAGACTTTTGATCCACCACAAGTCAAGTGTGTGTTCTGTAATCCGCGCGCGCATGTTCCAGTGTTCCCACGGATCTGTGATCTGTTTCCCAAAGTATTGGTATGGCAAATGCGGAACAGCCGTATTGAGAGAAGAGAGGTCGGGATAATCAAGTGATTGCAGATTCACGGGGCTATCATTGATAGCCATACGTTTGATGTACATGACTTGTTTTGCCGAAGACGTGCTGGGAAAAGATAGTGCTAACCCAAGAATATTCTTTTTGGGGAGAAGGGGTGCTGAGGAAAGTGAAAGACGTACTACCTCGTCTGTTTCTGGTCGTATGACTGATGAAGTTGCTATGGGAACACTATTGAATAGTATCGAAAGTATAGCCGAAGAAGAACTAATTTTTGCATTATCTGAAGCGTTATAGAGATCAAATGTCATCGTACGTATGGGTTCTTGATCTTCTGACTGATCAAACGCGATAAATGAGCGTTCGCGAAATCCACGGAAATATGTATCTCCAACCTGCATGGGTAAAAGAAATCCGTCAAAAAATCGCACGTTGTACAAACCATGAGAAATTGTTTTTGGAAATTCATATAGATTTTGTTTGAGACTGTAGAATATCTGAAAAAAAGGCGAAAATCTCGGAATAAAACTTGCATAATCGTACCAAATTAACTCAAGAGGACCAATAAAAATATTATACGGAAAATTACGATATTGCAAAAGATAACTACTGGTTGTTCCCAGTATTTGTACAAAAAGACCAATCATGACAAGCGGGTACCATATAAAAAACTTTACTGATCTATGCACCCGCCGGACGATATGAAAAACAAATAACATCGCAAAGGGAATAAGTAATGCAACATACCGTGGTCCCCAAGCCATACCGCCATGCCAAATATATGCATCTGCCCGTAATCGCGCAGAAGCGTAAAAAAGAAGATATGTTGCCACAAGGAGAGAAAAACTTATAAGTTCTGGTACCAGTCTTTTTGGTGAATATTTATGCCAAAAAAACAGAAGAATCAACAATGGTGGAGAATATAAAAAGATACTTTTACCCGGACTCAACAAAAATCCCCACAAACCTTCTACAATCGTTCTGCCGTCCAACACCTGAAGTGTACCCATAATAAGCGATTCATACTTTACTATTCCACTAACAATAAGTATGCCGACCATTGCCCACAACTTTTTGTTTTTCACATTGAGCAAGAGAAGATAAACGAGCAACGCTGGGGCAACCAAAAGATACGACATGTTATAGCCAACGGCCGCGATACCAAAACCTACTCCAGCAGATACAAGAAACTTTATATGTCGTGTTTGTGAAAATCGTTTTACACAATAAAACGCAAAAAACATAAATGAAATAAACAGCATATGCGGAAATGAAAATTTTGATAATGGAAAAAGGTTTGTTGCAAAGATAGTAATCAAACTCGCAATATATGCGGATTTACGGGATATACCTAACGTTTGAGCGTACAGCACAAACACAACAGCTAAAAAGGTGGTAAACGCCATGTTTGTAAAACTCGCAAAAAAATGGAGCGACCAATCATGTTCTAGCGGAAACCGTGTAACGGGAGGAACTGCATAGTATCGATGAACAAGATCGGATAATGCAACTGCTGGTATCATTGCTACCGAATACCCTAAACCATATTGTGCGCGCCACACTCCGTCTTTTCCCAATAGAGAATTCATGTTCACATTTTTTTGTGTTGCATATTCATTTGGAGCGGCAGTCGCTTTCCCCGTGTAGTAGATATTTTTTGCAACAGAAAAATAGAGCCATCCATCCTCAGAATCTAACGATCCGGAAGAAAACAGCGCGAGCGTAGAAAAGATAAAAACTGCGAAAATAACAAGAAAGCGTCGCATAAGATGTCCGTATTGTATGATATGGTAACAAGAGAGCGATATCAAATGCAAAAAAACCCGATCGCGTCGATCATTATAGTGAATTATAACGGCAGACACTTTTTGGAAGCATGTCTAGCCTCTTTGTATGCAATGCATAGTGCACAATCAAAGTATGAAATCATCGTTGTAAACAACGATTCTTGGGACAACTCTGTTCCATATCTTCACAAAAATCATCCCGATGTCCGTGTGATTGAAAGTCCAATAAATAGAGGATTTGCTGGTGGAAACAACTTGGGTGTGCAAAAAGCGAAAGGGAAGTATGTTGTGTTGTTAAATAATGACACAACTGTTGAACCCGATTGGTTGACAAAACTTCTTGGTGCAATCGAACACGCTCCAAAAGAGGTGGCGGTGGTCAATGGAAAGTCTGTGTTGTTTTATCCGTATATCGAAATCCACATCCAGTCTGAGGCGTATCAAAAAACAGTGGGCTCATCTTTGGGGGATTTTCGCCCAGTTCATGTTCTTGTGGAACGTGTAGAGTTAGCAGATAAAGCATTGCAGCGGCTTTTGTACTACAAATCAGGGTTTTTTGATAAAGAAAAAAAGGAACAAGTTGGGCGATGGACAGATGGAAACGCAACGCTTCTTGTCCCATTCCATCCCAAAGCAAAACATCTTGAACTTCAGTTCACATTGCGCTCTTTACAAGGTTCAGGAGAAGAAAAAACACGCGCGCGAGTTCTTTTTGGCGATGAAGTATTAGAAGAAGTGATTTTTCACGGTGAAAATGTTATTCAATGTATGATCACCATTCCCGGCGCAAAACTCCATAAAGCACTCTTTTATCTTGTGCAAAACGCTGGTAACGTCGTGTTTAAAAATGGATTTGTACGTGACAGAGGATCAGCGGCAAAATTGAATAGAGAAATGTATGAGGTGGACAATGAATATTTTCAGAGGAAAAGAGATATTTTAGCGTTTTGTGGAGTCAATGTGTTATTGCGGAGAGATGTTTTTCTTAAACTGGGTGGATTTGACGAGTCCTTTTTTATGTACTACGAAGATGCTGATTTAAGCCTCCGTTTGTGGCG
>Ga0209542_10014327_pt1 | contig 13515 bp, 12 predicted proteins | sample RifCSPhighO2_01_FD_184028 | JGI IMG/M metagenome (GOLD analysis project Ga0209542, IMG submission 184028) | Soil microbial communities from Rifle, Colorado - Rifle CSP2_plank highO2_0.1 (SPAdes) (version 2) | ecosystem: Environmental > Terrestrial > Deep subsurface > Rock core/Sediment ... | reverse complement strand
AGTTTTCTAATGCCATCAATTCAAATAAACAATCCTCAAAGTTTTTGCTTGTTTTAGCTTCTTCTACCCATTTTGAAAAATTCTTGATATCTTCAAATTTAACAATTACTTCATCAATTTTTTCTAAAACCGAAAATGCTATCTCGTTGGGTACTTGATCTTTTGGAATACCCTCTTTTATCCAATCTTTCTTCTTAATCTCCTCCAACTGCTTTTTTAACCAATCTTCACCCAAATGTTTTTTGATATTTAGATAATCCATAAAAAATCAACAAATCAACATTATTTAGAATTTGCTGTCTTGAAAGCTAATCTTTTTATATAGGGTTTTTATTGTATTTGTATGGCAAGAGTATCAACATATTTATTTTGGATTTTAATAGTTTGCATTATCGTAACTGGTATAGTCCAATTATTTTCTAGTAATGATACTGCTAATTTTTATAGTTTAATGGACACAATTATTAAAGTTGCATTGGGTGCTTGGGGTGGTGCTTCTATTACTGAAGAAACAATAATAAATAAACAAAGGAAAAAGAAAAAATGAAAGAAATAGAAAATATATTTCAGGCAATTATCATCTTAATAGTCGGAGTAATCCTTTTTACAGCAATAGGCATGGCGGATTTTGCTAGTCAGATTGGTTCGTTGAGCATTTTGATTATCATAGTTGCAGTAGTAGTAATCATAATTAAATTTATTGCTGATTTTTTGAACAAATTTTAAAATGGCAGAGAAAAAGACAAAAATAAAGAAAAGAAAAAAGTCTCCTCAAAGAGATTTAGAAGGAAAGAAAATAGAAGAAGAAATTACTCCACAAGAAGAAAGAGTACAGTTTGGGAAAGAAAAACCAAGAGCGAAGGATACTGCTAGGATTATTTGGGCTTCAAAACCAAAAAAAGAGCCTAGTGCAAAAGATTTAGAATTTCAAACTGCAGAAGAAGTTTATCCAAATAAAGAAGATAGTGGTTCTAATAAAAAATTAAGTTTCTTTTCTTCAGAAAAGAAAAATATAAGTGAAAATCCAAATAGACTAATTTGGGGGGATAATCTTTTAGTTATGCAAGCTCTTTTATCCCAAGGTTATGAAGGGCAGATAGATTTGATTTATATTGACCCTCCATTTAATACTGGGGAAAATTTTAATTTTTCAACTAAAATTAATATAGGTATCTCTGAATTTGAAAGAGAGATGTCTATGAGCGAAAGATTAGCTTATACAGATACTTGGGAGCGGAATATAGATAGTTTTTTAGATATGATCTATCCGAGATTGCAGTTAATTCAAAAACTTCTTTCAGAAAACGGTTCGGTATATGTACATTGTGATTGGCATGTAGGGTATTATATAAAGATAATCATGGACGAAATATTTGGAAAAAATAACTTTAGAAATGAAATTGTTTGGCAAAGAGACTCTGCTGGAAAAGGTGCAAAGGGTACTTCGAAGCAATGGTCTAGGGAAAATGATATGATATTGGTATATTCAAAATCAGATAATATGTTTTTTAGACAAATCTATAGAGAAGAGCTTACAGAGACTCAACTAAGAGAGTATATTTATTCAGATCCTGATGGGAGAAAATTCAAAAAGGTTCAATTGGGAGATTATTCAAAAGAATCTATTCAAAAATTTAGAGAACAGAACTTAATTTATGTTACATCTACTGGCAGAGAATATAAAAAATATTATTTAGATGAAGCAAAATTTGCGATAGGTTCAAATTGGATAGATATAATAAACTTATCTAAAGGACAATACGAAAATCTTGCTTACCCCACTCAAAAACCTGAGAAATTATTAGATAGAATTATAAGATCTTCTTGTCCAGAAAGGGGGATTGTTGCAGATTTTTTCTGTGGTTCTGGAACTACGGGGGCTGTGGCTGAAAGATTAGGAAGAAAGTGGATAATGTCAGACTTATCAAAGACAGCAATACAGGTTACAAGATCAAGATTAGTCAATCAAGAATCAAAACCTTTCCTTATCCAAAATTTAGGTAATTACCAAAGACATTTAATCTACTCAAAAGATGTTAAACTTAAAGAAATGTATAACATTGTATTAAAATTATATGGAGCAAAACCTCGTGATGATTGGCAAGGATTTGGTATATCCAAAGAAGATAATAAAACTCTTGTATTTGTATGTGAACCTGATAGACCTATGACAGGTAAAAAAGCTGTAGAGCTTGCAAGAAATGCAAAAACTGCTGATGGTAAAGGGTACAAAAGATTAATAGTTCTTGCTTGGGATTATGAATATAATTTTGATCAAGATTTTGCTAATCTAACTAAATCCAAAAAAAATTTAGCAGATGTTGAATTTAAAATAATCCCTTCTGATGTTTATAAATTTCTTAGAAGTACAAAAGTTGGAGATACTGAGCTCGCAAATAAAATAACCTTTTATCAAAAACCCTATTTAAGATTAGGAGAACCCCAACTAGTTAATAGAGGAAAAGAGGAAGCAGGAGTTAAGATAAAAGTTGATCAATATGTTGTTTTAGATATTCCTGTTAAAGATGAATCAAAAAGACCTGAAATTGAAAAAATGATGCATAAAAATTTTGCGAATTTAATTGATTATTGGACAATAGATTGGGATTATGACGGAGAAGTATTTAGAAGTAAATGGCAAGCCATTAGAGAAAGAAAAAGTTCTGAACCCGTACCCATTGTAGCAGAAACTACATTAAAAAAAGGAAAGAAATATAAAATAGCTGTAAGAGTAGTTGATGTGTTTGGTAATGACGCTTCTTCAGTAAAAGAGATAGATTTAAAATAAGATGACAACAAAAAGCAAAACTGAATTATTTGGAAAACATCCGTTAGCAAAATCTATAGAACCAATTATTGAGAAATGGGCAAATGATAATTATCCCCCTGTTAATGGAAAACAAATATCTAATATTTCAAGGGATCTAATGAATTGGTGGTTTTCAGATCAAATGCATGAGGGACAAAATTTTCATATATGCCAGAGAAGAGCGTTAGAAACAATTATTTATTGTTATGAAATTCTTGATAGACCTCTAATTAAAACCTTATTTGAAGTATTTTCTTCAGGATTGTTAGAAAAAGAAAATCTAAAGGCAGGAATTGAACATTTAAAACATCCTAAATATGGGATAAAAATGGCTACTGGAACTGGTAAAACTTGGGTAATTACTGCATTAATTTTATGGCAGTATTGGAATAAAGTAAAAAATAATGATAAAAGATTTGCTTCACATTTTTTATTATGCGCTCCTGGAAATATAGTTTACGAAAGACTCTTAGATTCTTTTTTAGGTAAAAAAATGTCCGATGGAAAAAGAGTTGCACTTACTGCAGATATAAAACAAGGTATTTTTATGCCGGATAATTGGAGAGATGAATTTAATCTTAGAATCTTTTCAAAAGAAGATTTACAAGAGGGTTCGCCTATAACAGAAAGTCCATTCATTTTAATTACAAACTGGCATCAATTAATGGACACCTCAAAAAAACAAGAAGATACACTCGCAGAAGATATTGGTATGGAAATAAAATCTGATTCAATATCTATAAGAGTTGAAAGATTTATGAATTTTCTTACTTATAATTCAGATTTGATAGTTATTAATGATGAAGCTCATCATGTTCATAATGCCACTGATACTGAACAAAAAAGATGGCAAGAATCAATCGAGTCAATTGCTGAGGAACTTAGAAAAAATAAAGAAAATGTATTTGCGCAATTTGATTTTACAGCTACTCCATTTGTAATTCAAGGAAAAAAGAAAGAATATTTTCCACATGTAATTTACGATTATGGATTAGTTGAAGCAATGAGAGCTATGCTTGTAAAACAAATATTTATAGAAAAAAGTAGTTTATTATCGGAAAAAATAGAAAAATTACCTGCTTCTGAAATTGAGGTTATTGGTCATAGAGATGAAGCTGGAAAGCCTGTTGAGTTATCTGCAACCCAAAAACATATGATTGATGTTGGTTTAGCAAAATTAGAAAGGTTACACGAAGATTTTGAGAAATTAGGCATAAAAAAGAAACCTCTTATGTTTTTAGTAGCTGATCAAAATGCTGAAGCAGATTTAATTTCAGATTATATCAAAGAAAAAACAGATAGAAATGGTTTAGCTTATGGAGAGGATTCTAAGGGAGAACAAGTAGTAACTATACATGAAGGCAGAAAAAATCGTCTATCTGATGAGGATTATGCTAAATTAAAAAATAAAGTTTTCAGGAGTGATGATGAAGGAAACTCTACAAAGATAATTGTTTCTGTTTTAATGTTAAGAGAAGGATTTGATGTAATGTTTGTGTTCTGGTTGTTTTAAGAAGATCTGATTCTGATCTATTAACTGAACAGGTTATAGGAAGGGGTATAAGATTAATGTTTCCAGAAACAGAATATAGTTCTGATAAGATAGAAAATTATAAAAAATTGCAGAGTAAAGAACCACTAATCAATTCTTATGATCTTTTATTTGTTGTTGAGCATCCAAAATATAATGAAATTTATAAACAATTAACAGAAGCAGGAGCAATTATTGCAAGTGGAAATTCGTTAGAATTGAGTCTTGATGCAAAAAGTGTTCTAATATCAATTGATGAGAATAGAATAAAAGATAGAGATATATCTTGGCCAATAAGTTTTTCCTATAAAACAGAAGAGGATATTAATTTTCAATATTTTAATCTAGATGAATTAAAGGTATATCCAATACAATTTGATGAAATTGAACCAACTGAGATAATAATAACAGACTTACATCCAGATACTAAATTTAGACAGGAGTGGAAATTAGAAGAAGCAAATTTTTCTTATTCTGTATTTTTAAGAAATGTGGTTAAAGGAATAATTGGCACAAGCAGAAGAAATGTTTGGTTATCAAGATATTCTGCTGAAATTGCTGGAATAGTTGATAAATATACTACTGAATATTTATTTGGAAGAGAAGTAGACTTTTCTGAAGAAAAAAATTATCAAAAATTAAGAAATCAGGCATTATTTGATTTTGTTATAATTGAATTAAGAAAAAAAATAATAAAATTTGTACAATCTGCTAGATCTAGTGATTCAATTGAAGCAGAATGGACAAGATTATCTAATTTTAAAAATATGAAGATTAGAATGGAAAGATCAATACCTTCTAAAAAATGTCTCTATCCTTTCGTAGATTTCCCTTACAAGGGGGGATTTGAAAGAAAATTTACTGATGACCAATTAGAAAATGATTCTATGGTTGAAGCTTATGTAAAACTTAATCAATATGTTCATGGCTTTTCAATTCCTTACCAAAATAGTTTAGGTTATATTGTTCCTTATTATCCAGATTTTATTGTTAAAACAAAAGATTTTATGTTAATTGTTGAAACTAAATCTGAAAAAGATGCTAGAAATGATATTGATGTTAAGAGAAAAGCTCTTGCAGCGGAACAAAGATGTAGAGAAATTTCTAAAGTAAAAACAATTCCTCCTATTGATCAACCAAAACAATGGAAATACATATTGCTACCCCAAGATGTTTACAAAGAAATGGAAGGTCAAAGTCTAAAAGCGATAATCAACAAATGTGAAAGTTACCTTGCTAACTTAAAATTGAGTAGAGAATAGAAAACTAAATAAACTCTAACGACTTACATTCATTAACAAACAAAAAACAGAGGAAAAACAAGAAAAAAAGCTTGAAGAATAGTTCAATGCACAACCCCCTCTTGGGGCATCGAAACTAAATCCACGCCCAACATAGGATTTGAATAAAATCAGGGGAATTTCCACCCCCGGACGGGGCGTCGGAGTATAAAATAAAAGTATAGTAATCTTTTTCAACATACAAAACTTTTTAAGGTTCAGGAAAATCTCCGTCGAAAATCAAAAAATCTTGCATAAACTATTTAAAGATAGTTGTCCAAATTCAGTTAAAATGAAAAAAATGTTTAAAGAAGACAACGGAAAGTTCACAAAAAAGAAATTAGAAGAATTGCTGTTACAAGTTGGTTTAAGAATTGCGCGAAGAGGTGAAGGTGCACTTTTTGTAATTGGTTCGGTAGAATATCGACCATTAATTGATCAAACAGTACCTCCATTTAATGTTATGAGTAATCCAAAATTACTAGAATCTCTAGCTTTAATGGATGGTGCAGTGATTATCGATGAAAAAGGTTTCATGAAAGCATATGGAGTCATGGTTAAATCAAAAAAGACATTCAAAAACTTCGGTACTAGACATAGCGCGGCATTAAGCGCTTCTCAAGGAAAGAATACAGTAATCATTATATCGGAAGAAGATCGAAAAGTACGAATCTTAAGAAACGGAAAAATGGTTATACAAATGGATGCCCTTCAAAAAAATGTTGAAGATTCAGTCCATGACGCAGTTAATGTTCTAGAATCAGTAGGTGCTGGAACAGTTGGTGCAATCGGAACCAGTCTGTTAGTACCAGCTTTAGGAATTGCATTTCTACCCGGAGTAGGAAAGATACTTACCCAAAAGTTTAAAACAGAGTAAACGCAACTCTTAAAAGAACAGTCCACTTCTAAAATTAATGAATAAAATAGCCTATACAATCCTAATTTTATTATTCACACTACCATTAATTCAAGCATCTAGCGTAGAATATCAAGTGATTGAAAATAAAGCCTTAGTAACAATAAACAATTATTTTTCTAAGAATAGCTCATTATTAATACCACAAGATGCTTCAGCTATAGAAAGTACATTAAATTTTATCATAGAAATCGAAGGTCGTAATAAAAGAATAACATTTTCAGAACAAGGTAGTGGAACATTTCAGTATATCACTTCCAGTATAATTGAAAAGGCTGGAAATAAATATTTATTAGTCTTAGAAAATCCAATAAATGGAATAGAACAAACAATAGCAACATTTCCAGAAGGAGCTATTTTAAAAGAAGATGGAGCAGTTCCAAAACCCCAGTCAATAACAACAGATGGAAGAACTATCACATTAAAATGGCTAAAAACAGATCAAGCAATAGCAATATATGAGTTTAACGAAAATCAAAATGAAACAATAATAGTTGCAATAATCATCATCGCATTAGTATTAATAATTTCATTTTTCTTAACAAAGAAAAGAAAAGAAAAACCTAGAAAAAGAAAAAAACAAAATAATTCTGAAAAACAATTAACGCAAAATCTTCTTGGTGAAGAAAAACAAATAGTTTTATTCCTTGCAAAGAAAAGAGGCCGAGAATGCTGGACAAAGGAAATAGTCAAAGAACTTAATATTCCAAAAGTAAGATTAAGCCGAAAATTACGCTCTTTAGAAGCAAAAGAACTAATTCAAAGAACTCCATACGGCAACGAAAATAGAATTAAACTCCTAAAAAAGTAGTTTCATCTTGTTACACATATTTCTTATATACACCAAAATACTCAAGAAAGTATGAAAGAATACAACTACAAGGAGGTCAAAAAATGAAAACACTAGCAATAGTATTAATGAGTATGTTACTCATTTCAGGAGTAGCTTTAGTTTCTGCCCACGAAGGTGGAGTAAGTGCTGCTGAAGAATCTGAAGAAGTAGTAATTGCTGAAGCAGGATCAATTTCCCAGTTCGACAGAACTTTAGAGAATATTCGATTAGCTTTAACATTCAATAAAGAAAAACGTGCTGAACGCGCACTTCTTATTGCAGAAGAGCGATTAGCAGAAGTTAATCAAATTATTGAACAAAAACGATTGGAACAACTTGATAAAGCTGAAGAACGCCAAGAAAAAGCACTCGAACGTGCTCAAATGGCATTCGAAGATATCAAATCTCGAAATACAGAAGAAGACGCTGAAAAAGATCTTGAACGAGTAATTAAATTTCAGGAAAGAATTGAGTCGCATCAAGAAAAAATAGTATTCATTAAAGAAAGAATTTTAGAACGTCACGCTGGAAATCTCACTGAAGAACAACTTGCTCATCTTGAAGAAGTATTTGAAAGAATCGAAAACAAATCTTTAGAAGTTGAAAAGAAAGTAATTCAAAAGAGAGAAAACGTGAAAACAAAATATAAGTTACTTGCAGAAAAAACAGATAATGAAGTTTCAAATCTGGAAAATGAGATTGAAAATGTAACAAATATTAGTGAAATTCGAAAAGAACGCATTGCAGATGAAATTCTGAGAACACGAAGAATTTTAGATAAAATTGAAGCTCGTTTAGAAAAGGAACAGCTTAGAAATGATACTGAAATTCATTCAGCATTAGAACGGTCAAATGCGAGACTTGATGAAGCTCAAATATTTTTAAATGAAAACAAACTCTATGAAGCACGAGAAAATGTTCGTCAAGTTCAAAAATTCTTACATCGACTCTATGTCCAAGTTGTTCATGAAAGAAATGATGAAAGACAGGAAGCAAGAGAAGAACGTATAAAAGATATCCGTGAAGAAATTCACCAAGATGAAGAAATGCGCGAAAGAATTGAAGAACGAAAACAGATCAGGAACGCATCATTAAATGATGATGAATTTAAAGATCGTGTTGAAGAAAACGAAACAGAGTAAACAAACATTTTTTATTTTTTTATTTTTTTTATTTATCTTGAACGAGAACCACCACCACTACGGTAAACATTCCTAGATTTACCTTTTCCACCTTTAGACTGATCAGTTAACAATTCAGAGGAATCATATCCACAATCTTGACAAATAAAGCATTCCTCCCCAAATACCACTATTACATCAACATGCTCAGATTTACATTGGGGACAAATTTTATTTTTCATAATACTATCAAAAATACGAACTTTTTAAATTTGTTTTTCAAATTTAAAGCCAAGAAAAGTTCAGCTTTTCGGGTCATGAAAATCAATAAGATTTTCATTGCCACAAAATTCATGGAATTTTGATGCTAAGAAGACTTTTAGTCTTCGAGGCATTCAAGAACTGAAGTTCTTGATGTTTTAACATTATCATTAAATGAGTATTAGCAAGTTCAAAATTCCAGTAAAAACAATCCAAATAAGATATGGTATTAAAAGATAAGTAACTTTATGAGAAATAGTCCAAGAAGAGTACATAATCCAAACAAGAGAAATAAGTATAACTAACAAATCAATAAAAGCTATTCCCGGCATCTGTAAACCGAAGAAAAAATAACTCCAAAATCCATTTGCAATCAAATTAACAGCAAATGCAGTAAATATAGGCTTTTTATTTTTCTTAGATTTATTCGTCCAAAGATAAAATAAAGATAACCCAATCGAGAAGTAAAGAATATTCCAAACAACTGGAAACATCCAATTTGGAGGAGCAATACTTGGTTTGATAGATTCATACCATGTTGACGAATAATTAAAGAAACTTCCAAAAATACCTGCAGAGTAAGACAATAACATACAAACAATGAAAATTAAAATACTCGAAGCAAAATCTCTCGAAACCCCCTTCATAAAAAGAAAAGGAAAAATACCTTTTTATAATTGACCTTTCTTCAAAAATTCATGGAGATGAATAAAATATTCGTCCTTATGTGCATTAGCCATTCTCTCAACAATCAATTCTGGTGTTGAATGAGCCAATCTCCCCAATACTGGATTATGATCAACAATAAGTTCATATTTATCATTCAAACCCTTGGCCTCAATACCATCAATACGTGCATATAACGGAAGACGTTGTTGAATATCCTTACCAAGATGAGTTGCAATTACTAAAAAGCATCCACGTTGTAAAAAGTATTCTGCAGTAGCACAAACAATTACTCCTGCAACTCCAGGTTCAGTAACTGATTCAATTTCATCCGCTAAAATAAGCGTTTGTTTTCCAGGAGTGATAGTAGCCATCTGTGTCAATAATGTTTCAAACGCACCTTTATTCAAAGAACCTTTATTCTTAGCAAAATAATACACCTCGCTAAACAAAGGCAATTCAACACTTCCGAATGTAGGAAGACCTAATTGAAACAAAGAGATTATCTGTAATATGTGTTCTAATAACGTCGTCTTACCCCCACTATTCGCTCCAGTCAAAATAGAACATCTCGCCGACGGATCTAAAGAAAAAGAAATTTCTTGTGGATTTTCTAAAAAAATATTTTTCATTTGCGAAAGAACAAATCTGTCACTTAATTTAGGAAAATTAAAATTCTCTGAAAAAAGAAATTCTGAAATTCCTGAAAGAAAATCTAAAAGTAAAAGTTGGCATTCAAGTTCATGAAGTTGTTGTGGAAGACCTTGCAATGCCAATGCATGTTTTTTAATACGTTCTGCAACACCAAGATACTGATTTGTACTTTGTTGTTTAAGAAACTTCTCAACTTCAGCGGCATCTAAACTAACCGGAATGGTCGTACTAAAAAGATGTTCTGGTAAACCTGAAGAAGTAATTACTTGTTCAACAATTTTTTCAAATTCAATAGGTAGCTTCTGTTTACTCAATAACTCAATTAAAGAAGTTCCAGTAATAGTAAGCTTCTCAAGTTCTTTAGTAACAACCTCATTCATTGTTTCTAAACTGTTGTCTAATTGATCCCGAGTTAAACTAATTTCAGTAGACGCTTGTAAAAGAGATATCAACGGCATAATATTTTTAACCAAATTATCCACTAACTCAGGTAAGCTGTGACTTTGAAGTGTTTGAAGAATATTCTTCCACCCAGAAAGTAATTCAACGTAACGTTCAAGATATGCTTCATCTATAGAGCTTAGAAAAACACTTTGTGGAAGTTGTTCCAAAAGCATCTGAAATTGATCGCAATCTAAACATTGAACTAAATCATAAGATTCGAGTTCTTGAACGTCATATTGTGTATTGATAAATTTAACAGGAATATCCAGATCTTTAAGTTGCGTGAAAGTATTCTCATCTTCAGTCACGACAATAATATCATATGGTGGTCTCCAACTAGATTTTGGAGTCTCTAATTCGGATAGAAACGGTCTCGGACTAGCAATACTCAAAGCCGAATGGAAAAACTCCTGTCTTCTTTGAATTTCTGAAATAGTAGAAGTAAACGCAAAAAATGAAAACAAATTCTTAGTATCTGAGAAATAAAAATGAGATGCCAACGTACTCAAGACCTTTTGATGTATTGCCTTAGCATCTTTAGTTTTGAATATTGTCTCTCCAGAAATCGAAACCGGAGTCTTAGAAGCATGAAATGGAGATAACTCATGTTCTTCAATAAACGAAATCAACTCTTTTTGCATAATTCGAAAGGCAGAAGTAAGATTTTAAAGATTCCTGTTAAAAAGTATATAGGTGGAATCTTTAAGCCAGAGAAAACACTAAAGAGAATAAAATTTTCTCTATGTTTAAAGATTATTATGGTGAAGAGATACAACGTAAGCCTTCTCGCATGTTAGCAATACAGTTATGATTCCGAACTATGCCTTCGAGTAGTTTTCTCTGAGAATCAGTAATATTCTCTGAGGATTCTCTTGTAAAAGAGAGTTCATAGAGTGAAATCGGTGCGTGAGTGTCTACATGTGCTGAAAATGAACGTTCCATGAGATAAAGAGCAACTTTTTCAAAACCAAGAACATCAGCGCTATATTGAACACTAACAATATCATCGTCACCCCTACGTTCAAGAGGTCGTTGATTTGCTGAAACGTGATATCTTGCATGTTCTTCCGATAAAATTCCAACTTCAAAAAGAGTCATGTATTGAATCATAACTTAAAAAAACAAAAGAACTATTTAAAAATAATTATACTCAAGCATCAAATACGCTCCCGTCTCAGAAGATTTGCATTAGTAACTACACTTACTGAGGAAAGAGCCATAGCAATCTCGGCAACAACGGGATGTAACACTCCTGCTACTGCAAGCGGAATAGCCACAATGTTATAAGCAAAAGCCCAGAACAAATTTTGCTTGATTTTCTTAAAAGTCGCCTTGGATAGTCTAATGGCTGAAACTACTCCAGTCAAAGAACCTTGTACTAAAACTAAATCTCCAGACTCAATAGCAATATCTGTTCCAGTACCTAGAGCAATTGCAACATTACTCTGTTTCAACGCAGGAGCGTCATTAATTCCATCGCCAACAAATGCAACCATTCCAAACTTTTGTAATTCTCTAATTTTCTTCTCCTTATCTTCCGGAAGAACATTTGCAATTACTTCCTGAATTCCAACTCTCTGGGCAATAGCCCTAGCAGTATTCTCATTATCACCAGTAATCATAACAACCCTATAGCCTTGTTCTTTCAAAGAACGTATTGCTTGTGTTGAATCCTCTTTCAAAGCATCTGCAACCGCAATAACTCCAATCACTTTAGTATTCTCAGAAACAATCATAGTAGTCTTACCTTCAGATTCAAATTTTTGAATATTATTTTCAAATTCTTTCAAAGAAATCTTTCGTTCTGAAAATAAAGTTCTGTTACCAATTAAAATAGACTTTGTTCCAACAATACCTTCAACCCCCCGTCCACGTAAAATTTTAAATTTCTTTACCGAACGATATTTCTTAATCTTAGAATACTCTACAATCGCACGAGATAATGGATGCTCACTTAGATGTTCTAAAGACGCAGTAATATCTAAAAGATAACTTTCTCCCACCTTTCCAGAAAAGACATCTGTAACTTCTGGTTTACCCTTAGTAATAGTCCCAGTCTTATCAAAAACAATAATCTTAATATTTTTCATAGTTTGAAGCGCTTCACCCTTTCGAATTAAAATTCCTCGTTTAGCACCTATACCTGAACCAACCATTAATGCAGTCGGTGTTGCCAACCCTAAAGCACACGGACACGCAATAACAAGTACAGCAACGCTAGATGCAATTGCCTTACTAATATTCTGAGTAAAAAACCACCATCCACTAAAAGTAAGAACTGCTAATACCAAAATCGCCGGAACAAATATGTTTGTAATTTTATCTGCAAGAGCTTGAATTGGAATTTTATCGCTCTGAGCTTCTTCGACTAATTGAATAATATGTGCTAAAAAAGTATCTTTTCCAACTTTAGTAGCTTTTACATATAACACGCCGTCTTGATTAAGTGTTGCACCAATAACCAAACTTTTTACTCTCTTATCAACAGGTAGACTTTCACCAGTGACCATACTCTCGTCAACCGCACTCTCTCCCTTAACAACAACGCCATCAGTAGGAATTTTCTCACCCGGTTTTACAACAAAAATATCGCCAACAATAACTTCTTCAATTGAAATTTCAAATTCTTTTTTTCCACGAAGAATACGAGCCTTTTTAGCACCCAATTCTAGAAGTTTCTTAATTTCTTTAGATGCCTGACCACGCGCCTTTGATTCAATATATTTTCCAGTAATAAAAAAAGTCATAATCATAGCAGCGACCCCAGAATAATCTTGAAGCTCAAAAAATAAACTAAATACTCCAGTCAGATATGCAACCAATGTACCTAAAGCAATCAAAGAGTCCATATTAAAATAAAAACTAAAAAATCCACGTAGTCCGCCTCGCAAAGTATCAAATCCATACCAAAATAAAACAGGAGCCCCTAAAACTAAAAGAAATGCAGTCATTAACCACTGAGGTAAACCCAACAACATACTAATCCCAAAAATACGATCAG
>Ga0209542_10014326_pt1 | contig 13515 bp, 15 predicted proteins | sample RifCSPhighO2_01_FD_184028 | JGI IMG/M metagenome (GOLD analysis project Ga0209542, IMG submission 184028) | Soil microbial communities from Rifle, Colorado - Rifle CSP2_plank highO2_0.1 (SPAdes) (version 2) | ecosystem: Environmental > Terrestrial > Deep subsurface > Rock core/Sediment ... | reverse complement strand
TGTTCACTTGAGGAGAAAAAAAACTGCGAGAAATGATAGGAAAATTTCTTTAGGTCGCATCCATTAATAATGGACTGTTATTTTAATTGAAGATGCGACACAAAGGGACGTATCCCTAAATACATAGAAAGTTATTTAGGGACGATCCCTTAGAGAACAAATGATATGATTATAAGAAGGAGCGCTGTACCAATCATAAAAAAGGGAATCTCATACATTCCTGCTTGAGGAAGGGTTGTGACTATTTTTTTAGTAGGAATAGCTTGCTGAGATCCAGATCCAGATTGCGCGGTGATAGTTGCCACAGCTTGTGCAGTAATTGTTGCGCCCACTTGTGCTGTGATAGTTGCTCCTGTTTGAGCCATGATTTTTGCAGTCGGTGTGGGAGTCGCTTGAACAGAAGATTGTTTTGACGTTGGAGTTGGCACTGTAGTTGAACCTGTTTGTTGGGTTATCCTTGAAGTGGGGGCTGATGTTGTTTGTGGTTGACTTGATTGTTTCGTTGGAGTGAGGGGACTTGTCGGAGCAGTAATTTTTTGTGTAGGAGATGGAGTGGAAGCTTGAATTTTTGGCGGCGATGTGGGAGTGAGAGTCGGTCCTTGAACAATAATTTTAGTAGTTGGAGAGGGTATTGACTGATTTTGTGTAATTATTTGTTGTGTCGTTGGAGCTATACTTGTTCGTAATTGTATCTGAGTTGGCGAAGGAGTAATTATAGCAATGATGGATATAGGGGTGGGAGATAGATTGAGAATACCTGTTGTTGGTGTGGGAGTGTCTATAGAGAAGGGAGTAGGTGAGGGAGTTGGCGATGGTTGATTTACCGGATATTCTTCTTCAAACGGTCTTTTTCCTACAGGGACAACCGCGTTTGAGTCGGTAGGCGTAACAGGTTTTTTTTCTTGTAATTTTGATGCAATAAAAAAAGAGAGCGTTGAGAATATGCTAATTGCTCCTATAAGAATAATTGTGATGATATTTATTTTAAGTTTCATATACTATTTTCCAAACCACCCATTTTCCTCAGAAAACAATTCTGCTTCTATTTTAAGAAGCGCTTCATCTGATGCGATCTGATGTTGCTGATAAAACACCTTATGTTGTGGATTAAAAGCAATTGTTTCATCGCTTATACTCCACGTGGTGCTATTGACTCGTATGCGTGCTTTGGTAATATCACGGTTGGCTATGGTCTTTATACCAATTATAATCATCTCTCCTGTTTTTGCAAAGCGCAACTGATTTTTTCCTAATATCTGCCATGAAGGAGTATAGATTTTGATTCCTTCCGAATCATCAAGTGCATTCATGTTAAGGAGTGGAGTGGGGGAAACGACAGTATGTGGTGTACTCTTTTTTGATGTTATAGTTCCTATAATAAAGAGTACGCCAAAAACAATCAATAAAATAATAAGTATGATGATTGCGCGATTGTTTGGTTGTGCGAAAAGTGTTTTTTTCTCTCTCTTAAGCGTGAGATTCAATTTTTTTTGGAAATGAGGTGTTCCACTTGCAGTTAATGAGGGTATTTTTGGTTTTGTTTTGTTTAACTTATTTTCTTTTATAAAAAGATATATTTCATATATAAGTGAAAATCCTGTAAGAAAAAAAATGACAATTGCAATTTTGTTAATTGACTGAATAAACTGAAAAATATTCATATACTATTACTCTACATCATTTTGATCTATTTTGTAAATGGTGTTGGTATTTGTGAGGTTTTTTTAAAAAAGCATGATAAACCCAAGTCCTAATATGAGTAATCCTGAACCGACAAGAGGAATTGATAATGGAATATTTCCGGTAACAGGAGGAGATGGACTGTAAGTAGGAGTAAGGGTAGACGATAGAGCAGGGTGCGGCGATGGAGAAGGAAGCGTTTGTGTTATCGCTGCCTCAGGAGTTGCTTCTCCAAGGACTGATTCTCCACTTTTGGCAATGCTAAAAACACGGGTTTTTGTGACGATTGCATTGTTTGCGTCATGTGTGGTTAAAGTAAGGGTATGTGTTTCTTCTGGTAGATTATAAGGAAGGTTGAACGACCAGAGTCCTTCCTGAGTGCTTTTGAGAGTATGCGTGTGAGTTGAAACGATTGAATGCAATCGTAAAGTAACTGTGGAAAAAGGAAGCGCAGTTCCTTGGATAAGAGGCCTTTTTCCTGCAATAATTGCATTATGTTTTGGAAATAGTATATCAATGACAGTTTTTTGAGGTGGGGTACGAGTAGTAAAGTTGGCAAGGACATGTGTATTGTCTTCAACAAACTTTTTTTTTTGACCCATCACAATTGTTTCACTGACTGGACTTACCTGTCCAATAGTGGTGGTGAGTGTGGCTTTTTCATTATTATCATTACGCATTTCAATGGTTACCGGTGTAGTATTGGTGAATACTAACGGTTGGTATGTGCGCTTATTTATAAGGGAAAAAAGAGGAATAAGCCATTCACCTGTTGTTTTAGTAAGAGTTGAAAGAGTGATGGCATCATCAACTTTGAAAAGAATAAGAGATTCAACAAGCGGTGATCCATTCGTATTAATACCCTTTCCAAACGCAGGTTTTACCCCTTTTTGCAAAGACAACAGGGGAGATGTTTTGAAGTAAAATGGGGCATTATTGGTAGATGTATGTATTTTCTGTGTACTTATTATTTTAAAATAATAAGTACTGTTCTCGTTCAAATGTTTTAATGTGGCATGATGTTGTGTGAATGCATTTTTATGATCGGTAGTATCTCTATCATCAAAAGCAGAGGTGGTGAGAGTATTTTTATTCGTTCCAAACAGTATCCACCCTTTTGCTTTTATATCTGTTTTCCAAATAATAGTTGCAGTACTATCGGATATATTTGTCACTTCTATTTCATCAAATGTGGTGGTATTGGCTTTTGTGTTGAGAGTTTTAAGCGATTGAATGACAAATGTGGTGCTGATAAGTATAGCGAGAAGCAATATTAAAGCTATAGGAAAGGCTATTTTTTTTTCTGTATGATGAAAAACAGACATATTTTCTTTAATTGTTGGGAGAAAAAAATGAGCGTTTTTCCTCCAATATCTGAAAGAGCGATTGATCAATAGATATGTTGATAGGATTAGTATATTGAGTATCTATTGGTTTAATTTTTGGAGTATAGACAACATGATAAATATCAATTGCAATCCATGCGACGACGGTGAGAAAAAGCGTGAGTGAGATAATGAGTGCTTCTTTATTTTTCATAAATAATAATTTTCTATTTCAATTCCGTATTTTAATTCAGCGCTTCCAGTTGATTCGGTATCAATTGTGCTTATCTCAAGATTTTTAATCACTGTGAGGCGACGTGTTAACGAAAGAGCATTGATAAAATCATTCAGTTTTTGATATTCGCTTTCTAGATCAAGCGAGAGAGGGATAGTTTGAAGTCCTTCTTTTTTAACTTCACCTTTCAAAGTGATTTCTGGTATTCCAAATTCTTTCAATTGTACAGCGCTTTCATCAGCTATTGTCTGAAGATTGTTAATGATGATTTTGATTTCTGGTTTTGAAGGAGTTGCTTCTTCCAATAGATGAATTTTATTTCGTATTGTTGTAAGTTGAGACTGGAGGGCAATAATTTTTACAATATTTTGTTCATATGCGGTATTGATTTTTTTCAATTCTTGAGCTTCTTTTCGTAGAGCAAACGCAATAGTGAGAGATGGTCGTATTGCAAATAATACAAACATCGTAGAAATGATAAAAAATAGCGTTGTATAAGTATAATCAGCAACTTCTTTTTTTGATAGTAATTGAGTTATAAAGAGTTTTGTATCCATAGTAATTTATTATTTTGGCTATAAAGTAGTTTTCAGTGAAAAATTAAATATTTGCTCATCTTTTTTTACCTCTCCTAAGGACACGGTTTGAAATTTTTGATCCTTTTTTAGTCGTTCATAGAGTGAGCGTATGCTGTTGAGATCTGTTGTCTTTCCTTCAAGAGCGATTTCCTGTTCGGAAATACTCACAGTACTAATGATAATTGATTCTGGAATAATAGAGGTGATATAATTTAAGTGCATCAAAAATTTTTTCTGCTCATCTATCAATTTCTTAATAACTGTAGTTTTTGTTTCTATTGCTCTTACTTCATTTACCAGCGGAACTGTCGTGCGAATAATCTCTTGTTTTTGACTAACGCTTTCTTTCAGGTCAATAACTTGTTGATCTATGGTGAATCTATAAAAAAAGACTCCGATGACAATAATTTGAGTTATTATAATTATGTATCGTAAATAATGAAGCGCAAAAAAAATAAGCTTATCAGTTAATACCTCAGGTTTTTTTCTCTGCTGTAATAAATTGATTTGATACCTTTTCATGTGCTTTTTTTATATGTACGTGCAATCTGAGATTTTAATCGTTGTGCTTTATGCGCATGAATAATTTTTTTTTGAGCGGCTTTGTCTATGATTGAGTATACAGATTTTAATGAGATTTTTTTATCTCCTTTTTTTACTTTCTTAATGATCTGTTTGTAGGCATGAGCATAATGAGCATTATTTATACTTTTTTTTCTGTCTTGTTTTAATTTCTTTTTTGCTGATTTTATAATGGGCATAGTTTATTTTCACCTCCCCCTTTCAGTGTAAATGATCATCTAACAATATACAATATTCTTTTATAAATTGATATACTGATAATACGAAAATATTCACCCATGGAAAAATTTTTACATAATACTAAAAAATTTATTTTTTTGCAGCAAAAAGATATTCTTTCATCGGCAATTGTACTTGCCTTAATGATTGTAGTATCGCGTTTATTTGGTTTTTTGCGTTATCGTACTTTAGCAACTTTTTTTTCAAAAGAAGAATTAGACATTTTTCTTTCATCATTCCGTCTTCCAGATTTTATTTTTGAAGTGTTAATCACTGGTGCTCTCACTTCAGCTTTTATACCAATTTTTATCAAATACAAAAAGAGTCGTGAGGAATTGTCAAAAAATATTTCATCAATCGTTAATTTTATGATTGGAGGGCTTGTGTTATTTATTATAGTTTCATTCTTTTTGTCACCTCTTATTATTCCTCTCCTTACTCCTGGCTTTAATGATGAAAAAATTAAGCTTATTGTTAATCTTTCCCGCATACTTTTGATATTTCAGCTCCCTTTTCTTGTATTGGGCAATATTCTTTCTGGTATGGCGCAGGCACATAAAATATTTATCGTGACTGCAATCGCTCCTATTTTATACAATCTTGGCATTATTGTTGGTACGGTGATTTTTACTCATTCATTTTGGATATATGGACCTATCATCGGAGTTGTTATTGGCGCACTACTTTTTTTTATTGTACAAGTACCAACGCTTTTTGCGATTAATTTTCAATTTCGTTTTTTCATCATACAAAAGAATGCATTGGTTGAATTTGTGAGGCTTTTTGTTCCTCGTGTCCTCTCTGTGATGACTACTCAGGTAGATTTGACGATTGATCTTATTCTTGCTACTTTTCTTGGTTCTGGAAGTTATACTATATTTTTCTTTGCCCAACATTTACAGCTTTTTCCTGTGTCATTTATCGGTATGTCATTTGGCCAAGCGTCACTACCTTATCTTTCAGATTTATATAAAGAGAACAAGCTTGTTGAAATTAAAAAAATATTTGTGGATTCGCTCCTACACATTCTTTTTTTGACCGTTCCTATATCCTTCTTTTTTATATTCGCACGTACTCCTATAGTACGATTTTTTTTTGGCGGAGTTAAATTTGATTGGGAAGGAACAGTGCAAACTGCTATAACACTTTCTTATTTTGCAATCTCTCTTCCCTTTCACGCGATTTTTTATTTCATTACGAGATCTTTTTATGCGTTGCATGATACCAAGACTCCGTTTATTATCAATGTTTTTTCAGTTGGTATAAATAGCTTTTTGAGTGTGCTTTTTATTTTTGTACTCAAATTGCCTGTTTGGTCTCTTGCAAATTCATTTTCAATTGCAATCATATGCAACGTGTTGCTTCTTTTGTTTTTTTTCTATAAAAAAATAGGATCATTTGAACGTATGCGTCTTATGAGTCATGCAATAAAAATTTATATCGCATCTTTTTTCTCAAGCTCCTGTGCATATCCTCTCATGAAGTTTTTCGACGGACTCATCTTTGATACGACGCGAACTATTAATGTTTTTTTTCTCATAACAGTTACTTTTTTCATTTTTGCTTTGGTATACTTATTTTTGTCATGGTTATTAAATATAGAGGAGATATATCTACTTGGCAGGCTATCTTTGAAAATGAGAGAAATGAAAAAGAAAATAGTTGAGATGTATTCTGATATAGGATAATCATTATATGAAAATACCACGATCACATAATCCGATAGCTCTTGAAGCTATAAAGAAAAAACTGTTAGGAAAAAAGCTTTCTTACAATGAAGTATTTCAGTTGATGGATGAGATCGCAAACAGAAGAATGAGCGATGTGCTCACCACTTATTTTGTTGCCGCATCATTCAAGGAGGGATTTTCAGATGAAGAATTATATCATCTCACCAAAGCAATGGTAGAAACTGGTACTAAAATGCATTTTTCGGGAATTGTGGCAGACAAGCATTCAACAGGAGGAGTTGCTGGAACACGAACAACGATGATTGTGGTTCCTATTATTGCATCAGCAGGATTTAAAATCCCCAAAACTTCATCTCGGGCTATCACTTCTCCGGCAGGTACTGCAGATTGTATGGAGGTGTTAGCTCCAGTTGTATTTAATACTAAAAAAATTCAATCAATTGTTGAGTCAGTCGGAGGATGTATTGTCTGGGGAGGGCATCTGGGGATTGCTCCTGCTGATGATATTATTATCAAAATAGAAGAACCACTTTCTTTTGAGTCTTTTGATAAAATTATTGTTTCAATCATGGCAAAAAAAGTAGCTGTTTCTGCGACACATCTTGTTTTGGATATTCCGGTCGGAAAAACCATGAAGATACGGCATTTTACTGATGCTGAACGTGTAGCAAAAAAGTTTAACCTTCTCGCGAAAAAATTTAACATAAAAGTAACAATTGATATAAATGAGACATTGGAGCCAGCAGGACATGGAGTAGGACCTGCTTTGGAGGTACGCGATGTACTAAATGTGCTTGAACAAAAAAATAATCGTTCATTGCATCTTGAAGCAAAAGCAGTTCGTCTGGCAGGAAAGCTTCTTGATGTTTGCTTTGAAGATGCACATATTAAAAAGCAAGGAGAAGAAGAAGCGCGAAAAATTCTCACAGACGGTCGTGCTTTTACGAAACTCAGAGAGATTATCAAAGCGCAGGGTGGGGATGATGAGGTGTCGTCTGAAACATTTAAAATACCTGCTAAAAAACATGAATTGAAGGTTGCCTTAGGAGGAAAAATTATTGAAATAAATAATTATAATTTGAATACTATCGCAAAGATTTTAGGTGCGCCTCACGATATCTACGCTGGTATACATATGGATAAAAAATTAAACGAATCGGTCTCGCGTCATGAAGTGATGTGTACGTTGTATTCGCATGATCGTTACCGATTGAAGGAAGCGATTGATACGTATGATACTATACCAATTTATAAAGTTGAGTAAATGAATTATGAAAAAAATAATTATTGTTTTTATCATTATGATATTCTTGATCGGCGGATTTTTCTTATACTTTCAAGAGGGGGTACTTCCTGTCAATAGTACGAATAAGATGTCTTCAATCTTTATAGTTAAAAAAAGCGAACGGGTCAGTCAGATAGCAAAAAATCTTGAGAGCGCTGATTTAATCAGAAACAAAATAGTTTTTTATCTGGTGGTGAAACAATTAGGTATTGAAAATACCTTACAAGCCGGAGATTTTAGATTATCTCCCTCAATGGATGTATATACTATCGCACGCACTCTCACTAAGGGGACGCTTGATGTGTGGGTTACGCTTATTGAGGGTCTGCGCAAAGAGGAGATTGCTCATGTTTTTTCAACGAGTTTAGGTTTTCCTGAATCAGAATTTTTAAAATTCGTTCAGGAAGGGTATCTTTTCCCTGATACATATCTTATCCCAAAAACAGCAACGGTTGATAGAGTGATCAAAATACTCACTGACAATTTTAATAAAAAATATACTCAAGAATTGAAAAACAAAGCGCGAGATAATGGATTAACTGATGAACAAGTGCTTTTGTTCGCATCACTTGTTGAACGAGAGGCGCAGAGTGAGAACGATAGAAAACATGTCGCATCAATAATATATAAGCGGTATAAAAATGAATGGCCTCTTCAGATTGATGCAACTATTCAGTATGCTCTTGGGTATCAGCCCATAGAGAGAACATGGTGGAAGAAAAATTTGACCACAGACGATCTTGCTATTGAATCTCCGTATAATACGTACAAAAACGCCGGATTACCTCCGACTCCTATCAGTAATCCAGGTTTATCATCTATTCAGGCAGTTATCAATGCAGATATAAGTACTCCTTATTGGTATTATCTCTCGGATAAAGCTGGAGTAATACATTATGCAAAGACATTGGAGGAGCATGATGAAAATATAGCGCGATATCTTCATCCTTGACATTTAGCTATTGGGGGATTATATTATTTATATGGAAAATGAGGGAAGAAAATTACGATTTTTATATGTTCTTGTTGTTGTGCAATTTATCATTATCATTGGTATAGTGATTTATCTTTTGAGACAAAATAATCTTTTATTAAATCAGTCTGACTCTTTTGCACCAACACAAAACAGTACAAATGTTGTATATACCTCACCCACTCCAGCTGTTTCTATTTACACTCCACAAAATACTATTTCGCCATATATAGAAAATAAAATGCAGAAAAGCGGCTGGACATCGTATGAAAATAATCAAGAAGGTTTTAGGATTTCATATCCATTGAGGTTTAAAATGACTGAAATTATACAAAATAAATTGTTGGAATTTGTTGACCAAAATACCTTAAAAGGACCAGATGGTTATTTATATTTTAATCTCTCTATTGAAAAAAATCCTCAAAATCTTTCAGTAGAAGATTTTGCCAAGTCAAAAGATGAACTTTTTTACCTTGATCAAATCAAACTGGTAAAACCATATGATAGATTCAATAATGTTGGAGTAAAAGGATTACAATTTGCTGGATACGGACATCCTGCCTACGATGGCTCTCTTTATCTAAAAAGAAATAGCAACGTATTGATTATAAAAGGTTTAATGGCTGATGAAAATTTATTTAACGAAATCCTTGCAACAATAGAATTTCTTCAATAGGCAATAATCTTTAGGAAAGCAAGATGTTGTTTGATTCTTCTTTTTAGAAGATGTTCACAGTGACAAAAAATACAAAAAAATGAACGACCAAACACAAAATAAATCTAATTCATATTGGAAAACCAAACTGACACCAGAGCAATATCGCGTGTGCAGGCTGAAAGGAACTGACAGTCCGTTTATAGGGAAATACTATCATCATAATCAAAAAGGGATATATAGGTGCGTAGCATGCGGACAGCTATTATTTTTATCTGATGCAAAATATGATTCAGGAAGCGGATGGCCAAGTTTTTCTACGCCTCTTTCAAAAAATAAGATCTTCTTAAAAGAAGATAAGAGTCTCTCTATGAAGCGAACCGAGGTATTGTGTGCTGGTTGTAGTTCTCACCTTGGACATGTGTTTGATGATGATACAGTATTGTCGGGTACACGTTATTGTATCAACTCAACTGCGCTTGATTTTAACAAAACTTAAATCTTATAACTATATTTTCTCAGTTACTTTATATTCAAGTTTTTTCCCCAATAGCATTCGTGTATGCGCCTCAAGCGCGGGGAGCGACGAGAAGAAAAAAGAGATGATGGGGAGTAAATACCATTGAATAAAGAGAATGGGAAGCTGGATTGCTTTGGTTTTGATATTGAGTCGTGATCTCATTTTATGATCAAAATAGAGAAATACGAGAAGCAATGAGGAAGAAATTGTCAAAATAAATGAGGAAAGCTTGGGAAGCAAAAGTCCCATTACGGTGCGTTTGAAACTTGGATTGATGAGGGCAGGGAGCGATGCAGATATGGTGAGTACAAAAAAAGTAGTAGGCCATAATAAATGAGTCTCTGCGATTTGAAAAATTTTTCTTATTTTCAGCATAAGCGGCACACGAGGAGTATCAAAAAAACGGATGATGGCATAAGGAATATCAGATACGCCCCACGACCATCTTTTTTCCTGCTCATATCGATTTTTAAAAGTCTTAAAAAGAGTAGTACCAAGCGTTGCATCAGCAGAGATAGGTAAATATATAGGGATTGTCTCTACACGCGATCCATACTTAAAAAACGCCTGCAACCAAATATGCCAATCTTCAGGAATAATATCTACATCCCAAAAATCAACTTCTTGTAAAAGCCATAAATTGACCGTGTAGGTTGATATTTGTATGAGATGATTTTTTTGAGACAAAAAAGATAATCGTAATATTGATGAGAGAGTTGCTTGTACGCGGATAGGGAGTGGAAGCTTCCAGAAATTATTGTATAAAAAGACTGGTGCGCAATAAAAATGATATGCTCGTTCTGTATCTTCCAAGAAAGCAGTCGTGGTATAGGCGAGATATTCATTGGGTAATAGACTGTCTGCATCACAAATAGTTATCAACACATTTTTCGGGTTAATATTTTGGTTTTTAATTTTGCGCGCGATATGGCGTGCGGCGTATGATTCGTTACTTGCTTTTCCCGCGATTTCTCCTTCTTGAAGTGTATGATACACTGTCTCAAAACCGCCAAAACAGTGGGAAAATTTTTCATGCAGTATACGTGAACGTTCATGTGCTGCCTGTCCTTCACGTGCTTCCATAGCTAAGACAATAGACATTTTTTCCTTCGCGTATTTCTGGTTTTGAATGTATTCAATCGTGCGTATCATTTTATCAACTGACTCTTTGTAATTAGTGATGATAAAAAAATGGTACATTTTTGAGTGAAGAGGAATTTTTGTGAGGCGGCTCAGCCAGTCTATTTTTCCTGCTTGATTGATAAGGGTATATGAGATGACTGCATAATACATGGTGCGAATTGATTTATAGAGAAAATAGAGAATAAATGCAAGAATAAAATAAGCAACTATCGCCGGATGAAAAGGAGAAAACCACAATGGAAAAGTGATGATGATCCATGTGAGCGCAGGAACAATACTTTCTGCGATACGATAGAAAAAACGAGAGTTTACAAAAGTTTTCGTCATGTTGTCATTATATCAAACAATATGAGCTTTATTTTTTAACTACTCTTATAAGTAGTATGGTTAATGCACTCATGAGAAGGAATATAAAAAAATCAAGGATGCGCACAACCTGAAGCAACAATGTGCAGATTATACTGATAGTTATGATGCAGGATGTGCTATTTGATACTACTTGAGAGCAAGCGACAAACAACCAAAGAGCGAGGAGAAAGAAAAAAAGGGTAATTATATATACGGTAGTCGGAGGTATATATATGATCATTGCAAGCATCGCGATGATCAGAAATACCAGAACCAAAAGACGTATGACTGTCGACGCGAGGAGGTGAGTTGAAGCTGACATATACAGTATAGTATACTGTTATTCTTATGTCATTTTTCACTCTTTCGTTTACAGAATTGATTCCTGCACTTGGCTATATTGGGATTACTGCTATAATATTTGCCGAATCAGGTTTGCTGATCGGTTTTTTTTTACCAGGAGATAGTTTGCTTTTTACTGCTGGATTTCTTGCGTCTCAACATATATTTGATATTAAAATACTAACTATTCTTTCATTTATCGCGGCGGTGCTTGGAGATAGCGTGGGATATTTGTTTGGACAAAAGGTTGGAAAAAAATTGTTTCAAAGAAAAGATTCGCTCATTTTTCATAAAGATCATCTGATAAAAGCTCGGCAATTTTATGAAAAACATGGTAAAAAAACTATTGTGCTTGCGCGTTTTCTTCCGATTATACGTACGTTCGCTCCTATTGTGGCTGGAATGGGAGATATGAAGTATTCGGTATTTATTGTTTTTAATATAGTAGGAGGTATGATTTGGGCTGTCGGATTGACTTTAGCCGGTTATTTTCTTGGAAATCTTATCCCTGATGTTGATACATATCTTTTTCCTATTGTCATAGGTATTATTATGCTTTCAGTATCTCCGCATCTTATTCATATTATAAAAAATAAAAAAGACCGTATTCAACTCATTCGAACGTTGGTTAAACTTTTTAGAAAATAGAATAACATACGGGTGTTGGTTAATTAAAATCTATCAGCTGAACTGTAGTTTTATAAATGCCGATTTCATCAATATTTATATTCATGTTAAAATTAATTATTCCAATTCCTTCTGCGAAAGACATGGTATAGAGATTGTCGGTCATATCATTCAAATTTTTCAGCATTTCATCGGAAAATACGACATCTGTCCGTATTTGTGTGGTAGGTACATTTGTACGATATGAAAAAGAATTTACTTGATTGTTGATCACTGTATTATATAAGACTGGCGATAATGGAATAGGAGGAGAAAGTAAATGATCAAGATTGATCGTAGTCTGCCATGTTTCTCCTTTTTTTAGTTCTTTATTCGGAGGAAAGAGACGTATTGATTGATTGAATTGAGCATAATCTATAGCATTCATTAAATTCACATCTGTTGTCATAAAGATCGGAAAAGGACTACCGTATATTCCGCTTTTTTTACATTGCACAAGAGTTTTTACCGTTTCTTTTTTTGCATCATAGCGAGACTCAAAAAGAAAAGAACTTGGTGTTGTCTGAATAATCTTAGTAGTAAAAAATTCAGAGGATTGTTTATCCTGATTGTCATCATGAAAAAATGTCGTTATTTTATATCTCCATGTATTTTTTGTATCAAAACTCATATAACGGTTTATACAGGGGACGTATGGGTCAGTTAATTCTCTATTTGAAAGGGTAGGCGAAGGATAAAAAGAAGTGATTTTAATAGTATCTGTATTTTTTGAAAATGCATAATTTTTAAGAGAAATAATTAAAATACCTATTAAAGACAAAATTATAATATTATTTAAGAATCTTTTATTTGAAATGAAACTCATATACCGCTTTCAGATGAAATTGTAACAACTTACTTCATCTGTAAGCGGCATAACCCTTCGTACGTTCATTTTGCTTTGCAAACTGAACTACGATGGGTATACATTTTATTATATACGATTCTCTTTTTATATTCTTAAACGCAAGGAGTCTTCTGTGAAGACAATATCTTTCTTTTCAATAATTATTCTTTTTTTACCTCTTTCAACTATTCCTGCATCATATGCTTGAATGGAGTGTTTTTTGGAGAGGAGTATGACTTTTGCCACCTCTTTTTCCGGAATGAAAATTGCAAATCCCGCTCCCATATTAAACGTTGAATACATTTCCTCATGACTCATTTTCGTCTTCTCTTGAATAAACGCAATCTCGGAAGGTATAGGAGGAATTGTATTGATTCTATACGTAAAATTTTCTCTCGCTCTCATCAATTTTCTCCATCCATGACC
>Ga0209542_10014325_pt1 | contig 13515 bp, 14 predicted proteins | sample RifCSPhighO2_01_FD_184028 | JGI IMG/M metagenome (GOLD analysis project Ga0209542, IMG submission 184028) | Soil microbial communities from Rifle, Colorado - Rifle CSP2_plank highO2_0.1 (SPAdes) (version 2) | ecosystem: Environmental > Terrestrial > Deep subsurface > Rock core/Sediment ... | reverse complement strand
TCGCTTTCAATGATTTTTTCGCCGCGTTCTCCCTCGGAAAAATAAGCTTTCATTTTTATTAAATCAATGACGCCTTGAAAATTAGTTTCTAAGCCGATTGGCAGTTGCAGCGGAAAAGCGTTTGGATTCAGCCGTTCTTTGATTGAGTTGAGCGAGTTTTCAAAACTGGCTCCGGTTCGGTCAAGTTTATTGATAAAGCAAATTCTCGGCACTTTGTATTTATCCGCTTGATGCCAGACGGTTTCCGATTGCGGCTCAACGCCGGCCACGCCGTCAAAAACAACCACGCCGCCGTCAAGCACTCTTAATGACCTTTCCACTTCAACGGTAAAATCAACGTGCCCCGGAGTGTCAATGATATTTATTTGGTGTTCGCTTTTTTCGCGGACAACTTTTTTTTCGTCGTCGTTTTGGGCTTTTAAAAGAAAACGGGCAGGAGTCCAAAAGCAAGTGGTGGCCGCGGCGGTGATGGTGATTCCCCTTTCTCTTTCCTGTTCCATCCAATCCATAATCGCTTCTCCCTCATGGACTTCGCCGATTTTATGGGAAACGCCCGTATAAAAAAGAATCCGTTCGGAAACGGTTGTTTTGCCGGCATCAATGTGAGCAATAATGCCGATGTTCCGATATTTTTCAATAGGATATTTGCGCATGAAATAAATTTTAGCGGGCGAAATGCGCGAATGCTCTATTGGCTTCCGCCATCTTATGCATATTTTGTTTTTTTCTGATAGCTTCGCCTTCGTTCTTGGAAGCCAAAATTATTTCTTGCGCCAATTTTTTTGCCATTGGCTTGCCCTTGCCGTTTCGAGCGGAGTTAATAATCCAATTGCAGGCCAAAAAAAATTTTCTTTGCGGCCTGACTTCCCGCGGCACTTGATAATTGGCGCCGCCGATTCTTTTGGAAAACACTTCCAATTGCGGCGAAGCGTTTTCAAGAGCTTTTTCAAAAATCGGAAGCGGTTCCTGTTTAATTTCTTTTTCAATATTTTCAAAAGCGGAATATAAAACTTTTTCCGCCGTATTTTTTTCTCCGCCTTTCATTAAATAATTAATAAACCGGCTAACGGCGATATTGTCGTATTTAATGTCTGGATTATGAATTTTTTTGAATTTTCGTTTTTTGCGCATATAAAAATTATTTCGGTCTTTTTACTCCGTATTTGCTTCTTTCCTGTTTTCTTCCTTCAACTCCTGTTGCGTCCAGAACGCCTCTGACAACGTGGTATCTTACGCCAGGCAGGTCTTTGACTCTTCCGCCGCGCACCACTACCACCGAATGTTCTTGCAGATTATGGCCGACGCCCGGAATGTAAGCCGTAACTTCCATGCCGTTGCTTAATCTTACCCTGGCGACTTTTCGCAAGGCCGAATTCGGTTTTTTCGGCGTTGTCGTAAAAACTTTCAAGCAAACTCCGCGCTTGAAAGGAGACCAAGAATACACCGGTTTATTTTTAACGGTGTTGAAATAATATGACATTGCCGGCGATTTAGATTTCTTGCCGGTTTTTTTCCTTCCTTTTTTGATTAATTGAGTGACAGTCGGCATAAATTAAAAATGACCTCAAAAGTCATTATGTAGAATAACAAAATCAACTTATATTTGTCAACACAATTTACTGCCTAAAATAACATGCCGCTGCCGAGCAGTCCGTAGAGTTTATAAATTATCGGAGCGATTAAATCAAAAGCGAAAAAAATAAAAAAAAGCAAAATAAAAATGCCGTAGCGTTCCAAAAATAATTGCAGCCCCTCCGATGTTTTTGGCAAAAAAGCGAATAGAATTTTTGAACCGTCCAGCGGCGGAATCGGCAGCAGATTAAAAATTCCCAAAATTATATTTATAAAAATTATGATGTCAAAAAAGATTATTAGCGGCGCGTTGATGAAACTTAAAACAATGAAGATTTTTAAAATCAAGCTGAAAATTATCGCGGTAATAAAATTGCTGGCCGGGCCGGCCAAGCCGATAAGTCCGCTGTCGCGTTTGGGATTTTTGAGATAAATCGGATTGAAAGGAACGGGTTTTGCCCAACCGAATAAAATCGGCGAACGCATTAAAAAAAGCGTTAGCGGCACCATAAACGAACCGAAAAAATCCAAATGTTTTAACGGATTCAAAGTCAATCGTCCGGCTTCTTTGGCAGTCGGATCTCCAAGTCGGTAAGCCATTGCGCCGTGGCTGACTTCATGAATTATGACTGAAAAAACCAGAACAATAAGTTGAAAAATTAAAATAAGAGTTTGGTCCATTTTGTCGGGCCGGGGCGAATCGAACGCCCGCTGCAAGACCCCCAGCCTCGCGTACTGCCACTATACTACGGCCCGCGATTATTTATTTTCTTTATCGGAGTTTTATGTGTTTGCAAAACCTCCAGTCTTATGTTTTACCACTATACTACGGCTCTCGATTATTTAATTTTTGTTTTTTTGGCCAGAGTTCTTATGCATTGGCTGCAAATTAAAACACGCCGGCCATCAGGCAGTCGGCTTTTTTGAAGATTGGGATATTTTCTTTTTTTTGGAGTCGGGTTGTATTTACCGCGGAGTTTATTTAATTGTCCTCGGACAATCGAACCCTTTCCGCAAAGTTCGCATTGACGCATAAACTTAGAATTTAGAATATAGAATATAGAAATAAAAGTCAAATGAAAAAACAGTCGTTTGACTGTTTTTACATGAGCTTCAGCTGTTGGATTGTCCCGACTTAGGCCAGGTGGATAAGCTCAATGGCGGCCCAAGAGCCGTCATGCTGTTGCTTTTCCGATTACACCAACTTGATTCGGCAATCACGGCCGAAGCTCATTGTTATTATAGCATAAAAAATGGAAAGTCAACAGGACTTTTAATAATAAAAAGCCTATTCGCAAATTTCTTCATTTTTAAACCATAATTCAATTTCTAACTTCGCTTCTTCCGGCGTTCCAGAAGCGTGAACCAGATTTCTGACGGCTTTTTGTTCAATATTGGCGACAATTGGCGATTCAATGGCGTAATCGCCGCGAATCGTGCCCGGCAAAGCGTCTGACGGATAAGTTGAACCAACCATTTTTCTGATTGCCTCTACCGCGCCATAGCCTTTCAAAATAATCGCCGCTACCGGTCCTTCAAGCAGAAAATCAACATTCCATTTTTGAATCAATTTGCCGATTTCTTTATTGTTTAATTTGCTGAAATTTTCTCCAGCGTCAAAACCGATTTTTTGATAAAAATCCCTGACTTTTTGGCCGACTTTTTCAAACCACTCTTCGTTTTGGCCGTAATGCTTAAGGCCTTTTTCTTCGTTTGCTTGAATAATTTTTAAGCCGACAATTTTTAATCCCGTTTTTTCAAAACGATTGAGAATCTCGCCGACCAATCCCCTTTTTACTCCGTCGGGTTTTATTAAAACTAAAGTTTTTTCTTCTTGAATATTCATTATTGTTAGTTGTCAATTTTCAATATAACGACATCGCATGTCGTTATCATTTGTCAGATGTCTTAATATTTAATTCTTTTAATTGATTTTCGTCAACTTCACTGGGCGCGTTTGTCATTAAATCGCGGCCGTCGCCGGTTTTTGGAAACGCTATTGTTTCGCGAATATTGTTTTCGCCGAGCAATAACGCCAACAATCTATCCAGGCCAAAAGCAATTCCGCCATGCGGCGGAGCGCCATAAGAAAACGCTTCAAGCATATGCCCGAAATTATTTTTTATGTCTTCTTTTGAATGTCCAAGAGTTTCAAAAACCTTTTCCAACAATTCCGGTTTGTTTATTCTGATTCCGCCGCCGGCGATTTCAAATCCATTAAGAGCCAAATCGTATTGTTGGGAAATCATTTTTTTAAAATTTTTACCGTTCATTAAATCATTAAAAAATTCCGTTTTTGGAGCGGTAAAAGGATTATGGGAATAAGTTAATTTTCCCGTTTTTTCGTCTTTTTCAAAAACCGGAAAATCAATTATCCACGCAAACGCCAATTCATTCGGATTGTTTTTGTCTTTTCTTAAATCTGGTTTGTCTGAATTGTAATTTTTCATCGCTTCCTTGTGAGTTAAAACTGGAAAAGGAATTTGAGAAATTATTTTTTCTGGAAAAATCGCTTTTACGAGCGCGATTGTCATTTCCTCCATTAAGGTCAATATATCTTTTCTCTCAATAAAGCTCATTTCTAAATCCAATTGCGTGAATTCTGGCTGTCTATCTCCTCTGGTGTCTTCATCGCGAAAACATTTGGCGATTTGAAAATACCGTTCAAAGCCCGCGACCATTAAAAGCTGTTTATATTGTTGCGGCGATTGCGCCAAAGCGTAAAATTTTTTCGGATGAAGGCGCGAAGGCGCTAAATAATCGCGGGCTCCTTCGGGCGTTGATTTGCCCAAAATCGGCGTTTCAATTTCAATAAAATTTTTTTCCGTCAAAAAATCGCGAATAAATTTATTTATTTTTGCCCGCATTTTTAAATTTTTTTGAAACCGCGGGCGGCGCAAATCAAGATAGCGGTATTTCATTCTTGCTTCTTCGCCGATTTCATAGCCATCGGTATCAACGGCAATGGGCGGAGTTTCCGAAGGATTTAAAATTTCTAATTTTTCCGCTTGAATTTCAAAATCGCCGGTTAGGATTTCCGGATTTTCCATTCCATTTGGCCGGCGATTAACTTTGCCCGTTAATTTTATCACCCATTCCGGTCTTAATTTATCGGCAGATTGGCGAAGTTCTTCGGGTTTTGGCAAAAAAACAACTTGAACGATGCCACTTCTATCTCTTAAATCAACGAAAATCAGTTTGCCGTGGTCTCTTCGCGTCGCCACCCAGCCGGTTAATTCTACCTGTTCATTTTCTTTATTTATAATTTCTTTAATTAGCATTCTCATTCAATTCAGCTTATCACTTTTTTTTAAAAATGTTAATCTTTTCGCCGTTAATAACCAATTTTATGGTACCGCTTTGGTCGGTGCGGAAAATTTGCGAGCCGATTGAAGCCAGTCCGTTTAATGTTTGAGATGTCGGATGGCCGTAAGTATTTTTGCCGACTTCAATAATAGCGATTTTTGGATTTACGGCTTTCAAGAATTTCTTGCCAGAAGAATATTTTGAGCCGTGATGGCCGACTTTTAAAACATCCGAATCAATGTTAAAATTTTCTGTCAGATAATTTTCCACTTTGAAGCCGATATCGCCGGTAAACAAGATTTTTGTTATTACATTACGTTGACGATCGTCAACGTAATGTAATTTTGAAAAATTTTGATTGACTAATTCTATTGCCAAACTTATTACCAAACTTGTATCATTTAACTCTTTGCTTTTTAATAAATCGGCTGTTGGAGATAAAATATCCAATAGATTATTTTGATATTTTATTTTATCTCCTTGCGTTAAAATAATCGTCGGAATTTTATTTTTTTCAATTGTTCTTTTCAAATCTTCAAAGGCCTTGGCTGTTCCTTCTCGACCGTTATATAAAAAAGCGCCGATTTCATAGCGTTTTAAAACTTCAATCAGTCCCGCAAAATGATCGTATTGCGGATGAGACAAGACGACTAAATCAATATATCTGTCGGTTGGCGGCAAAATTGAGGATAATTCTTCCAAAATTTTATTGTCCGGTCCGCCGTCCATTAAAACCTGAACATCATTCGGAAGATTTATTAATTCGCTGTCGCCTTGGCCGACGTCCAAAAAATAAACTTCCAAATCATTATTTTGTTCGTTGACGCCGGAAACGATTTGCGACCAGACGAAAAAATCGAAAATAATTAAAAATATGACAAACAGGATTAAATGATTGCGATTAAACATTAGATCTTTTGTATAATAATTTTCGCAACGAAATTTTCAAATTTTGAGCGAGGCGAAGCAAAAATTTTGAAGGAATATACAGCGTATATTTTAAGAAATTTTTGCAAAGCCGTAGCCAAAATGTGGAAATTGCAGTAGAAAGATTATTATACAAAAGGTCTAATAGATCTTTTTTCGACAACTTTCCAATCAATCACTTTCATAAATGCGTCAATATAATCCGCTCGTTTTGTTCCGTAATCTATTAAATAAGCGTGCTCAAAAACATCAATTGCCAAAAGCGGCGTACAGCCGGAAAAATGGCCGACATCGTGTTCATTTATCCAGACATTAAACAACCTGTCCGCTTGTTTATCATAATATAAAATCACCCAGCCGATTCCTCTCATCGCCGCCATTGCTCGGGAATCTTTTTCCCACATTTCATAACTTTCCCATTCTTTTTTAATTTTTTTATATAATTCAGAATCATTGTCAATCTCTTTCTGTTCTTTTGTTAAATTTTCAAAATATAATTCATGAATCCGCATCCCGTTGAATTCCCAGCCAAGCCGCCTGTTTAATTCCGCGAATTCCGGAACGTTGAATTTCCTTTCTTTTTCCATCGCCATCAGCGTTTCGTCCAATTTATTGAAATTATTGACATAACCTTGATATAGGCCGAAATGGTCTTTTAAAATCTTTTCGCTGAATCCCGGGAGCCCGATTAAATTTTCAAAAATTTTTGCTTGATAAGGCATTTATCTATTATACTATAAAAATGGCCATTGACAAAAATTATCTTAAAACCATTAAAGAGCGCGCTAAAAAATCCCATGTTTATAAAAAATACCAATTTACCGGACTTTTAATCGCGCAATTGCTTAATGACGAAAAGCATAAATCGCTTTATATTAAGCTGGCGAAAAAACATCCCGGCGGCCATTTATTAAGCATTGCCAAAGACGTTGCCGAAAGAAAAAATATAGAAAACAAAGGCGGGTATTTTATGAAAGTTTTACAAAAAACGCACCCGTATATTTTGAAAAATAAAGATTAAAAAGCTAAAATAGCGCCTATTTAGCAAAAAAAATAACGGTTCGAGTCTCCTCGAACCGTTTTATAAAAAAAATGAAAACTTAGATTATTCTGTGATAATCCGAAGAATGAACAACTTTATTCCCGTGTGAAATGATATGATAATCAATCACGGGAATATTTAACAAAATCCTGATAATGTTTTCAAGATAATGCCCGGCGTAATTTTTTTCGTGGGAATACTGTCTAATCTGTTCAATAATATCATATATTTTTTGCATGACATTCTCCTTTCTTGTTTAGTTTAATTCTCTAAAAACATTTTATAAAAGAACAATATTTTCAACACCTTATTTTAATAGATTTTAATCGCTTTTTTTACTATAATTAATCATACACAATATGAAAATATTTACAATCTCCGACAAAAAAGAGGAAAAATTTTTGCGGACTAAAACCGCGAATTTTGATTTTTCCAAATATGCCAAAAAAGACATTGACGAATTGATTAAAAAAATGAAAATCTCGATGCTTAAGGCAAATGGCATCGGGCTTTCCGCCAATCAGATCGGTTTAAACATTCAATTGTTTGTGGCGCAAATACCAAAAATAAAAAGAGAAAAAATCGTTGGAAAAGAATCTCATATTATTTTTAATCCGAAAATAGAAAACGCTTCAAAAAAAATATCAATAATGGAAGAGGGTTGTTTAAGCGTTCCCGGGCTTTATGGATTGGTTGAGAGGCCTGAAAGCGTTGTTTTAAGAGGATATAATCGCTATGCCAAGCCGATTACCGTTAAAGCCGATGGCATTTTAGCAAGAGTTTTTCAGCATGAAATAGACCATCTGAACGGGATTTTGTTTATTGATAAAGCAAAAAAGTTATATAAGTTAGAAACTAATGGCAGAAATTTATAAAAATGAAATATGTATTTTTCGGCACGCCTAATTTCGCCGCCATAATTCTTGAAAAATTGATAAGCGCCGGTTTTATTCCCGAGGCGGTTGTTTGCAATCCGGACAAACCGGTTGGCAGAAAAAAAATCATCACTCCCCCGCCGGTAAAGCAAAGAATTTTGAATTTGGAATCTGGAATTAAGAATAAAATAAAAATACTACAACCGGAAAAATTATCAGATATTAAAAGTCAATTGTCAGATGTCAATTGTCAATTGTTTATTGTCGCGGCTTACGCAAAAATTCTTCCTAAAGAAATTTTGGAAATTCCCCGTTTGGGAACAATCGGCGTTCATCCTTCGCTTTTGCCGAAACATCGCGGCGCAACGCCGATTCAAACCGCTATTTTGAACGGCGATGAAATTACCGGAACAACTATTTTTTTAATTGACGAAAAAATGGACCATGGCGCTATTATAGCGAATTCAGAATTTAGAATTCAGAATTTAGAATGGAATTATGAAACATTAATGAAAAAGTTGGCGGAATTGAGCGCGGATTTATTGATTGAAATTTTGCCGAACATTGAAGAAAAAATCAAAAACGCAATGCCGCAAAACGAATCTCAAGCCACTTACACTAAAAAATTCAAAACCGAAGATGCTTTTATAAAACCCGATGATTTGGAAGAAGCGAAAAATGGTTCGGCAAACTCACCACAAGTCGCCGTCCAAATAGAACGAAAAATCCGGGCCCTTAATCCAGAGCCCGGAGTTTTCACGATAATTAACGATAAAAGAATAAAACTTCTTGAATCTAAAATTTCAGATAATAAACTTAAATTGATAAAAATTCAAAAAGAAGGAAAAAAATCTCAAACTTTTATCTGGTAACTTGAATAATAACGCTCAATTCCGATGAAGAAGCGTTGACAGTAACGCGATTGTTGGCGCTTCTTGAAAGCCAATAGCAAGTACTGTTGGCAGTAGCGCAGGTAGGATCAACCGGTAGTTGAACTAAATAACGTTCTTCAAAGGTTAAAACCGAAAGATCGACAAATCCAGCGCAGCTGCTTGCTCCAGTTTGACAAATTTCCGTCATAGTGCTTGACGCAAGACTAAGAATAGTGCTCGGCAAATTACCATTGCTGTCAACCGCGTATTGCCAAACAGCGTTCAAAATCGTGTTAACTCCTGACGAGCGCTGGCTGTTTCTCGCTTGGGCAAATTGCCTGGCCGGGTTTATCGCCACAATAGTGACGGCTGCCAAAATTCCGATAATCGCAATAACGATTAAAACTTCAATAAGCGTAAAACCTTTTTTTGATTTATGATTCATGATTTATGATTTATGATTTCTTCGACCTTTTTGTTATTAGACCTATTTTAACATATTTTTTAATATCAACAAGCGGGATGTGGATAAACTCGTTTATTTAATCTCTTCCCAAGATATTATCTCATAGGCGTCGGTGGTAAGAGGAAAGCTCGGGGGCGGGCTGTATAATAAATTTGAATCGTAAATTAAATTTCTGGTCGGATAGCCGGAAGTGGTTTGAGTGCCGTTGGTGTAAGAAAAGCCGTAGCGCTGGCTTGAAATCAGCGACCCATAAGTGGTAATGGTGTCTCTTAAATAATACGGAGAACAAAAAGCATTGTAATAATATCTTCCTATCCGGCCGTTTTGAGCGACAAGAGCCGCGTCAATTCTGATTATATTTTGGCTTTGCCAGCCGACATTGATATGTTTTTGCGCCATTAAAGCAATAGCGTCAAGGCCGTCATAATTAGTATATAAAAGATTGTCGTTTAAAGTAATACTGCTTCTGGTGGAGGGATTGTCCGGAAAGCGGGCTGAAGCAATGGTGAGGCGGGCGTTATTTATTTGACCGCTTACCCAAATGTCGTCTTCCAGAAATATCAAACCATTTGCCGGAAAAGGATAATTGCTTAATAAAGTTTTGGAATTAATCGTCCAAGTTCCCCAGCCGCCTTGATTAGAGGCCTGGTTTTGGGAATTTGTGCATTGAGAAGAAGGAGAAGCCACCAAAGAATTGATTCGATAAAGGTCAAAAGTGTCGTCAGTTTTAAGAATCATTTCATAACCAAGAACCGTTGAGCTTGCTCTGTAAAACCCGTTTGTTTGGGCGTCTGTTTTAATTTGGCTCATATCTTGTGTAATGCCGGTGAAATCAACGGTTGGCACTGGAAATTCGCGACCAACGCTAAAGACATCTGACCGGTCAGGAGCCGGAGGCGGCGGCGCTTCTTGAGGCCTATAACTATTATCCACTCCGCTTTGGCCTTGCGCGTTGCGGTGGGTATGGACTCCGAATTCATTGCCGCCGCCGTGGTCAGGGTCGTCATAGTCCGCCACGGCGCTGGTTATTAAATTATAAGCATAGCCGTCAAATCTGACGCCGCTGTTTGAATGAATTGGCCCATATACTATAGTGCCGTCTCCAAAACGAATGTCTGCGTTTGCCGCTACCGCGTATTGCGCTAAAGAAGGAATACCCATTTTTACTTCAACAATTTTTTCAATTGTCGCGTCAGAAACAACTTTGCCGGTTGATTTGACGGTTACAACGGTTGAACCGATTAGCGGTTCGGTAATATCCAAAATAAATTCGCCGATTTTATCGTTGTTTTTGTCAAAATAATCATGAGTGTAAGGGCCGGGTTGGCCGGTTCCATCTTGATAATCGGTTGGCGCGTGCGCCAGATGCCAGCGGTAATATTCAACTCCAGCTTCGGCAACGGTAAAAGCCAAAGCCCGTTCCGAATATCTTAAAATCGATTTAACAATCATATCCGCCCAAATTAAAAAGCCGCTTAAAAGAATAACGGCAATCGCGCCGAATATTAAAACTTGAAGCGTCAAAGCGCCCTTTTGTAGATTTGAATTATATTTGTAATTTCGCATCGCGGTCATCCCTCACCCTTCAAAGATTTATTTTCTTGCTATCACTAGTGATAGCAAGAAAAATAAAATCATTAAAGTTTAATTTATTTTATATTTTATTATATTTTATATTCTTATTTATCCCCTGCCTTCAAATTTTTATCTTTGAAGGGTGAGGGATTAAAAATTGCTTTTTAAATTTCTCGGCATGGCTTGGATTTTTATGATTATCGGCGCTTTGGAAGAATCGTCTTGGACCGCCAATTGCGTTTCAACGATTCTGACGTCCGAAGCGGTTATCGGTTCGCTCATCGCCGGCTGGCTGCCGGTGTAATTTTGGTCATAATAAGAAAAAATAGGAGTTGAAGTGGCGAGCATATTATGGATTGCTTCGGATATTGTTTCACTGCTCGTGCTGTAGCTTAAAGGATTGCCACTGGGCTTGATTATTCCTTTTTTTAAAATATCGTTGTCAAGAAAATATCTGATTTGCTCAATCAAATCGTCTTCATCTTCATTGCTGTAAAACGTCATTGAACTGCTGGCGGCTGACGCAATGGGATAACTGCCGACGTTTGATTGCGCCATTGAACGGATTTCGGAAATAATAAAAGGGATGGTTTGTTGAATTTCTTGTTGGGCTTCAAATTTTTTCGTGAAAAAAAGTTGATAATCGGATAAGTGGAAAGCGAATAAGCTGATTAACCCGCCGACAATGACAAGAAGAGCAATGCCGACGATAGTTTCTATCAATGTGAATCCGGCAACAGCTGTAACGGATTTTTTTCTGTAAATCAGCAAAATTATCAAGCCAATGGCAATAACAATCAATCCGACAATAATATATATTCCGTAAGAATTGAGATTGAGAATTTTTTTGCCGTAGTCTATTTGGCCAAGGCCGGGAATTTTTATAATTTCCGGTTCCGCTATTTTTTCAAAAATGCCGTTGTTGTCGGTATAGACGATAATTGTGTAATTACCCGGGGCTAAACCGCTTAATGTGGCGCTGTGAATGCCTGAAGACGCGATAATTTGGTCGACTAATTTATGAGCGCTGTTGAAAATATCAATGCGGTAACCATTAGACGGCTCGTTTTGCGGCGCTTGCCAGGAAATATTAATCAGCGATTCATCGTTGTTATTTTCATTTTCTGAAATTAAAACATCTAAATTATTTTCTTCTTGCGGTTGTTCAGGTGGTTGTGGCGGAGGGCTATCTTCTATTTTTGGAGTTTTAAATTCTAAAATTTGCGCTGAAAAATTGCCTAATGGATTAAAAGCCGCGATCGTGGCGAAATATTGAGTGTCCGGGTTAAGGCCGGAGTAGGAATTTAAAGTGTGTTCAAGTTCATAGGCATTATCGTAAACATCGGCGACAATTTGATTTCCAGCAGAATCCAAGCTGACAATCATCCGCGAGCGGCTAGCTTTGTCAGTGGTCCAAGACGCTTTTACGGAATAAGAGCTTACATAAGAAATTCTTGCGTTGGAAATTGCCGGCGGTATGGTTTCCGGATTTACATAAATAATCTCTTCGGAAGAAGTGGCGGTTGAAGTTGAATTGACATCATCGTTAAAAATTGATATTTGGCTGGCGTCAAAAAAACCGAGAATTTGCGCTTGATTCCCCCATTCGTCTTTGATAAAAACGCTGAAATTATAAGATTTGTCAGGGAAAATAGCGGTTTCAATAACGCAAAAATTCAATCCTTCGGGGCATAAATTATATTGGCCGGAAAAATTGATTGTTTTTTCATCGCTCAAATCAAGCGAAACGAATTCCGCTTTGTAATCAACCGGTTCATTGGCGTTAAAGCTGATTTTAACCGAATCCGAGCTTGTGGCCAGCGAGAAATTGGAAATAATCGGCGCTAAATTGTCGTTATCTTCGTAAAGAGCGAATTTGAAATAAAACAATTGTTCGTCGGTTCCGAAATAAGCCGGGCCCATTCTTGAATCAATGTAAGTATTGGCGTTGTGTGTTTCCAATTCAGCCATATTTTTATAATAAGCCCTTAATTTGGATAGCGAACTCGCCATTTTAATTTTGTAATTTTCAGAACCGTTGACATTGATTGATTCGCCGAAATCAACGTGGATTTTCGTTCCTCCCCAAGTTTTTCCGATTTTGGAAACAGTAATGGATTTTGATTTTAATGAAGCGCCGATGGAGTCGATTAAACTGAAAGAAGCGCTGCCAGAGCCGCCTTCATTGTCAAGCCAAATATCAATAGCGCTGATAAAATCATTGTAGGGTTTGAATTGCTGATAAAGCGCCGAAGCGGATGAAAAATTCGCCGCGCTTGAAGTATCCGGAGAAAATTCAAAAAATTTAACTTCAGCGGCAAAAACAACATAGGTAGAAAGCAATAGGTAGAAAGCAGAAAAAAGAAAAATTATCTTTATTTTTTTGTTCATAGTTCTCAATCCTCAATCCTTAATTCTCAATTAGCGTCGCTTTGTATTCTTGCCAATCATTATAAACCGAAACAGCCGAATCAGCGTATGTTTGATAGCCGGATTTTGTAATGGTTAAATTGTAAACGCCGCTTGATAAATTATTGAAAAACGTTTGGCCACCGGAAACGCAGGAAGAATTAAAATCAATTTTTATTTCATTGAGCGACGGCGTAGAATTTTCATCAACGGTTTGCATAAATATTTTATAACGGAAATAACGTTTATTGTTGTGACCGGAATAAATCTGGCTGTCGCTCGTCGTGTAATAACTGTTTTCCGCGCCGTCTGGACCGCTCCAATTCCAAGTATTATTGTCGTTATTGCTGGCAATTTGGATTTTTAAACTTTCATTTCCCGCGGCCGCTAGCTGATTTTCCGGCTGCCAAGAAATGTTGTAAAAAGAAACGTTGGAAGTTCCCAAATCAAAAGTGTTTGATATCAGCCATT
>Ga0209542_10014324_pt1 | contig 13516 bp, 14 predicted proteins | sample RifCSPhighO2_01_FD_184028 | JGI IMG/M metagenome (GOLD analysis project Ga0209542, IMG submission 184028) | Soil microbial communities from Rifle, Colorado - Rifle CSP2_plank highO2_0.1 (SPAdes) (version 2) | ecosystem: Environmental > Terrestrial > Deep subsurface > Rock core/Sediment ... | reverse complement strand
CTTCTCATCGTCGGGCGCATAATTCGACATTACATGACCTCCGGCATCGATAATCGCATTCGAAACTGCAAGAAAAAGCGGCTTAGCGGATTCGCTCGCCGAAACTCTGACGACTTCCCCCTTCTTGATTCCCTTCCCCCCGCCGAGCGCAAAATTTACTAACACATCTGCGTATTTTTTTAAAATATTCTCATTTGGAATGTAGCTCATCCGTGTAGATTACTATCGAGGGCAAAGGTTGTCTAGAAAAAAGGAAGTCCCGAAGATGCGAATCTTCGAGACTTCAGGCGATGCAAGCCACCAGTATCAGACCGGCGATGTTGCGGCCAGCGCATCTACGAACTCGCGGACCTTCTCACCCCCGAACTCGTTGATGAGACGCATCTCCTCATCGCAGAGTCCCATCCCGGCCCGCACGAGTTTGATGAGAGCTCGCGCCTCGTCCTGTTCGGCGAGAACAATCAGCAAGTGATGTTTCTCGCCCGGCGCAAAACCACGGGCCTTAAATGAATCGACAAGCTTATGCCAGTGGCCCGCGGCCACGAGGCCCGGAATTGACTCGTCTTTTTCTTTCCGCTGCGCGAGCCGCTCCTCGAGCATTTTGCGCCGGTCGTGAGATACGCCGTGGCTTGCGATTTTCTGCGCGAGCTTCCAATGCCCGTGAGTCGCACAGAAGTCGAACAGTTCATCGCTCACCGGCCGCTGGCATCCGTATTGCGCAATCCGTGCAAGAAGAAGCGGGTTGCGCAGTTTTTCTTTGAGAATGGCGATGAATGCCGCGACGAGCCACGGGTGCTCGCCTTGCGCACCCACCTTTATCAACGTCTGCACGAGAGCGTCGCGGACTTCGCCGGAATGAAATAGTTCGTTCCAGCTCGCGGTGACTGTCGCCATCAGATGCAAAAGGTCCGTGTCCGTCACCTCTTCGGCGGACGCGATTGATTTCAACCAGCCGGCAAAGTACCGGCGCTCATTATAGCCGTGATGCATGTCGTTCTCCTTTTGATGTGCCCTTCTCGCGTAGCGATAACGGGCAGAGTTGAACTGCAATCGCCCTATACAAGCGCGGACTATATCAGAGCATTTATTGATTTATACGTCAATATTTTCAATACAAATAACGACTTCGTAAGTCGTTAATACAAGAGAAACACAAAAGCTCTCCACCGGCGGCAGAGAGCTTAGTGTCGCGAGTGTGTTATTGGATGTTAGCGCCCGCTTCAGCGTTGGCATTAGCTTCCGCACTTGCCGCAAGTTCGCTCGCCATCACGGCACGTATTTCTTCCATAATGCGGGCCTGTGTCTCTGCAGTAAACTCGGCAGCTGCTTCAGCTTCTGCGCTCACATCCGCATTTGCGCTAGCATCAGGAGCATTATCCGCAGACGCTCTCGCTCCTATGACGGAGCTGACACGGCTCTCTAGTTTTCCTTCCAGTTCCGCTCGATTTGTGCTCGCCAAGAATGCGTACCAAGGATAGCGAACGGTCACATTTCCGTTAGCATCGGCTACTGCTTTTGCGTTAACCGTAATCGGAAGGAATCCGAAGAGTTTGGCTTTTTGCTTGTAGCTTACTGCAACGGAGTTCGGAGAAGTCTCAACACGCGAGATATTGCTGTCATTTTTAATTTGAGTGGCAACATAGCTCGAGAGATCTGCGCGCGATTTCACACTCGCTGCAGAGTTGATGCCCGTTTGAATACTTCCCGAAAGAACTTTATCGGCCGTAATAATTATTGAGGTCGAATCATCCGCGTTTAGAGCGGCAGATGAATTCCCGTTTACATTCGCGTCCGATTCAGTTTCGGCCGTTGCTCCTGCATCAATTCCAGCTTTTAATCCAGCATTCGCTCCTCCTGTGGCGTTTACTTCGCCTTCGTTTGAAGAAGCATTGCCCCCACCCGACACGCTCGTCTCCGAAGAAACATCGACAGAAAGAGCGGCGGCAGGAAGTGCAAATCCGACCGAAAGAGCAATTGCGGATATGCCCGCAACAAATTTCTTAATGATTGTCATAACGAATCCAATTTATTCTTATTTAATAATCTACCCGATCACAACACATCGATTGGCCGATTTTAGGCCCAATATGCGATCCATGCAACAGACGATGGTCAGTGCTTATTATTACAGCAAACGGAGCAATATACCGCAATTAAGCCATTTCTTTAGCCTTCTTCGTGGTGTTTTTACCGCTTACAAAAGGCGTATAACAGATCTTTTGCGCGACGATTTCCTTCGCTCGCTCTCTAATATCTATTGGATATTCTCCAGTGAAGCACGACGTCGAAAAGCGTTCCTCCGGAATTCCGGTTGCTTTTATCATTCCGTCATAGGATAGAAACTGGAGCGACGTCGCACCTAGATATTTTTTCATCTCTGAAACTGAACGCGTCGCGGCCAAAAGCTCCTTCTGTCTCGGAGTGTCTATTCCATAAAAGTCAGGGAAAATGATCGGCGGCGAAGAAACTAGAAAGTGCACTTCAGTCGCTCCCGCTTCAAACAGCATCTCAACAATTTTCCGCGAAGTAGTCCCGCGAACTATCGAATCATCGATTACCGCAACGCGCTTGCCTTTAAGGACTTCCAGTATCGGGGTCAGTTTCGCCTTGACGCCTTGATCGCGGATATGCTGTTCCGGCTCAATGAAAGTGCGATGGATATAGCGATTTTTCGTAATGCCCATTTCCATTGGAATTCCGGATTCGGCGGAATAGCCAACAGCCACTGGAATTGCCGTTTCAGGAACTGGAATTACGACATCTACCGAGAGAGGATATTCTTTGGCAAGCTGCATCCCAAAATTTCTTCGCACGCTGTAGACTGACTTCCCGAGAAGATGGCTGTCGGGGCGAGCAAAATACACAAATTCAAAAATGTCCATCTTCGGATTCGGCGCGACAATTTGTTCCGAGCGCAATCCTTTTTCATCGATGATAACCATCTCGCCCGGGTTTACATCCCGCAAGAATTCCGCGCCGACTGTTTGAAATGCGCATGTCTCTGACGAAAGAATAAATCCGCCGTTGAAGGTCGCTATTGATAACGGACGGATTCCGCATTCGTCACGTATCGCAATAAGCTTATCTTTCGTCATGATGAGTATTGAAAATGCCCCGGTCATTAGTGGGTATGTTTTCTTTATCGCCTCTTCTATCGAATCACCTTCTTGAACAAGCGCGGCGATTGCATGGGCTATCATGCGCGAATCGGAAAGTTTATCCGTTTCTATATTTTTGCCGCGCAGAAATTTTTCCAAAGCAGTCGTGCTTGGAAGATTGCCGTTGTGCGCAAGAGCGATGCTCCAATTGCCCACTATGGTCGGCTGGGCGTGATCTACATGTGAGCCGCCGGCCGTTGAATACCTATTGTGGCCGATAGCGATGTGTCCTTTCAGCTCCTTTATGTTCTCTTCCAAAAACACTTGCGATACCAATCCCATGCCCTTATGACAGACGATGCGCTTGCCGTCAGAGGCCGCTATCCCCGAACTTTCCTGCCCGCGATGCTGGAGAGCGAAAAGCCCGAAGAAAGATATGCGCGAGACGTCGAGGCTGTGGCCAAAAACGCCAAATACTCCGCATTTCTCGCCGAGGTCCTCCATAGCACTATCTTAACAAAAAATTCTTGCAAAAAGAAAGCGGATCGCTCCGGCGTGATACTCTGTAGAGAGTAAGCCCGTCACACTTAATGAGGAGTAGATTATGGCTTTCAAGCCAGAGCTGCGGAGGTGTATTCAAATTCACAGACTAGCAGATCTCCTGCAGGAGCATGGAGATCCAAAGCTCGCCAGAATGGTGCGGCAACGAGCACGGCGTCTTGCTAAGAAGATTGGGTGCAGTTGCCCTCTCGACTTGCCCAAGTTTCGACGACGCCGATAATCGATGCGCTGTGAGATTGCAGCGCAGCCGGCATGCACTGTTGCATGCCGGCGCTTCATTTTGCTGTTTTGATTGGCCAGATATCAATAACCGGCTCTTCGTACGGATGTGCGCCTCGTATCGCTTTTACTACCTTGGCGACCAATTCGTTGGCGCATGTCACCTCTATCTTTGCCTCTTTAACTTCTTCCAATCTGCCGATCTTTCCGATGGTTGGTTTTGCTCCTTTTTGCGGCAGGAATCTTCCTATCCCCTCTGAAGAAAAACTGCAAAAGGAATAATTGCCGATTTTCCCACCACCAGCTTTCCCTATTGCCTCGCGCACTACTTTTGCGTGCATCTTGGGAACATAAACCACGATTTTATGAAATGCATTAACCATCCCTCCCATATTTCTTCACCCCGTTAGAAGTCAGGTGTAAAAGATAATTCGAAGAATTCTCTTTTACATACGCGACACATAAAGGATATATCATTGGCATTCTTATTGTTTCGTAAGATCTTTGATTGTGTCCAGACTTCTAATGGGGTTCATCCGCTTTTCAATTTCTACCTCCACTTCGAAAAGCGATACCTTCTTTTCGGCAAGCAGAACGAATAGATGAAAGATAAGGTCAACTGATTCCTCTATTAATCTCTCTCTCGTCTCTTTTTGAGCGGCTTGAATGACTTCCATGGACTCTTCGCTGACCTTAAGTGATATCTTATCCGCACCCGCTCTGAATAATTCCGCAGTATAGGATTTGTCAGGCATTTCTTTTTTCCGGCCTTCGATCACGGAAAATAATTTGCGCAATCTGTCTGGAGCAAATTCATAATCGAAGCATGAATTCCTGCCGAGGTGGCATGTTGGGCCTGTTGGATTGGCTTTTATGAGAAGCGAATCGAAATCACAGTCGACCTTAATATCCACGATTTTTAGGATATTTCCGCTCGTTTCTCCTTTTTTCCACAGTCTTTTTTTGCTCCTCGAGTAGAACCAAACCTCGCCAGTTTCCAGAGTCTTTGTAAGAGACTCGCGATTCATAAATCCGAGCATTAAAACTGTGCCCGAAGAATTATCCTGCACTACCGCAGGAATAAGGCCATCTCCTTTTTTCCAATCTATTTTCTCAATGATTTTTTTGTTCATACCCGCACACTAAGTTTGCCGTAATTCTGTGCCGAAGCAACTCCAGAGAACATAAGGTCCCTTCCCATTTGCTTGAAATATATTTACAACAATTGATTTCATAAGAGGCAACGGCAAACTTAGTGTGCGGGCATAGGCCGAACTGGGACTTTATTTTCTGATAAATACTTTTTAACTTTCTCTATGCTGAATTCCTCATAGTGGAATAAACTTGCCGCTAAAGCCGCGTCCGCCTTGCCGACAGTAAGCGCCTGTTTGAAATCCTCCAAAGATCCTGCTCCGCCAGAGGCAATGATAGGCACTGTGACAGCTTCGGAAACTGCGCGCAGTATATCCAAATCATATCCTAGCTTAGTGCCATCACGATCCATAGAGGTCAATAATATCTCACCAGCTCCGCGGCGCACGCATTCTTTTGCCCAAGCAATTGCCTCTAAATCGGTCTCTTCGCTTCCTCCTTTTATAAATACTTTGTACTTGTCTCCCTTCTTTTTGACATCAATTGCGACGACTATGCACTGCTCTCCGAATGCTGCGGCCCCTTCTGAAATCAGATCAGGATTTTTCACCGCTGCAGTATTGAGAGACACTTTGTCTGCCCCTAAAAGTAGCGCCGTGCGGATATCTTCTATGCTCTGGAGCCCGCCGCCTACCGTAAACGGAATGAAAATATTTTTTGCTACTTTTTCGACAACATCAAAAAGAGTGCGCCGATTATCCTTCGACGCAGTGATGTCAAGAAAGACCAGTTCGTCCGCGCCGGCTTCGGCGTATTTCTTTCCTAATTCCACCGGCTCCCCTACTTCGCGCAGATTCTCGAAGGTAATTCCCTTCACAACATGTCCGTCAGTCACGTCGAGGCAAGGGATAATTCGCTTCGCCAGATTATTTGGCGGCTGTGCCGCATTGAGCGCGTCAGAAAGAGAGATTCTCTTCTCATAGAGAGCTTTTCCAACAATCGCCGCATCCGCGCCTAACCCTGCAAGTTTTGAAATACTAGCTCCGTCCGAAACGCCGCCTGATGCAATAACACGAAAACCGATGCGAACTAATTTATCGACCGCATCAAAGTTCGGTGAGGTCAACGTGCCGTCACGGGAAATGTCAGTAAAAAGAATCGTAGACACTCCGAATTCTTTTAGTTCCTTGCAATATTCCTCGAAGCCAATGCGGGCAGATCTTTGCCATCCTTCAGTGGCAATTTTGCCGCCAAGAAGCTCGATGGCAACTACGATTTTCTCCGCGCCGAACTTTGATAACATCGCTTTCAAAAAGTCCTTATCGTTTGCAGCGCTAGTTCCCAGCACGACTCGATCAATGCCTGCATTCAGATATTGCGAAAGAGTCTCCTCATCTCGAATGCCTCCGCCGACTTCCATAGGTATCTTGATAGCTTTTCTGATATTCAAGATCATCGAAGAATTTACAGCCACACCGCTGCGAGCCCCATCAAGATCCACGACATGCACCATCGGCGCTCCCTGCCGCTCCCATTCCCGGGCGACACCGACTGGATCGTCGGAGTACACGGTGCTGCTCTCAAAGTCGCCCTTCAAGAGGCGAACACACTTTCCTCCCAATATATCGACTGCAGGTAGAATTTTCATATTCCGCGGCAGAAGTTTTCTACGACTTTAAGCCCCAAGGGACCCGATTTTTCCGGGTGGAACTGCACTGCGTAGAAATTATCTTTTTGTATTATCGCGGGAAACATAACGCCGTAATCTGCGCTTCCAATGATATATTCCTGCGTGCCTGCCTGCGCCGCGCCTGCCTGAGCGCCGCTCGCAGTCGGGCCAGGCGCGGCAGGCAGGTCGAGATAATATGAGTGGACGAAATAGAAATAGCTCCCATCCGGAATTCCTGTCGTAAGCGGCGACTCTTTCACGAGCTTCACCATATTCCATCCCATTTGCGGCACCTTTAATGCAGGGGAAAATCGTCGGACTTTAGCCGGAATTATCGAGAGACATTTTGTCTCATTTTCTTCAGAATATTCGGCGAACAGTTGAAGGCCAAGGCACAATCCCAAGACCGGGACTTTGACTTTCGGAAGAACTTCCGCAAAGCCAGTCTCCTTCAATTTCTTCATGGCACTGCCGGCAGCGCCAACGCCCGGCAGAATCAATTTGTCGAATCTCGAGAGACCGCTCGCTTCAGGAACCAGCTCGAAAGGCTGATTGAGTTTCGTTAAGGCGTTGCCTATGCTCTGAATGTTGCTTGCTCCATAGTCGATTACTCCGATCATACAAGCTTACCCTTCGTGCTGGGCATTCCAGGGGCACGCGGATTTCGCTCCACCGCCATCCGAAGGGCTCGCGCGAATGCCTTGAAGGTCGCCTCGATTTTGTGGTGTTCGTTTTCGCTATAGCGGACGTTTATGTGAATGTTGGCTTTAAGCGCCTCTGCGAGAGAGCGAAAGAAATGCGACACCATTTCCGTAGGCAGGTCTCCGACCATTTCTCTTTTAAATTCGCAATTGAATGTAAGATATGGCCGTCCGCCCAGATCAATTGCGGCCTCTACCAGTGTGTCGTCCATAGGAAGAAGAAATCCGTATCTTTCTATTCCGCTTCTGTCGCCGAGAGCAGAGGAAAGCGCCTGGCCGAGAGCTAGAGCCGTATCTTCTATCGTGTGGTGCTCGTCTATCTCTAGATCTCCTTTTGCAATAATCGTGAGGTCAATTAGCGAGTGTTTGGCCAATTGTTCGAGCATGTGATTGAAAAATCCCAAGCCGGTTTCTATGCGGGCTTCTCCTTTGCCGTCTAAATTGCACTGCACGAGTATATCGGTTTCCTTTGTCGTTCTTCGAACAGCACTAATTCGCGGAAACCTCCCGTTCGTTTTCATTTCTATGAAGCGCACGCCGATATTTTTTGCGAATTGTGCGTCGGCTTGTCGATCCCCAACCATGAATGAAGCGGCTTTGTCTATTTTATTTTTCTTTAAGAAATTTTTTACAAGCCCATCCTTTGGCTTTCGGCACTTACAATTATCTTTAGAGAGATGCGGGCAAACAAAGATCTCATCAAAATCAATTCTCTCCCGCTTAAGCTCCTTTAATAATTCTTTTTGCACGGCATCAAATTCTGCCTTCGGGTAGTTTTTAGTCCCCAGTCCGTCCTGGTTGGAAACAATAACGAGTTTGTACCCGGCTTGAATGAGATTGCGGAGCCCAAATGTTACGCCGCGTAGAATTTTGAGATCCGCTACCGAATCAATCTGCTTAGTCTCCGGCGGCTCGTATATCAACGTGCCGTCCCTGTCCACAAAAGCAACCTTTATTGGTTCTTCTTTTTTCACCCCGTTAGAAGTCGGGGTCAAAAAAGAATTCGTTGAATTCTTTTTTGCCTCTCGCCTTAACCGCGACTTTATCGCACGTTCTGGCTTATTAGAACGCCTCATTCTTAAGTCCTGACTTCTAACGGGGTTCATAAAATTTTTGACAGAGCTTTAATTAGTAATTTGTTTTGCTGCGGCGTTCCAACTGTGATCCGCAAACAATTTCTCAAAAGTGGGTTGCCGCTCCAATTCCTGACAATGATCCCGAAATCTTCCACGAGCTGTTTAAAAACAGAATTTCCGTTAGCAAATCGAACCAGGAGGAAATTCGCCTCGCTCGGATAAACTGTCAGTCCGAGCTTGTTGAACTCCTTTGATAATTTCTCCCTTCCCGAAATAATCTCACCTTTAAATTTAAGCATTTTCTTTTTTTGCGAAAGCGCAGCGAGGGCCACCCGCGCGGATACCTTATTGAGATTATATGGCAGTTTGACCTTGTCCAAATAATTAATGATGTCTTCGCTGGCTATAGCATATCCGACGCGAAGGCCCGCCAATCCCCATACCTTAGAGAACGTGCGGAGGACGACGAGATTTTCCGTCTTTGCGGCTAATTTCGCGAATGAGGGCGATGAGGCAAATTCGACATAGGCTTCGTCCACCACAACTATTCCATTAAATTGGGCGCACAGTTTCTTTATTTCCGCGGGAGGAATGAGATTGCCGGTCGGATTATTCGGCGAGCATGCGAAAATCATTTTTGTCTTTGATGAAACTTCCGAGATGACTTTCTCGGCATTAAATTTATAGTCTTCCAGATCTATTTTTTTCACAGAAACGCCAGCTGTTTCCCCGAAAACGCTGTAGACCCCATAAGTCGGGCCGACTATAAGAATTTCCTCACTCGGCTCCACAAATATTCTTATGAGAAGATCGATGATTTCATCCGATCCGCTGCCTGCGAAAATATTTTTTCGAGGAACCTCGAGATATTTAGACAGTCCGGCACGCAAATCCGAGGACTGCGGATCGGGATAGCGATTCAGGTCATCAGAGCCCTCTATATCTACGACACTTCCAAAGGAGTTTTCGTTTGCGTCGAGAAACAGGCCTCTATTATAAGGACTGCGAGTATAAAGGCTGCGAGCCGATTTATAGGGCTGTAGTCTCTTTATATTTTCGCGAACTAATTTCTCAATCATATAGTTTTTTTGAATCTTATAGACACGGCATTTTTGTGAGCTGTAAGACCTTCACGTTCCGCGAGGACTTCCACAGTTTTTCGAAGCGCCGTGATTCCCTGTTTGGTCACTCTTTGCACCTGGATTTTCTTCCCAAATGATTCTACAGAGAGCGCTGAAAAAACTTTTGCGTAACCTGAAGTCGGCAGCGTGTGATTGGCGCCAGTTGCATAATCTCCAAGCGGCTCGGATGCGAACGGACCGAGGAAAACCGAACCAGCATTTGCAGTTCTGGCCAAAGCTTCTTTCTCTTTATTCCGAAGGACGATCTCCAGGTGCTCTGGAGCATATTCATTAACGAATGCAATTGCTGTTTTGAGCGAATCCGCCACCACCGCAAAACTCTTCTTGAGTGATTCTGTGATGATTTCTTTTCGGCTTAGGTAGGGAATTTGGGACTTCATTCCCGCCATAACTCTAATAGCAAGTGCTTTTTGTAAAGTCACCAGAATTGCTTGTGAATCCCGCCCGTGTTCGAGTTGCGACAGCAAATCCGCTGCTATCCAATCGGCCTTTGCGGAATCATCCGCAAGAACAAGAACTTCAGTTGGCCCAGCTGGCATATCAATATCAACCTCGCCAAAAACCAGCTGTTTTGCGGTAGTCACATATTGATTTCCCGGGCCAAATATTTTAGAAACTTTCGGAATAGTTTTCGTCCCGTATGCCATCGCCGCGATCGCCTGCGCTCCGCCCACTTTATAGATCTTAGAAATTCCACATAGGTCGGCGGCAACTAGTACCGCGCTCGGAACTTTGCCGCTCGGCTCGGCTGGTACACACAAAATTATTTCCTTACAGCCAGCAATTTTGGCCGGCACACCGAGCATCAAAACTGTGGAAGGATAAGCAGCCTGTCCCCCGGGAATATAAAGACCGACTTTTTCTATCGGGCGAAATTCTCGCCACAGCTGAACACCTTTTATAGTTTCTACTACGGCTTCTTTTCGTATGAGAGTCTTTGAATGAAACTTCTCGATGTTTTTCTTCGCATCTTTAAGCGCAGCTATAACCTGCCGGGATTCTACCTGGTAAGCCTCTGCGATTTCCTTTTTTGTAACCGAGAGCGAAGAAAGTCGCGCACCGTCAAATTTTCGAGTCAAATCGAAAAGAGCCCCGTCTCCATACCTGCGCACTCGCGCGAGAATATCGCGCACGGTTTTTTCAACGCCAGGCGATTTTCTCCGCTCACGCCTAACCGTAGCGAGGGTCGAATCGAGGTTTTTAGATTGTAAATTTAAGAGTTTCATATTTTGGCAGATTTTATCTTTTTTATGAATTCTGTTTTCCTGTCATTTTTTGTTGAGCTTTCTATAAGAACAGCTGTTGACTCCATTACCGTCGCAATTGACACAAGGTTGTGAGCTTTAAGAGTCTCGCCTGTCTGCACCAAATCGCATATAGCGTCAGATAGGTCCAGTCCCGGGGTAATTTCAACGGAGCCGGAAAGCACGGTGACGGATGCCCGAACGTCATTCTCCCTCAAATAATCTGCTAGCAATTTTGGATAGGATGTTGCTATTCTTTTGCCCTCTAAATCCGTCAGCTTTTTTATACCCGATTTTTTTGGCACAGCTATTACTAAACTGCATCCTCCGAAGTCTAATCGCTGAATTATCTCCAGGCTCAGATTTTTCTCCTTCAAGACGTTCTCGCCGACAATACCGAAATCAGCCACGCCACTTGCGACATATTCCGGGATATCGTCATCCCTTAGAAATAGCACGTCAACGTCTGAATTTTCGGAAGACAGCATCAATGATTTTTCTTTTGATGGAAATGCTAATCCGACAGATGAAAGATATTTCATACTGGCGTCATACAATTTTCCACTTTTCTGTACAGCAACTTTTAGACGGCCTTCGTTTTTGTTCGCCGAGGCGAGAGGACGATTGAGCACGGAAGTATATCCGCCCATGCCATGACGAAGCCAATGAGCCACACGTGTTATTGTCGTGGTGCTCACGCCGGTCTGTGCGCTGATGTCTCTGTATGGCATGTCCGCCGAAATGAGCTTAGCCACTGCAAACCTTTCGCTCATGGCTTCAATTTCAGAAACAGTGCAAAGATCACGCAAGAAAGCCGCGCATTCTTTTTCGTCCCGTAGCGACAAAAACGCCTTATAAAGCGCTTCGAGGCGCTCTTCTTCGCCCTTTTTTGCTGTTTTTTCCTTTATCTTAGCCATATTTCACTGTATTAACACAGTGAAACACAATATTAATTAAATATGCCTATGCTGTCAAGGCCGGAAGATTACCGGCTTTCAAAGATTCTTCGTAAGCTTTATAAGCTCGCTATGCACGTGGGGGTTCGCCGCCACGAATCCTCCTGTGCCAAGCTGCCAGGGCTTCCCTTTCAGATCTGTTACAAGACAACCTGACTCTTTAAGAATTAAATAGGCTGGCGCAAAATCGTGGAGAGCACCTTCGAGCGAGACAGACCAATCCCGTCGTCCGCATGCAACGTAGCACGCATTGACTGACATACATCCAAAAGAACTAAAGAGTAAATTGTCGCTCTTAACGCCACTCAATAACTTTCTCATGAACTTGGCTGGCTTACCCGTAAGCGTCAATTGCCCTACCCCCAAAGTATTCGCTAACTTGTTTTTTTGAGAACAATGTATTCTCTTGCCATTTAAATAGGCACCATCGCCTTCTTTTGCAAAAAACAGTTCTTTTGTCATTGGCAAATAAATTGCCGAAAGTATGACACGTTTTTTATGCACGAGCGCCGCCATGACCCCAAATAGCGGCACGTCCATGGAAAAATTCATCGTGCCGTCTATCGGATCAACTATCCAAAGATAATCCGAATCAGACTCATTCCTGCCGCTCTCTTCGGAGAGAATGCCGTGATCCACGTGTTTCTTACTTATTTCGGCAAGAATGATCCGCTCGGACAAAAGATCCGCTTTGGTAACGCCGTCCCAGAGGCGCTCCGATTTCATGTACTCGACTCTGTCTTTGCCGAATCTTTTTGCTACTGCGAGGCCCGCTTTAACGACTGCTTTCTGAATAAGTTTGTCCACGCGAACAATATTACTCTTGCGAGACAGGATTGCCAGAAACTTTCTTTGAGCGCATCGAATCGACCGTGAATTTATCGGGTCCGAAAAACGAAAGTGCTAGGGTTGAAACCGCGAGAGCAAAATCCCGCACGCCAATATCGTTATAACCAACTGCCCAGGCGATAGAAAATAAATGCAAAGAAAGAATAAACGCAACGATTCTCGTCCATAGCCCGAGAAGAAGCAAGCTTCCGCCGATTGTCTCCAGCCAGCCATTTAAGAGTACTATTGTCTCTTCGCCGAGCCCTGAGATCTGCGGGGCCCACTGCGGTATCCAAATAATCCAATTGGTTGGATTTGTTATTTGCGAAATACCGAACCAAAGAAAAAGGACACATAGTCCAAATCTCAAAACTGTTGGGGTATATTCTCTAGTGCTGATATTCATGGAATTAATTTTTCCCTTATGGAGAGGGGCCTTAGTCAAAACTAAGGTCCCTCTTCAGCAGCGCCGTGGCTCCTCATGCCACGAACTGTCGAAGTTGGTCAACGCGACGATCGATTGCCGATTGCTCCGCCGCCGTTAGCACTGGCTGCGAAAAATACAACGGATGTCCCGGAAAACCAAAGTCCGGGATCTTCAATCGATCGAGACACTTCTCGCACACTGTATCTGCCGGCATTGCCGGCCTCCCGCAAAATTGGCATTGTCGCATAATACCCCCTTCATGCTTAAGCGGGACACGACTTCATCCCACTTCTATGTTAGCACTTTACAAACAAAAGCAAACGTGGCGTGGGGATATCCGATTCGTAAATATGGCTTAATAATTGATCAAAATAGCCCCCTAAATCCTATGGACAGGCTTCATTAAATATTCAGTTAAATTTTGTCCTTTATTATCTTTATCCACTTACCGATTTGTCCCTTGTGTCCGAAATAAATGCTGTATAATCCGCACGAATGAACAA
>Ga0209542_10014322_pt1 | contig 13517 bp, 9 predicted proteins | sample RifCSPhighO2_01_FD_184028 | JGI IMG/M metagenome (GOLD analysis project Ga0209542, IMG submission 184028) | Soil microbial communities from Rifle, Colorado - Rifle CSP2_plank highO2_0.1 (SPAdes) (version 2) | ecosystem: Environmental > Terrestrial > Deep subsurface > Rock core/Sediment ... | reverse complement strand
TTACCTGCCACGTAACGCCATATTTTGTAGCCACAGCAAAAGCCGGTAACCCAGATGCTAATTCCTGTTGAATTTTTTCTGCCGTTTGTTGCGCCAATTGCATCGCTTGTTGCTGCTGCAAGCGATTTATAATTCCCTCTCGCACTTGGACTAACGGTGTTGTAGTTTGATCTTCATGAGCGACCACACGCAATACAATCAAGCTGCCGTCTTGCAACTCAATCGGCTCACTATTATTTCCTTGATTTAATACACTCTCACTAAACACAGCCGCCAATACTGCCGGTGTATCCAAGGATCGATCAAACGTATCGCGCGTAATCCATCCACTGGTTTGAATCGACAATTGCAAAGCTTGAGCAATGGGTTGTAAGGTATCTGGGTGTGTATAGGCCAAATCCGCTAATTGATCCGTGCGTGACGAAAAATCATTATTAACTTTTTCTTCGATCAATCGTTGTCTAATTTCCGTTTGCACATCTCCGTAAGGTCGCACTTTTCCCTCTTTTATTCCTAATAATTGGAACATATGCAAGCCGGTGGATGTTTGAAACGGCGTGCTCACTTGGCCCACACGCATTGCAGTGAGGCGATCACTATAATCCGAAGGAATTTTGCCTTGCACTAACCACATTGTTTGTCCTTTCAACGTCTCAAATAATTTTCCTGCCTTCAACTGTTGAACAGAGTGATCCATTTGCTGTTGCGCTGTTTTTAATTCTTTAGCCGTCGGATCGCTGGGCAAAGGAATAGTCACTTCATTTACTTGCCATTGCAGGGGTGACGTAAATACCTCTACGTGATCTTGATAATAACGATAGACATCACGGTCGGGAATAGAGACCGTTTGACGAAGACCTGACGAAGATAAACGCACATACGCCACTTTCACTTTTTGAGGCACACTGAATGCTTCTTGATGCGCTTGATAATAGCGCTCAATCGCTTCCGGTGAAATTTTAATACTCGATAAAAATTGAGACGCCAAAATCACCGCATAACTGATATCGCGTGTTTCCATTAAAGAAGCATAATAATTATTAATAGCTAAGGGCGTTACAAATTCCGTTGATTGCAACGCATTCTCCATTTCACTACTTAATAATACTTCGCGAACTTGAGCTTCAAATTGTTCGGTGGTTAATCCATTGGCCATTAAAACTTGTTGATAGCGGGCACTAGAAAAATGCCCGTCCGATTGAAAAGGAGGCATGTGCTGAATAAACGACGCAATTAAGGCATTAGGCACTACAAAACCCATCGCCAAAGCCTCTTGTTCCAATGCTACAGCTTCTATGCGACGTTTAAGGGCTAAAGCGTTTAATGCCTTGAGTTGCTCATCCGTGAATGTTTGGTTGGGATGATTTTTTTCGGCTTCAGCTTTTAATTGCTTATACAATTGATTGACACTGGCCTCGGTAACGGCGACCCCGTTAACCACCGTTTTTTTGCCGGAGTGGGAAGCATTACTAATGTAGTACTCAACGCCCCACATTAAAAAAGACAATGAAAGCAACCCGATAATTACGGCTGCTATCCATCCTTGTGTGTGTTTACGTATACTTTGCAACATAACTTAATAATGGCGGAGTGGACGGGACTTGAACCCGCGACCCCCGGCGTGACAGGCCGGTATTCTAACCAACTGAACTACCACTCCGCGATAAAGAAAGGTGTCCTGGGTAGCGGAAGCACAACAAAATGGGTGCTGTAGGGATCGAACCTACGACCCTCGCCTTGTAAGGGCGATGCTCTACCAGCTGAGCTAAGCACCCAAAAAAATCGCCCCGGTTGTCTCAGCAACAACCGAGGCGAAAAAATAGCTTAAATAAGTTCTTTAATCAAGCAAAAGTTATGCGGCTACGCCTTCTGCTTCATTGACAGAATCTTTTAATTTTTTACCCGCTTTAAATTTCACATTATAGCTAGCAGGGATTTTCATCGTTACGCCTGTTTGCGGATTACGACCTTGGCGAGCAGCACGATGGCTGCGAACCAATGTTCCAAAACCTACTAACACAAGAGAGTCGCCTTTGCACAACGCTTCCGTAGAAATCTCTAACATTGAGTCTAATGCGCGTAATGCATCCGCTTTCGATAAGCCAGCCCGGTTGGCCATTTCATCACACAGTTCTGCTTTATTCATGTCCCGTCAGTCCTTTTTTCATTATTAATTCCCTGGAGCAGCTATCAATGCCGACTCCCGCCTAATAGCAAAGCCAAGCCTTACTACTGCGCTATTAAAACAAGGGGCTTAGCGTACTGTCAAGGCTCTTCTCAGAAAGAGTCCTTATCGTCCTCCGACCGTAATCTCCGAAATAAGGAGACTCGGCTGCCCCACGCACACAGGAATGGATTGACCCGATTTGCCACAGGTTCCAATGCCAGGATCCAACGCCCAATCGGCCCCTACGTGGGTAACTTTCTTTAATACCTCCGGTCCTGAGCCAATTAAACTGGCGCCTTTAACGGGGTGTGAAATTTTGCCGTTTTCAACCCAATAGGCCTCACTCGTAGAAAAAACAAAATCGCCCGAGGTAATATCAACTTGGCCTCCGGAAAAATCGACGGCATACAAGCCGCGTGGCACTTCCGCTAACATTTCTTCTAATGATGATTGGCCAGGCTCCAAGTAGGTATTGGTCATGCGAGGCATGGGTAAACACGAATAGGATTCACGCCGTCCATTGCCGGTGGGACGCGTGCCCATTAAACGGGCATTCAAGCGGTCTTGCATATAGCCCGTTAAAATACCGTTTTCAATTAATACCGTTTTCTCGCCTAAAATTCCCTCATCATCCACGCCTAACGATCCTCGCTGTCCCGGCAACGTAGCATCATCCACGACCGTGCATAAGGGAGAAGCCACTGTTTTTCCCATTTTATCGGCATACGCCGAGGTTTTTTTTCGATTAAAATCCCCTTCCAGCCCATGTCCCACTGCCTCATGCAGCAAAATACCCGGCCAACCAGGGCCCAAAATAACAGGGAAACACCCTGCCGGTGCAGGCTTGGCTTCCAAATTAACCAACGCTTGTTGAACCGCTTTTTCAATCCATTGGTCACACAACGATGGCGTAAAAAATTCATAACTGCCCCGTGCACCACTGCCGCCGCGCCCTTTTTCCATCCGGCCTTGGTGTTCTACCAATACGGTAATACTTACCTGCACCATGGGACGAACATCAGCGGTTAATTCTCCTTCTGAATTGTAAATCATCACTACTTCATAGCTTGCCGATAAATGAGCCATGACTTGTTTAACACGCGGGTCTTTCGCACGCGCTTTAGTATCAATACTATTTAAAAAGGCAATCTTATCCGCATCTTTCCAGGTAGTGAGAGGATTAAGGGTGGGATATAGCGCATGCTGGCGTTTAGCCATGTCAACGGCTACAGAACGGGGTTCCCCTAATGCCGCAATAGAAGAAGCCATTTTAGCGGCGCGCTGTAGAGCATCCGGTGTTACCGCCTCGGCAAAAGCAAATCCTGTTTTGGCGCCACTGATGGCACGAATTCCAAATCCTCGTTCAATGGAGTAGGCACCCGTTTTAACGAGACCTTCTTCCAACATCCATGCTTCTGATTCATGGTGTTGTAAAAAAAGATCGGCATAATCAATGCGAGGACCAAGCGCTACGCCCAAGGCTTGTTGCAGGACAAGGGGGGAGAGAGCATCGGGCTCTAATAACGCATCGCTTGCAATGCGAAGAGAAGATTCAGGTGTTAGTGTTTGGTTTTTCATGATTGTCTGTCGGATCCAAAGGAGGGGTATCCGGATGGGGTAAGTTTACCACACCCGATGATTTCCATGTACCTCTAACATGATAGACGTGCTGAACTGCTTTACTCACACCCGGGCTCACTAATTTATTCACCACCCACGTAGCAGCACCTACCAACGGTCCTCCGGCAATAGTCGCTAATATAGGTAAATTAGACGTCACATACGGAGAAACTTTAACCTGCATATCATAATTTTTTTTCACATAATTAATGTGCCCATTAGCATCAATGCGGGCCACAGGCCCATTTAAATAAATATTTTGAGACGTGGCACTGCCATTGTTAAAAGTAAAATCTCCACTTAATTCGGTAAAACTGAAACCTGATTGCGATAAATCAGAAAAATTTAAAGAAAAATGATGAACCAAATTTTGCAAACTAAATAAGTTTAGCAGTTGACCTACCCCAATTTCTTCTTTTGCACTTTGACTGAGATGTATAATCGTTCCGTTTTTTAAATTTATTTTTAAATACCCTTGAAGTTGTTGAACAAGAGGTTTTAAAGGAGAACCTGGCCAATTAAATGAAAAAGCGGTGTTGCCTTCGCCTTTCACCAAAGTTCCTGTTAAATTCCACTGATTGAGTAATTGACCCATATTGCTCGTGTCTAGCTGCCCTATGATACTGGTTTCTTCTTGTGTGGCAGATTTTGTCCATCGACCAGTGGTTTTTAATGTATAAATGGAAGAAGATAGATCTAATACTTCAATATTAATTCCATCTCCCAAAGGTTCTGTTTTTAGATTAAGAGCGCCTATGTATTTTTTCTGGTAATAGAAATCTTGAATAGCAATATCTAACGGGGGCAATTCAGCAGCATTAAAGTTGGTCTTCGTGCCATCCTGGAGCAACAGACTATCATCAATATATAATCGTTTTAAATTGGCAGTAAAAAGATTATGTTGCCAATCACTACGAGAAAATTTCAATTCTCCCTCAATCAGCGGTGTATTTAATTCCACCACCCACCAGTCTAATTGGGGCATAAAACTGAGAATAACGGACCGAAACTCGCGGTTAAACGCTTTTAAAACATCGGTCTTTAAATCAACTTGTGTTAACAGCGTAGAGGAGGAAGCATTGGCTTGAAGTTTTTTAACCAAGGGTTGCCAATCTTGCCAATTAAATAAAGGCACGGTGAGTTTAAAGAACAAGCCCGATTCATCCGGATAATGAGCCTTCTCTCCGCCTAATGCAATTTCACCTTGAATAAATTTCATCACCCCCTTCACTTGATCAAATCCAAGGGAAGCGCTGAGTTGATCCCCATACTGAGCCTCCAGTTTCAGAGGCCCTTGGGATGGCATTTGCACCATCGCATGGAGAGGAACTTTTTGATCCGAAGTTTTTTTATAGAGATTTTCAATTTGGATTTGAATGCCTGATAAATCACTGTCTAACGTAAACGTACAAGGTAAATTAACATTATCATCGGGCAACGTTAACGTAGCAGAATACGCCGTTTTCCCACTCAAATAAGACCATTCAAAAAATTCTTTATACTGATTAGCTAACCTCTCTGTGTTGAAATAACCTGACAAAGAAAATTGCAAAGCAGAAGTAAGTTCCCCAGGTGTTAGAGTCTTGATATCAATCACAGCAGGTTCATTAGCCAATTCCGCCGTCACGTGGTTAGCGGTTAATGAATTGGCTGTAAAATTAAATTGGCCCTCAATAGCCTTTAACCCTATATTCCATGCCGGCACCTGTAATTGAGCCGCTTTGGTAGTAATGCGGCCCCATAAAGAGAGCGGCAAATTCTGCGTTAAAGGAATATCCATTTTTAGATCCAGCTGCATTGGCCCTGTCATGGTTACCATTTGCAAGTGTTTTCCTATTTTTAAAGGAGTGGCTTTTAAAAAATTTACTCCGTTGTCTAAATTGCCATCGTTCACTTCACCTACTAACGTTAAATCAATATCTTTAAAACTATTAATATCGGCCGTTACTTGGGTTAAGTGATTACCGGTAATATATCCATTGGCTTCATAAATATGCATGGCATCATTTTCAAAATCCATATGGCCACCAATATGGCTTAGCGCGGGCCACTGATCTTGATAGCGAAGATCAACGTCGTGTAGTTGAGTATCTACTTCGAAATGACCTTGATGATGAGAAAAAGGGAAACTGTCTAAAGGACCACGTAATACCAGAGTACCTTCTTTAATACTCCCTCGAGAAAACGCAGTGGATAACCACCGATAACCTCCCGGAGACATCGCCCGATCAGGCAAGTATCGAACTATCTTTTCTACCCGTTCTAGATTTAAACCGGCTAATACATCGACGGTTGCTGGATGCTGACTAGAATCTTCTAATCTAAAAGCCCCCCAATAATGCATATTACCATCATTCAAATCAATAATAGGAACCTGAACTTCCCACTGCTCATTCAATTTTTTCCACTGGGCCACTGCTTTCACCTCACTCCACATCGGTGAGTGAGAAAATAAAGTGGGGAAATCAAATGTCGTATTATGGCCCGTCAATGCCACGGCTCCCTGAGCAGGTGATATAAAGACAGTACCACTGACATGTGAAAAGCCAGGAAAATTTTGCCACGGCTTCATACTAAGATCTTTAAATTGAGTGACTACGCTAAACGAGTTTGCATTCGTGTGCTCCACAGTAACATCATATAATTCGCCGCTTGGCTTAAGTGTTTCATAGATATCTTCTGCTTCTTTTGGCCATTCTCCCACCGTCGTTGCTAATGCTTGAATATCGTCTAATCGTAAATAACCCGCGTATAAAAGCTGACGAGAAGATTGTGCATTAGTAGGATAATAAGAACGAAAAGCAAGCTTTTTTTGTGGCCAAATACGATGGTTAATAATTAACGATAAATTATCTCCTGTCACACTCCAACTGTCTGTTAATCGCTGCCACGCAAAATTACCTCCCAGCTCATCAATTAATAGGGATTGAGACGTATTAGGTATTTTAACTTTAAATTGCTGCATTTTTAAATGAGCTTGAAGTACTTTCCATTGTCGTTGCTGCCCACTGCCCCATATTTCAATCGATGCTTTACCCATTTGCATCATATAAGGTTTTAAACGATCCGCCAAAGCAGGATACTTAAGAAATTTTTGAATAATGCCTTGGTTTCCACTCAAGTAAACATCTGCTTTAAAATCCTTTTGTCCAAAATGAGTATTTTTAAAGCGAGCAAAAAATTTAAACACAGAAGGTGTGCGAGATTGTAAAACAGCAAAGGCGGCTAAATAATGTTTGCCAGAATCCATTCCTATTTTAAAATCTAAATCTGCAATATTAACGTTAAATCCTTCGGCAGAATGATAATAAATACTCACATTCTGAATAATAATTTCTCCTTGTTTCAATAACCATACCCACGCATTTCCCACCTCCTGGCTATTATCAGAAGCCGCCATAGAATTGGGTACTTTTGCACTTTGAGGAAGACCTTTTAAATGGAACTTTCCCGTGTCATCATAATAAATATCCAGATGCGTGCCGGAAAGAATTAACCGTTGCACCCGCAATTGCCAATACCACAGTGTCTTTATTAAATTTAATTCAACCAACAAATTTTCAACGTGAAGCACAGGATTTTTGTGATCCTTATCCATCAATTGTACATCTTCAAATTCCAGCGCTGGCTCAAAATTATGCCATTTTGCTCGAACTTTTCCGATACTCACGGGTAAATTAACAGCGCGACTGGCCCACTGTTCCAAATCGGCTTTATGCTTAACTAATTCCGGTGTTAATAGACGCGTGATATTAAGAACAATCGCAATAAAAATAATAAACACGGATACGCTGAAAAACGTCCATTTTAGGCCAGAATGAAACCATTGCTTTAGCCTGGAAGGAAAAATGGTCATGAAGTGTTTCCACATTTAGCGATCCACGGCCATATCAATGCCGTGGTCACCACCGCGGGCCATAGAATTTTTGGAGTACCTATTCCCGAATATTTAATAATCCAATAGAGAACTCCGGCATACACCAAACTCAATATTCCGATCCACACCGCTTGCTGCACGACCGTCACACTGCGAATACGTCCGCTATAATGCCCTAAAAAATATAAGGGAATAACTAATGCTATGACATGGGTTCCCAATAAATTGCCGTGTAATAAATCCAATACTAATCCCGTAATAGCCACCAGTAATAATTGTCCTTGCAACGATTGTTTTAAGACACGTACCATCAACAATCCGAGCACCCAAAAAGGCATCCACAGAGCAGCCTTAGGTGACAGCGGCAAAATCGTTAAACACAATGCCACAATCCACATCAACCAAAAAGGCAACCCTTTATGACGACTCACCAGCGAGTGGTTAAAGTTATGCATCGGGTTTTCCCCCAGCGGTCGATGGAACATGAGACTTAGGTGACAATAAAATAACATGCTGCGTACTGTTAATATGGGCAGCCGGGCTTAAAATAACTTCTGCAAAACGACTGCTCTTCTCGCGACCGAAATACGTGACTTTACCTACGGGATAACCTGCTGGATAAATACCGTCCAGCCCCGAGGTAACATAAAGATCTCCCACTTGAATATCGCTGGTTTCCGGAACGTATAATAATGTTAATTCCGGTGCCGGTCCTTTTCCTACTGCAATTGCTCGCAATCCGTTTCGATAATTTTGAACCGGCACAGCACTTTGAGGATCGGTTATTAATAACACTCGGCTCGTATAAGGCTCTACTTCAACTACCTGCCCCATCACCCCATAACCATCTAATACGGGTTGACCTTGAAAGACATGACGGTTAGTGCCGCGATTTAACAAAATAGTTTGAGAATGAGGATTGGTCTCCACCGACAACAAGCTCGCAATCATCATTTTTTCTTTTACATAATGACCCGAATGCAATAATTGTTTTAACTGCGTATTTTCTTGCTTCAGAATAAGCATGCGTTGCAACTGAGCACTTAATAATAATTGATGCGCCCGTAATTCTGCATTTTCAGACACTAATTGCTGCTGACTCATCGCACTATTTTTTAACCAAGAAAAAATTTTAAACGGGGTGCTTACGGTATATTGAATAGGTAATACAATAACGGATAAAAAAGCCCGAAGTTGATGAAATCGATTCCATTGATGATCCATCACCATTAAAGCGAAGGAAAACAACATCAGTACAATCACACGCAATCCAAACCAAGGACTGCGTTTAAAAATGGTTTGCATTCACGCTCCAACGTTATGGAGTTGAGCCTATTCCTTGGACAAAAACTGCAGTCCCATTTCAGACATTAGTTCCAATGCCCGACCGCCTCCACGCGCTACACAGGTTAATGGATCTTCAGCTACCACGACAGGCAAACCAGTTTCCTCCATTAATAAGCGGTCTAAATCACGCAAAAGAGCCCCCCCACCGGTCAACACCATGCCACGTTCCGCAATATCCGAGGCTAATTCAGGCGGAGTTTGTTCTAAAGCTGCACGAACAGCGCCCACAATACCCGCTAATGGTTCTTGCAGGGCTTCCAACACTTCATTGCTGTTGAGTATAAAACTCCTGGGTACCCCTTCCGCTAAATTTCGGCCACGCACTTCCATTTCTCGTACGTCTTTAGTGGGGAAGGCTGTTCCAATATCTTGTTTAATGCGTTCAGCGGTGGTTTCGCCAATTAAGCTGCCATAATTTCGACGAACATAGCTGATAATCGCCTCATCAAAGCGATCGCCTCCAATTCGAACGGATTCGGCATACACCACACCATTGAGTGAAATAATCGCCACTTCTGAGGTACCACCGCCAATATCCACCACCATAGAGCCGGTAGCTTCTTCCACCGGTAAACCGGCACCAATGGCAGCTGCCATTGGTTCTTCAATTAAATACACTTCTCGCGCACCCGCTCCCAAGGCTGATTCACGAATCGCCCGACGTTCTACTTGGGTAGAACCACAAGGTACGCACACCAATACATGCGGGCTAGGTCTTAAAAATTTGTTTTCATGAACCTCATGAATAAAATGTTGAAGCATTTTTTCAGTAATATGGAAATCGGCAATCACCCCATCTTTCAAAGGACGAACGGCATAAATATTTTCCGGCGTACGGCCTAACATGCGCTTAGCATCCACACCCACGGCCACCACTTGGGATGCCCCCGAAGAGTCTTTACGCAAAGCCACCACAGAGGGTTCATTCAACACAATCCCCTCGCCAATGACATATATCAACGTATTGGCTGTCCCTAAATCAATGGCGATTTTTTTAGAAAACATGCTACGAAAATACTTGAACATAGAGGCGTCCCGCTTTTATTGAATAAACCATTAACCCTGGATAATTGTAGAATACAATTATTTAAAATGTAGGCTACTTTAACTGAATTTGCCAATAGAGTCGAGATGGTAGCGTAAGTTTGCTAAGAAAGACTCAGACAATCTTGCTTCTACTTTTAAATATTTAAAACGATAATCCACCCACTGGGTGCATTTTACAGCGTCCTTTTCCGTCATGATGACCGTCTCCGCTTCAGGCCACCGAAGATCTTCCGGCTGAAAGCGATGGTGATCTGGGAAGGAATGGGGCACTACCGCAAAACCCATGCCAAGCAACGTGTCATAAAAGCGCTGAGGATGCCCAATCCCTGCCACCGCATAGACCGTAGGAGACGATAATGAACTCGGATCTACGGGCACATCCCCCCCGACGGAAAAGAGACCTACGGGCTCTAGCATCATGGCAAATGCCTGGGAGGTTTCCACTCCCCCGTTGACCACACACATATCTATCGATTTTAAACGTTCCCTCGATTCTCGCAGCGGTCCCGCCGGCAAGCAAAAACCATTGCCAACACCTCGCTCTCCATCCATCACAACAATCTCTAGGTCTCGCCCCAGCGCATAATGCTGCAGTCCATCATCGCTTAAAATAAGGTTACAGTCTGTTTCTTGTAAAAGCTGTTGCACACAAGCGACTCGATCAGGCCCAACCCGCAAAGGGCAACCTGTATGGCGAGCAATTAATACGGGTTCATCTCCCACCTGCTTAGGATCGCTGGTAGGCGTAACGGCTTGAGGCCACGTCAAAGCCTGCCCTCCATACCCGCGTGACACAATCCCTGGCTGAAAGCCTCGTTCTTTTAAATATTTCGCCAAAAAAATAATTAAAGGAGTTTTGCCCGTTCCACCCACGGTAATATTACCCACCACCACCACGGGCACCGGAAAACGAATCGTTTTCAGCCATCCCCATTGATAGGCTTTGCGACGAAAAAAAATAATCGATTGATAAACCAGACTAACCGGCCATAACAAATAGGCCCAAAACCCTGCGCGTGAATACCAAATATCTTCCAGAAATCTTTCCATACCGCTTAGGCCACCGCCTGTCGATCCTCATCTTTAAATTGCATGCGGTATAGCTGTGCATACGCCCCGCCTCGCGTTAATAAAACTTTATGTGTTCCCTCTTCAATCATACGCCCATTTTCCATCATATAAATGCGATCGGCATTCTCGATAGTCGATAACCGATGGGCAATAATTAACGTCGTGCGATTTTGCATGAGTTGATCCAATGCTGCTTGAATTTGACGCTCCGCATGAGTATCCAAGGCAGACGTGGCTTCATCCAATAATAAAATCGGCGCATCTTTAATTAAGGCACGGGCAATCGCAATTCGTTGACGTTGTCCTCCTGACAACAACACACCATTTTCGCCAATCAGGGTATGAATTCCTTCCGGCAACATTTGAATAAATTCCATCGCATGCGCTGCCTCCGCCGCTTCGATAATTTCTGCTTCACTCACGTCGTCCCCTTCCCGACCATAAGCAATGTTATAGGCCACCGTTTTATTAAACAGCACCGGATGTTGAGACACAAACGCAAATTGCTTGCGAAGATTAGTTAATTCAAAAACAGGAAGATTATGGCCGTCGACTAAAATCTCCCCACTGCTAATCTCATAAAAGCGCGGTAATAACTTCATTAGGGTAGATTTTCCACTGCCCGAACGCCCTACAAACGCCACTGTTTGACCCGGTTTTACTTCAATAGTAATATCATTTAACACCGGTGATTTAGACGAATTATACGCAAACGAAACATGACGATATTCCACATGCCCTTCCGCACGCGGCAACTGATAAGTGCCTTCATTTTTCTCCGCAGGTTGATCCAATAATGCAAACACACTTGCCGCTCCTGCAATCCCTTTTTGAATCGTACTGTTTACATCCGTTAAACGCCGCGCAGGCCGTAACAATCCAAACATCGCCATCACAATGGAGGCAAACGAGCCTGCTGACAGCATTAGATAAGAAGTAGAAATAGCCACCGCAACAATCGCCGGTAGGGCAATGAATAATTGTATCAAGGCGCTATTTAAACTGTTCGTAATGACCACTTTTAATTCACGCTGACGATTCACATTGGTTACATTCGCAAATGTTTCAATTTCTTTTTTCTCACCACCATATAAACGAATTTCTTGATAAGCTTCAATCCCTTCTTCCGCTACATGCGTCACATCTCCTACGGATTCTTGCACTTTATGACTTAAATGGCGCAAGCGTTTAGAACAAAAACGAATAAGAATCGCCATCGCAGGCGCCACAATCACCATCAAAAAAGAAAGGCGCCAACTCAGCACAAACATCACCACCACCATCCCTACCACGGTGGTACCTTCTCGCAAAATAGTAATTAATGCATCCGAACTGGCATTAGCCACTTGCTCCACGTTATAAACAATAGTGGATAACAAGTAGCCTGAGCTTTTTTGATCATAATAACTTGCCGGAATCCGCATCAAGTGTTCAAACACGTTTTGACGCAAACTCATCACTACACTACGTGCTGCCCGTGCAATCCAATATTTAGAAACAAAGCTTCCTGCCGATCGTAGAACGAAAATAACACTCAAAAGAAAAGGAATCCAAAAAATAAACCGGGGCGAGCGATTCACAAACCCTTCATCAATAATTGGCTTCACTAGATACGTAAACTCTGCATCCAAACCCGAGACAGCAATGGTGCCCAAAATACCAATAAAAAGCATCCACCAATATCGCCCCACCATGTGTAGCAAGCGCCGATAAACTTGCGCACCTTGTAAATGATCGCCTGATTCAGAAAGAGTATGTTTCATGCCAAGGTCTTATGGTTAATGTGCCATCCCGTTGGAGCCTTACCCGAAGGGCCCCCTGAAAGGCGGTATTATACGCACGTATGCCCTCTTTTTCATACCGTTTCAAAACGGTAGGGTGAGGCAAGTGATACCGATTGTAATACCCTGTTGAAAATAAAACGACACGAGGGCTCACAGCGCGTAAAAACGCCTGGCTAGAAGAGGTACGGCTACCATGATGAGGAGCTACCAAAATAGTCGCGTGTAAAATCGCAGCCTCTCGCTCCACCAATTGCGCCTCCACAGGCTTTTCAATATCGCCCGTTAAAAGCACACTTCCCTTCCCCACCGTGATTTTCATCACACACGAACTATTGTTTCCCTGATATCGCGCCACTTTAAAGGGATAGAGCATTTCAAAGTGCACTCCTTCCCATTCCCACCCTTGACCTTCTCGACAATACTGAGCATGAAAACGCCTAAATCGCTGCGGCACACTGGTGAGAAGCGGCACCTATGGCCATCGTTCCAACAGAGATAAGGCCCCTCCTCGATGATCCAAATCCCCATGGCTAATAATAAGCTTATCCATTGCATGAAGGTGCGCGTAACCCAAAAAAGGCAAAATAACCCCCTTTCCTGCATC
>Ga0209542_10014321_pt1 | contig 13517 bp, 21 predicted proteins | sample RifCSPhighO2_01_FD_184028 | JGI IMG/M metagenome (GOLD analysis project Ga0209542, IMG submission 184028) | Soil microbial communities from Rifle, Colorado - Rifle CSP2_plank highO2_0.1 (SPAdes) (version 2) | ecosystem: Environmental > Terrestrial > Deep subsurface > Rock core/Sediment ... | reverse complement strand
GCTCCAAAATCGTCTTTTAAAATCCTAAATTTATCTAGATCAGTTATGCCTTTTTGTATATCTTCTCTTATAAGGCGGGTAATGATCTTAATGTTAATTTTTTTCTTACTATCTATCTTTTTAAAACTTGAAAGTTCATCAACAATATGAGTAATCCATGGTGAGCAAATTAATATTTCTTGTTGTGCAGCTGCTATTTCTCTGCTGATTTCCCCATAAACTGTATTTGATGCTTCATTGGGGGTTGTTACAATAAAAGTATATACTTCTTTTGATTTTTCTAAATCTAATTTTAGCCTTTTTTTATCTTCTTCAAGATCTCTTATTTCTTTTAGAAGTTTGTTTTGTTCTATTGTATTTAATTTCAAGAGTTTAATACTTTTTTCTAATTCTTCTATTTGTTTTTCTAATAGTTCTTTTTTAATGTTAAGTTCCTTTACTAATTTTATATCAGTTCTATAATTTTTTATCTTATCTGCTAAATCAATAATCTCTTTAGATACGTCCACCGTCATCTAGCTATACCTTTCTTCCTTAAACGCATCACCATGATTAGTATAGCCACGCACTTTCCAGAAGGAAGGTTGAGATGCTTGTTTCATAAGTTTCGCAAGAAGTACGACTATAAAAAGATTCTCCGGAAGCATAAGCAGTAGCAGCGTTTTCTTTTCGGCTGCAATCAGTGATTTTCCGGGATTTATGGGGCAAGTGTTATTTAGAGTCTCTCGCTAGAGTATTCTAAGGGAGAAAAGCTTATATATGTGCTAACACATAATACACATAGGTGATTCGAAATGCCCAATATGACACTTTCTCTCCCTGAACAACTGCATAAAAAAATGAAACAACACCCAGAACTCAAGTGGAGCGATGTAGCTAGGCAGGCCTTTGAGCAAAAACTCAAAAATTTAGAGACTTTAGCTTGGATGGACAAAGCCCTAGCCAACAGCAAACTCACTGAGGAAGATGCAGAGCGTATAGGCCATAAGATTAAGGCAGATATCAGGAAGAGAATTGATGAAAAGTTTGGTAGTGGACACCAATAGAATTATTGCTGCTTTAGTCAAAGATGGTTTTTCGCGCATGCTTTTAGTATCTTCTCCTGTTACTTTTTTCACTATAGGGTTTAGTAAACAAGAGATCATGAATCATAAAGAAGAATTGATGAAAAGAACTGATCTTGACGAATCTGCTTTTGACGCACTGCTTGGAACACTCTATAACAAAATAAATCTAATTGCAGATGAAGCGATCCAACCTCATCTCGAAGAGGCAAAACAAGTTATGCAACATATTGATCCTGATGATGTGCAATTTATTGCTGCAGCCTTAGCTATTCCTTGTGATGGTATTTGGCAGATGACAAGCATTTTCAGAAACAACATCGTGTCAAAGTGTGGACAACAGAAGCATTACTGCAAGAACTTCTTACTGGACATAGTTAAAGGGTTTATCAGGTTGTTTAAGAAGAATCGGAAGATTTCCTGATTTTTTTGAGTAAAATATATAAAGACTCAGTCTATTACCAACAACATGGAAACAGTTATCTTACCCAAAAGAGCAGAAAAGATGAGTAAACAAGAGATTATCAATAGTGACCTGTATAAGCAGCTAGTGCAAAGTATAGAAGATCTGAAAACAGGTAAAATGACTAGAACGAGATAAATTATTTATTCTTTTCTTCAAGCGCTTTTCTTAATGCATCTTTATGGGTAGTAAAGAAAAACCAGAGAATATCTATAACTTCCTGCTGATTGTCCTTATCACTTATACCAGCCAAATACACTCCTTTGCAATCTTCAAAAACATAAAAATAGAGACGAAAGTTATCTCTTCTTTTCTCTCGAAACCACTCGACATGAATATAATCTCCAACATAAGGATTTTCTGCTAACTGATCTTCAACTTTGTCGACCCACTACTGGAACTCTGGAGAGCATTTTTTTATCTTTTTCTTAAATATATCTAAACGGTGCACTTGATACATATCATCTAAGCGTAGATTATTTTTAAAGAATTTAATGGAGAAAGAAACGAAAATCTTCCGAATAATACAGCAAACTATTTAAGAGAGAACTTGTTTTTTTCGAGATATGATAACAAAAGCGAAAAGCTTGCTGGATTTTGCTGGTATTTGGGAAGATATGCCAGAGACAGCATGGAAAGAATTCGAACAAGGCGTTCAACAAGCTAGAAAAGGATTGAATGCTTCTTTAAAGAAAAGAATCTGGAAATTGTATAAAGTAAAAGAATTAAAGAATTAGAAATAATTGATCTATGATATCTTTCTTCATCCTGTTTGTAGTTTTAAAGAGTTTATCCGAAGGGTTGAGAAGCATAAGTCTTATATAGGAGATGTATAGTATGTATATAGGTGAAACTATGGCTCAACAATCAACTATTCTCCTAGAGAAAGAAACTATAGAGAACCTCAAGAAAGCAAAAGAATATCCTAGACAGACCTATGATGCATTAGTCAAAGAGATGACTGCGGTGTTCCTCAAGCTTAAAAAACAGCAACAAAGATATGATCTTTTCCTCCATAAGATCCAGCAGCCCAAAATGAAAGAATTATGGGATAACAAAGAAGACGAAGCGTGGGAACGTGCATAAATTAGGGGAAGTTATTCTTGCAGAAGTGCAGTTTACTGATCTTGTAGAAACGAAAATACGGCCTGCTGTAGTGCTTTTTGAAGAATATGGTAATATAGTTGTTGCAGGAATCACTAGCAATACTCAGATGCAGGGCATACCTCTTACAAAAACAGAAGGAGCTGTCAAAGAGAGCATCATTAAACTCAATTATATTTTCACCATTGCAGCAGCTATGATAAAAAAAGAGCTATTTTGTCTGTCAGCAGAAAAAAAGAAGCTGTTGGTAGATCAACTCATAAAAAAATTACAGGCTTGATACTCTCTAGAAGAAGCGGAAGATTTCCGGCATTTTGAGGGTAAAATATATAAAGGCGCAGAGGAATAAAGAAGTATGGAAACCGTAACCATTCCTAAGAAAACATATGAGAAATTAAAAAAGCAGACTCAAGAATCAGAAGTAGATTGGGAAATGGTTGCTAAATTTACAAGAGCTATGGAAGACGTTAAACACGGCAGAATTACTGAATGGAAGCCAAAAGCTAAACCATAATTATTTCTTAAGTTGCTCAAGAACAAACTGTTTGTATATTTCTAACCGACTAAGAATCGCGTCTATTGTTGTTTGCTGAAGTTTTTTATTAGAAATAAAGACCATCAATAAGGATAAAAGATCAGGATAGACTAGATAAAAAGCTCGCTTTCCATTTAATCGTTTTTCTCGAAAGAAGTTTTTACCTCTTAGTGGCTTTCCAACAACATCACCCTGTTCACATAATTTTGTAAGAATCTTATCGAGTTTGATCTGTTCTGTATGGTCTAAAGCAGTGTAGTCTTCGTTAAACTCTGCTGTTCTAAAGACACGAAACATGTGAAGAAGAGCTCAACAGTATAAAAGAACTTAGCGTAGAAAAAACCGGAAATCTTCCGAAAATATCCATAAACTATTCGAGATTTATCTTATTCTTTTCAAAATATGAAAATAAAAACGAAAGTTATGCTTGTTCTGCCAATGTTCTTTTCACTACTTTCTCGAAATGGATTCCATAAATAGCCAACTCTACAGCCATGGGCAGAGCTTTACTCTTAGTCAGAGCAGTCTTAGTGATTAATTTCCAATATCTGATCCTTGCTTTGGAGAGAATGCCTATCTTCCAGACACTTCTGAGAAATGCCCGTATATCGGTCTTTGTTATTTTACTATGCACAGTCGGTTTGTACTGTCTGATGAATGTTTCTATTCTTTTATAATAATATTTTCTGGAGTAAATTGTCGAGAATATCCTTTTGTAGCCTGCAACTAATGTTTCTTTGTTCATCTTGGGAATGAAATTGAGAATACCATCAGTATTTTCTCCTGTAGCATCAGTGAGTAATCTTTTTTCAGCTTTCAATCGATGCCATAATCTTGTTTGTGGGAGCACTGTCAACAGACCAACCATCGCAGTGACTACTCCAATCTCCTGAATGAACTTAATCTGCGTGTCAAAAATGCTTTCTGTGTCTGTGTCAAAACCGACAATAAAACCACCCATGACCTGCATGCCGTTCTGATGAATTGTTTTAACCGCTTCAGCTAAATCCCTTGTTGCATTCTGAAATTTACCACATTCTTGTAATCCTTCTTTTGAGGGCGTTTCAATACCTAAGAATACTTTGCAGAAATTTGCCGCGCTCATCAACCGCATCAATTCTGGATCAGCAGCGAGGTTAGTGCTTGCTTCAGTCAATAAGGTGAAAGGATAGTCATGTTGCTTTTGCCAAGCAATAAGTTGCGGCAACATTTGTTTTACGTGAGTCATATTACCTATAAAGTTATCATCCACTACAAATATAGAACCACGCCAGCCCGCGTCATAGAGACTTTGAAACTCTTTGACAAACTGTTCAGGACTTTTTACTCTGGGAATTCTTCCATTCATGATAATGATATCACAGAACTCGCAGTTGAAAGGACAACCCCGAGAATATTGTATAGCCATGGTAGCATAATTCTTGAAATTAATTAAATTCCAAAGAGGAAGAGGCGTTATAGTGACGTCTGGTCTTTTGGGAGAGGTGTAGACTTGCTGTAACTTATTGAGCTCTAAATCTGCCAAGAATAAAGGCAAAGTAACTTCAGCCTCATTGAGAATGAAATGATCTACATGTTTAAAGTTTTCATGCTGTGTGGTAAACACTGGACCTCCAGCAACGACGATTTTATTCTGCGCTTTACATCGATTGATTATTTCCTGAGCACTGGTTTTCTGCACGATCATAGCACTGATGAAAACCATGTCTGCCCACGCGATGTGCTCGTCTGTGAGCTCTTCCACGTTGACATCTATGAGCTTTTTATTCCAAGTTTCTGGAAGCATGGCAGCTATAGTCAATAATCCTAGAGGAGGAAATGCAGATTTTCTCTTGATAAATTTTAGAACGTGCTTGAAACTCCAGAAGGTATCTGGATATTGTGGATAAACGAGTAAGATTTTTTTCATAAGAGAACCTATGCTTAATATAGCTCTTCTCCTTCTTAAAGAATGAAGTTACTTTTTGGAAAGTCTTTGCTCTCTCTGTGGATTGACATACTTGAAAGGCTTGTGGATGCCTATAGTTTCATACTGCTGTTTTGTTTCTTCTTCTGGATTCCGAGGCTGGATTACAAATACTTGATCCTCAGGTCGCACACGCTCTTTAACCATAAAAGAAACTTCATCGCCCTTTCTCGCGCTAACAATTCTTTGATCTTCTTTTCTGAGTTCTGGCACTTTAGTTTTATAAAACCCAGTTGTTTGCCCAGTGAAACAGACTTCTTGATTCTTCTTGAGCTCTCCCTCTTCCATGAGCACTGCCGCTACTTTTAACTTTGGATAATATTTAGTTACTTTTCCTATCTTGACTTTTTTCTCCCGCGCCGCTGATCCATAGAATTTTGTCCATGAGTCATTAGTCGGAGTTCCTACAAAGAAATTATCTGTAAAGCCACGGTTGAACACTTTTTCCAATTCCTTGACTAATGTTAGTGCTTTCTCTTGTGTGAATTTCTTCTGACTAATGAGATCGATTGCTTCTCTATATGCTTTGGTGACAGTATACACATATTCTGGACCTTTTGCCCTGCCTTCTATCTTGAAGACGTCGACGCCTGATTCTTGTAATTTATCTAGGATAGGGAGAGCACAGAGATCTTTGGGAGACATGACATACTGATCGTCGAGGATGAATTCTCTTCTTGGATCTTCTACATCAGTTATCTTGTATTTTTTCCTGCATTCATGGAGACATTGGCCTCTGTTTGCTGACAAGCGATTATGAAATTGGCTCATGAAACATCTGCCAGAAAAAGCTACACATAAGGAGCCATGGACAAATGTTTCTAATTCTATAGGTCTTCCTTTGTAGTTTAAGTTGTCTTTCTTGATCTGCTCTTTCAAGGATTTTATCTGATCGATGCTGCATTCTCTTGCCAAAATAATTCGTGGAGAAAAATTCGCGAAGAATTTGAGGGATTCATAATTCGTTACTGACAATTGCGTGCTGATATGAACTTCAATGTTTCTCTCGTGACACATCTGCACTATGGCCATGTCTGTCGCTATGACTGCGTCTACTTTTGTCTTCTTGACTTCTTCGAGAATTCTTTTGACTTTGTCTAATTCATGATCATAGATGACTGTGTTTAAGGTGAGATAGCCCCTGACTTTACTCTTATGCAATCTATCCATGATTTCTTGTAATTCTGTGATATCAAAATTCCTGGCAGATCCTGCACGCATGTTGATCCACTTGATGCCGAAGTAGACTGCATCTGCTCCTGCCTTCAAAGCTGCGGATAAAGTTTCCCAATCGCCTACTGGAGCTAAGAGTTCTGGCTTCATATTATCTTTTTTCCTTTGTCGTAAATATGAATACAATTGGCTGGACAAGCTTCTGCGACTTCTCTTTGTTTTGGGAGTTCTTGCTGTGTGATTTCTCTGACTTCTTGATCATTGTCTTGTGCATGATTAGCCAGGGTTGCTTTTCCGTCCGGTCCTAAACTCCAATTTTCAGGATCTATGGCGGCACAGGCACCGCAGCCTATACATTGTTGCTTGTCGTGGACTACGGCTGTTTTCATGGGACTTAGAAGGTATGCTCTTCCCTTTCTTTTTAAAGAACTAAGTTACAATATGGAAAGTTAGAATAAGAAACGGAAGATTTCCAGCATTTGGTAATAGTTTTTAACTGTATCGTTCTTCCTTGAACGCATCGCCGTGATTGTTATACCCTCTAACTTCCCAGAAGCCAGGCTTATCTGTTTTTGAGAATTCCAATCCTGTCAAGAACTTACTGGTCTTCCACGCATACAACTTAGGAATCAACAAGCGCACATAGCCATGCTCTTTGGGGATAGACTTGCCTTCGAGCTCATAGACTAAATAGACATTATCGTTCTCTACGTCTTCCCGAGTGACATTAGTTGAATAGTCATCGGCTCCATATTGAATAAGATGTTTCCAGGAAGGATCTGGTTTGACTTTCTGGAGAATTTTTTTGAGAGGAATGCCAGTCCATTGCACGTCTTTTTTTGACCAACCTGTAACACATGTAAAGTCTTGTACAACTTTTACTGGACCTAATTTCTTGAGCTCTGCAAGTGATAGTTCTTGTTCTTTGGCTAGACCACTTATTTTTAATTTCCACTTACTCATGTCCATGTCTGGTTGGATGCCTAAGTCTAAAACAGGAAATCCTGGAGTCCAATGCTGACCTGGCGGAAGACGCTTGTCTTGCAACTGCTCATGATGCGTGCCTTTCAAAGTTTCGGCAATGGTTTCTTTGGCTTTAATCCAGCGTTGGTTGAAAGACATGTCATAGCACTAAAAGTTCTAATTTAAATAGATTTACTCTTCTCGAGAAATCACTATGTGTTTCTTATCTGGCACTGATACATAAATGTCTTCACCAGGCTTTAAATTAATACTTCTTATAATATTAGTATTAAAATAAGTCCCCAGTCTTCCTTTGGAAAGCTTGACTATCTTTTGCTTTATTTTTAGTTGTGTTTCTTTTGCTTTTAACTCTGCGACTACTTTTTTAGAGGATTCTTCATCGAATTCAAAATAGATACAATCCTGGTTAGAGCATTGGTAGCTGAGTACTTTTTGCCTAGCACCTTCTATATTTACTTTTCTTTTTTTCAGCTGGGATTTACATAATGGGCATTGCATAGTTAGTTCTTCCTTTTAGCATTAATTACATAAATATCTCCTTCCCTAAATTCACAAAGCAAATAATAATTTTTGTATTCAATTTCAATCTTATTTCCTTTTTTTCGCATATATTTTTGTGCTTTACCAATAACTGCAAGAACCTCCATCCAAGGAACTTCTCTTTCATGGTTTTCAACATAGTGCTTATCCTTTCTGACGGTTCCGAAATCCATATTGTTACCGCCAACAAGACATTAATAGTGTAGTCATAAAGACTATATAAATATTGTGTCTCTTCATATATTTTTATAATTTCTAGTTCTTAAAATGTCTTTGCACAATTTTTCAGAAAATTCTTCTAGTCATTCCGCAAGTCTTTCGAATTCACTCTCTGTTTTTCCGGTTTTTTCTAACGAAAGCATATTAATCTCGCAAGCACACTGTGTTCATGGACTATGCAAAAATCAAAGCAAGTTATTATCGTTCTAAACGCAGAGCCTATTTCAATCAAAAATACAAACGAGAGCATGTCAGAAGTTCTTTGAATCTAGTCCGTTTCAGTAATCGCTGTGGAGGTCATGTCGACTGCATCCGGTTTTCTCTGGGAGAGAGCTGGCAGCATATCGCGAAGAAAGTTGAGATCTGCTGTTCTTTACGTGAAATGGGACATGATTTTCTGACTGAAGCTATTTTTCTCAATGGAAGCAGATGTGATGTACTGGACATTACTGAGGGGGTAGTGTATGAAATCTTGCATTCTGAGACTGATAAGCAATTAGCAGAGAAGATTAGAAAGTATCCTGAAACATTGACTATTATGAAGGTAAGGTGTTGACGCATCTATTCTATTTTGAAAACAAGAAGACTGAGAGATTATTAGATGATTATATCTCTTTGCGAAAAGACATTTCTGCTAAACTAGAACGGCTTAGAATAAACCCGAGATATGCATTAGGCGCGCATCGATTAGGAGGAGCATTTGAAGGAAATGGAGTTGTTGGTTAGGTTCTAATATTCGCATGATTTATACCATTGATGATCTAGAAAGAAAAATTATTATTCGCTCAGTGGGCACTCATAAAATCTATTAGAACTTTGCTTTCCACATAATTCTTTTTTATGATTCTCTTCACTCTCTCTTAACTGATCCATCATATCTTTATTTTGTAGAATTTCTAAAGTCTCTTTCCACTCCTTAATCTCTTGAGGGGATAATTCTTCTTTTCCAGCTAATTTCTTTAACTTCTCATATTCTTTCTTTTGGATAGTTACTGTTTCCATATAGCTGTTAACCAATTTGCATTTATAATTCTTCTGGTGAAAAAACCGCATTTCTTCCGCTTTATTAACCGTTCTTTTCGAAGCTCATAATCTTTAAATAGTCTCTTTTTTGCTTGTTTAAGCGTGCGGTAGTAGTTAAACCTGGTTAGAATATTGCCTTGCCAAGGCAATGATCCGGGTTCAAATCCCGGCTGCCGCATATCCCTATACTTCTAATGCACCGTGCCTAAACCATATAAAAGAGCCGCGCATGGGTGTATACTATGGCAGAAGACGATATCTACCACAATAAAAGCAGGTATGAAAAATTTATTGCTAACTTGGACGGCTTAACCAAAGCTCCAAAGCCCAGCACAGCAACAGGCAGAGGCATCAGGAAATACTATTGCAAGAATCCTGTAAACCTTATTTATTTTAGGAATCTCGATAAACACTTTCAGCTAAAGGACAATAGCTACATTAGAAGACTACGTCTCATGAGGGTGTTTCAAATAGCTGTTTTCGTTACTGAGAAAGAATTGTCACAAGTAACCAGAGAAGACATTAATGAGATAGTTACTTTTAGTCATTCTGTTAACCTTAGTCCGAAATCAAAAGCAGATTTCATAAGGGACATACGATACATCTGGAAAATTCTCTTTCCTGAAACTGATGAAAGGGGTAGAATAGATGAGACAGAAGTGCCTTATGTTGTTAAACACTTATCTGCTAAGATTGACAGAAGCAGAGAGAGACTACGGGATGATAAGATTACTCCAAATGAAACCGAACAACTGATAGGTTATTTTAGCAAGAACCCTCAGATGCAGTTTTATATTGCTTTATCGCTAGAATCACTTACTCGACCACAAGAAGCTTGTTATCTCAGACTAAAAGATATAGAAATGACTGATTCTTATGCAAAAATATGGGTTAGCTCACATGGTAAAGAGGGTGTTAAGTTTTTACAATGTCTAGATTCATTTCCTTATCTTATCAAATGGTATGAACAACACCCTTATAAAAATGATAAAAATTCTTTTTTATTCTTAGCGAAAGGAAAACGACAGCTAACACCTTATAATATCAATAAACAGCTACGCTTTGCTTGCAAGAATCTTGGCATAGATAAGAGAATTACTGCGTACAGTCTTAAGAGGAATGGTGTAACATTTGCTCGACTACGTGGTGATAGCGATGTTCAGATTCAGCATAGAGCAGGTTGGACATCTACAAAACAATTAAAGACCTATGATATGTCTGATGCTGATGATGCCTTTAAAAGGGAATTAGCGAAGAGAGGCATTATCAAAGATGAACAATATAGCGACCTGACACCTAAAATAAGGCAATGTATTTGTGGTGCTACTATTGGTTTTGCTGAGAAGGTTTGCAATAAATGTAAGCGAATAACTGACAGAGATTCTATAAAGCAAATGATGGACGCTGATGATATCGCTGTAAGTATATTAGAGAAGCTCAAAGAAGAGAATAAGAAGATGCTGCAAGAAGCTATAAAGGAGTTGAAGCTGACAGAGAGGATAAAAAATCTATGACTTTGCCCGTCATTCTTGTTTATCAGTTGCCATAAAATCACGAAGTAGGCGTTTAAGTGCCTCTCTTTCTTCATTATTTAATCTGCTTAGAACTATTTCTCTTTCACCAAAGAGTATTGCTTCTGATGGATAATGTCTTCTCTCACTCGTAACTCCAACATCCGTAATTATTGGGTGATTGCCTATCTTAAAGTAGTCTACTTCATCTTCTAAAATCTCTGGCAATCTTTTAAAGAATAAATTGATGATAGTTGTAAGATTTATACCTTCTTCTTTAATTTTATATATTACTGCTTTGTCTATTTTATCTTGCTGAATTTTTCCAAGACTTTTTAAAAATGGTTCTCTGATTAATAGCCTTCCTGCAATTTTAGATTCCCCTAATATCTTACTATCACTCTCTTCTGTATATCTATGCCAATTCTTAGGTGTTACTCGGCTTAATAAGATTCTTTCTATTTCTCTAAAAAACCATAGATAATCAACTTCAAGAATGTTATTTCTTTCTTTTATTAGTCCTTTAGATTCTAACTTTTTGATATATGTTGTATTAAAGTTAGAAGTTATAGATAATCTAGTTTCTTTACTTTCTTTTACATGTCTATTTGTATTATTTAAATCAACTTTAATTTCATTATTACAGCTTCCTTTGTATCTTTTGTCCCCTATCCCTCCTAATTTACCTTTACATTTTACTTTATTATTTTTAACTCTACTCTCTGCAACTTCCATAGCATTATTACAAATATTGCATTTAACTAACAAATACTTTCTTTGTAATTCATTTCTAAGCAATTCTACTAGTTCCTTTTTAGTTCTTGGCTTAATTATTAAAAATGCGATTATTAGGCTGTCTAGGTTGCTTTCTTTAGGCATATTAAGTTCTAATTCTTCTGCATATTTAAACTTGGAGGTATTAGTACTCGTTAATGAGCCTTAAAACCCAAAACAGCATTGAAGAAAAAATCTTGCAAGCGATATCAAAGAATCAGCCCCTCTCTTACTCCCAAATATCAAAGATTACTGGATTGTCGATATGGACAATATCTGACATTATTCAAATTCTAGCCAAACATCAAATTGTTTCTATAACGCCTCTAGCTGGAGCAAAACTTGTCAGGATAAACAATGAAACAAGAAAATAAAGAGGAGGTCGAACAAAAATGTAAACTCATTTCCATATTAAAAAGTTTAGTTGACAAAGAAAAAAGAAAAGAAGAATGAGCTGAACTAGTCACAAAAGTGAAGCTCATTCTTGATTTATAAATTTTATGCTACTGGGAGGTATGCAAATGATGTCATCAAAAATAAAGAAACGCCGTTCGGTATACATCGACGATAGTAGTTGGTCAACTCTAGAATCAGACGCTTTTAGAGAGAATGTAACTGTAAGTGAGTTTTTACGTCGCACAATTAAACGGGGTGGTCAAAATTAGTAGAAAAATTCGTATTCTTACGGGATATTCTGGGCTTCAGACCAAAATTATTTTATTGCGAGGATTTACATCGGAGGAAACTCTTTTAACTCAAAAAGAGTTTGCAAATCAGCTTAGAAGACCACTCTCCTCGATAAACTACAATGTTAAAAGTCTAAAAAAGAAAGGCATTTTAACCCGTTTAAATTTTTTAACCCCTGATGGAAAAGTTGTATTCCAAAAAACAAAGGGGTATCTCGACAATACAAAGAAACTAAGAGGGCATAAAATATTTGGAGAGTTCATCTTAACAGAAGATTACAAAGATTTTGAAAATGTAAAAGACAAATATCTTAAAATAAGCAATAGTCCTAAACATAAAGGTTTCAAGTTAGAATTTAAAGAGTGTGTAATCCTTTTTTATTCACCTAGGAAGATAAATTTTTACTTACCTGATGTATATGGGGATGGTCTCTCAGAACTGTATGCTGTAGCCTATGACGATTATATACGGCCTTTGCAAAATTATCTTGGACAAATATTCCCAACACTTAAGATAAATAAGCATGAAATTGGTTCGATTACGATAAATCACTTATCTTTTCAGCACCATCCCTTAGCAGAGCTCTTTAAAGAATTAGGAATTCATTACCAATCAGATAGGGTTGAAATTGACCATTCGCACGGTACTCCTGAATTGGAGACAGTCCATAAGCAATATTCTCGAATGGATATGGACAAGATTCTAGATTATGAAAAACTAGTAAGAGGAAGTTCGTTAAACTTGAACGATAAAGATAATTCAAAAAAGCCATAAGTTTGTGACTTGATTGTAGTTAAAAAATCGGAAAAGTATATATACTATCTTCCCTTTATGGAGCATAGGAGTTGATTTATATGCCTGATGTGCCAGAATTAAGCGATACTGAAGTAGGAAAAGCAACAAGTATAGCAAGAAATTATTTGGAAGTAAATTTTGGCAATCTTGGTATGCTCCTCTTTAGAGTAGAACAAGTAGCTCCCAACGGGGTTGAAGGACAAATTAATGTTTTATGTAGTTTATTAAATAGTATTGGAAGTAACAAAAGACTACATTATATGATTAAAGTTAATGTAACTGAAGGAAAAATAGTTGATGTTTATCGTGGTGAAGAAGACAAAGATGACCCTAATAAGATTAATCTAAAAAAGATAGTCATTCAAGAATAAAATGTGGTTTAGTCTTCAAGAATTCATTAATCCATCAGAGAAAGCTAAAGTAGAAGCAAAATATAACTCTTTTTTTAGAAATGGAATATTACTTGATACAGAGATGCTTTATCTTTTGATTGTTGGAACATATGACAGTCAAAATAATACTAATTTTCTTAAGAAATTAAGTTTTGATAAACTAGTACCTCGACACATTAATTATGAAACATAATATTTCCCTAATTTTTTATCAGCTTTCTGTTTTGTGAATGACCAATTAATCTTCTTCCTTTGTCTGTTTCTTCTTTTTGTCCACGCTTTAACTT
>Ga0209542_10014320_pt1 | contig 13519 bp, 10 predicted proteins | sample RifCSPhighO2_01_FD_184028 | JGI IMG/M metagenome (GOLD analysis project Ga0209542, IMG submission 184028) | Soil microbial communities from Rifle, Colorado - Rifle CSP2_plank highO2_0.1 (SPAdes) (version 2) | ecosystem: Environmental > Terrestrial > Deep subsurface > Rock core/Sediment ... | reverse complement strand
CTCCGATGAGCTCGTTATCGAAGGCTCAAGCAATTCGGGCTTAAGCATCTTAACTCCAAACACCGCATATGGACAAATCAGCTTCGGTGATCCTCAAGACAACAATGTCGGAAATATTACCTATACCCACTCCACAAATAAGATGTCGTTACGCGCAGGTGGAGTTAATACTGGCCTGGATATCAGCTCAGACAACATCGGATTTGGATTAAACTACGCCGCATCTGGAACTATTCGTCTTCCAAATGCTGCACAGATTACATGGCGAAATCCAACAAATACAGGAGATTCTGGGGGATTCCGCTTCAGCGGTGGTAATGTTTATGAATTTCTCAGGCCTGGTGACAGCCTTGCAATGATCACGCTTGCTGCAGGCATAACTTCAGTTGGTTCTGGAGTTAGTATTCAAGGAGATGCGAACGGTGGTTTCATAAGGCTTTGTAATTCTGCATGTACTCCTGAATTTGAAGCCGGGGCAGCCGGGAACAGCCAAGCCGGAGGTGTAAGAGTTGGTAATCCCACGGGGGGGCTCCTCGGATCTGGAACTATAAACGTTGCCACCAACATTTTTAAAAACAACTCCGCCTACACTAACCCTGACTATGCCTTTGAGCATTATTTCACCGGCTCAATCGTTAAGTTTGCCGGGAACGAAGGAGCAGCCGACTATCCTGGATTACTTCCGCTAGCTGATGTTGCCGCCTATGCCAAGCAAAACTACGAACTGCCAAGAGTGGCCGATAAAAGAGGAATCTTTGATCGAACAGATATTCTCCTTGAGAAGATGGAGGAAGTTTATCTTTACCTCTTTGGTCATGAGGAACGGCTGGTTGCTCTTGAAAACGAAGAAATCACCGTTGATAGCGATGGGGAACTTGCAGACGGGAACGGAAGGATCAAAGCAGAAACGGTTGAAGCCAAGGAAGGGATCTTTGAAACAATCACTTCCACCATCGAAGCAGTCTTCGACCACGTAAAAGCGCAGACGCTAGATGTGGCAGAAAAGCTGACAGCCAAAACAGCGCAGATTGCTAATGCAATCGTCGACAACCTAACTGTTAAAACCCTCGATGTTAAGGAAAGCGTAATCTTGCGATCGGCAAACGGAACTTGTTTTGAAGTTAATGCTTCTGATACAGGGGAGCTACAATCCGCCCCAGTAGATTGTCCGAATCCTTAAATTACAGAGATTACTTCAGCTCAACAGTAGCACCGGCATCGGTCAACTTCTTCTTTGCTGCTTCCGCATCTTCCTTCTTTGCCCCCTCAAGGATCGGTTTGGGAGGAGCATCGACTAGGTCCTTGGCTTCTTTAAGGCCCAGGTTCTGGTTAATTTCTCGGACAGCTTTGATCACTGCAATCTTATTTTCTCCTGATCCGGTCAAAATTACGTCGTAGTTTGCTTTTTCCTCAACGGGTGCGGCATCCTCTGCAGGAGCACCACCGGCTGCGGGAGCAGCTACAGCAACAGGAGCAGCGGAAACACCAAATTTATCTTCAAGAGCCTTAACTAATTCATTAAGCTCTAAAACGGAGAGCTCCTCAACTGTCTTGATTACATCCGCAACCTTCTTTGAAACTTTTACTTCCTCTTTTTTCTCTTCTTCTGCCATTACGAAACACCCCCCTTCGTCCCACCTTCGCTAAAAGCTACGGGGGATTTCGCTTCGCTCAAATTTTTAATCTGATTCAAAACACTAACTAATCTTTGTGGTTGGCCACTTAAAGCATAAACTAGTCTATATACGGGGGAAGACAGTTGGGAGACTAGTTGTGCTTCAAGTACCTTACGTCCAGGCAGCGCAGCAAGGGCAAGGATCTGTGCAACGCCGGCGGCTGTTTTTTCCCAAAACCCGGCTTTTACCTCTCCTTTTTCCTTAGCCTTGAAAAAAGTTACCAGCGTTTTGATGCTTTCGATTGGATCGGCCGCTCTGGAGAAAAGGACAGCTGTGGGACCGGTTAATTGTTCGGGCAAGGAAAGCTTTGCCTTTTCTAGAGAAAATCTAAGAAGAGTGTTTTTAACAACTTTAAGATCGGCTCTCATTCCTGCCTGCGCAGGCAGGTCCGCAAGCTTTTTTCGCAACTGGGCCATTTCCGAAACAGTTAGACCCCGATAATCAGCAAAAACAACTGCGCCTGATTCCTCAGCCTCTTTTGCTAACTCTTCGACTTGTTGAACTTTCTCTTCTTTAGTAGTCATTAAAAAAACCCGGCTTTCCGCCGAGTATCTACTAGCCACTAGCTACTAACCACTAGTTACTACGTTTTTTTCCTCGGCGAGATATCAAGCCTTTTAGGGCGCTCGCTGTCTTTGGACACTATTCACTATCCACTACTCACTATAAACTGTCAAGTCTCACCTTGACACTCGGCCCCATTGTAGGGGCAAGAATTACAGATTTGATCTTGGATTGTTTCTTCAACTCCGCCACCACTGCTTTAAAGTTGGCGACTAAATGCTCATCGGGAAAAGAGACTCGACCGATAGAAACATGGATGACAGGCTTAACTTCAGTTTTGATCTCAACTCTCCCTTTTTTAAGTTCTTCAACCACTTTTTCCGGATCATCCGTCACCGTTCCGGTTTTAGGTGTTGGCATAAGACCTTTTGGCCCCAAAATCCGAGCGACTTTGGCGAGCTTGGACATAAAAGCAGGAGTTGCAACGACAGCATCGTAAGGAATCGCGCCGCCTGCGGAGATTTCCTCAATCTTTGCCTCATCTGCGTCTCTTGAAAAAACGAGAACTCTGAGCTCCTTCCCGGTCCCATGAGGCAAGACGGTAAAAGCGCGAATTTGCTGGTCAGCCTTTTCCAATTCCAAAGTTATGTGAGCGTCGAGAGATGCATCGAACTTAGCGTAAGAAAGCTCCTTGGCTTTTTTGACAGCTTCCTCAAGCGTAAGTTCTTCAGTACCCCGTTTACCTGAAGCGGCAACGTACTTTTTACCCCGGACTTTCTTAACCTTCGAGCGTACTGCTTTCGGCTTTTCAGCTAACTGCTTATCCACCAAAGACGGAGTGGCGATCCTCGGTCGCGTCCCGCTAACGGCTTTCGGCGGTTTGCTGTCAGATGTTGGCTGTTCGCTAATTTCTTCTGCTTTAATTTCTTTTACTTTTCTTCCACCCATTAGCTCTCTACCTCGATTCCCATACTCTTTGCCTGACCTTCGATAATCTCCATCGCCGTTTCGATATCATGGGCGTTAAGATCAACCATTTTAGCTTCCGCAATCTCTCTGACCTGGGCACGGCTTACTTTGCCGGCCTTCTCTTTTGGAACGGCGCCGGAACCCTTTTCTATTCCCGCTGCTTTCTTTATAAGTTCGGAGGTTGGAGGAGTTTTGGTGACAAAAGTAAAAGTTCGATCCTCGTAGACGGTGATTACAGCCGGAATTATTTGACCTTTCAACCCGGCCGTCTTTTCGTTGTAAGCCTTGCAAAAATCCATAATCGCCACCCCATGCTGTCCCAAAGCCGGACCAACTGGAGGAGCGGGGGTCGCCTCGCCGGCTGGAATATTGATCTTTACCGTTGCTTTAACTTTTTTTGCCATTGTTAGAGTCTGCTAACCTGCAGAAAATCTAATTCCACCGGGGTTTCGCGGCCGAAAATTGAAACAAGTACCTTAACCTTTCCCTTATCTTCATCAATATCCGTTACCTTCCCAAGAAAATCGGTGAAGGGCCCGTCGATAACCTTGATTGTTTCTCCAACCTCAAATCTAAGCTCGAACTTGGGCGCTTCCATCTTCGTAAACTTGAGAATCGCTTCAACTTCGTTTTGGGGCAAGGGCGTTGGTTTTGCCCCAACACCGACAAACCCGGTTACTCCTGTCGTATTTCGCACAACCGCCCAAGTTTCATCTGAAAGAACCATGCGCACCATGACATAACCGGGAAAAAGCCGTTCCCGAATGGTCTTTTTCTTCCCGGCATCAATAACGATCTTTTCTCGGGTAGGAACAATAATTTCCTGAATCCGCTCGCCCAGCCCCAATGCTTCAACACTTTGCTTTAAGGTGTCAGCAACTTTGCGCTCATGTCCTGAATATGTATGGGCAACGTACCAGTGTGCTTGCATTATTTTTGAATAAGAAAAGTCAGGAGCCCATTTAAAATGTAGTCAAAGAAAGCTGTGAAAGCGGCAACGCCAAAAGTGACCGCCAACGTAATTGCCGTTAGGCGGATTGCCTGTTCTCTGGTTGGCCAAACGACTTTCCCCACTTCCGACCAAGATTCTTGTAAAAAACCAAATACTTGCTGCATAAAAAAGACTCCCCAGGGAGTCAAGAGTAATAATACCAGCATGTAGCCAGTAGTCAATAGCTAGTCAATAGCCAGTAGTTAAAGGAAACAATTCGCTCCCGTTTCGACGATCGGCGAGTTTAAGCGGCGAGAACTTGAAATCCTAAGCGATCGAGACGCTGTTTCCGAAAAGACACTACCCCGAGCCCAGACAATTAAGTCAGGGTTTCCAAAATGCAGCGACGGAAAAAGGCTATCGCTTTTTCTTTCTTGCGGTGCTCTTCCGGCAGCTTTGTTTGGCTAAAAAGTGCAAGGTTGCCAAAGTTTTGGAGAATCTTTTCCACACAAAACAAAACCTCAAACTCTTCCCGGCCCATCTTCAACCCACGCTGGAATCCTTCCAAAAACTTTTTCTGCCAAGCAGGATGCTCAAAGGCGCGGATCCATAAAGTTGTAAAGTCGCGCAGAGGATGCCCCCAGCCGATGTTTTCCCAATCAGTCAGCTTGAACGATGAGCCTGATGAAAGAATCTGTGAACCATAAAGTTCGTGGTGGGTAATCGTTGTCTTATTTGCGATACGGTAGAGTGTACCGGCCCCATCAAGAAACTTTTTTACCTGCTTAAGTTCCTTAGAGCCGAAGAATTTTTTCCCCTGCGGTTCAAGCAGCCCGCGATAATCTCTAAGATCATAAAAAGTGCTCGCAAGCTCCGTCTCAAGCACGTTTGGAATATCCAAAGATAGGTCCCGAAGGGCGGATAAAACCGCCAGCGCCCAGCGCAAATTTTCCTGAGTAAAAAATGTATTCTTAATTAAGAAATCTCCTTCTCCTAAGCTCTGGTTTCCTCCAGGTGAGACCCATTCTACTAAGTACCAGAATCTGCCCTTAAATTGTCCGTATTTAAATAACTTTGGCGCAAATTTTCCAAGAGTACCGGAATTTTCTAAAAAAATCGCTTCTCGTTTAAGTTTTTGGTTAGTTAACGCCAGTTCCTCTTCAACTGAGGTCTTAAAAATAGCTTTTTCCCCGCCAAATTGTCCTCCCGCCACAAAAACACGCGGTCCTTGGCGAAAATATTTTTCTGGCTCAAACTCTATTTGCTTTAAAAACTGTTCGAGCATATCTACCACTCTAGCTTATCGTCAGTCACTCCGCTGCTTCAGCGTGATAAGCCTCAAGTTCCTTCATTCGGTTCCGAAGTATCGCCGCCCGTTCATATTCTTGGTGCTTGGCGACTTCCTCCATCTCGTCTTTAATGTGGGCGATCATCTTTTCCAACTCCGCTTTGGGAAGTTTGGGAAAGGCGGCATCAGTGCGCATCCTAATTTCTTCGTCTTCTTGCTTAGCCAATTGCTCTACTTTTCCGACCCGCTGCCAATCAAAGCCTAAAGTAACGATGGCAAAATAAAGTTCCTTTGCACGCTGTTTAATCTCATCCCCCGCATCTTCCACTGCCAAAATAGTTTCGCGCAGTTCGTAAGCCCCCCGCTCAACCATCTCAAGCGACCACCAAGGCCTGGCGCTTGCCCACCAGTACTGATCGGAGTGAAGTGCGCGGTCAAGCGTTTCCCGCGCCTTGCCTGGTTTACTGGAGTGGCGAACTGTTTTAATCGCCAAGTCCGTCAACTCCCATTGCAGTTTGTGGATCTCGTTGTCTGGATCATCCCAACGGGCAAAAGGAACTTTTTTCTCCAAATCTTTTTCCATCAGCGCCCAGGTTGATGGGCGGGTCTCTACTGTTTCAACCTGAGGAAAATGTTCCGGAAGATCAGAAAGAAGAATTGTTTGAACCTCATCGAGTTTAAGAAGCTCCATTAAAGCTCTATCCATCCCCGGACGATGGTGGCCGAAAGTTTCCCCATCCATTGCTGTTAAAAGGTATTCATTTTTTCCAACTCGATCTCCCAATGCTTCAAGGAAAAGATTTCCTGTCCCCAATTGCCCAGAAAGAATTCGGTAAGAAAATTCCCGCTCACGGAAGAAGATTGTTATTCCCGACTCTTTCTCCTGGTAGATGCGATCGCCCCTCGACTCCGCTCGGGGTAAATCTGGAAAGCTGAGCTCATCGGCGATTATCCAGGAAAAACCCATCTCGCGCGCCACGCGGGCGACATTGGTATCGTAAGCCATCTCCGGAGGAAAGAAGCCCTTAGGCTGATAGCCGCGTCCGATATACTCGCGCAACGTTTTAGCATTAAGCTCAATTTGTCTCCTGATCTCATCCTCAGGAAGTTTTGGCAAAAGAGGGTGGAATTTGGCGGAACCGGTCAGCTCAATCTGCCCGCGCGAAACAAGCTCCCCCACCATCTCGATAACGTCGCTCTGCCCGAACTCCCGCCACAAATCAAAAAGAACTCCGTTGATATTAAAGGTAATCTGCGCTTTGGGATTTTCTTTAAGACCTAAAAGGATAGGCCGGTACGCCTCTTTTGTAATTCGCTCAACCCATTCCTCTTTCTGGGTCGGCGGCTGGTAAAAATGAAGAAAATTCGCCCAATACATCTTTTCTTAATATTATCAGGATAACTCTTGCAATGAATCTCCTTTAGACTTATAATGTTTCCGCGCAACAAAATCGAGGCGGAGGTGCTCCGGTGAACCTAAAGCTACTTCCCATTCTCATCTTTGCTGCCCTGGTCGTGGGGTGTAGTAGCAGTAGGCCCGTTTCCGCAGTCAAAGCGCTGCCGGCAAATGCTTACGACATGAGCGTTGTCGTTACTGTTGGGAACCATTCTTACATCCCTATCAATCTTGATGGGAAGCCCAACGAAAACGTTGATGTAATTCTGGGGGCGCTCAAAGCCTTTGAATCAGCGAACCCAAATTTGGAAGTGACTGGTTGGCAAATCGAAAAGCAGCAGTTGGCTTACGTTACCTCCCCTTACACTTATGGAATTTGGGTAGACCACCACCCCAAAAAGTAGAACCATTCTGCGATTCGCCAAAAGCGGGTCGCAGTTTCTTTTTAGATTATTGGTATTTTTCCGTAAAGTCTGAGTCCTCCTTCGACAATTTCTTTTTGGAGATCGCGCGCGCGTTTAATTTCATAAGTTTTTACTCCAGGCGTTTTAGTAATAGCCTGAACTAAAAGCTTGGTTCCTCGCTCAACCATCTGGGGATGCCAGTAAGGATTATGCGATGCCCACCAAAACTGGTCGCTGTGAACGGCACGATCCAAAATTTTTCTCCCCTGCCCCTTGTTATCCGCTCGCTTCACAACCGAAAGGGCAAGATGGAGGAGTTCCCATTGTTTGGGGTGTAGTGGACTCCCAGGATTATCCCAGCGGGGATAGATTTCTCCCATTTGGCACTGCTCGTGGGTTGCCGCCCAAGTTGATTCCATCGGGTCAGTCGGTTCCCGCTTTGGATATCGCTCAAGAAGTTGGGAAACTGTTACAGTCTGAAAGCTCGAGAATAAATCAGTAAGGAGCGCAAAACTCTCCTTCCAATGCCAGCCAAAAGTCTCCCCATCCATCGCCGTCAAAATGTAATCTCCATTCCCTAAAACCTGATTTGCCAAGCCAACGAATTCCTCGGCCTTCTTTGTTTGGCCAAATGCAATAGCCAGCGAAAGCTCTTGATTTCTAAAGAAAACAAACAAATCTCTCCAGGAAAGCTTATAAACCCGGTCGTAAGCAACCGGTTGGGCAGGTGAGGAACAGCTTTCCAAAAGAACCCACTCGTAGCCTAAGTCAGCCAAAGCGTCGCCAACTTCGTGGCTGTAGCCAAGTTCTGGAGGGAAAAATCCCCGCGGCTTATAAACCGGTCCAAAAAATTTGCGGTTAATCTCCTCATTAACCTGCGCTTGGCGGGCAATTTCGGAAAAAGGCAACCGAGGCAAAATCGGATGGTACGCAGCCGAACCAAGAAGTTCAATTTGGTTGCGCTCAACAAGACGGCGAATTTGATTAAGCAAATCGCCGTATCCCAGCTGGTCAAGCTGCTCGGTCAGAGAAGCGGGAATATTTAAAGTCATTTTAACTTTTGGATTACGATACAAAAGCGCAACAAGCGGGATATAGGACGCTTCGGCAATTTTACGCAAGATTGAAGGTGTCTGAGTTGGCGGTTGGTAAAGATGGAGAACAGGGGCCCAAAGCATAGTCATTAGTTATTAGTCGTTAGTCATTAGCGGGTAGCGAAGGATTCAGCGAAAGCAAAGCCGAGCACTGCCTGAGACAACCCGAATCTTGGGCGAAGCAACAGGAAGAAGCAGGGCAAGGAAACCCTCCGCTCCTGTTGCGCAGCCGGAACGGTTGGCGAGTTGTTCGGCGAGCGTCGCTGGAACCCGAGCATGTCACTCCTCCGGATGCATGGATCCTCTAGGACCAGTTCGGTTTTTAAACTGAATGGCCTTGCGGTAAAGCTCAACATAGCGCTTTGCCGAAGCTTTCCAGGAAAAATCAGTCGACATTGCTCGTTTGACAAGCTTTTCCCAAACCCGCGGGTAGCGAAAGGCCTCCGCACCCCGAACAACCGCCCCATAAAACGCCCAAGGATCATATTCATCAAAAACAAAACCTGTCCCCTCCTCAACGGCCGCGGAAAAATCGGCAACGGTATCTGCCAGACCGCCGGTCCTTCGAACGATGGGGATACAGCCATAGCGCATTGCTTCCAGCTGGGTCAAACCCGCCGGTTCAAAGCGGGAAGGCACGCAAAGCGCATCCGCTCCAGAAAAAACCAAACGCGGCAAAGTGAAATTGGGCATTAAATGAACGCCTACTTTCTTGGGAAATTGCTTCTGGAGGTCTCGGAAACCTTCGACATATCGGCCCTCCCCACCGCCGACAACAATAAACTGAAAATCAATTTCAGCAAGAAGATGAGGAAGTGCTTCAAGAAGAATCTCAATTCCCTTTTGTTCGGTTAGACGAGAAACCATACCAACAACAAACTTCTTTTCATCAACCGGAAGGCCAAATTCCTTCTGAAGGGCGATTTTGTTTTTAACTCGGTCACCAAGGTGGTTGGCATCATAGTTCACAGGAACAAGCGGATCATCGGCGGGATTAAATTCTTCATAATCTATTCCATTGACAACCCCAAAAAGTTTGGTGCGTACTTCAAGAAGCAATTTCTCTAATCCTTCGCCGTATTCTGGAGTTAATATTTCTCTAGCGTATGTTTCTGAGACAGTATTGACTAAATCGGCGTAAATAATTCCCCTCTTCATAAAATTTTGTCTCTTTAACCGGGCGGAAAAAAGCGAGGCAACAGGGGATCTCCCATCATCAAAGTCCAGCTCAGAGACTTGACGATGGTCAAACATACCCTGGTAAAACAAATTATGGATCGTAAAGACAGTGGCAACCCCCGCAAGGTCTCGGCTTTTTGAATAAATAGTTTTAAGATAATTGGGAACGGCACCCGTTTGCCAATCATGGGCATGAACGATATCCGGCTTCCACTCCGAATGCCGCAAGAACTCCAGCGCCCCGCGGGATAGAAGAGCAAACCGGATCGGATCATCGTTGTAACCGTAAACGTTAGCCCTCTGCTCGTAATACTCCTTATTTTCCAGAAAATAAGCGCGGACGCCATCAATAGTGTGGGTTTTGACGTTGCAGATAAGCTCTCTTGCTTCCTCCTCCCCATCAGTCCTGACTTTAAGGCCTTCAACAACCAGTTCCATCTGATATTGCTCCTCATCAATCATCCCGTACTTGGGCATTATTAAGCGCACATCGTGTCCCATAGAAACCAGCTCTTTTGCCAAATGCGCTCCTGCCCGAGAAATCCCCCCAACGGAAGCGTAAGGAAAAACCTCCGGAAGGACCATAAGAATCTTAAGAGGGGCCAGGTGGAGTGGAACCAGTTTAGTTAGCGGCTCAAAAAGCGCTGTTTTTGTTTGATTCATATCAGAGTAAATTATATCAGTAATTTAGCGCGAGCATGATGTCGGGGCGACGTGGGGTTGATTTTCACTTTCGGAAATTGTTATTGTGATTATGTTCGAACATAGAGCTTTAACTTCCCTTACCTGCGGTCAGTTAAAGCTTGCTTGCCCAAATGAAAAACCTGCTTACCCCTCCGGAGCCCAGGCGTTGGGGGACCGAAAAACTTTATTCTATTTCTGAAGCCTCTCATCTTTTGGGAATTCACCCTTCAACTCTTAGACTCTGGGAAAAGCAAAATCAAGTCTTCCCTCAGCGCACCTCAAGCGGCGAACGTATCTACACAGCAGGAGAGATCAACAAGCTTCTAAAAAAGGACAAGCGCATCCATCGAGGCCCAAGCGTTGGCATACCCTCAAATACCAACTCGCTAGACACTAGTCGCTATCCCCTTCCCACTGCCTTTTCTTTCTCCTCCGGTCAGCTTTTGATCCTTCTTTCAGTTTTTCTTCTCGGAATTCTCATTTCAATTGGGGCAATTACTTTCCTCTATCCCAAAGAGTCGGCAAAGATTGCCCAAGACATAGGAACGGGGGCAAAAGAACGTATCTTAAACCCAATCGCCTCCTTCCTCCTCCAAGGAGGAGCGAGGGTGGAGGGGACGATGAGGTTTCTTGCAACAATCTTCTTTGGGGAAGGAGAAGAGTGGTTCATCAGTCCAACAGGGGATGCCCATTTTCGCAATCTCGCTGCTTCTCAAATCACTGCTTCCTCGGTAACCACTGATTACTTGACCGTCACCCGGACAGAAACCATCGCCGGTCTCAATGCTGACTTTCTTGATGGGCAGGATGGAAGCTACTACCTTGCCTGGGAAAATACCACTGGGAAACCGGTGATCCTTTCTTCTTTAGATAATGTTTCCAACAACGAAGGAAACATTGATCTTATTGCTGCCGGAAATATCACCATCACTCCCAACGACTCAACGAACACCATCACCTTCGCCGTCCCCGCCACTGCCCAAGGATCAGGTTCAGGTCTCAACGCGGATCTTCTTGACTCCCTTGATTCCTTTCAATTCCTTCGCTCAGACACCTCCGATTCCTTTAGTTCCGGTACTCTCACCTTCTCCTCCGGAACAACCCTTTCCCTGGCTTCCGGTTCCACTCTTTCTGTTTCCGGTTCCTTCACTGCTGATTCACTAACCACTAATTCACTCACCACTAACTCACTTTCTTCCGGCACTATCCTCCCCCTCGCCGACGATGCCTACGACCTGGGATCCTCCTCCCTTCGCTGGAGAGACCTCTACCTCGGACCAACCTCTCTCCACATCATTGGAACAGCAGCGGAAACAACGACAGCGAGAGACTGGAGACTGGCGATTCAAGAAACCGATGGGACAACCGAAGGGAACCTAAGGATCATCGAAGGCACCTCCGGTACCGAAGCGCTCAACATCACTCCCGCCGGCAACGTTGGGATTGGGGTCACTGATCCCACCGCCCGCCTCCAGCTGTCAACCGGAACAGCAACTACAATCGGAACGATCATCAAAGGAGCCTCCTCCCAATCGGCGGATCTTCTTCAGCTGAAATCCTCCCTCGACGCTGTTCTCGCCCGAGTCGATGCTCTGGGGAACATTGTTTCAACAGGAACAGTCCAAGGAACCCAACTCATCTCCACCGTGGGAACCGGCACCGCTCCCCTTTCCGTCGCCTCCACCACCGTCGTTCCCAACTTAAACGCCGCTTCCGCCCAACAACCCAACCCCAACCTAATCCTCAACTCCGACTTCTCCCGCCGGAACAAATGGATGACCTTTATGCCGGAGGTGTTTACTGATACGAGCGGGTGGACACTGGTAGGTGGTTCTGCAGTAGGAAACGTCGCCAGCAATATTTTAACCGCGGGAAATGTTACCACTGGTTGGTGGCGTATTTACGCGGGGCTTTCGACGTGGCGAGACGGGCGTTGGAGTGCGCAAGTTCAGCGCACAGGAGCCACTGATATATGGTCACTTATAAAATCGCCCTCGAATACTGTTGATCAATCTAATGGTGCGGATGCTGTAGAAGCTCGAATAAATGGAAACGGAACCTTCGACCTGATTAAACGCATCAACTCAAGTCAAACTACACTCAAAACTGTTGCCCAGTCTTATACCGGAAGCAAATGGTATTGGCTCGAACTGGAAGCTCAAGGAACGACGTATATAGCCAAGCTATATAGCTGTTCTGCTGTTTCTGATCCTTGCGCTAAATCGACCGCGACTCTTTTACAGACATTGACCGATACTGTTTCTGATTCATTTGGTTGTGGAGGCGCAAGTTGTCCCGGCGGAGCAGGTTATATCCAACTTGCTTCTAATCAAAGCGGTACCAAATGGGGCGGGCTCTCAACGGGAGATGGGGGAGTTTATGTCGAAGGTTGGGGTCCGGAAAGCTGGACTGTAAGTTATATTGGCGCTGTTAAGGGAGGAGAGGCGATAGGTTTTGATGAGACAGTGGATGCAGGGCCAATCGGTAAACAATGGGCACTCAAGTATTACATTCCGACTGCAAATCGAAGATTGCAAATTATGTATACGTCTCCAGACGGCAGTGTCTCACCGAGTACTGCCTATACCGCTTCTACGTATTTAAAGATGACAGGTACTACGACCGTGGCCGACGTAACATTCAACCTGATGGATTCGGCATTAAACGCCGTTGAAACCAAATTCCTTCAAGACAATGGTGAAACAACATGGGCTCGCAAAACAGCTGCGTTTACTGGTCATGCGGACGCTCGGCGGTTCCGATCTACGATAGACTCCAGTGCTGTTGCGGGGACTGGTTTCGTGATGCTGCCACAGTTAGAGCAGGGCAGTGTTGCGACGCCGTGGCGGAATGCTCCGGCGGATGACGACCCGATACCTCTTCGCAAGAGATTGAGACGTCATATTAACCCATGGGTAAGTTCAGAAACGGACATCGAACCGCGTGACTTAGGAGTTAACTTCTTCTGTCCATGGGATTGCAATTTGAAGATAGAACTAAACGTACCTGCCGCTTTGCCCGCAGGTGATAATTTATACATTAAGGCATCAGTTGATGGGGTTGTCTACAACGCCGCCGGTGGGACCCGCGCAGTGGCATTCCAGCAAGTAACCGGAGCATCTAATAACGGTACCCTAAACATGGTGGCAATGGTTCCACTGTCGGCTGGTAAGCATCGAATCGCTGGCAGATATAACGATGACGTTGCTGGCAACGGTACTATTTATGGCTATTCTGATCAATATGGTGCCAGTATGTTGCTTACTGCGTATAGGGGCAAAGGTTCAAGTTGGAATGAAAATGAAAATGATTTAGCTGAGGAATATTCGGTAACAGACTCAACTATAGAAGCAGGGGATGTTGTTAGAACTTCAGGGGGTTGGGGTAGTCTTGG
>Ga0209542_10014318_pt1 | contig 13520 bp, 7 predicted proteins | sample RifCSPhighO2_01_FD_184028 | JGI IMG/M metagenome (GOLD analysis project Ga0209542, IMG submission 184028) | Soil microbial communities from Rifle, Colorado - Rifle CSP2_plank highO2_0.1 (SPAdes) (version 2) | ecosystem: Environmental > Terrestrial > Deep subsurface > Rock core/Sediment ... | reverse complement strand
CCACCCCGACCGGCTTGTCGTTGCGCGACTGCGCCTCGACGCCGAAGGCATTGAGGCCGGTGGTTTGCACTGTGTTGCGATTGGCCGTGGTATTGGCGTTGAACTGCGTTCCGACCTGTTCGGCGACCGCATACAGCCCGACACCCAACTCACCGGAAGAGGTGATTCGCACGTCATTGAGCGTCGAGTTGCCGCCATCGTCCGACCAGGCGCCCATGGCAGAGCGTCCCGTCGTATTGACCACGGTGGCGTTGGCGATCAACGTGCCGCCGGGATTACGCGCACCCAGGCCGTGGGCGAAGGACGACTGCCTGACCTGGTTGCCGCTGGTGGTGATGGTACCGCCGTTGAGGGTGACGACACCATTGAGGTCTGCAATAGCGCCCATGGCGTTGTCGTCACCGCTGGTGACGATCGTGACGTTGTTCGCGGTCACCGAAGCGGGCGCAGCCGTCGCGCTGAAGGCGGTCAGTGCCGCAGAGTTCACGCCTGTGGTGGTGATCCGGGTATCGCTGACAGAAATGCTCGCCCCGTCCCGGGCTGTCACGCCCACAGCGACGCTGGGCGTGGTGGTGGTGACCGTGCTATTAGTCAATGTCAGGGATGAGCCAACCCCTTCCACCTGCACCGCGGGTGCAAAAGGCCCGGTGCCACCGTTAAGCAGAACGCTGCTGTTGTTGATTTGTGCCGAGCCGCCGGCCTTGATGGAAACCCCGAATGCACGGGATCCACCCACCTGGATCGCCGTGTCCGCCACCTGGGCTTGTGAGCCGGCCCCCTCGACGGAAAGACCGAAGCCACGCAGATTCGTCGTGGTAATCGCGCTACCGCTGCCACTCATCACGATCTTGCCGCCGTTGAGCGCCCGCACGCCGGCATTCGGGGTGGCATCCAGATTACTCGCCCCGGAGTTGGTGAACGAACTGCTGGTGAGGGTCAGCGCGCCGCCAGCGTCGGCCAGTGCCACGGATGCATTGGTGCCCGAGGTACTGGCAACGATGCCGGTGGTATTGATCTGGCTGCCGGTACCGTTGGCGTAAAGCCCGTTGCTGCCGGCCCTCGTGATAGTGTTCTGGGCCCCGGCGCTGGTGACTTGCGCTGCATTGGTCAAGTTGACTACGCCGCCGTTTTCGGCCAGCACGCCGAAGGCGCCTGAGGAGTTGGTACTGACCGACCCACCGGCGAAGTCGATCCGGCTACCCGCTCCGCTCGCGACCAACCCGTAATTGCCCGTGCCGCCGCCTCCGGTAACCAGCACCGTGGTGCCATTGAGCGTCAGTATCCCGCCATTGTCTGCGGATGCGCCGCGCATGTTCAACGAATTGCCCGACGCCGGTGTCAGGTCGAGCGTGGCCCCCGTCGCGGTAATCGCACTTCCCGCACCCGAGGCCCGCAGTCCGACTTGTCCAGTGGCAGCGGCGCCCACGGAAGTAGTACTGACAGTGCTTGTATTGAATGTGATGGCTGCGCCCTGCAGGGCTATTGCACCTGTGGTGGTAGCGGCCCCCAGGTTAACGGTGATGCCATTGCCCGTGATCTGTCCTGACGCACCGCTGGCACTCAGGCCTGTAGCGCCCGCCGGAGTGACGGTGATGGTGCTACCGGGAGGCACCGTGCAACTGGTGTTCGTAGCCACAGCCGGCAAGGGACAATCAACGGCCCAGGCGGGTGAAACCATTCCGCCAAACAGCGCCATCGCAACCGCCAATGGCAAGTGTGTTTGCAGAAGAATCGGAGCGTCAGTCGCTGCTCCCGTGGTGAATCGACCCGAAATGGTGCTTACGCGAAGCGTCGGAGCGTGTGGAGGCAAAAAGATGGACGTGTCAGGCGAGATCAAGTGTTGAGTCATGATGGTCAAGTCCTTCTGCATAGGCGGGATGCGCCTGCCTTGAGTTCCCTTCAAGCATGTCCATATGCCCTCGAGCACAGCGCGGATCCCGCGCGCAGAAAAATACTTGAAACTGCCTGGGAATTACCTGCAGTTAGGTGTAGACCAACTTGCAACGCTTGCTGGCGATTTCGTCTGATTTCGGATCCAACTGGATAATCTGGCGGGCAGGCGTCGGTCAGTTTTTGCCGACCTGCAAAATTTCTCCCACCAGCCAATTCAGCGCAGGGTCTTGTCCGCGCTGTGTCAGGTAAACGAGTTCGAGCTCGAAGGCTGGCAGGGCAAACGGCAAATCATGCAGCTGCAAGGGCAGCAGGGCGGCGAAGTTACGTGCCAGTTGGGTCGGCAAAACCACGCAGAGATCGGACGCCGCCACCAGATGCGCTGCCTGCAGATAGTTCGGCGTGGTGTAGACGATCTGCCGCGATAATCCTTGTTCCCCCAGCCATTGATCGACCATGCCGCGCGTCTGGCCGCCGTGCACCCAGAGGTGGCGCAGGCGCAGGAACGACTCGAGATCCAGTGCGCCGCTGACCATTGGATGGTCCTGGCGCAACGCCACTTGCAGGGTTTCGGTGCGCCAGAGACGGCGGGCGAAACGCGCGGGGATTTCGTCGAAGCGGCCCAGCACCAGGTCGAGTTGCCCGCGGTCCAGGGCATCGATCGGCAGGCTGGGGGCAAGGGGGGCGATGTCCAGGCGCAGGTTGGGCGCGCTGTCTTGCAAGTGCCGCAGCAGGTTCGGCATGCACGCCTGCTCGACGAAATCGGTCATGGCAATGCAAAAGACCTGGCGACTCGAGCGCGGATCGAAGCCTTCATCGACCTTGAGGGTCTGTTCGATCTGCCGCAACGCAGAGCGGATCGGTCCTTCCAGCGCCAGGGCCTTGGGTGTGGGTTGCATGCGCCGCCCAACCCGTACCAACAGCGGGTCATCGAGTTGTTCGCGCAAACGCGCCAGGGCGTTGCTCACGGTTGGCTGGCTGAGCGCCAGGCGCGAGGCAGCGCGGGAGACGTTCTGCTCGCGCAGCAGCACATCGAGGATGCGCAGCAGGTTGAGATCGAAGTTGGTTGTATTCACTTAGCAAATATCACGCATATGAAAATGAAATTTCTCAAATAGTAGGCGGCTGCTTAGGGTGTCGGCAATCCTTGTTTTTCTACTTGGAATATGGGTGTGGGCAAACTTTTTGACGATGTGGAGAGTAGGGCATGAGTTATCAAGCGCCGCTGCGCGATATGCGTTTTGTGCTGCACGAACTGTTTGACGTGAGCGGGCATTGCCAGCAACTGGACAACGGTCTGGACCGCGACACCATCGACGGAGTTCTCGAAGAGGCCGCGCGGTTTGCCGCCGAAGTAGTAGCACCGCTCAACCGCAACAGCGACGAGCAGGGCTGTCGGTTGCAGGATGGCGAGGTGACCACGCCGGATGGTTTTCGCCAGGCTTATAAACAGTTTGTCGAGCAGGGCTGGGCGAGCATGACCGGACCGCTGGAGTTCGGCGGGCAAGGCTTCCCGCAGATGCTGTCGGCGAGTTTCCACGAGATGCTGATGAGTGCCTCGTTGTCGTTTCGCGTCTACTCCGGGCTGACCGAAGGCACGGTCCTGGCCCTGGATCGCCATGGCAGCGCCGAACTCAAGCAGCGATACCTGGCGCAATTGGTCAGCGGCGAATGGACGGGCACCATGTGCCTCACCGAACCCCAGGCCGGCTCAGACCTGGCACTGCTGCGCACCCGCGCCCAACCCCAGGCGGATGGCAGCTACCAGCTCAGCGGCAGCAAGATCTTCATCAGCGGCGGCGAACAGGATTTGAGCGACAACATCATTCACCTGGTGCTCGCTCGATTGCCGGATGCACCGCCGGGTATCAAAGGGATCAGCCTGTTCCTGGTACCCAAGCGGCTGCTCGACGCCGATGGATCGCCCGCTGCGCGCAATGCCCTGAGCTGCGGGGCGCTGGAGCACAAGATGGGCATCAAGGGTGCGTCTACCTGCGTGATGAATTTCGACGGCGCCACGGGTTGGTTGGTCGGTCAGCCGAATCAAGGCCTGGCCTGCATGTTCACGATGATGAACGATGCGCGCTTCCAGGTTGGATTGCAGGGCCTGGGCATTGCCGAAGCGGCATTCCAGGGCGGCCTGGCCTATGCGCGCGAACGCTTGCAATCACGCGCCATCAAAGGTCCCGTGGCACTGGACAAGCCTGCCGATCCGATCATCGTTCACCCTGACGTACGGCGCATGCTGCTGATCCAGAAGACCCTCAGTGAAGGCTGCCGGATGCTTGCGGCCTATGCGGCCAGGCAACTGGATCTGGAGCACGGCGCCAGCGATCCGGCGGCACGTGAAGCCGCGGCCCGTCGTGCCGCTTTCCTCATTCCTGTGGTCAAGGCGTTCTTCACCGATTGCGGCCAGGAGGTGGCCAGCCTTGGCGTGCAGCTGTACGGCGGCCATGGGTTTATCCGCGAGTGGGGCATGGAGCAGTTGATGCGCGACAGCCGCATCACCCAGCTTTACGAAGGCACCAACGGCATCCAGGCACTGGACCTGATCCGTCGCAAGTTACTCGGTGATGGCGGTAGCGAACTCAACGCGTTGATCGACGAGTTGGCCACGCAGGTGCATCAGGCGACGGCTCAGCCAGAGATGGCCGAGCGGGTCGGACAGCGCCTTGAAGAGTGGCGAGCGCTGGGCCACTCGGTGCTGCAAGCCTGTCGCCACGATCCCGAGGAAATCGGCGCGGTGTCGGTGGATTTCCTCGCCTACTCGGCGTACGTGATGTTGGCGGCGCTGTGGTTGCAGGCGGCTGTACGTGCCAGCCAGGCATTGGCGGCGGGCAGTGGTGACGCGGCGTTCTACCAGGCCAAGCTGCAATCGGCGGACTTTTATCTGCGCCGGGTCCTGCCACGGGCCGGCGCGCATCGAGAGGCCTTGCTGGCCGGTGCGGGCTGCCTGATGGCCATGCCGGAGCGATCCTTCGCGTTCTGAAAAACCTGGGCTGTAACCTCAAAAGGGGGGGGCGGCCCAGCCAGTGAGCTGGCTACGCTTGCCCCACCCGGATCCTCTCGTTCTCATTAATCCACCTGCCCAACAGATGGACACTCGAACGCCGGAAATCGCCCGGTCCCTATCCCTCACCCCCAGCGGGCGGCACGTTGCCGCCTCTGCGACTGATCGTTGGAGCGCAATACCATGCAAGACGCCGTTATCGTTTCCACTGCCCGCACGCCCATCGCCAAGGCCTTCCGAGGGGCGTTCAACGATTTCAAATCGCCGTCGATGAGCGCGGTGGCGATTCGCGCCGCCGTCGAACGCGCGGCCATCGAGCCGGGCGAAATCGATGACCTGGTGCTGGGCACCGCCATGCAAAGCGGCACTGCAGCAACCAATCTGGCGCGCCTGTCTGCCTTGGCGGCTGGCTTGCCATTGTCGGTCAGCGGCCAGACCATCGATCGCCAATGCGCTTCGGGCCTGATGGCGATTGCCATTGCCGCCAAACAGATCATGGTGGATGGCATGCAGGTGACCATCGGTGCCGGTCAGGAGCAGATCAGCCTGGTACAAAACCCGCACACGCAATTCGCCGCCAATGAGCAGGATGCCAATGTGCAGCGCATGGCCGAGCATGCCTATATGCCGATGCTGCAGACCGCAGAAATCGTTGCCCGGCGCTACAACATCAGTCGCGAAGCCCAGGACGCCTACAGCCTGCAATCCCAGCAACGTACCGCAGCAGCCCAGGCAGCCGGCTTGTTCGCCGACGAGATCATACCGGTCAGCGTGCGCAAGAAAGTCGTCGACAAGCAAAGCGGTGCCATTAGCTACGAAGATGTGCGCCTGACCCTGGACGAAGGCAATCGCCCGCAAACCACCCTGGCCAATCTGCAAGCTCTGGCGCCAGTGCGCGAAGGCGGTTGCATCACCGCGGGCAATGCCAGTCAATTGTCCGATGGCGCCAGCGCGTGTGTGTTGATGAGCGGTGCATTGGCAGCCCGTTCCTCGGTAAGTCCATTGGGCTTGTATCGCGGCATCGCGGTGGCAGGTTTGGCGCCGGAAGAGATGGGCATCGGCCCGGTGCTGGCAATCCCCAAATTGCTCCGTCAGCACGGCCTGCGCGTGGATGATATCGGGCTGTGGGAAATCAACGAGGCCTTTGCCTGTCAGGTGTTGTATAGCGCGCAAACACTGGGCATCGACCCCGCAAAACTGAACGTCAATGGCGGGTCGATCGCCATCGGTCATCCCTACGGCATGAGTGGCGCGCGCATGGTTGGCCACGCGTTACTGGAGGGCAAACGCCGTGGGGTGAAGTACGTGGTGGTGAGCATGTGCGTCGGCGGTGGCATGGGCGCCGCCGGTTTATTCGAAGTGCTCTGATTTTCCCGGGCGCGCCATGTCATCTGGACGGCGCGCAATTGGCAAAAATCAGTCGATCAGCTTGTGATTGCGTGCCCAGACCATGGCGTCGTACCGGCTCGAAACGCCCAGCTTGGCGTAGATGTTGCGCAGGTTCCATTTCACCGTGTCCAGGCTGATGTCCAGCGTGTGGGCGATGCGCTTGCTCGACATGGCCTGGGAAACGAGGCTGAGAATCTCGCGTTCGCGTGGCGTCAATTGCGGCGCTTGCCCGGTGGTCGTGGTCCGCCGCGAACGTGATGTCGGGAGGGGCGGCGCGCAAGGGCCGGTGAGCTTGCCGAGCAGTTCGTCGACGTACTGACGCAGGGGGGTGTCCAGGGGGCTTTGGGATAGACGCGAAAGCAGTTTCTCGCTCAATGCCCCTTCATCCAGCAAGGTACGGACCAGCCCCAGGCGTCGCCCGTTCTCCACGGCCTCACGGAGTCGTGCGAGGGAGTCTTCCGGGCGATCGAGATCATCCAGCACGCCGGCACGCAGCAGGTCGGCGAGCACGCCAAGGCGGTGGCGCTGGAAACTATCGGCGTAGTGTCTCACTTCGTCCAAGGCTTGCAGGGCGGCTTGGGAGTCGACGCTAGTGAGAATCCGCGCCCGCGCCAAAGCGGCAATGGCCGGCAGTTCTGCCCGGCCACCGTGCTCGCTGCTGTGGTCGCGGGCAATCTCTTCGAGGGTTTGCAACAACTCCACGGCCTGATTACGCTGGCCCTTGACCAGGCTCACGCGGATCTGTTCGCCCAATAACTGAGCCACTGGGCGAATTTGTCCGAGGCTGCGCAGGTGGGAAATTTGCTGGCGCAGGAAGGCGAGGGCGGTATCCGGGCCTTTTTGCAACAGGTCCAGGCGGCTGCGGCTGATGTTGGTGCGCACAATGACATCGGGAACGGAGGAGTGCAGTAAGCCAGAGCGGTTGGCGATCAACTCGCGCGCGTCATCGATCCGGTCAAGCTCGTAAAACGCATCGGCCAGCAGGCTGGCACAGAGGTTGGCGCAGATCGATCGATGCCCACCCTCGCGTGTGGAGCGCTCGAGCAGTTCGGATACCAGCGGTTCGGCCACGCCGATTTCGCCGCAAACGATATAGGTGGTCAAGCGTGCCGATTCCGCGACCAATGCCATGTCATTGCCGCGATCCTGCGGGGGTATAGGATGAATGTCGAACAGGCGTCGGGCATCGGCATAGCGTCCCGCCGTGTAATAGGCCACGCACAGTGCCGCCAGCAGCATGTAGCGTAAGAAGGGATTGTCCATAGGTGCATCACGCACAGGTTCCAGCAAGGCAATGGTGCGCTCGCTGTCATCTTCCTGCACGGCGATGGCGGCATGGATCAGCGGTATGCCGCTGGCCAGTTCAGGGTGTTCGCTCAGGCCACTGGCCTGTAGACGCTCTAGCCAGGCTTTTGCACGTTCCGGACGCGAGGTCAGCGAAACCGTGATGCAGGCCAGGAACAGCAGGCGCTGGTGGCGAAACAGCACGTCCTCGGGCAAACGCTCCAACAGGCGTAAGGTCGGAGCGAGATAAGCCAGGCTCCAGGTCTTTGGCGCGCTCTGCTCTATCACCTGAATGGCAAACTCGACGTCGTCGCCCAGGCTGGCGTGGCGAACTGCCTCGGTCAGGCAGCTGTGTCCGGCGAACCAATGGGCTGCGAGGCGGTGCAAGGCACGGATGTCCTTTTTTCGACGCTCCAGGCGTGCGCTGAGGAATTCCCCGAACAGCGGCTGGAAGCGATACCAGGTCATGCGGTCTTCGGAGTCGACCCGATTGATCAGCAGGTTCTCGTCTTCCATGCGCTGAAGCAGTTCACCGGCGTTGGCATGGCCGGTCACGGCAGCGGCCATCGGGGCGTTGAAGCGGCGGAAGATCGACAACGTTTCGGCAACTTCGACCAGTTCTTCGGGCAGGTGCGCCACCACTTCTTCGCTCAGGTAGCTTTGCAGGTCGCTTGAGCGCCAGACCAGATCGTTGAGAATCGAGCGGGTTGAAGGGCGGTTCTTGAGCATGATGACGATCAGTTGCAGGCAAGAGGGCCAGCCGCTGGTCAGTTCCTGGATCAGGCTCAGTTCATCGGCATTGATCTTGTCCGTGCCCAGGTTCTCCTCCACGAAGGTGCGGGTCTCGGCCAGGTCAAACGGCAGTTCGACGCTTTCGATTTCAGCCAGTTGGTCCATGACGCGCAGTCGAGAGAGGCTTAACGGCGGATTGACCCGCGACACGAGCACCAGGTGCAGGTTGCCCGGACTCTGGTCGAGCAGCTTTTGAATCAGCTTGTGGGCAAGAGGGGTTTCCACATGGTGATAGTCGTCGACAATCAGGTAGAGCTCTTTGCTCAACTGGGTCGCAGCCTCGACGATAATCGCGACGCAGGCTTGCAACGCAGGCTCCGTGGTGTCCTCGCGGAGCAGGTCAATGTCCACTTCAATGCCCAACCGCCGCAATCCTTCGAAAAACGCTGAGCAGAAGGCGGTGTAGCCCTTGTCCTCGACCGTCAGCGACACCCAGGCCACTTCCGCGCCGGCCATGAGCCGGTCCTGGCGCCACTGCGCCATCAGGGTCGTTTTACCGTAACCCGCAGCGCCCGTGACCAGCGCCAATTTGCAATGCTGCATGCGCTGAAGCTGAGCGAGCAGCGCGGTGCGAGGCACATGGCGGGTACCGATGCGCGGTGGTGAAAACTTGGTCGAAACCAGATGTCTGGCTGGGGTGTCTGGCAACTTCTTATCCTCGCGCCACGGTCACGGCGACTCACGCGCCGGGCGAAACTAGCCAACCTGTCGATGCAGGTCAAGATTTTACGATAGCTGCAGTTAAGCGCTTGTGGGATCAGGAGGTGCTCCAGTCAGTTCATGTCCTTCCGCAATGGGAGGGACGAGCGGGTGGATTTGTTTTTTAAGATCCGCCAGGTCCCCAATCCGGGTGCCAACGAAGGAATCACAATGAAACTGGATAATAAAGTAGCCGTTGTCACGGGCGCGGCATCAGGGCTTGGCCTGGCCACTTGCAAGGCGCTGGCGGCCGCGGGAGCGCAGGTAGTGGGGTTTGACCTGGATCAACAACGGCTCGATGCCGCGCTGGATGGCATCACCGGCATCACCGGCATCGCGGTCGACGTTGCCGACGAAGCCAGTGTCAGGGCGGGTATCGATACGGTGGTGCAGCGCTTTGGCGGGGTGCATGTGGCGGTGAACTGCGCGGGGATCCTGGGCCCGTGCAAGACGCTATCCAAAGGCCAGCTGTTTCCGACCGAGCTGTGGAACCGGGTGTTGGGGGTCAACCTCACGGGGACTTTCAATATCATCCGCCACGCGGCGTTGGCCATGTCCACGAACACGCCCGAAGACAGTGGCGAGCGCGGTGTGATCATCAACACCGCCTCGGGTGCTGCCCGTGAGGGGCAGATGGGGCAGGCGGCCTACAGTGCGAGCAAGGCCGGCATCATAGGCATGACGCTGCCGATTGCCCGCGACCTGGCTGAACACGGCATACGCGTGGTGAGCCTGGCGCCAGGACTGTTCGAGTCCGGGATGTCCGCCGGCATGCCGGAAAAAGTCTCGGAAACCATCGTCAACGGTCTGCTGTTCCCACGCCGCATGGGCCATCCGCAAGAGTTCGCCGCGCTGGTGCGACATGTGGTCGAAAACGCCTACCTCAACGCCCTGACCCTGGACATACAGTGCGGCACTCGTTGAGTTGAACACGATCCTTGGCGGTGGCCCGGGTCATTATTGATCGCGTGAGGGCCTGAATCCTCTGTAGGAGCGAGCATGCTCGCGATAAACCCGAGAGCGCCGCGGGGTATCAGGCTTCCCGCGTTATCGTTGACGACCCTCGCGAGCATGCTCGCGCCTACGCACACCGCAGCGACAAGGGGTTGAGGCAGTAGACGACCCTCGCGAGCGATCGCAGGAGCACCTGAATCCTCTGTAGGAGCGAGCATGCTCGCGATAAACCCGAGAACGCCGCGGGGTGTCAGGCTTCCCGCGTTATCGTTGACGACCCTCGCGAGCATGCTCGCTCCTACGCACACCGCAGCGACAAGGGGTTGAGGCAGTAGACGACCCTCGCGAGCGAGCGCGTGAGCGGCCTGAGTCTTCTGTAGGAGCGAGCATGCTCGCGATAAACCCGAGAACGCCGCGGGGTATCAGGCTTCCCGCGTTATCGTTGACGACCCTCGCGGGCATGCTCGCTCCTACAGGGGGGCGTACCAGGCTACGCCTTGTTCATCAAGAGAGACACTGACCTCACCGCGCAGCAACAAGTGGTTGAGGCAGGCCAGGGTTTCGCCGGTCGCCAGGGTGAAGCGGGTGGGGTCGTCGTTGCATACGGCGGTGCTGAACAGCAGCGTGAACAGATCGATCGCGCGTGCGGGCTCGTGCAAGCCTGCGCGTAACCGATCCAGCGCTCCCCATGCATCGGCTTGCAGTTGTTCGATGCGTGCATGCAGGCCCCGGAAAGGTTTACCGTGAGACGGCAGCACCAGCACGTCGTCGGGCACACGACGACGCAGGGTGGCCAGGGATTCAAGCCAGTCGCTCAGCGGATCGGCATCCGGCTCGCTGGGCTGCACCGAGACGTTGGACGAAATACGTGGCAGAACCTGGTCGCCGGATATCAGCAGATTGCGGTCGGCGTCATACAGGCAAGCGTGTTCCGGCGAATGGCCGGCGCCCACCACCACTTCCCATGAATGCCCGCCGATGTTCAGCCGCTCGCCGTCGCGTATGCGTCGGTAGCTATCGGGCAAGGGCGAGATCATGCGGCCGAAACTGCCGAAGCGCTGGCGGTATCGCTCCAGGGTCGGCCCGTCCCATCCGGCGCGCCGGTAGAACGCCAGCGTCTCCTCTGGCGCCGTGCGTGCGCTATCGCTGGCCAACAGGCGGCCTTGCAGGTACTCCAGGCGCGTCATCCACAAGCGACTGCCGGTGTGCCGGGTCAGCCAGCCGGCCATTCCGACATGGTCCGGATGAAGATGGGTAGCGATGACCCGGCTCAAGGGGGCCTCGCGTAACGTGCCTTCCAGCAACGGGCGCCATAGCGCAACTGTCTGCTCGTCATAAATGCCGCTATCGACCAGTGTGGTGCCAGCCCCGTCAGCCAGGAGCCAGACGTTGATGGCGCCCAGGGACACCGGCAGCGGTAGCCGCAGCCACTGCACGCCCGGCGCTATCGGTTCGGGTGCTCCGGCGGTGGGCAGCATGGCGAAAGGGTAGCTGAGCGGCGCGCCCGCGCTGGCCGGTGTGTCGTGCGTCATGGTGTTCTCCCGTTTGTTGTTACCGCCGCCGCACCCGGTCAGGTGCGCAATCAGCTCGATGGGCCAGACGTTACCGGAGGGGGGGTAGGGGGGGCACCCCCCTTTCAGAAAGGGGGGGGAGGACATCGGGCTGACGCTGGCACCCTTCGGAGCACTCGATCACTGATTGAGTGGCTTGCGAACCTGGATGTCCAGGTTCACCCAGGGGAGGAGGCACCCAGATGAATAACAAGAACAAATCGAATCAAAGTCATCCCGCCAGTTCTCATGCATTGAAGGCTACGGTCGTGGCCATGTGCGCGATTGCCTGCGGCAGCGCCAGTGCTATCGAGATCGATACCGGTAACGAAGACATCCAGCTGCGTTGGGACAACACCCTGCGCTACAACTTGGGTATGCGTACCGAAGGGCAGGACAGGGCGATCCTGGGCAACCCGAACAACGATGACGGCGACCGCAACTTCGACAAGCATCGACTGGTCAACAATCGCCTGGACGTACTCACAGAGTCGGACCTCATCTACAAGGGCAAGTATGGCGCCCGTGTCAGCGCCGCCCTATGGTATGACGCCGCCTATGCCGGAGATCTGGACAACGATAGCGTTGCCACCTCCAACCACCTCAACTCCAGTGGTCGCCCAGCCACCGGTCTAAGCCGCTACACCGACCGCTACTACGAAGGCCCGTCCGGTGAATGGATGGACGCCTTCGTGTTTGGCGAGTACGAAATGGGGGACATGCCGCTCAAGGCGCGCCTGGGTCGGCATACGGTCAACTGGGGTGAGTCGTTGCTCGGGGCTGGCGCCATCCATGGTATCTCCTACGGCCAGGCGCCACTGGATCAGGGCAAGGCATTGGCCTTGCCGGGGATCGAGGCCAAGGAACTGTACCTGCCGCGCAACCAGATTTCCGCGCAGTTGCAAGTCAACCCAGAGTGGTCGTTTGCTGCGCAGTATTTCTTCGAATGGCGGCCTTCGCGCGTGCCTGAGTCCGGCAGTTACCTGGGCTTCGCCGACATCTACCAGCAAGGTGGCGAGTCGTTCATCCTCAGCCCGACCCTGCGCGCCATCCATGGCGACGACATCGAGCCGCGCAACTCCGGTGACTGGGGCGTGATGACGCGCTGGAGCCCGGAATGGCTGGACGGCACCCTGGGGTTCTACGTACGCCAGTTCTCCGACACCCTGCCGCAGGTCATTCTGCTGGCCAACGCCCGCCCGCAGTACTACCTCAACTACGCCGACAAAATCGACATGTACGGCATCAGTCTGTCGAAGGAAATCGGCGGCATCAGCGTCGGTGCCGACCTCAACTACCGACGCAACATGCCGCTGGTGAGTTCGGCGGCGCGGGTCACCTCGACCGCGCAACTGCCGGACGACGGCGACATTCTCGGCGCCCGTGGCGACACCCTGCACGGTGTGCTCAACGCTATCGGCACCGTGAGCCCGACACCGTTCTTCGATGGCGCCAATTGGTCTACCGAGCTGACCTGGAGCCGTTGGATCTCGGTCAACGACGATCCGCTGCACCTGTTCAAGGGCTCGTCTGCCTACAAGGCCGTACCGACCAACATCGACGAAGTGTCCCGCGACGCCTACGGCATCGCGATCAACTTCACGCCCAACTGGTATCAGGTGTTCCCCGGTGGCGACCTGTCGCTGCCGATCAGTTACTCCCAGGGCCTCTCCGGCAACTCGGCGGTGGCGTCCGGCGGTAACAAGGATGCCGGCAGCTACGCGGTGGGCCTGGCGCTCGATCTCTACAGTCGCTACCGCTTCGACCTGAAGTACGTGGACTACTTCGGTGACTACTCGACCAACCCGGTGACCGGCGCGGCCCTGACCCCGAGTGGCAGCCAGGCTTTGCTGGAAGACCGTGGTGCGGTGTTCTTCACCTTCAAGACCACGCTTTGAGCTGCGCTTGACGTAATCGCAAGTCCGCCCACGGCGGTCCCGCCGCGGACCGCC
>Ga0209542_10014315_pt1 | contig 13522 bp, 14 predicted proteins | sample RifCSPhighO2_01_FD_184028 | JGI IMG/M metagenome (GOLD analysis project Ga0209542, IMG submission 184028) | Soil microbial communities from Rifle, Colorado - Rifle CSP2_plank highO2_0.1 (SPAdes) (version 2) | ecosystem: Environmental > Terrestrial > Deep subsurface > Rock core/Sediment ... | reverse complement strand
CCGAGGCCGGGTGGGGCTCCATCGAGTCCATGCTGCTCATGCCCGGCATCGAGTGCCCCGACGTGTCTGCCGAGCCTGGCGTCTGACTGTGATCCATGCTCTGCATCGATCCACCGTCCATGCCCGTCATACCCTGCATGCCGTTGTCCTCGCCGGCCGCCATTTGGCTGTGATCCATACTCTCCATGCCTTGCATCGAGTCCTGGGTCATACCCGTCATATCGCCATGATCCATGCCGGCCATATCCCCCATGCCCATGTCGCTCATCGTGATCAACGGACGTGGATCCAGGGGCGGCACAGGGGCCGAGAGCCCTTCATGTACAGCCAATGTGCCTCTCGCGAAACCGGTGCGATCCATCGACTGGGCGAACAAGGTGTATGCATTTTCGGTGGGTTCGACGATCACATCAAAGGTTTCGGCCACGGCGATGCGGAACTCATCGACGCTCACCGGTTTCACGTACTGCCCGTCTGCGGCGACGACAGTCATTTTCAGCCCAGGAATACGCACGTCAAAGTAGCTCATCGCCGAGCCGTTGATGAACCTCAGGCGCAGCCGTTCGCCGGGCTTGAAAATGCCTGTCCAGTTGCTGTCAGGAGCCTGTCCGTTGAGCAAGTAGGTGTAGGTGGCGCCGCTAACGTCGGCAAGATCGGTGGGGTTCATGTTCATTTCAGCCCACATTTTCCGATCCGCGACGGTGGCAGACCAACCGTTCTTGCTGACGTCATCAATGAAGTCGCCGACGGTGCGCTTGTGCAGGTTGTAGTAACTGGATTGTTTCTTGAGTTTCTTCATGACCCGCGCTGGGTCTTCATCCGTCCAGTCGGACAGCATCACCACATAGTCGCGGTCATAGCTGAAGGGTTCGGGATCCTTTGCATCGATGACCAAAGGGCCGTAGACGCCGACCTGCTCCTGGAACCCGGAATGACTGTGATACCAGTAGGTGCCGTTCTGTTTGACCTTGAACGAATAAACGTACAGGCCGCCCGGTTCGATGCCGTGAAAACTCAGACCCGGTACACCGTCCATGTTCACCGGCAGAATGATGCCGTGCCAATGGATTGAGGTGTTTTCCTTGAGCCGATTCCTGACCCGCAACGTCACCGTATCGCCCTCGCGCCAGCGCAGTATCGGGCCGGGGAGGCTGCCGTTGATGGTCATGGCGGAGCGGGGCGTGCCCGTGAAGTTCACCCCCATTTCACCGATAGTCAGATCGAAATGAGTGCCAGCGAGCACATTCGGCTGCCCCTGACTGGTAATTGCCCACACCGGGCTGCGCCACAGCCCAAAGCCTGCGAGTACCCCGCCTGCCGCCAAGGCTTTCACGAAAGTGCGTCTTGATGTTCTGGAATGCATCGAGGGGTATCCAGTCAGTCGGAGTCCAGGCAGATACGAAAGCGCTGCCACAGTAGGGCCATGGCTCGCTTCAGAGAGTCGGTGCCAGCCGCCATTTTGCGAGCAAGATGTCACATCATCAGCCCGCGCGTGATTACATTTCCGTCAGGTTGGCGGCGGCAATTTGGCTGCGCTGCGATAGGGCAGCATCGATAGAGTTGTCTTGTTGTGATAGGCCGTGTCAGGTTAGCCCTGACGTAGTCATCAATTGCCGTTTAAAAATATCGCTTACCGACAGCAGCAACCGCCGCCGTTCCCGCCACAACCCGAGGCTTTCTTACTCGGTACGCTTTCCATTGTCGCCAACTGTGCTGGATAGCCAGCCTCCTGCAGGGCTGTAAGCAGCGCATGGCTGTCCGAATCGCCGCTGACCTTCACCCGGCCAGCTTGTAGATCCACTGCTATGTCACTGACGCCTTCAAGTGGGCGCAGCGCTTCGGTGACGTGTTTGACACATGAGCCACAGCTCATGCCCTGGACTTGCAGTTCAACGGTTTTCATCGGTGACTCCTCATAACAAAATGCATCATGCAAAGGCTGAGGCATTCGGCTTTTCTGCGACGTTGGCTTATCTTCAACCTTGCTGCGATGGCAAGGTCAAGCGGTCGTTATCACTCAATCAATGGAAGCCTGGCGCAGGCCATCGTGATTTTGTACTCCTAAGGGAGTGCTATCGAGTAGTACGGCGGTGTCGCTCTAGCCATGCAGGCCATGGAGACACCGCCGTTGCATTGCCAGCGCCGCAATCCTCGGTGGATAGCGGTCGTCACTTCTTCATTGGCATATCCATCATCGACGACTGCTGATCCATCATTTTCATCATCATCTCCATCATTCCTTTACCCATCCCCATACCCATACCGTCCTTGGAGCCAGACATTCCCATGCCTGAGCCCATCTCCACGCCCGTACAACCAGCAGCACCTTGCTGCTTACTCATCATGGCCAAGCTGTCCTTCATCGTTTTCATACCCTCTTGCATGGCTGCTTGCCGTTCGGCTGGTGTCTTCGCGGCGGCGGCTTTGTCATGAGCGGCCTGCATTTTCTGCATTTGCTCGCTCATCGCTTTATTCATCGCCGACTCGGACGGTGCGCTGGCAGCCGTTGCGCTGGCAGGTGCGTCGACAGGGTGATGCTCATCTTCGGCAGAAGCCATGAAGACGCTGCTGGCCAAAATGGCGGCAAGAACCAGTTTCAATTGTGTTTGCATGGTGAACTCCGGGTATTTAGAGATAAGCAGGGACTACTAAGCCGCGCCGAATCGGCGCAATGAAGCAGAGCGGCCACGGTGTGACCGCCCTGAAAGGCGAATTAATCGTTGAAGCGGACGAATATAAGGCGGGCTGGCGGCCCCGGTGGAGCGGGGCGCTTCAGTGCGAGTGCAGCAAAGGTTATTGTTTGAGCGGGGTTAAGCAGCAGCATCGCAGGTAACAGCAAGGCAAGCGCTAAAGTGGCGAGATCCACTGTCGGGATCTGCGATGTGGGACTGATCGCCTTTGCTGCATCGGCACAATGCTTAAGGCAGCCGCTGGCATGCAGCGCATGTTCATCCACCTGTTGCAGCGTGGAAGGAGTCTCGTGCGTTGCACTCAGGCTGTGCTGCGGCTGCACCAGGCAGCCGTGAAATACCGTCACGATCACAGCCAACACCCACACCCCTAGGGTGAGTCGCAAAAGATCGCGGTAGTGATGACGGAACCAATACATGACGTGCTCCACGGGCCTGTTAGACCCTATTTGTTTCAGTGTAGACACCCAGGCAGTCGCAGAGTTGACCTCAATCAGGTAAGTGGGTTTTTGGGTGCGGTTGGGCAGCAAGGCTGTTGCTCGGCAAGCAGGTATTGCTGCGGTCATGATTCCGAGAGTGCAATCTCCCCGAGTCGGTTTATTTCGGCAAAACTAAACTCAGCTTTCTTGGATGCTGGCCATCCTCACCGGCGGTTCATCGGCAGGCTGTTTAAATGGGAGCTTGGGTTTGACGGTGATGCCGGCGGCGATCAGCGCGCTGCGTAAGGACTGAGGCGCAGCGAAAGCGAGTCGCGCAACTCGAAACTGCCAATGCATAACAATCGGTAAGTGCCATGAGAAAAAAACCAGAGCATCACCTTCAACTTCGAGTACGCGAGCTTGGGCAGTTGTTTAACTCGATGGATCCGACACCTTTTCTTAACAAGGATCTCGATCGCGAAGCTGAAGCGTTCATTGAGACTTGGGCGGCGGAATTTTCGTCGGACAGCCGGCTTCGTATCACAATCCACCTTGAGCACCTACCAGCAGAGGGCGATCCAAGTGCGATCATGATCGAGGCAATCCACAATTACTTTGATCATAAGGCAGGCCTCACGCGCAGTGAGTTAAAACACCTCCTTCGAGATGGCCGCATCAGCCTGGTGATCGGCATCGCCTTTGTTACCCTTTGCCTGATTGCAGTCGATGTCATTGGCCAACTGGGCACTGGCGCTGTAGTCGGCACAGCGCGCGAAAGCCTGATGATCGTTGGCTGGGTGGCAATGTGGCGACCGCTGCAGATTTTTCTATATGACTGGTGGCCGCTTTTAAGATTGATTCGTGTCTACAAAGCCATCAGCCATGCACATGTTCGAGTGGTGCAAGGTAAATAATTTCTGCCGTAAGCCGAAAGAGGCCGGTATCGGCGATGTATCTGCTAGTCCACATTTGCCGCTATCAATACTTGAGCATCTTTTCTAGCCCCTGGATGCAAATAGGCCGCCAATGACTGTAGGGAGGAAAGATTAGGAATGGGATGAATGGCCGCGTCATTGGTGAACCCGCGCTAGAATCTTTGCGTGGTGCATTTACGTTTAGCAGACGTACTGGGTGCTAGCCAGTCACCAAAGCTTCAGATACGGAAACGGAGATTCCGTGACAGGGCGACCTAAGGGCGGGTGTGAGGATGGAGCGCCAACAGCGCTGATTTTTCAGCAAACGGGGTTTTGTGGAAAAGCGACCAGGGGTAAATGGAAATGGTGTGATGCCCGATCAAAAAAAAGAATATCATTTATCTCTAATAATCAATCACATACCTTGATTAACTTTTAAAAAATAGACTGACGCGGCAGAAAAGCTAGCAATAGTCTATTTTTTGAACGTGACGTCGTATCGTGTTCGGCAGCCAATTTCGATCGTTGATAGAGACTGATGTAAGTCGCCGCTCGGCAGACTTCGCCTAGATTAGCGTTGTGGAGAGTACATCCATGGCAAATCAGCTAACCCCTGGGGAACTCATTGTCGCCAAGGGAAAAGTTGCGAAAGTCAAACAGGTATTTAGTGACAAAACGATAAGGGTAACAATTGTCGACTCTGGTGAAGTAATACTGGTGTCGGCGCGCGACATTCAGCGAATCCCTAGTGTTACGGCAATTAATGGTAGTGATCATGGGGAGGGTTTGAATGTCAATGATTACACCGTTGATCAACTTTCATTGGCAGCTGAGCGTTTTGAAATTATCAGAAAGTGGAAGGTTGAGGGAGGGGTAGTCACTAAGTACTGTTCTTTACTGGGTGTATCAAAGAGTTACTTCTATCGTTTGGCTAAAATTTTTGACGCTGACGTAGGCCCACTATCTTTAATTGCGCAGACACGGGGTGTCAAGAAAGGCGTTACGAGACTGGATGAGTCGGTTGAGGTCATAATTTTCAAGGCTGCTAAAAAATTCAAGTCGAAAGGAGCCAGCTACAGCAAAGTGTGGAGCGAGGTGGATGTTGCATGTAAGGAGCAAGGTTTTTCATGCCCTTCCAAAGATACGGTATTGAGGCGTGTACGCTTAATCCTCTCAGAAAAAACAAGAATGAGAATTAAAGAAGGTCCTGATGCCGCGACGCAAGAATTTTCAGCTCGCCCGGGTAAAAAAAATCTTGAAAGGCCGCTGCAATGGGTACAGATGGATCACACCCTCGTCGATATAATTCTGTTGGCTGATGATCGCATAAATATTATTGGACGCCCGTGGCTGACAATTGTAATTGATGTCTATACCAGGGTTATTCTTGGTTACTATCTTAGCCTTTACGTCCCGTCTACTGTTTCAGTGGCTTGCGCTCTTAGTCATTCTGTCCTTCCTAAAGTAAACTTTTCGGCAAGTGTTGGCTTGGATCCAGAAGACTACCCCTACTATGGAAAGCCTGAAGTCCTTCATATGGACAATGCCGCAGAGTTCACCAGCCCAAAATTTAAAGTAGGGTGTGAATCTTTTGGGATTTCCCCCGAATACCGACCTGTAGGAAGAAAACATTTTGGCGGTCATGTTGAACGGCTGATAGGCACGTTCATGACTACTAAGGTGCATTTCTTGCCGGGGACTACAATGTCAAATTCTGTTGCGCGCAGAGGACTTAACAGCGAAAGAAATGCAACCATGACCTTCTCTGATTTTTTTCGCTGGTTCTCTCGCGAAGTAGTTGTCTATCACTCAACAGTTCATAGCGCATTAAAGTGTAGCCCGCGACAAGCGTGGACAAACTATTTCGCGCCCAACGGAGGGCTTCCTTACCCCCCGGCAGGCTTGAATTCCGAGCAATTAAAGATTTGGTTCATGCCTCAAGAAGACCGAAAAATTAATCCTGGTGGCATTAATTTGCATGGCCAAGTTTATTGGGATCCTATATTGGGGTCTCATGTGGGGACTAGAAATGTCATAGTCAAATATGACCCGTACGATATGAATGTTGTATGGGTGAAATTGGATGGCCAATTTTGCCCAATACACCTGTCTGACGTAACCGTTGAGGCTCCTACCTATGAGGAATATCGTGCCGGCAAGCTCTATCGTCACCCAGTCCGCATCGGAGCCATAGATAGTGATGGCGGGTTAAAAGCCTACAGAGGGAAGCAAAAAATTGAAGAGGAAAGTAAAAAGTTAACGCAGAAGGAAAGACGCCGAGAGGCCGCTGAAAAAGTCTATACTGAGGCAAATCCAAATCCTAGAAGTAGTAGCTTTAACGCTGACAGGGAACATATCAAGCCAAATTATTCAGCCTCTCCAAAAAAATTTCGACCTGGGGATGAGTCATGAGTGATGAGCACGTCCGGTCGGACATCAGAAAATATTTGTCTTCTAATATTGATACGCGAATAGCCTTAATTCATCAAGAAATATGGGTGAACAATAACTCTAGTGCAGCTGTTTTTCGCATGATGAATAATATCGCGGATGTACCAGATCGTATGAGTGCGCCTGCTTTGCTTGTGGTTGGCCCAGGTGGCTCTGGAAAGACGGCTATAATATCTAAGATTCCAAACCATGTAAAAAGGAGTGCAGGGTTGATTTTTGTCTCCTTGGCTGCATCCCCAGAAATAGATACCAAAAAAAGCCTTAAAGATGAGATAGCTTTAGCGCTCGGAATACCAGTTGGCTCTGGCTCAAGTCGCCGAAGTAGCTCTGACCTGCCAAGCGAGATTAGAGAGGTTATTAGGCTGAGGCAAATTTGGGGGCTGGTGATCGACGAGTTTCATGATGCACTGCTACGCTCGAAGCAAGAGCAGCGTTTTAACATGTCTATTCTTAAAAAGCTGCTCGGCCCTGAATATGGATTGAAACTATTTTGCTTTGGCACTGCTAGTGCGCGCAACGCACTTAAATCCAATTATGAATTTAAGAGACGTTTTCACGAAGTTGCTCTTGATGACTGGATAGAGAGTGAGGAGTTCAGGTCATTCCTCTTGGAGGTAGAGGAGTCCCTACCGCTAAAACAGCCATCACATTTGTACTCTGAGGAGATGGTAGGCACTATTTTATCTATGTCGAATGGGCGCATGGACAAAACACTCGAATTGATAAGGGCGGCTGCCTGTTATGCCATAAAAATGGGGGGGGAGAAGGTGGATGTTGATATGCTGCGGCGAGCAAACAAGAATCCTTGGGGCTATTAGTAGTGAGTTTCTCTGGCTTGCCAACACCAAGTTCTGAAGAAACACTTTCATCTTGGTTGTTTCGATGCAGCATTAATCCAAACGCCGCTGGCTTCCCTCGATTATCATCAACAGAACGCCCAGCGTATTGGTGGGAGGGTGTGGAGATCAAATATTCGGACCCAGACTCAGAATTCTTATCCGCCAGCCAGCGATTAAGTTGTGTAGCCGGGGACATTACCCCTGAACTATTACGAAATTTTTTTTGCCTTCGAGGCGATAAATTAGTCGAATGGAGGTATCGCCGTTTTTTTTGCCCTGATTGCTTACGCGATGATGTGGCGAATGGTCGTTTGCCTATATGGCGGAAGGACTGGTGTTACATTTATTCTTGTGTCTGCGCTGCCCATGATCGAGAGTTGGTGAGACTAGTTGATACACCGCGTTACTCAAGGGCATGGGATGCGTTTGTCCAAAGCTGCAATTCGATATCAAACAATGCCTCCATAGAGGAAACTCTATTCTTTCGTTTTTGCTCAAGTACCTTCACAAAGATTGAGCATGCTCTGATCAGTAGAGACAATCAACAACCTACATTGCACGATTTATTTTATAGGCTATTCAATATTTTCCTTCAATGTCCCTTTCGTGGTAGTAGAGGCGGAATCGCTAGAATCCACTTGCAAACGAGGAAAGATGCACGAGCACCCGACGCAAGCTCTTTTGAGCAGAGTATATTATTGGGGGCGTCCACGGCCGATCCATCAAGTAGATTTGGTAGTTTGGTCTTAACCGCATCACTACTGGAGATTATCCCCTACTCAAGGTTTTTGATATTTACTAAACTGTGTGAGAAAAGAAGGGGCGGGATGCTGATCCCAAGAGACCTGCATAAGGCAGCGATTTTTCCATATATCAACAGGGCAGGCTATGAAACCTTGTACCGTTTTTTAGGGGGTTTCCCTAGGAAAGATTTTCCGTTGCTAGATCGCCATCTTCAACTTCAAGAACATTCGTATGTTCAAGATGGTGTCCTTGGCAAGCGTCTATTCGGATACTCACAATGAGCTATTAAATGCGCATGCCTATCGTTGCCGGCTGGCTGCAAGGAGAAAAACTCCACATGCTAGATGCACGCAGGGCTTTTAACATTTAATTTCCTGCTAGTTAATGTAAGGATTATGCCGAGATTAAGGAAAATCAGGACATAAGACCTGTATATTATTGATATAAAGCAGTTTATATATTTGCGCCTTGCCCCTCCTGCGTCATACCTGCGAGCGTCTATGCTGATCTTTTTGCATGCTTGGGTGCTAAGCGATGGCTGCTTTGGAGAGAACGGCATACCCACGACTCCGCAGCTATTCGTTTCCTCAGAAGAGCTTGGCTGGATTTCCAGAACAGCGCAATCCTGCTCTTTCGCTTGGGCTGACGGTTCAGTTCAAGGTATTTCAATGACACCGGCGAGAGCGAGGCGACGACCTTGTTTGATGCAGCCTTCAATTACCAGATTGCCAAGGACACGGATCTGGCGGTCAATGTCAGTAATCTTTTGGATGAGCAGCATGTCGTGGGCTCCGGAACTGCGGATTACTACAATCCGGGCCGAGAACTCACCGCCAAGCTGAGCTACAGCTGGTGAGCCTGTCAGTAATGGCTCCTGTTGTGGTGGTATCTCGTGTTCTGGCCGCGATCTTCGGCTGCTATGCATTCGTCTAGGGCGTGGCGGCGCTGAATGGGGTTGGGGTCGATTACCATGCCGCCGAGCAGGCGATGATGATGCTGGCCTTCGTCCTGTATCTCGCGCTGTTTCCGCAGCCAGTCTGTGGCGGGTCTCGATGGTACTGGCGCTCGGCAGCGTCTTGATGCTGGCTGTTGCCTGGCAGCTGCAGCGCATGATCATCGGATAGGAGCAGAGCCATGCTGAACAACTTTCGCCAATCCATGGCCTGGGTACACACCTGGTTCGGTTTGGTGCTGGGCTTCGTGCTGATGGTCGTCTTCTTTTTCGGTGCACTGTCGGTGTTCGACCGCGAGATCGATCGTTGGGCGATCCCCGATACGCGCTTCGAGCCGCAGCCTATGCCGTCCTACAACAACCTGCTGAAACAGGTATTTGCCGATCTCAAACCGCATCCGGTGGATATGGCGGCAACCAAAGGGCGGGTAATCGGCGACCTGCCGGCGCCGGAAACCATGCCCATGGTCTCGCTCTATGCCTACACCACCCACCGAGATCCCGTGCTGAGCATTGGTGGCGAGTTTGGTATCCCCAACCAGCCAAAGGACCCAGCGGATGATCAATCGTAAGATCTTCAAGGAGTTTTTCACCTTCCGTCCGCGCAAGCGGACCCAGCGCAGCGCGCTGGACCTGCATAACATGACTGGCGTGGTGGCGTTGCCGTTCCACTTCTTTTTTGCCTTCACCGGTTGGTGATCTTCGCGTCGATGTACTACTTCCCGGTCTCCGGGACCTTGCTCAAACCGCTGCATAATCGGCATGAGGTGATCGAGGCGGCGCATACCGGCTTGCCCCATGATGAGGCCGGTGTGCCCGCGAAGATGGCCTCCGCCAATGCCATGGTGGCCGAGGCCAAGCGCATCTGGGCTACGCGCGATATGCCGGGAGAGGTCGGGCTGCTGACTATCGAGCATCTAAATGACGCCAACGGCTACGTCAGCATCTACCGCGCCGGCAGTGATCGTGTGGCGCTGGTCGGGGAGGGCATTCACTTCAAGGCCAGTACCGGCGAGCTACTGCGCAACGACCCGCCGAGTGACCCGGTTGGTTCCGTCAATCAATTTCTCACCGGCTTGCACCTGCAGCACTTCGAACACTGGGCGCTGCGCTGGCTGTACGTGGCGGGCGGTCTGCTCGGCTGTGTGTGCATCGCCAGCGGTTTTGTGTTCTTCGTCGAGATACGCAAGCAGGAGCACGCCCGACTCGGGCTGCAGGGCTGTCGGTTGGTTGACGCCATGGCAGTCACCACGGTTACCGGCATGCTGCTGGCAGCGGTCGCCATGCTGGCGGCCAACCGGCTGCTGCCTGAGCCCATGCCTGGCCGTGGCGAATGGGAAAAGTGGGTGTTCTGGGGTGCCTGGCTGCTGAGTTTGCTGCATGCGCTGTTGCGTAGTGCACCAGTGGCCCAGGCGCGGCACAATCCGGCCTGGCGCTGCTCTGCGTCGCTGCGGTGCTGCTCAACTGGATCACCACGGGGGACCACCTGGTCAAAAGGATGCTGCTTGAACCCTACTGGGCCGTGGCCGGCGTCGATCTGAGCCTGTTGGCCTGCGCGCTGATAGCGCTACTCACCGCGCGTCGTCTGGCAAGGCCGGTTGAGGGTAAGCGTCCGGCGAACTCACCTTCCGAACTCCAGCATTAAGGGCGATGGTGTCCGCGTATTTTTAAGCGGACGCGATCACCCTTATCGCCAGGATTTCCATGCGCCAACGAAGCTCTTATCCCAAACCATTCAAAGCCCAGGTCGTTCAGGAATGCCTGCAACCTGGCGCAACCGTGTCCAGTGTCGCCATCAGCCACGGCATCAATGCCAACGTCATCCGCAAATGGCTGCCGCTCTATCGAGATCAGCCCGCAGCGGCTTCACTACCGGCTTTCGTCCCGCTAAAAGCCCCACCTAAACGGTCAGTCGAAACGTCAGTGATCATCGAGTTGCCCGTGGCCGGGCAAGTGATTACGGTGAAATGGCCAGCCTCGGATCCCGAGGGTTGTGCGCAATTTATTCGGGCTGTCGCTCAATGATCCGCATCGATGCCATCTGGCTGGCCACCGAGCCGATGGACATGCGCGCTGGCACCGAGACGGCATTAGCCCGGGTGATTGCGGTGTTCGGTGCGGCGAAGCCGCACTGCGCTTATCTGTTCGCCAATCGCCGGGCTAATCGAATGAAAGTGCTGGTGCACGATGGCGTCGGCGTCTGGCTCGCAGCGAGACGACTGAACCAAGGCAAGTTCCATTGGCCCGGCATTCGCCACGGCGGCGAGGTCGAACTCGACAGCGAACAACTCCAGGCATTGGTGCTGGGCCTGCCGTGGCAGCGCGTCGGTGCAGGCGGTGTGATTAGCGTGCTGTAAACGCCGGCCATTTGGCCGGTCTGCTTGTCGTCGCCCCGTGCCTGCTCTGGCACAATTGGCGGCATGACTTTCTCGCCCAGCCTCGACCAGATGACCCCGGAACAGCTTCGTGCCTTGGCGGCACAGGCGTTGCAGTTGCAGTCCCAGGTCGAGGCGATGAGCAGGAAGATTCAGAACGATGAAATCCTCATCGAACAGTTCATGTTCGAAATCGCCCTGCTCAAACGGCACAAGTTCGCCAAGCGCAGCGAACAAATCAGCCCGGCGCAAAGCAGCTTGCTGGATGACCTGCTCGACACCGACCTTGAGGCTATCGAGGCCGAGCTGAAACAGCTTCTTCCCGCTGCGCCACAGGTCGAACCACGGCAATCGCCGAAACGTGCGCCATTGCCGCCACAGTTTCCACGCACGGTGATTCGTCACGAACCCGAAAACACCCAGTGCGCCTGTGGCTGTCAACTTCAACGCATCGGCGAAGACGTCAGCGAGAAGCTGGATTACACGCCGGGCGTGTTTACCGTCGAGCAACATGTGCGGGGCAAATGGGCCTGTCGCCAGTGCGAAACCCTGATCCAGGCGCCGGTGCCGGCGCAGGTTATCGACAAAGGTATACCGACCGCAGGCCTACTGGCCCACGTGATGGTGGCCAAGTTTGCCGATCACTTGCCGCTGTACCGGCAGGAGAAAATCTTTGGTCGCGCCGGACTGGCAATTGCGCGCTCGACCTTGGCGCAATGGGTCGGAGAAACTGGCGTGAGACTTCAACCGCTAGTTGATGCTCTGCGTGAGGCGGTGTTGAACCAGCGTGTGATTCACGCCGATGAAACACCGGTGCAAATGCTTGCGCCAGGCGAGAAGAAAACCCACCGGGCCTACGTCTGGGCCTACAGCACGACGCCGTTTTCGGCGCTCAACGCGGTGGTTTACGACTTCAGCCCAAGCCGTGCCGGACAACATGCACGCAACTTCCTGGGCGACTGGAACGGTAAGCTGGTTTGCGATGACTTCGCTGGCTACAAGGCCGGATTTGAGCAAGGCATCACTGAAATCGGCTGCATGGCTCACGCCCGTCGCAAGTTTTTCGATCTGCACGTGGCGAACAAAAGTCAGCTGGCCGAACAAGCGCTGCACTCGATCAGCGGCTTGTACGAAGTCGAACGCCAAGCGCGGGAAATGAGTGATGAAGATCGGTGGCGAATACGTCAGGAACTGGCGGTACCGATCCTCAAAAAACTGCATGACTGGATGTTGGCCCAGCGCGACCTGGTGCCCAACGGATCAGCCACGGCCAAAGCCCTCGACTACAGCCTGAAACGCTGGGTAGCGCTGACGCGCTACCTGGACGATGGAGCTGTGCCGATCGACAACAATCAAGTCGAGAACCAGATACGGCCCTGGGCACTCGGGCGCTCGAACTGGCTGTTTGCCGGGTCGCTACGCAGTGGTAAACGGGCTGCGGCAATCATGAGCCTGATCCAGTCGGCGCGTATGAATGGGCATGATCCGTATGCCTATCTCAAAGATGTGCTGACTCGGTTGCCAACACAGAGGGCCAGTGAGATCGGGCAGCTGCTGCCACATCAGTGGGTGCCTGCCTAACTTACGCAAGGTGAGTTGGGCGGACGCTTACGGTTGAGGTCGCGGACCGGACTCGCATCGGTGGGGTGGCCTATGAGTAATGCAGGTCTGTGGTTGCTGGGTGCCGCCGCCAGCATGGGCTTGGCGACCAGTTGGTTGGCGTTGTCCCTGCCGGCGCACTGGCGCCAGGTGTTCAGCGCCGACGAGGTTGCGCCGGACTATCTACGCAGCCTGGGCTGGCTGGCGCTGATGGTATCGGCTGTGTGCTGCTTCAAGGCTGACCATCCGTCGATGGCGGTGCTGGTCTGGCTCACCCTGTTGCCGGTCGCCGCCGTAGCAACGGCCATAACGCTGAGCTACCGGCTGGGGCTGCTGCGCCTGTTTTGCCCGTTATTTCTGCGCACTCGATAAGAGTGCGCGGCTTCTGTATCTGCAACATTGTGGTTGATCCGATCGTACTGCTCACCTCAAACCGGGCGAGCTTGTTCACACTGGATACGCCGACCATCCCATGTCACCTCGTTGTGGGATGCTTGCAGGATCGAGCGACGCGAACTCTTACCAACGTATTTGCGCTA
>Ga0209542_10014314_pt1 | contig 13522 bp, 15 predicted proteins | sample RifCSPhighO2_01_FD_184028 | JGI IMG/M metagenome (GOLD analysis project Ga0209542, IMG submission 184028) | Soil microbial communities from Rifle, Colorado - Rifle CSP2_plank highO2_0.1 (SPAdes) (version 2) | ecosystem: Environmental > Terrestrial > Deep subsurface > Rock core/Sediment ... | reverse complement strand
AGGGACATTCAAAGCATCAAACTCTCTTCTGATCATCTTCAACATCAACCCCAACAAACCATACCTCCCGAAGAATTCGCAAACTTCGAATACATCGGCGCCATCCTCCCACAAGTCTATGAAAACAATTATCCTACTGCATTTCACCTCATCCCAATTCTTGCTAAAAAAAATAATCCCTCACAACCAAACGGTTCAATAGACTGTTTCATCTATGGCTCTCCAAGTGAACACCAACTTTCTTTTCACCACGATATAATCGAAATCAACCCTGAAATTCATCAAACAAAATATAGCCTCTACCAAGGCCAAGGCGATTATCTAATTGTCGATCTTTTTGAGAAACCTCTCCCCTTCGATCCCACAAAAGAATTCTTCTTTGTTCGCAGTCCAAATAACTCCATTCAATTTGACAACACCATCTCAACTTGTAAAATCGAAGAAAAAATAAAACTACAAGAATGGATGATCTATCATAACGAGAAAGAAAGAATCATCCTTGATGAATCCTCAAAATACGCTTCTCCTAAAATTCTGGAAGAATGGATTCAACGTCACGTCGCCTCAAAATACACCTCTTGGCTTCATTTGGAAGAGAGCACCGGCGTCCCTCATCTTACCCTATTTACCGGCAATGAAAATAATCCATGGCCAAACATCACCACGTATGATAATGGACAAAAATCATACGGCGCTCATAAAGATACAACTCATTCTGCAATCAGCTATTTCGAACTCCCCTACTCCGCGCTCGATTCATTTGATCACCCCACATTTGATCCTACAACCTCACCCTTCACAAAAATCCCCGATTCACAGATAAATAAAAAACCAAAAATCACAAACAGCTATTCACTCCTCTACACTTCCCTTTCCGATTTACTCAAAAATAAACGCTGGGCATTTAACAACGTCCTGCAAAGTACTTTTATTGACGAATATAACGGGTTTACATTTAATTTAAATCAACATCTAAAAAAATAATTATTGCCCCACTAAATCACTCACTTTTCATCACACACTCCAAAAACCACGTAACCGGAATCATCCGTTTTCGATAATAATCAACTTTAGCTGGATTTCGTTTAGACAGAATTTTAGGATGATTTTCCGCAATTATCATTCCCGGCACATGCTCCCTTTCTGCAAGTAGATACCCCAACACCCTATGTCTTCCTTCATATACAATATCGCGACCAAATCGATCATGATATACCCATAAAGGTTCTGTTTGCAATTCCTCATTCTCTTGCAAAGTTTTCGAAATATCAAAAATAGCAGGAGTCGTTTTTCCTTCATAAATCTCCCCTGCTGAACGTAATCTCTTCCCTTTCACAAATAATTGATTCGTTCTGAACCAATATTTTTCACCAACAGCATAATTACGATAATCAAAAAAAGGAAAAATCTTCCCTTCTCTACTATAAAACTCATTCTCTAATCTCGAAAACGGATAATACAAATTAATTTTTCGACCATCTTTTTCAAATTGCACCAACACATCCGCGCGTGAATACGCTTTCCATCCATTTCCAGCATGTTGAAAATACTTCTCTTCAGTGTTATATTTTCTCTGCACCTCTTCAACATCAAATCCACTTCCTACATCCTCAACCGTCACAAGTACTCCTTTTTTCCCAATATATTTTATAATGCTCAGTGGCAAAGTTGGATCAGATTTATTCCCTCGTTTAATTGCATTACCTATTGCCCCTAAAACTGCTCCTGGACTTTGTATCTCTGTAAAAGCCTTGTTCAAATAGTCTGAAAATAAACATCCAAACGGTTTTTGTTCCGTAGGTGTATAATAATTTAATAACTGTTCTAAGCTAAGATCTTGCGTTTCAAACACTTCCATCTCTTCAATCCATGATGCTACTTTATCTTCAAATATAATCATCGTGTTCTCATCCATGCCGCAATTTCTTCTATATATCTTGGTGCTCCACTAATCAACTCATCTAAATCAGCTAATCTATTTTTTCCCCACTCTGCTCGTAAATGTACACAATCTGAAATGATGTTCGATTCAGAAATAACACCCTTAAAATGTGTAATACTTTTATCCACAAATTCTTTTCGGCAATACGCAAAATCATCAAACAATAAATTCCCATACATACTTATATCCAGTACTCTGTCAATAATCAACGCTGCCATCTCTATCCTATAATCTACTTCTTTTTTAATTAACGAAGGCGGCAAAGGTACATTCTTAAAACTCGCTCGTTCCGGTCCCATCTGTAATAATACTTTCTGCACTTCAGAAATATACTTTGGTACTATTTTCCTTGCAAATTTTTCTCCATTTTCTAAATACTGTTGCGAAACAGCCTCATAATTCAATACTCTTTTCGGCTCCTCGCCAACAATTGGAATATTATATGAACCTAACAACCACGCAATAAAAGGGTCCACAAGATTCCTCCCTCCCCTAACTTGATAATTACAATTAATATCAAACTCTTTTGTAACAGTATTACTCAACAAGTTCAAAGCCGTATACACCTCTGGTTCAATCTTCTCCCGAGGTAACGCTACAAACACATCTAAATCAGAAAATCCAGGCACATGCTCATCAATAACATAAGACCCATACAAAAACGCACTACATATTTCACTTTTTGTATATAACTCTCTTAATTGCTTTTCAATTTCTTCTCGTGCCAAATCATAATTCTTTCGTTCAGGGAAATAATGGTACATCATGTAATTCCTCCTTTGAAATAGAATATACTCCTTGATGTTGGGTAGCTACATTAGCTAAAAAATTTGCGTTGTGTATCGCTTCTTGAGGCGTTTTTCCCTCTAATAATTGCATAACGATCACTGCAAAAAACGTATCTCCTGCTCCCGTCTCATCAATAATAGATTCAAATGTATTCTTCGCTAAAATAGGCTTACTGCCATCTCCAAAAAAAACTGAACCTTTTTTCCCACGTGTTAAACAAATATTCGTTTGTAATTTTCGTTGTAATACTCTTCCTCCATTTAAATCATCTTTTTCTTTTGTTGCCAATCGACAATCTTCACTATTTATCTTCACTAATTTAAAATTATATCTCCTCTTAAGATCCATTGATTTTGGATCAATAAACATTGGAACTGAGATTGTTGATAATGCATCTAATAATTGCGGCGTAATCATCCCATTTTGATAATTTACTAACACAATTGCGTCATAATTTTTTAATTGATTAATTATCTTTTGTATTTGTAAATTTGTTAATGATATTCTATCTTCATACGCAATACGCATTATTTTCTTCGTTTGAGATATAATTCTATGTCGCACAGACGTGCGTCTTGTATCATCAATAATCAAAAAGCAGCGTACATTTTGTTTTTCAATATTTTGTTGTAGTATCTCTTTTTCTCTATCTTTTCCTACAACTCCAACTAAATCTACGCTAGCTCCCAATGAAGCCAGATTAATCGCTACATTTGCCGCCCCTCCTGCCTGCCATCTCTCTTCAATACAATCATAAACAGGAGCATTTTCTCGTTTTGTATTATAATATACATAACTATTCTTATCAAGAATTATATCCCCTACAACTGCGATTTTTATCATTATTCTCTCAAAAAACAAGTGCTTTTTAAATCTTATCTTTGTATCTTCTTTAAAATAGTAACAATCACTTTTTAAATTTTTCAAAATCCTCTTCATCAACTCCAAGATAGAAACCTTTATAAAACCCCTCCATTTTTTCCACCTACATGAAACGAAGTTCACGACGCTGGAAGAAAAAAGAGATTAAAATTGAAAATTAAATGCAGCATAAGTTTTTTCAATTTTAATCTCTTTATTTTCTTAAACTATTATTTATGTTTAATAGAAATTCATTATTCAAATTTTATTTACAACTTCCCTTGCCTCTCCACTTCTCGCAACGCCTCGTTTAGATACAACATCGCCCAATTTCTAAGAAATAACGCCCCTTGATAATAATCCACATTATGCATGCTATACATATTCATCTTCATCCCCATTTTATCAATCGAATACCTCTTCTTTTTGTCATCATTAAACTTCACTAATTTAGCAAACGCAAATTGCTCTCGTTCAAAATCATTGCCAAGATACAAACTTCCCCCTGCATTTCGACTAATTGAAAAATGTGTTACAAAACCGCGTTTATCACAACCTACCAAATCTTCCCAAAAACGTAATCGTTGTCGTCCATTCCCCTCTTTTATTATTTCAACAGGCTTATCCAAATAACTATCTTTAATCCAATTCTTCTTTAATCTTTCATCAGGCGTATTCTCAGGTAAATTTTGAACATATGCTGTCAAATCAGAATGCCACTCCTCAGCCGCAATAGGAAACACCTGCGACGCAATTCGTGAATCAAACACAACATCCGAGCGTAACAACGACGGATAAATAGGCACTTGGAATCTATTCTCGCCAATAATTGGCAGTTCCTCTTTTCGCAACAATACATCTTCTAGATTCATTTATTCTCCTCGTTATTTCAACTCTCTCTCTCCTCAAAAAAATATTTTTCCTCTACAACTTCCCCTGCATCTCCAATTCTCTCAGAGCAGAATTCAGATACAACATCGCCCAATTACGTAAAAACAACGCTTGAGGAAAAGTATCAATGTTATGGTAACCATACGCCTGAACTTGTGCACCAGAAAAGTTAATTTTCTTACTAGAATAAGCTAGAAATTTTTCTTCAGAAAATAGAACTAGCGGAGAAAAAATAAATTTTTGTGCACATTCACGATCTTTCTCGTTATAATATAATGAGCCACCACTACTTGGGCCTTGAGCAAGAACCGTCGCAAAACCTGTATCGGACGTCCTCACAAGATCTTGCCACCCTCGAAAAGTCTGCTCACCATTTTTATCTGGAACAACAGTTGCATCTCTACGCAACATCTGCTGGTAATACTCTTTTTTCTTTTCATCCTGCATCGTTTCAGTGTACTTCCCCAAATCTAACAAATATTCTTGTGCCACTTGCGCAAAAACTCGATGCGCAATCTGCGAATCTAATTGTATATCCTCTCTGAGAAGCGCAGGATAAATCGGAACCACAAAATCAGTTTCACGTCTGATAGGCAATTCTTCTTTTCGTAAGAACAATTCTTCTAACTTCATTATTTTAACTCAATAAATCTTTGTTATATACTTTTTGCAACTCCAATATACTCTTTTCAGAATTATTTTAATGTCGATAACTTTTTCTTTAAAAAGGGAAACATTTATAAATAAGTGGCTTCCCAAACACTTTAGATATGTGTGCTCAAATAATATTGAGTATTGAATTAGGTGATCCAATTTTCCTTGATACGACGATAAATGACGTATTTAAGTTTCAAAATTGTGGCCGTAATAATGAGAAATACAGGATCAAGAAAATCTACATCTGTAGAAATTCTAAGTAAATGAGTTCCCGTTGATCCTGCGGGAGAGTGCTGCTATGGGAGTTCGATTAAGCCATGCAAGTCGGAGGTTCGCAAGAGCCAGGCTGAAGGCTCAGTAACACGTCAATAATCTGCCCTATGGTCCGAGATAACCTTGGGAAACTGAGAGTAAAACCGGATAGATACTGGATACTGGAATGTTCTGGTATTGAAATGTAAAGCCATAGGATGAGTTGGCGGCTGATTAGGTAGTTGGCGGTGTAAAGGACCACCAAGCCTACAATCAGTACGGGCCGTGAGAGCGGGAGCCCGGAGAGGGGGACTGAGATACTGCCCCCAGCCCTACGGGGTGCAGCAGGCGCGAAAACTTTACACTGTACGGAAGTGCGATAAGGGAACTCCCAGTGCTCATGTTTTACATGGGCTTTTGCCAAGTGTAAATAGCTTGGCGAATAAGTGGTGGGTAAGACGGGTGCCAGCCGCCGCGGTAACACCTGCGCCACGAGTGGGACTCATTATTATTGGGCCTAAAGCGTTCGTAGCCGGATATGCAAGTCTTGAGTGAAATCGATGCGCTTAACAAATCGACGTGCTTGAGATACTACACATCTTGAGATCGGGAGGGGTTAGGGGTATTCTGGAGGGAGCGGTAAAATGTTATAATCTCCAGAGGACCACCTGTGGCGAAGGCGTCTAACCAGAACGAGTCTGACGGTGAGGAACGAAAGCTAGGGGAGCAAACCGGATTAGATACCCGAGTAGTCCTAGCTGTAAACGCTGCGAACTAGATGTTACGTATTCTTCGTGAATACGTAGTGTCGGCGTGAAGACATTAAGTTCGCCGCCTGGGAAGTACGGTCGCAAGGCTGAAACTTAAAGGAATTGGCGGGAGAGCACCACAAGGGGTGCGGCGTGCGGTTTAATTCAACTCAACGCGGGAAATCTCACCAGTAGCGACGGCAGAATGAAGCTCAGTCTAAAGGGCTTAGCTAACGAGCCGAGAGGTATTGCATGGCCGTCGTCAGCTCGTGCCGTAAGGTGTCCTCTTAAGTGAGGTAACGAGCGAGACCCATACCCATAATTGCTAGCAGGTGCTTTTGCATGACTGAGCACTTTATGGGGACTGCCGTGGAAACACGGAGGAAGGTGTGGGCAACGGTAGGTCTGTATGGTCCGAATCTACTGGGCAACACGCGCGCAACAATGGCGATGACAATGGGATGCAACACCGAAAGGTGAAGCTAAACCTCGAAACGTCGTCCTAGTTTGGATTGAGGATTGTAACTCATCCTCATGACAACGGAATCCCTAGTAATCGGGTTTCATCACGACCCGGTGAATATGTCCCTGCTCTTTGCACACACCGCCCGTCAAACCAACCGAATTGGGTTCAGGTGAGATTCAGCTTCAAGTTGCATCAAATCTGGATTCGGTGAGGTGGGTTAAGTCGTCACAAGGTATCCGTAGGGGAACCTACGGATGGATCACCTCCTTTTTTTTATTTTTATAACGATACAGTAAAATTGTATCCTCACTAATTCAAAATAAAAAATAAGATTCACCTGGGCCCGTAGCTCAGGGGTACTTCGCAATTGCGAAGCTCAAAAGAGCGCCTGCCTTGCAGGATAAAGTATCTCAGAAAGCAGGAGGCCTCGGGTTCAAATCCCGACGGGTCCACTTTATTTCACATAGCTCTAAACAACATAAATACTTCACAAAAACATCATAAAAACATCATACTCCTTAATTCACAAAAATAAGGATACCCGCCTTCAAGAAAATAAATGTTTCTTGGCGGCGACGTGGTTGAGATATGAATAATACCTAACCGTATTACTTTGCATCATATTAATGAACCATATGTAGGTTAACATCATTAGGTAAACTGCTCGATGGATGACTCGGTTTGAAACGCCGATGAAGGACGTGACAAGCAACGAAAAGCTTTGGCGAGCCGCATGTAGGCATTGAACCAAAGATCTCCGAATGAGACTTCTCCATAGAAGCCAGTAATGGCTGGGGAACGCAGGGAATTGAAGCGTCTTAGTACCTGCAGGAAAAGAAAGCAAAGCGATGCCGTGAGTAACAGCGAGCGAAAGCGGCACAGTTCAAACTGAATCTGTCGTAGAAATGCGATGGAGATGTGGTGTTAGGACTTTTTTTTATGCCTCGTTTCTGACTTGAAGTGTTCTGGAATGGACTACGACACAGGGTGATAGTCCCGTAGAGGAAAGAAAACGGCAGTAAAAGTATCCAGAGTACTGCACCTTGATATTGGTGCGGGAATATGGGGGGCATTAACCTCTAAAACTAAATACGTTTCAAATCCGATAGCAAACCAGTACCGTGAGGGAACGTTGAAAAGAACCCTTAACAGGGAGTTCAAAGCGCCTGAAATCGAGCAGTGATAGTCTGGTGGGGCTCTACGGAGTTCCACTGTGCTTTTTGAATAAAGCGCCAGGGAGTTAACCTTAGTGGCAAGGATAACCTGAAAAAGGGCATCCGCAGCGAAAGCAAAATTCCGCAAGCAATGAGGGAAGTGGTATGAAAGTGCCATAAGTCACTAGGGTCAGACCTGAAACCGGTCGATCTACTCGTGGGTAAGATGAAGCGGGGGTAATACCTCGTGGAGGTCTGAAGAGGTTCTACGTGCAAGTGTTCTTCTAACTTGCGAGTAGGGGTGAAAAGCCAATCGAGACCGGCGATAGCAGGTTCCTGTCGAAATTGACCTTAGTCAAGTTTCGGACGAGATAGGTATGGTTGTAGAGCGACGGATAAGGGGAAGTGGCGGGGAAACCTGTCTGCCCCCTGTCCAACTCCAAATGCTATACCATCGTAGACTCCGGAAAACAGGGAATCTTGGGGTAAACTTGATTTCCGTGAGGGGAACAACCCAGACTACAGTTAAGGCCCCTAAATGTCAGCTAAGTGAGAAAGGGTAAACGGTGTCCATAATCTGAGACAGCGAGGAGGTTGGCTTAGAAGCAGCCACCCTTTAAAAAGTGCGTAACAGCTTACTCGTTGAGATTGTGGGCCCGGAAGATTGACGGGTCTAAGCTGACTGCCGATACTGTAGACTACGTTGAGTAGGGGTAGACAGGCGTCCTTCTAGGGTAGAAGCACCTCCGTAAGGGGATGTGGACCTGGATGGAATGAATATCCTGGTGGTAGTAGGATCTAAGCAGAGTGAGAATCTCTGCCATCGAAAGGGCAAGGGTTCCTTGGCAATGTCGATCAGCCAAGGGTTAGTCGATCCTAACCTGACTCGTAATTGAGGAAGGGGAAAGGGAAAACGGTTAATATTCCGTTACTACAGTAGTATACGTGGCAACACAAGTATTGTTTCTGACACTTTGGAAGAGGTCAACACTGCTTGTCTGCAGTGCCAATATAGATATATCCGAGGAGTATCGTAACGATGAGAATCGGATAAAACTATAGATGAGCAGGCCTATGGTCTGTTTGATTGGTTTCTGGAGTCCTTGAAAAGGGAACAATAATAAATCTGCTGTATTCGTACCCAGAACCAGCACTGGTGCCCCTAGGTGAGAAACCTAAGATGTGAGAGTGTAAACTAGTTCAGGGAAATCGGCAAATTAGTCCCGTAACTTCGGAAGAAGGGATCCCTGCATTCGTATCCGTATGGGTGCGAGCGCAGGGCACAGTGACAAGGATGGTCCGACTGTTTAACAAAAACAAAACATTCTGCAAAGCTGTAAAGCCTAGTATAGAATGTGATGTCTGCCCAGTGCCAGTACTTTAAGCCTCGTTCCAACGGGGTGAAGAGCTGGTAAACGGCGGGAGTAACTATAACTCTCTTAAGGTAGCGTAATACCTTGTCGGTTGAATGCCGACTTGCATGAATGGCATAACGAGATCGTCACTGTCCCGAACTAGTGTCTCCCGAACACTACATCCTGGTGCAAAGTCCAGGGATTTCCAGTGGGAAGCGAAGACCCCGTGAAACTTTACTGCAGCCTGTCGTTGTGGTGTGATTTTTGATATATAGCGTAAGTGGGAGCTGTTTGAGGCTATGTGCGTCAGCATATGGTTGAGGCGATAATGTAACACCACTTATCGGAAATTACATCACTTACCTTGCAAAAGGGACACCGATTGGTGGGCAGTTTGGCTGGGGCGGCACGCTGTTGAAAATGTATCAATAGCGCCCAATGGTAGGCTCATCCGGTTTGGAAATCCGGAGTGGAGTGCAAGGGCAAAAGCCTGCCTGATTGGCTTTCAAACATAACGAAATTCAAACACGAAAGTGTGGCCTAGCGAACTTCTGTGCCTTCTTAATGAGGGCCAGAAATGACTGAAAAGTTACTCCGGGGATAATTGAGTCGTCGCGCCCGAGAGTTCATATCGACGGCGCGGTTTGCTACTTCGATGTCGGCTCTTCCTATCCTGGCGGTGCAGAAGCTGCCAAGGGTGGGGGTGTTCACCCGTTAAAAGGGATCGTGAGCTGGGTTCATTACGCTGTGAGGCAGTAAGTTTGATATCTACTGGGAATGTTGGGTATCTGAAAGGAAGGATCTTTTAGTACGAGAGGAACGAAGGTTCGTTGCCACTGGTCAACCGGTTATCTGATAAGGTACGCCGGGCAGCTACGCAATAGGCGATAAATACTGAACGCATCTAAGTATGAAGCGCTCCTTGAAAAGAGATACCCTAGGACATGGCAATAACAGCCGTTTGATAGAAGTGGTGTGTACGCACGAAGGCAACGACGTGTTCAGCATGCACTTACTAACGTCCATATAAATTTTGTTAACCTACATATGGTTTCCATTACTTTTAGTGGCAACACTAACTGTACAATACGCAAGTGTTGTAGAAATTCCCGAAAGGGGTTTCTTTTTTTCTTTTTTTTTAATGGATACTAGCGCAAGCTATTTTTCAAACATTATAGTCCTCAAAGAAAGTCTTCCAAGTAGGAAGACGCCACTTTGTGGACTATTCAGAAGTCCAACTGTAACCCTATTAAATTAGTTGGACTTCTATAAAAATATCAAGAAATAGCGTAAGCTATATTTTTTAACTAAATAATTCAAACGATAGTGTCAACTCTATTTTCTTCAAACATTTTTTTAACAAATAGCGGCAGCTTCATTCCCCCAGCTCACGACGACCAAATGTTAGATTCACACCCCCACCAACGAATTATTAATAAACATCAACATCTTCTCTCTACAAATGGCCCGCTTCTACAAAACCATCGATTCATATCACCTCAGTTACCAATTTGTATTAGACGTTTATCAACTCACTAAAAATTTTCCAAAATCCGAAGAACAAAACATCACCTCTCAACTAAAACGCGCCGCCGTCTCCATCCCCCTCAACATTGCCGAAGGCAGCTGTAAAGCAAGTCCCAAAGAATTCGTCCATTTTCTAAACACCGCCTTCGCCTCTGCCAAAGAAGTTGAAGTACTATTGCAATTATCCCGCGACCTCAATTTCCTTCCACCATCAGACTTTGATACACTTTCAAAAAAATTAGATGAAGTATAATGGCGAACATAAAGAATTGAGTAATAATTAGTCGCCATTATATTCTGAGGAACGCAACAACTAAGATAAATTATTTGCGTTCCTCATTATGTGTGCAAAATTATTCATGTTCACCCGAAACATCGAATCCCGCATCAGCGACCGCAATCCAAAATTCAGATTCTTTCAAGAATTCAAATCGGAGAAAAGTAATAATCTCAATCAAACAGAACAATGACTCTTCATCAAAATCAATCCTAACTATTTATAATATAGCCCTCTAAACTGATACCATAAAAAACCTATCTCTCCCTCACAACATCTGGTTCCATCTCCGGTATCCATCCGCTCAATTTCTCAAGTAAATCAGACAACTCTTTTTTTTGTTTTATTTTTTTTCCTCGTGTGTTCGAACTCCATTTAAAACCCGTTAAATAAATTCGCTCATCAATCGTGCCATCGCCAAACATCGTGGGATCAAAAATTCCATTTCGCAGCGTCGCATAACCAAATAAATATCCTTGGTGAAGATCCTGTAATATATTTACTAAGGGTTGCCCACTCTGTGTATGAAACGCGTGTGGTCGAACATACACCTCAATACTCTCGCTCTCATCTTTCAATCGAATCGGCAAATATAACTGATCCTTATCACTCTTCGGATGCGGAAAATAAACCACGCGTGGCACTGCAACTTCTCTCATCACCCCAATCTGCACCCGATTCTCTAAAAACTCCGCAATGTTTCTACAAGAATAATGTGGCAAATTGTCAAACCCAAACAGTTTAAGTCTAGCATACTCCCATCCTTTCGCTTCTTCCAATGCTTTTTGATGGAGATTGATCATAGTCTAACTAAAAATATATAAAAATTAAAGTTTAACTGGAAACCCATGATAAAAATTTGCCGTTTTCAATCTTTGTTCCAACAAGTCTGGAGCTACCGAACTCTTTGCATGCATCAGTGTTCTCATGACATGTTTATCAAAATCTGTACCACCCAATTCAATTTGTGGTTCATCTCTCTCTATTAACAGAATCCAATCTTCTCCACTTCGTCCCGCTTTTTCTAAATCATACGTTATGTGGCCTTTTTCCAACTGTTCTTTAACCCAGTCAATATTTCTGTATACCGCACTAAGACGTGTGTCATAATTATCTGGCGAAATTAACAAATCAACTCTACTTCCTTGGTTGTCTGCCAATGCTCCAATTTCATAATAAAAATGTTTCATAGTTTAATCACCTGATACACTCAAATATCACTTTTATTTATAAATCTTTCTAAAATTTACTCTTTAATAGTAAATACAACATTATTCATTCCACAACCACATCCTTTATAAAACCCCCTCACATGCCCTTCTGCATGAACCTAAAAATCAGTCAAAGCTTCCAAGAAATAAAACACCGATTAAAAGAATCAAAATATCAAGTTCACCAAAATAACCTCTTCAATGAGCTCTGCGCAATTCACGATTATATCCTCAAAACCAAAGACACCGACGCCAAAAACGAATTCGTCGTCGTATTGCACGATATCTTCATCGAAATCTTCATGCCCTTGCGCGAAGAAAAATACATCCCCTATCCTAACGGCACCCGTTCCTACTTTGGCTCAAACGTCCTCCTTCAACAAACCATCAACGCCATCTTCGATTTGAACGTCTATAGTAAAATCTGGCTCAAAGACATCTCCGACTACTACACCCTCTTCTCCGCCAACTTCCCGCACTACAACGCCGTACCCAAAACTGATTTCTCAAAATCCACCACTCCCATCTCCGTCCATAAAATAAAAAATCTCGGATTAGTTCGCAGCGCCATCTTCGACCACTTAAAAATTCACGTAGATCCTGATAAACCTCTCCCTCCCAAAAACGACAACCCTCTCGACGTCTACATCTACCAATTCGAATCCGCACTCTACGAAGAATCCAAAATAAAAAACCGCTTCTTCCAAAACATGAAATATAAAGAATTCAATGAACTCAAAGCCGACCGCACCGCTATTCTCAACCTTGACTGCCAAAGCGTCGAACAACAAGAAATCTACGACGAAGAAGACGAAACCATTTCTTGGATTATCACTCTCAAACTCCCCGAAAACGACCATCTCAGCCAATACCCGCTCTTCAAAGACAACCCTTGTCTTTATATCTACACCTCCATCCACCCAACCGACACCTTCAACCCCCTCAAAGCAAACTACATTGGAAAAAAAATACATTTGGATGAAGAAAATAATTCCCTCACCATAAGAATCACTAAATCTCCACGCGCCTACGAAAACATCCCATTCACAATCATTCTCCGCCCAGATTCCGACACCTACGAACGCGAAAAAAAAGCCCTCTATCATTTCAAAGAAAAAGCCACCCCTCAACTAATTCAAGAAATCGTATTAAAACAAAAATCTCCTTCTCCCTCAACCCCCTCTCACCCCACCCAACAAAACATCTCATCCTACTGTTCCCTCGACCTCAACCATACCCAACAACAAGCCGTACAACAATCCCTCTCCTCCCAAAACCTCTTCTGCATCCATGGCCCCGCCGGCACCGGCAAAACTAAAGTCTGCACCGAAATCCTTCTCCAACAACTCAACGCTCACCCCTCCAGTCGTATTCTTGTCACCTCTGCCTCA
>Ga0209542_10014313_pt1 | contig 13522 bp, 14 predicted proteins | sample RifCSPhighO2_01_FD_184028 | JGI IMG/M metagenome (GOLD analysis project Ga0209542, IMG submission 184028) | Soil microbial communities from Rifle, Colorado - Rifle CSP2_plank highO2_0.1 (SPAdes) (version 2) | ecosystem: Environmental > Terrestrial > Deep subsurface > Rock core/Sediment ... | reverse complement strand
TAATAATCCTAAAATAAAAAAAATAAGTTATGACTATGATGAATATGGCAATATAATTAGAATAGAAGATCTAGATAAATACGAATATTACGAATATAATCATAACATAAATAAATGGATTTTTAATCCCAGTCATTATTATTTAAAAGATTCAAGCAATAAGATATCAGAATCATTTTACGCTTATAATGAATATGGCGATTTAATAAAAGAAGAGCATTGGCTTAATAATGGAAATAATCCAATAATACAATATACTTATGATTCTTATGGAAATTTAAAAACAGAAACAGATCCAAATAGGCATACAACAACTTATTATCATGATTCTACAAATACATTTCCAATTAAAATAATTAATGCAAAAAACCAGGAATATAATTATGAATATGACTTAATGGGAAACTTATTATCAGAAACAGATCCAAATGGATACAAAACAGAATACAAATACGATTCCCTTGGAAGAATAATAAGAAAGATTATTCCTTATGATTCAAACTTTTATCCAACTATCTGGTATACTTATGATACAAATGGAATTGCTCCTGAGATGATAAAAATAGCTTATACAGAAGATAATGGAGATCAAAATACATTTGATGAATATTATTTCTACGATGGCTTTGGAAGATTAATTCAAAGTAGAATAGAAGGAGAGTCTAATCAAATAATCCAAGACAATTATTATGATAGCTCAGGAAGAATGTATGAAAAAAGCAATCCTTATTTTGCTTCTTTCAGCGCTTCATATACTTCGCCAAATTCAGTTCCTAATACCCTATACTTTTATGATTCATTAGATAGAATTATCAAAATTAGAAATCCAGACAATACTGAAACAAATATTAATTATGACCATTGGACTGTATCGATTTATGATGAAAATAACCACAGAAAAGATTACATAAATGATGCTTATGGAAGAATAATCCAGGTTAAAGAATATAATAATAACCAGATTTATACAACAAATTACAGGTATGATGCAGCAGATAATTTAATTGAAATACAAAATAATCAAAATAATAAAATAAAATATACTTATGATTCTTTAGGGAGAAAGATAAAGCTGGAAGATCCTGATCTAGGAATATGGACTTATTACTATGACCAAAATGGAAATTTGATAAAACAAATTGATGCCAAAGGTAATTCAATTTTAATGAATTATGATGAGTTGAATAGAATAAGATCAAAGAATAATATTAACTATTATTATGATGAGATAATTGGAACATTATCAAAAATAACATCTCCTCAACTAACAACAAAATACTATTATGACAATAGATTAAGAACAATAAAAGAAGAGAAAATAATTGATGGAAAAACATTTATAACTTCTCTTTCTTACGATCCAATGGATAGGATAATTTCAAAAACTCTTCCAAATAATGAGGTTATGCAATTTTCTTATAATGCTGGAAATAAATTAGAGAGCATTGGCAATATAATTTCCAATATTAATTATAATGAAATAGGTCAGCCAATATTAAGAAAATACGCAAATAATTTACAAACAGAATTAACCTATGATTCCACTAATTTCAGGCTAACAAAAAAAAAAACACTTAATTTGCAAGAGCTAAATTACAATTATGATAATGCTGGAAATGTTTTAGAGATTGATAATTTAATCAGCAATAAAAAAGAAACAATGAAATATGATGATTTAGACAGGCTAATTCATGCAGAACGAACAAATGATTTCAGCTTAAATTATGAATATGACAGCATTGGAAACATGCTGAAAATATCTAATAACCTAGGAAATAATTTGATGTCTAGTCATATTGTTTTAGCAAGTGCGTCTGATCAGATTGATCTAGGAAGTGGAATTGTAGAAGAAAAAGAACCAGAAGAAGAAACTGAAGAAAAAAATCAATTTACAATTTCATTAAAACAAGGCTTGAATCTAATTTCAATACCTTTAACTTTAGATGATAATTCAATTGATATTGTATTAAAACCTATTCAAGGAAAATATAACTCTGTTTTTGCTTATATAGATGAAGGATGGAAAATTTACAATCCAGAAAGACCTCTTTACCTTAATACATTGACTGAAATAACTCCTGAATATGGATATTGGATAGAGATGAAAGAAAATGCGGCATTAACCTTAACTGGTTTAGAGATAAATTCATATACATTTAACTTAGATAAAGGTTGGAATCTAATAGGTTATCCTTTTTTAGAAAGCGGAGCAATAGATAGTAATTTACCTAATCTTATAAATATATTTGTTTACGAAAGTGGGTTTAAAGAGTATGATCCATTAAAACAATCTAATTTAAACACATTAAAAGAATTTAAACAAGGTTATGGATATTGGGTTAGAGTAAGTGAAGATACAGAGTGGACAATTGATTAAGGTAAAAAAAAAAAAAATGTGTTTAATTACTCCTCTCCGAAAAGTATTTAAAATAGAAGAACCTTTCTATTGACTATGGCAACTGAAATTAAACAAATTGTGGAAAAATTGGATAATCTCCAATCTGATATAACTTATATAAAGAAGCGTTTGATTAATGTAGATAGTGTTCTGACTGATGATGATATTGAAGCATTGCAAGAAGCAGAAAAGGATTTAAAAGCTAAAAAAACCAAGAGGCTATAATTTTGTATTCTGTAGAGTTATCCCAAAGGGCACAAAAGTTTCTTGATAAATTAGATTCGCATATTAAAATTAGGATAGAAGAAAGATTAAGAAATTTAAAAGATAATCCTGTCCCTTCTGATGCGAAGTTTATTTGCAGAGATAAAGGGGATAAGGTATTTAGGTATAGGATAGGTGACTATCGGGCTTTATATAAGGTGAAAGATAAAGAAAAAATTATTCTAGTTGCTAAGGTTGATAAAAGACCTAGGATATACAATAGATAATTTCAGCAAGTTTTAGAATTGCATTTTATTTTAAAAACAACAACAACAACAAAAAAAGAAATATTATATTTTTAAAAACAAAAAGTATTTAAACTACGAGTTTACATATATAAACTTTGAGTTTAAATGAAGGACAATGAAAATTATAAATTTTCAAGCCTTCCATTTTAACAAATTAAAATGAAGGATATAACAAATAATGAAATGCGTTTTGTGTTGGTTATCTTCAAAAATCCAGAGAAAGAATACAACACAAGCAACATAGCTGAAATATTAGGCATAAGCCCGATGGGCGCTCTTAAAATAGCAAGAAGTCTGGAAAAGGAGAATATCGTTAAGTCTAGGGAGATAGGAAAAGCAAGAGTCTATCAATTAAACCTTCAAGATGCTTATGTAAGGCAATACCTTAAATTTTTATTAAAAAGAGAGGCTGAACAATCTCCAGCATATATTAAAATGTGGGTTAATGAATTGAGAAAAATTAAAAATGCAGATGCTGCGGTATTATTCGGCTCTATTTTGAGAAGTAAAGAAGCTCGCGATATAGATGTTTTGCTGATAACAAGCCAGAAAAGATTTTCAAAATTAAAAAAAGAGGTAGAAAATATTAATCTTATAAATATCAAAAAACTGCATCCAATCTATCAATCTGAAAAAGATATAAAAACAAATATAAATAATGGCGATAAGGCATTATTAAATGCCATTAAAGGGATAGTTATTTTTGGAGAGGATAAACTTATAGACTTGCTGAAATGAGTCATGCAAAAAATAAGGTTAAATGGTGTTTAAGAAAAGCTGAAAGAGAGTTAAAAGAATCTAAGGTTCATAAAGGTCTTATTAAAGTAAATTCGAATATAGAAAAATCAAGAGAGCATATCAAGAAAGCTGAGCACTATCTTTCAGCAACGCTCTATCTGAAAAAAGGAAACTTTTCAGATATTAGCGCAAGCACCATATTTTATGCTGCGTACCACTGTTTATTAGCAATTGCCGCAAAATTCGGCTATGAATCAAGAAACCAGGAATGCACTTTTGCTTTGATAAACAGCTTGATTGAAGACAAAAAGATAAATTTTGATAAAGAGCTTTTGCATAAAATTTCTTCTTTGGATGTTAAAGATAAAGAGCAGACAACAATCGAGATAAGAGAACAATATCAATACGGCGCAAACCTTACTTTAAAAGATGAGTTGTATAATGAATTATTAGAGCTTGCTAAAAAGATAATAGCAAGAACAAAAGAAATAATAGAAGAATAATTATTAAAAAAAAAAAAAAGAAAAAACGCAAAATTTAAATATATTGCATATTGGTATTAAATTAAAAAAAAAGAAGGTGAAACATTGATTAAAGGAATATTAATTGTCTTAATGCTTATTATTTCCAGCCTTTTTGTATATTCTATTGCTTATATTCCCACAAATGTTAAATCAGGGCAGCAAACAGGATTTAGCTGCGATGCTACTGTAGCTAATGCCCCTTCTGTTAAAGCGCGTATAGGCGACCAGGAATGCTCTCGCACATCTGTAAACGGAACAAAATATTATTTCCAATGCCCTGTTCCAACTTCTGGCGGCTTTCAGATGCAATGTTACGTTGATAATTCAATCTCTGCAACAAATACTCCCCTGGGAAAAGGGATATTTGCATCAGGCAGCATATGCGTGCCAACAACATGGTCGCCAGATATATCAACTGTCTGTTCAGGACAATCCTTTACGCAAACAAGCAACTGCGAAACAACACAATCTGCAACAGGAACAAAAACATGCATACTTCCAATACCTTCTGGAGCGCCTACTAAATACAAAAATGGAAGAAATTGGCTGATTGATGGATGCTATGATGATGGCGGCGAGGTTGTTTGCGAAAGAAGTTGCGATGCTGCTAAAGCGTATTGCGGAGGAACTGGAGCAAGCTATGCAACAGCAGATGGCGCTGAAGCATATGGCGGAACAATTTATCTTCCTTCACAAAGAACATGCACTGGCTGCGGAAAATATTTTTCATCCATAGACTGCAGTGGAAGCTGCAGCGTTACTGTCACAGCAACCTGCAGCGACGGAACAAAAAACCAAGACGAAACAGGCATAGATTGCGGAGGAGCAACCTGCGCAGCATGCCCTACAGACACCGGAGCCTGCTCTTCAGACCATTCAAGATGCGGCGGAGTGGACAGTGGTGGAACAATTTATAGGTGCGGGGTAGATGGCGATGGAGCATGCCCAATTAAAACATTAGGTAATGACTGCGGCACCAATTCAATCTGTCAGGAAACTGATAGCGATTGCTCTTAATTAAAATGAAAAAAAAAAAAAATGCGGAAAAATTGGCTTTTGCGTTGCTATTAATTACATCCTTGATTGTATTTACTAGCTGCTCTGCTGATAAAATTAGCGATGAAGAAAAGCTTCAGGCAGCAATATTTAATGCGCAGAACAATGGCGTTCAAGAGTGCGGTGCTCTTTCAAATAAGTTAAAACAAACGTGCATTGATGAATATTACATGCTTCTAGCTGTAAACGAGCATGACAATTCTATTTGCGATAAAGCCTCTGCAAATAAAAAAACAGAATGCTTGGATCAGATTTTAATGAGAGATGTAATGGAAAGTCATGATACTACATTATGCAATGATATTAAAACACAAGAAATTAAGGGTGATTGTATAAATAAAATTTCTGAATTTAAATCTCAAAAATATTTTAATGCTGTGATGAACGAAGCTATCAACACAAAAGATATAACAAAATGCGATTCCTTATCTGAATTTGAAGTTGTAAGCTGCAGGGATAGTTATTATTTTACATTATCCCCGCAAAATAGCTATTATTGCAATAAAATACAAAATGAAAATATAAGACAATTATGTATTGAGCTACAAAATGAATATTAAATTAATAATAATGGTAATTGTATTTGTTTCGCTTAGTTTTGGCGTTAATGCAGTTATTATCGACTATCCGGTACCTGACCGTAGTACTCCTGATCCACCACCAACCACCCCTACAACTCCTTCTTATTCATGTGGTGGTTCGAGTATTCATAACAGTGTGGCAACTGTCAGTAGAGTTGTTAATTATGCGAACGAGTACTATGAATTTTTTAATAAATGCGTTCCTAATACAAACAATATAGATTATTATACCTGCCAGGGCGACCCAAATCGTATAGGATATCCTGGAGCTGCTCTCTTGTTTAATCGAAATACTTGTCCGCCTGGTGAAGGGTGTTTTGCTTATCCTCTTGGTGATTCTGGGTCAAGATGCGATGAAAAAACCATCCCAACAGTTTCAATAACTAAATCAGGGGGTGCCACTATATTTCCAGTAGGTACAACAGTCAGTGGGTCTGCCTCTGCATCTGATGCAAGCGGTATTGATAGTTTATGGATACAGAAGGGAACAAGCGGAAATATTAAGGACTGTGGTGCTGCAACATATTGTACTTATAGTTACACAACAACAAGCTCTGATATTGGTGATATATCCTTCAGAGCAAGGGCAACAGACAAATCATGGGCAAGAAACACAGGGTATTCAAGCTCTTTTAGCGTTACTGTAGTAGCCGCAACAACCTGCTCTTCACCAGGTCAAACATGCGGAACTTGCTGCAGTCCAGTAAAAGAAGGAGTATATGATCTGTATTATTATTGCACAAGCAATGGTCGTTGTTGCAGAAGCGATACAGCTCCTTTTCCAGAAGTGTGGAATGGTGTAGAGTGCATACAACCACAATGGAAAAAAGTTGATCCTCAGCCAGCATGCCAATAATCATAATCCTAAAACATCATCAATATATATTCCTCTAAATCTTCTGCAAAGCTTATATGCTTTTTTGTCAATTACTGTAAATTCAGTCAACTCAGAACCACCATAAAAAGCTGATTTATCATAGTACTCGCCAAGGCTTATTCCAATTTCAAAAGGCATGAAAATCGGGCTTGCTAATTCTGTCATAGCCTGGTCAAGCCACTCATCATCAACATGACCTGCATACATATAAGAATTACCTGATATAATAATATTATTCTCTATAGTTGTTCCAACAAAATATCCATAATAACCAAAAACATGAATTATGTTTTTCCTTTGATCTTTAGGTGGAAATGTGTAACTTGCATCTTTTCTCTCAATTGGGATTTCAAAATTAAAAGCAGTAAAAATCTTCTCCCTTATTATTTTTTCAATAAAATCCATATCAGCAGAAGTTAAATTATACTGCTCTCCAAATGGGCTTGTTATCATAAGAATATACTTCATATTTCCTTCATTGTAAAATTTTATAATTCCGCCATTTCCTTCTATCATAAAATCCTTAAAAACCTTTGGAGTAACAGTCGTTGGATAACTTACAGAATAGAGCTCAATATCTATATTTTCGCCATTAATACTGGTAGCGTTATTGCCGTTAATCCTTATGACTTTTGTTTCATAGCCAGTTGAATCTCCAAGTTCATTTATTTGCCTTGCTTTAATCGTATGATTTCCAGGACTCTTCTGAACGTCAAAGTTTCCTACAGCATCTGTCTCATAAACAGTATTGTCAATTGTCAGCCTGGCTTTTGTTGCTTGCTCTGTATCATTATCTTTATGTATTCCTCTTAAGTCATCCATTGGAGCAACAACAACTGTTAAATTATTATCAACATAATTATTTCCATAATGAGCTCTTAGCTTTCCTGCTTCTACTCCATTAAAGTCTTTGGTTCTGTTAGAAACAGAAACTTTTCTTTCAGAATCAATTGCAACAGAAACATTGCTAAATCCATTTGCAGTAATGCTGTCAATTACAGTTCCATTTGCAGTAAAATAATTATCAGCATCCATAACATTAGAAGCTATTTCATCTTCATTAAATGAAATATTTGAAATAGGTTTTGCTGCAACGCTTGGCTTTGCAACCTCAAACAATAATCTTAAAGTATCTGCATTTCCAGCATTGTCTGCTGCTATAAACAAGCCAGTGTAATTATTAGCATTGCTGAATGTATGGCTTATATTATTTCCAGAATACCTAGCAACTTCTCCTGATTGATTATTAATAACAGCTTCTAAACTTTTAATGCCAGAATAATCATCAGCTGCATTTAAAACAACATTAAATAATGCCCCTTCTAATAGATTAACCTTATCATTATCTTTATAGCTATTAACATTTATCACTGGCTTGGCAGCATCAAATAAAGAAATACTTGCGCTAGCGGTGTCTGCTTTTCCTAAAGAATCAGTTGCTATAACAGAAACATTCCATTCTTTTCCATATGGAATATTAACATGAGGAATGTTAATATTTCCATTAACTGCAAAAGAGCTGTCATTAATCATTCCTTCTAATTTTAAAATGCCGACATCTGCCTCTGCTTTCGGCTCTAATGAAATAGAGCTGTCCTTATTAAATGCCAGATATAAAGAGTCTCCAGCTAAATTTCCATTATAATACAGGGAAACAACAGGACCTCTATTTTCCAAAACATTAACCAAAAACTCCAAAGAGCTTTCTTTTTCATTTCCAAAAGCCTTAACTAAAATCCTATACACTCCAAGGTTAAGATTAATGCTTCTTAAATCTCCTTTTCTTTCTCCATTGACATTCACAAAAGCAGAATCTAGCCTGTTAGAGTAGCTAACCTGAATCAAAGCCTGATTATAAGCGTTTAATGAATCTGCTGCATTTATCATGCTTCCATTAAATCTGGCATTAATTCCGGGTGCTTTATCATAATATCCAGATAGTATTTTCAAAAAAACCAGCAAGTCAAAGATATCTGTCTTTGGATTTCCTAAAGCATCTTTATCTCCATTAATATTAGAAGCTTCTGAAGCAGCTATTCTCCCGCCTAAAACCTGAAGCAATGCCAGCAAGTCAAATATATTCTCTTTTCCATCTCTGTTGACATCTCCGTTTGGTCTAGAAGCAAGCATAGCAGCAAGCTCTGCTACTGACACTGCTTTGTATTTGGATTTCTCTGTGTTTTCCCTAATTTCTGCTATTCCTTCAAGCTCCTGCAGTTCAGAAACATCAATAATTCCATCTTGCTTTGCCTTTTCATACCAATCATTTGTTTTGTTTATTCTCTCTTGTTCTTGAGCTGTTATTTTCTGCTCTAGAGGAACAGGCTCGTCTTCTGGCGCAACAGGATTCCTGTACATCCCCCTATCTCCGCATGCTAATCCTATAGTTGCAGCTCCTAAGAAGTACGCTAGATTCCTTGTTCTTCTGTAAAAATCAATTAGCATGTTAACAGAGGTAATTTTAGAGTATTTAAATGTTACTATATAGTGGTTAAGAACAATGAAAAGATTTATATATCATAACTATATAATACTTATATAAATATGATATAAAATGACTTATAAATTGTTAATTAAAAAACTGTATTTAGATGAAAAGAAATTCATAGAGCGCAATCTAATTAGAGAATACTGTAAAAAACTAAATTTAGGCTATTACCCCGCAATAGGGTATTTAACAAATCATAAGTATTTAATCAGAATTCTAAGGGGCATTTTCTACATGCCCTCAATTGAAGAGAGAAAACTCGATAAATTAGATATTAATTATTTGGATGCTGTTAACGAGGCTCTAAAAATAAAGAATATTAAGAATTATTATTTTGGGCTGGAAACCGCAATTAAATTAAATAAGCTAACGCATGAGTATTTTGTTATTGACTATGTTGTAAGCGATAAAATCTTTAGGGCTAAGCCAGTAAAAATTCTAGGTCATAAGATTCTATTTGTAAAGCTAAAAAAAAGATTATTTGATTTCGGAATAACCAAAGATAAAATTCCTAGATCAGATATCGAGAAAACAATTCTTGACATAGTTTATTTAGCAAAATATGATGGATTAAATGACAATGAAATAAAGAGCAAGATTGCTGATTTATTGAAATTCAGCTCAAAGCGTAAATTATTGAATTATTCAAGAAAGTACAATGGAGCTGTCCATAATTTCATAGAGGGATTATTATGAAAGATTTAATAGATAATATTTCATCTAAGGCTGAAATTAAGGATAAGGTTCTTTTAGAGAAAGATATTATCCTTCATAAATTGCTCTGCGGGCTTTTAGATAATGAGTATTTTAAAGAGAATTATGTTTTCAAAGGCGGAACTTGCCTGACAAAATGCTATTATGGGTATTATCGCTTTTCAGAAGACTTGGATTTTAGCTGGATTAAGCAGGAATTATTTGATGGAAAAAGCCAGAAACAAATAAGAAATATCCTATCTGAAGAGATAAATAAGTTTGCCGGCATCCTTGAAGATATAGCTAAGGATAATAATCTCGATTTCAAAGCAGATAAAACAGATAAGAAGTATATTGAATTTGGCGGAAGCAACAGGTTTGTTACATTTAAGATAAAATATAAATCAGCAGTCCAGGATGGGGAACTATTTACTAAAATCCAGATTAATTATGCGGAATCATTCAAATATTCTTTCAAGACAAAAGAAGCAAAAACAATAATCAAAGATATTAAAAGAAAAGATATAGAATTTTTGTTTCCTGAGGATGCTAAGTATTTATTAAAAAATCTTAAAGTCAAATGTTATGACATCAAAGAGATTCTGATTGAAAAAGTAAGGGCTATATTAACAAGAAAAGGGGTTAAAGCAAGGGATTTCATCGATGTTTTCCTTATCCTTAAAAGAGAGAAAATTGACTTGAAAAGTATGAAGCCTAAAATACTTGAAAAGATCAGGTTCATGCTTCAGTATGATAAGTATATACAGAACTTGAAAGATTTCAAGCTTGAAAAATTTGTCCTTGGTGAAGAAGAGAAATTGTTGTTAATGCCTATTGAAGATGGCTTTGAAAAGTTTCTGAAGGAGTTCCATAGCTTCTTGAACGAACTTTATAAAGAGCTGAAATAGTTCAGATGTGGTTTGAAGCTTTTTCTTTTCATTTCTTTTGTTTATTCTCTCTTGTTCTTGAGCTGTTATTTTCTGCTCTATTGGCGCAGGATCTTCTGCTGGCGCAACAGGATTCCTGTACATCCCCCTATCTCCTCATGCTAATCCTATAGCTGCAGCTCCTAAAAAATATAAAATATTCCTTGTCCTCCTGTAAAAGTCCAATAAGTCCATACCTGTAGAAGTAATTTTAGAGTATTTAAATGTTACTATATAGTGGTTATTAAAGAATCGAAACATTTTTATAGTTGTATTGTTAAACAGTTTAACTGTTAAACAGGTGATAATATGGAAACCGAATTAGTAAAAATGTCTCCAAAAGGGCAATTAGTTGTGCCAAAGGGGATAAGACAATTAGAGAAGTTTAAGCCTAGCGACAGGTTTGCGCCTTTCCGCGTAAAAGGGGGAGTATTATTCAAAAGAGTAAAGATGCCCGATATAAAAGCAGAGTTTACATCCTTAGCCAAGGAAATAGAAGAAAAATTTAAAAGAGAAAAAATTACTGAGAAAGATGTAGACGAGGCTGTTAAATGGGCAAGAAAAAAGTAGTTTTAGACACAAATGTTCTAATCTCTGCTTTAGGCTGGGAAGGAAATCCTAGAGCCATCTTTAAAAAAGCCATTGATAAAGAATTCGAATTAATTTTATCCTCTAAACAATTAGGCGAATTATTGAGAGTTTTGAATTATCCTAAATTTAAATTTACAGATGAGCAAAAAGAGAGATTTTTATCAATATTGTTAAGTATGGCTGCATTAGTTAAAACTAAATCTGAGATAGATATAATAAAAGAAGATCCTGATGATAATATCATTTTAGAGCCAGCCAATGAAATGAAGATTAGTTACATAATTTCAGGTAATGAACACTTGTTAAAATTAAAAGAGTTTAAAGATGCTAAAATAGTAACTGCTAAAAAATTCTTAGATATTTTTAATAAATAAAGGAAAGGTTTAAATATATGTTCAGTATACTATACAAATAAACATAGATTTGTTCACCAATGGAACATAAAAAAATAATTATTCAATGGAAAGAGTTTGAAATGCCCGAAGTGCTGCCCAGAGCCAGGGATATTAATTTAGATTCAGATTTTATAACGGCAATAACAGGGCCTAGGAGGGCTGGAAAAACCTTTTTTTGTTTTCAATTAATAAATAAGCTTAAAGAAAAAATATCCAAAGAAAATCTCCTTTATATCAATTTCGAAGATGAAAAATTATTAGGAGCCGAGGCAAATGACTTAGATAAATTACTGGAAACTTTTTATGAGCTATCAACAATAGAGAATAAACAGAATATATACTTATTTCTTGATGAAATTCAAAATGTTAAGAACTGGGATAATTGGGTAAGGAGAATTTATGATACTCAAAAAAACATAAAATTAATATTAACCGGCTCAAGCTCTAAACTGTTGAGCAAAGAGATATCAACAAGTTTAAGGGGGAGGTCTATTAATATAGAGATTTTTCCATTAAGCTTCAAAGAATTGTTAACTTGGAATAAGATATTATATAATTTAAAAACAATTTCTTACAGCAAAGACAAAATAGAAATAAAAAAGAAATTCTATAAATTTTTGGCTGAAGGAGGCTATCCTGCTATAGCAAAAAATAATAATAAATGGGATATACTTCAAAATTATTATGAATCTATGATATTTAAGGATGTTATAGAGAGAAATAACATAAAAGAAATAAAAAAATTAAGAGTGCTTGCAAATCTGCTTTTTGAATCAATAACCAAAGAAATTTCTTATAACAATCTGATGAATAAATTAAAATCTTTAGGATTTAATATAAGCAAAAATACGATTATAGGTTATATTTCCTATTTTGAAGATGCTTATTTATTTTTTCAAAATTTAAAGTATGAGTATTCCATAACTAAGCAGCTTGGCTCTGTTAAAAAAATATATTGCATTGATAACGGCTTATTAAATGCTGTTAGCTTTAAATTTTCCAAAGATACAGGAAAACTGCTTGAAAATTTAGTATTTATAGAGCTAAAAAGGAGGGGCAATGAAATATATTATTTCAGGAAGAATAATGAATGCGACTTTTTAATAAAAGAGAAAAATAAAATTATAAAAGCAGTGCAGGTTACAAAGAAACTAGATGAAGAAAATTCAAGAAGAGAAATAAATGGATTGTTAGAAGCTATGAAAGAATATAATTTAAAAGAAGGATTAATATTAACAGACGAGGAGGAGCAGGAAAAAATTATAGAAGGAAAAAAGATTAAGATAATTCCAGTTTGGAAATGGCTGCTTGAGTAAAAAAAAAAAAAAAAAAAAAAAAAAGAGAAATACCGCAAAATTAATAAGCATATGCTACATCTAAACTGATTATACTGAAAAAAAAGTTAACAAAAAGAGGCAATATGGTAAAAAGAGGTATGTTTTTCTCACTAATAACCATATTAATGGTTTTAGTTATTATCTTAAGCTATAAAATATCAACTAGCAAAAGCGCTGAAGAAACAAAATTAGCCTCTACTCAGATAAGAATTAAAATGCTCAACAGCTTCATAACTGATTTAGAACAGAATTATTTTGAAGATATGCTAAAAGTATCTTCAAAAACAGCATTAGAGGCATTAGCAAACTATACTGCCCAGGGCAAGCAGCTAAATAGCGTTAATGGAGATGGCGTTAAGCCAGGCGATTTCGAGACAGTTATGTTATTTGGATATATAGAAAATTC
>Ga0209542_10014312_pt1 | contig 13523 bp, 14 predicted proteins | sample RifCSPhighO2_01_FD_184028 | JGI IMG/M metagenome (GOLD analysis project Ga0209542, IMG submission 184028) | Soil microbial communities from Rifle, Colorado - Rifle CSP2_plank highO2_0.1 (SPAdes) (version 2) | ecosystem: Environmental > Terrestrial > Deep subsurface > Rock core/Sediment ... | reverse complement strand
GGAAGTAAAAAACAAATAGGCAAGAAAGCCCAAAACCGTAACGAGCAAAATGGCAAAAACAGGTATAATTTTCTTCATCGTTACTTTTTTAATGTAAAATACCCCAAGGCGAACGGATGCCCCGGAATTATTTTTACCAATATTTTCCCCAAATATTCATTGGGCGCAACTTGCACAATTTCATCCAGAATAAGGCGCACGTACCAGGAATTTTCCGGCAGGTTATAATCGATTTTCAGCACATCTGTTTGCTTATCCAGCGCGCCTTTGCCGGCATAGGTTTTAAACGGATATTTTTCCACGTCTGTGCCATCGCCGTTGTAAAAAAGGTTAATGCCAGAATTGGCCGCGCTGTCAAACATTTTTCCAAGCCACGAGGTGCTCCTATTTTGCACTTTTCCGTTATAGAATTCATTGGGCGCGGGATTCGGCGCACTGCCGGCCAAAAAAGCTTTTTGGTTTTCGCCGCGCCGCACCTGCCAGGTCCGCAAAAACCCGGCAATGGCTAAAACCAACAGGACGATAATCACCAATTTAACCAAAAGACTGATCATATGGCGTTAACAATACAATAGTTGGCGCGGATAATCAAGATTCTTTGAATTACGAAATGGCTAATAAAAAGAATTTTTCTTGTCTTTTCTTCAATTTTTGGCTATAAATTCGCTATAATTTCCATGCGTAGCCTCTGGCTACGCCTAAAAATTCTATCAAATTTCTATCTCAAAAATTGAAAAAAATCCAAAGAAACCATTTCGTAATTCAAAGAAGATTTCCGGGCGCCGGATTATCGGGTACAATGCATGCATGGAAACATTATTGAAAAAGCATTTCGGATACGAAACTTTCCGGCCGCTGCAAAAAGAAATCATCGGGAAGATAGCGGCGGGCCGCGATTGCGTGGTGCTGATGCCCACGGGCGGCGGAAAATCACTGTGCTTCCAGTTGCCGGCGCTGATGCTGCCGGGCCTTGCCATTGTTATTTCCCCCTTGATTTCGCTGATGAAAGACCAGGTGGACGCGCTGGCGGCCAACGGGATTGCGGCGGATCTGGTTAACAGTTCGCTTACTCCAAAGCAAATCAGCGCGGTAATGGAACGCGCCGCTTCGGGCGGGCTGAAACTGTTATACATTGCCCCCGAACGCTTAACGGTTCCGGGATTTTGGGATTTTTTGCATAGCCTGAATATCAATATCATCGCCGTTGACGAAGCGCACTGCATTTCCCAGTGGGGGCATGATTTCCGCCCGGATTACCGCAATTTATCCATGCTTAAGCAGCAATTCCCAGCCATTCCGCTGATTGCGCTGACGGCAACGGCCACGCAAGACGTGCGCCGGGATATCGTCAAACAGCTTGGCCTTGGCAGCCACGAACTGTTTATTTCCAGTTTCAACCGGCCGAATTTAAGTTATGAAGTGATGCCCAAAAAAGATACGTTGGCGGGCATTGTGGCATTGCTTGGCGCGCATAAGGATAAAAGCACCATTATTTATTGCTTTTCACGCAATGACACGGAGCAGCTGGTGGCACAACTGCAGCACCGCGGGTTTGGGGCCGTTGCCTACCACGCCGGCCTAAACGCCAAAACACGCCAAGAAAACCAGGAGCAGTTTATCAAGGACCGGGTTTTTATCATGGTTGCCACCATTGCCTTTGGCATGGGAATTGACAAGCCGGATGTCCGCCTAGTTATCCACCACAGCCTGCCAAAGTCCATTGAGGGGTATTACCAGGAAACGGGCCGTGCGGGGCGCGATGGCCTTCCCGCCCGTTGCGTGCTCTTTTTTTCTTACGGCGATAAATTCAAGCAGGAATATTTTTTCCAGCACATCCGCGATGATGATGAACGGGAAAAATCACGCCAAAACCTGGAAAACGTGCTGCGCTATGGCGACTTATACGGCTGCCGGCGTAAATTTTTGCTGGACTATTTTAACGAAGACTATGCCCTGCAAAACTGCGCCAATTGCGACCGGTGCGTGAAACCGCCGCCAGCCGTAAAACATGAAACGTATATTCCCATCCCACCCGTTTTTACGGTTACGGCTGACGATCCCAATTACGACAAACTATTATTTGAAAAATTGCGGGTGGTTAGGACAAAAGAGGCGCAGCGCCTGCGTGTCCCACCCTATGTGGTTTTTGGCGACAAAGCCCTGGTGCAAATGGCCACCCATTTCCCGAAAACCAACGAAGCCTTTCTGGAAATCTACGGCGTAGGCAATCAAAAACTGGCCCAGTTCGGCCAGCAATTCATGTCGGTTATCCGAGAACACGGAAAGTAGGTGCGGAGAGGGTGGGATTCGAACCCACGAGGCCCCTTCCGGGGCCAAGGTTTAGCAAACCTTTTGTTTAAACCACTCACACACCTCTCCAGGTGCTTTCATGATGCCTTAATTATAGTATCTATTCAAGTGTTTTTGGTTGCTGCTTCCAATAATTTTGAAGTATTCTTTTATTTTTTCTTTGTCTTCAATTTGCACGCACCTATTGCTTCTTATTTTTGGATTCAGTTTGAAATTATTCAAAATATCAAAAACAGATTGTCTTAGCATTGGTGACACACTGACAAGACTTAATCTTTTGTAGTTGTATAATTTACCTCTTATTTTATGTATTTCATTAAAAATACAGCCGTCGGTGTCCATTAAACCTCTTATGCATCTTTTTTCAAACTCAGGATTTTCCCTAATCCACGAAGGAATATCCAGTCCTTGTTTTAATTTATTTCCAATTTTTAAACCCAACTTCTTACTACAAAATTCAACGAGTTTTTTTCGTGATACAACGATAGTCATTACCAAGATATTAGGTCTATAATAGATGGCTGCCTCAACTCTGAATAATTTTTTGATTAATTCTTTTACAAAATGTCCATATTCCCTATCATCCACACTGTTTGTTGAAATAATAACTTGTCCCGACGTCATTCCTCCATCTCCCAACATAATACCCGTAAATTCTGCTAAATTCTTTGAAAATCTAGGGTTTCTTATCAAAAGCGGTTCTATTAGGCAACCATTGTGTTGATATTTCCCTTTTTCGTTCCACCACTTGCGCCACCTTTTTTTTCTGTATTCAGGATTACCGCCAACACGTCCATATTTTTTCAAGGCGGCCAAGGCGCCTATCTTAGCGCCTTTGCTTGCATACCAAAAAGGATCTTTGATTGTTATTTCCAATGGCATTTCTAATTTGGAAATTTCACACATTTTCTTTAAATTACTTAGTGATATTGAATACTCTTCTCTCTTCAAGTCATTTAAAGTTCTAATATGAATATTAGTTTTTTTGGCTAACAAGGACCAGGAAAGGTTTGTCTTATCCTTTACCTTTAATAAAAACGCCACCTGTTTCCCTTTCGGGAATATCACTCTTTGAGAATATTCTATTAACGACTTAGCCATTACTCCATGATACCATAGAGTTGTAAAAATAGTAGCTTATGTGCTACTATTTTATTGGAGGAGGCGCATAACGGCTGGTGCCATAGTCTTGAAAACTATAACCCGGAAGGGTTAAGTGGGTTCGACTCCCACCTCCTCCGCCCGTAATTTTTGGTTGGCGTTTCCGTCATAAGGCAAGCATACCATTAACTAAAAACCATGCCAACCATTTTAACCAAAGGACAAATTGAAGAAGAATTGAAAACGCTGGACGGATGGAAACATGAAAACGATAAAATTTCCAAGCAGTTTGAGTTTAAGGATTTCATGGATTCGCTTAATTTTATCAACACCCTGGCTCCGTTTTGTGAGGCTAACGACCACCATCCGGATGTACACATTTTTTACAGCAAAGTATTGTTTGAGCTGCAGCGCTTTGATGTGGGTGGTAAGGTGACGGACAAAGATTTTCTGGTAGCCCACGAAATTGAGCGGTTATACCGCCAGCGTTGAACTTCAGCGCAAACTAGGGTAAGATACTGCCATGGCCACAAAGAAAACTCCAGCGGCAGCAAAGCCCAAGGCAGTCAAAAAACCTAAAGAAGTTAAGGTAAAGAAAGAGGCGCCAAAGCCTTCCTTCAAACGCCCGCCGGTGGTGGTGGTTTTGGGGCATGTGGATCATGGAAAATCCAGCCTTTTGGAAGCTATTAAAGATTTTAAGATTACGGCCAAAGAATCGGGTGGCATCACCCAGCACATTGGCGCCTACGAAGTGCAACATAATAACCACGGCATTACCTTTATTGATACCCCGGGGCACGAAGCGTTTTCGGCCATGCGCCTGCGCGGCGCGGAAGTGGCTGATATTGCCTTGTTGGTAGTGGATGCGGCGCAAAGCGTGCAACCCCAAACCAAAGAAGCCATCATGGCCATTAAAAAGGCCCAAATCCCCATGATTGTGGTTTTGAATAAAATTGATTTGCCAACGGCTGACCCGCAAAAAATAAAAAACGAACTGTCAAAAGCAGAGGTGTACGTGGAAAGCATGGGCGGCCAAATTCCCAGCGTTGAAGTTTCCGCCAAAGAAAAAACGGGCATTAATGAATTGCTGGAAATGATTTTGTTGGTGGCGGATATGCAAGATTTAAGCGCCGATATTACCGCTCCGGCCGAAGGTTTGGTGATTGAGTCGTACATGGACAGCTTAAAGGGCCCCATTGCCACGGTGATTGTGGAAAAGGGCGTGCTGCGAAAAAAGGGCATTATTGCCACCGATTTGGCCATGGCCAAGGTACGCCAGCTGGAAAACTTCCAGGGCAAACCGGTTGAAGAAGTGTTTCCCGGTTCGCCGGCCATCGTGCTTGGATTTGAAAATGTGCCTTCCGTTGGTGAAAAATTCAAAAGTTTTGCCAATGCGGAGCAGGCCGGCGCCAAGCTGAAAACCGAAGAGCAAAAACGCAAGATAAACTACAGCGTGCTGGAAACCGACCCAACCAAAAAAGTGGTTAACCTTATTTTAAAAGGTGATGTCTTCGGTTCCCTGGAAGCCATTGAAGGCATGCTGAAAAATCTGCCCCAGGACCAGGTAAGCCTGCGCATTTTGAAAAGCGAAGTGGGCGACATTAATGAAACCGATGCCAAGCTGGCGGAAACGGCCCGGGCGCAGATTATCGGCTTCCGGGTGAAAATCAATCCGGCGGTGTCTGCTCTGCTGCGCGCCGATGAGCAGAAAAAAGTGCGCATTAAAACCTTCAGCATTATTTACGAACTGATCCAGGAAGCCCGTAACGGCCTGGAAAAATCCCTGGATGTTGAGGTGGCGCGGCGTGGTGTGGGTAAGATAAAAGCGTTGGTTATTTTCTTTGGCGAAAAGAACCGCCAGATTGTGGGCGGCAAGATTACCGAAGGGGAAATTAAAAAAGGATTAAAGCTGGATGTGATAAGGGGGGCGGAAAAAGTAGGCAGCGGGCGCATTATCAACCTGCAGCGTGATAAAAAAGACATGGATTTGCTGAAAAAGGGCGATGAATGCGGCATTTTATTTGAAGGGAACGTAAAAGTGGAACAGGGTGATATTTTGGTGGCATGGGTGGAAGAGCGGCAGAAGGGGGTGCTTTAGAGTTATTCTAATTAACCTAATTATTCTAATTGCCCTAATGTCTGAACGTTTGAATAAAGTAAATTCGCTTTTGGAACAGGAAATTGGTAAAATCATTTTCCGGGATTTTAATTTCCATGGCGCGCTGGTTACGCTAACGCACGTGGATGCCACGGCAAACTTAATAGAGGCGCGGGCATATATTTCCGCGCTGCCCGAAGATAAAACCGATGCCGCGGTAAAAACGCTTAACTGGGGCGTTGCCGATGTGCAAAAAAAGATTAACCAAAAACTGAACATGCGCCCGGTTCCACGCATCAGCTTTTTGAAAGACGAGCAAATAGCCGAAGCTTCCCGGGTTGAAGAACTGCTGGAAAAATTGAAAAAAGAGGGGAATTAAGGTAAAATAAGGGTAAACATAGCTTCTACATATGCTTTCCCTAGATCTTCGTGGGGGCCATAATCGCTATAAATTTAATAAGGATTTTTTCAAAAAATGGTCACCAGAGATGGCGCATGTTTTAGGGTTTTTGTATGCTGATGGGAACATTACTGATTCTGTTGCTTCAAGAGCCCAATACATCCATTTTTATAGTACCGATAGGCACATTTTAGAAAGTATCAGGGCGACTATGGCCTCTAGTCATGTTATTGAAGTTATCCTGCCAAAAACCGCTAACCATAAAAATGGGACCTATAAAAGCAAGGAAGGATTTAAATTGAGAATTGGTAGCAAGGAAATGTATCAGGATTTACTAAATCTTGGCGTTGTGCCTAATAAGTCTAAAATAATAACTTTTCCCGATATATCTAAACAATACGTAAGTCATTTTATTAGAGGTTATTTTGATGGAGATGGTTGCGTTACTATTATGCGGGGAAAGGGCAAGTATGGGCAGATAATTCTAAAAGGTATTGCGGTGATATTTACGAGCGGTAGTAAGATATTTTTAGAAGAGTTATGTAGAAAGGCCCATGAAATCGCTAACTTTAATATTAGGAACATATATTCTGGCAGCGGGGCGCACTACTTAAAATATTCTACCTCTGAAAGTATTGAATGGTTTAAGTTTCTATATAGTAAGGATATGTCAGACTTATTTTTAAAAAGGAAATTTGAAATTTTTTCAGCTTATTTCCAATTGCGGCCAATCAAGAAAGATTCCATTATAGAAGAAATGTTAAGGTAAAACGTGGCGACGTGGCGAAGGAGATACGCGTTGGTCTGCAAAACCAACATACGCGGGTGCGAATCCCGCCGTCGCCTCCCATTGACAATATTACGCCCAGGTGGTGGAATGGTATACACAGAGGACTTAAAATCCTCCGAGAGTAATCTCATGTGGGTTCGACTCCCGCCCTGGGCACTTTTAATTAGCAAAACCATCAGGGAACTGACGATGATGGGAATGCGATTGACGAATGGATGAGCAAAACGCCTGTAAAACCGATTGCAAAGTTGAATCTAGCTCCCGAAGAGTTCCCTTATTTTAACGATATTAAAGAGATTGAGGAGTAAATAAAATCAAAAGAAATTTAATAAACTAATAATCCTTCACCTATGAACTACCAAAAGTATCAAATATATTTCCTGCTGGCTTTTTTGACGGGCATGGTTATTTTGGTATTCTTGATTTTTCGCCCGTTCATTTATGTCCTTGCCCTTGCCATGATTTTCACCTGGTTCACCCAACCGGTGTATCAGGCCATATTGCCCCACGTCCGGCGCCACGAAGGCATAGCCGCTTTGGCCACCATTGTTATCACCGCATTTCTGATACTGCTTCCGCTGGTATTTTTGGGCATGCAAATTTTCCAAGAGGTAAACCACGTATATGCCAGCTTGAGCGCGAATGGAACAAGCCAGGCCATGGTGCTGCTTGAAAGCCGGATCAACGATTTCAAACAGTGGCTTCCGGCATTTGAAGGCATTTCTTTAGATCCCAACCAATACTTAAAACAAGGCGTTGAATTGCTTGCCCTGAATCTGGGTTTTATTTTTTCAAGCTTTGCCAAGCTGACAGTAAATTCGCTTATTTTCCTTTTCGCCTTGTATTATTTCCTGAAGGACGGCTATAAACTGAAAAAGGCGGTTATGGCAATGAGCCCGCTTGATGACAGCGATGACGAAGCGATCATCAACAAACTGGAAAAATCCATTGATTCGGTCCTGCGGGGCAGTTTGGTTATTGCGATCATCCAAGGGCTGGTTGCCACGTTGGGATTTATGATTTTTGGCGTTCCAAACGCGATTTTATGGGGCAGCGCCACCATGGTAGTAGCACTGGTGCCGGGCGTTGGAACGGCGCTGGTCATGGTTCCGGCAGTCCTTTTCCTCTTTTTCAGCGGAAAACTCTTTGCGGCGTTGGGCCTTCTTATTTGGGGAGTAATCGCAGTAGGCCTTATTGATAATTTTCTTGGGCCGAAATTATTGGGCCGCGGCGCCCAGCTCCACCCCCTCTTGGTTATGTTATCCGTACTGGGCGGTATTGGCTTTTTCGGGCCGATTGGATTGCTGCTGGGCCCGATAGCCATGAGCCTGCTGCTTGCCCTGATAGACATTTATTTGTACATCTTAAAAAAATACGCCATGCGTGAAAATGCCGCCTAAAAACCCCGCCCGCAGCGCATAAAAAAACCGCCCCGGATTTACCGAGGCGGTTTTTTTAAATAATTTGTTAGCTTTCCAAAATTTCAATCTCTGAAAACTTCACCCCGAAGTTTTTGGCATCCCGGTATTCTTCAAACCAGATGTCGGCATGCCTGGTTCCTTTGCGCGGATGCATCCGGTCTTCCACGGTAAATACTTTTTCACCGTATAATTCCGGGATGCGCACTTTGGTTCCGAATTTCAATCCGTTAATGGCGATAAATCCGTCCTGCACGTGCTTTTGGGAAGCGGTCAGGAAGGGGGTATCATCAGTTTGGTCTACCGTACTTGAGTATGCCGTAATGGTCATTTTAACGGTTTTAACCACTTCGTAATGGGACTTGTCCAATTTGCATACGGTCAAGCGGCCATTATGCACCAAGGTAGCCGAGGCAATCGCCGATTTTGGATTGATAGTGTTGGCGTTAATGACCTGCGGGGCTAAAATACCATATAATACGATTCCCGCAACAAACCCTGTAGCAAGAGCCTTAAATAATGGTTTTTTATTCATGGGTTTAGGGCTCGGGAAGGGATATGTCCATAAAAAAAGCCCTTTCCAGAGCATACCTTTATGTTAGCATAAACAAGCAACCTTGTCAATAGTTATCCCATGTTTATCCACAGGCGTCAAGGAGGTGTTTTTAACCAAAAAAACAAATGCTTCAAGCATAGATTGAAGCATTTGTTTACGTGAGCGGGTAGCGGGATTTGCACCCGCGCGTGCACCTTGGAAGGGTGCCATACTGCTGCTATATTATACCCGCAATTTAAATTTGTTTTACGGTGTTTTCTATCCAACCCATTATTCTCCTGTGCAGTCTCCTGCCAAACTGTTTTTCACCAAAACTTTTTACACGTAAGTGGAGCGTTCCATACGGCAATGTTTTTCTTTTTGTCTTAGATTTACCAGTTCTAACGTCTACGTAAGTTTTACCAAACTGCTTTAGTGGAAGCCCAGTTATTTCTGCCCAATATGTCATGGCTCCTTGGATATCATTATCTGGATATACATGAACAACCGGGTTAAAGTTTATGTTTTTCAGTTTACAAATATCTTTAAACCAAACTACTGCAATTCTAATCATTTCCGGATTAGAATTAGAAAATCTGACCTGCTCATATGCCTTAGTCCCTTCACCCAGGTAAAGACCAATCCCCAGAAACCATAAATCCCTTTTTGTCACCCTCCCTAGCTCCAACCCTGCCAACTCCCTCATTTCTTCTATCTCTGAAATTTTTTGATTATGTTTAAATAAGGCAGATTTCAGCTTTGCCGAACCTATCCTTTTTATAAGTTCCTTATTCGGAGTAAAAGAAATCTTGGTAAGCCAATTACTTAATGTACTTTTATTCACTCCTATTTTTTCTGTAATCATATTATAGGAATACCCTTTTTTCCTATAATCTATGGCTTTTTCTTTAAGGCTTAACATTTTTTCCCTCTTTTTGAATTATACCTACATCTTTATTATACCAGACATAATAGAGGGGTTCAATATAAAGAGCATATACTGTCGGGGCGCCGAGATTCGAACTCGGACTAAACGGTCCCAAACCGTTCGTGCTACCGTTACACAACGCCCCGAATAACCATCATACTACTGGAAAATGTCTTGCTTGTCAAAGGGGAATTTTCGTGATAACATTCTGCTAAATGGGCTCTCGTAGTTCAACGGATAGAACGAAAGGTTTCTACCCTTTTAATGTAGGTTCGATTCCTACCGAGAGCACCAGATTGGAAAAAAATATGGAGGCCATAGTGTAGTGGTTAACACAGCGCTCTGTGGCAGCGCTAACGGGAGTTCGAATCTCCTTGGCCTCCCACATCCAACCCGGATATCTTTTCAAAGATACCCGGGTTTTGGTATAATAGATAGCATAAAGATAACCACCGAAGATATGCTGCAAAAAATATATGACTTTATAGATCTGGCGGAAAAAAACCGGAAATATCCGGCCAACACGGCGCACGGCCGGCGGGCGGCTTTGAAATTATTTGATACGGTGTTGAACGAAGATGAGCGGGAGTCTTTGGAGTTAATAGAAGAACGGATGGGAGAAATTTATTTAAGCCTTATCAGTAAACATAAAGAAAGTTTCAGCATAAAATCGTTAAACACCTACAAGGGCCGGTTTTTAAGCCTTATCCGGGATTACAAAAGATATGGCGCAAAACCCGATGCCATCGTGCATTGGGAAGCCAAAGAACGTAAATATACGGTTAAAAATATCAAAGATGATACGAAAGATATATCTCTCCACAACATATCTTTTCCAACTCACAGGGGTGTGCATAAATTCCAGGTGGCACTGGAGGGCGGGCAAACGGGCATCATAGAAGTGCCGGCGGACATCAGCAGCCGCGATGTGGCAGTAATAAAAAAGATACTGGATTCTCTGGCGAAAAACTTTTGACATTACCCTAAAAGCATGGTAATTTGGTAACTATGTACCTTGAATTAACCCATATCCCAACCGGAGCTTTGCCATGGAAAACAATGCGGATTTGCAGGGCGCGTGGAGCAAGCTTATGCAAAAGAAGAATGAGCTGGCCGAGTGCATGCGCGGCTTGAAACGGCGGCATGAGAATATCGCCGGCGAGGAGGCAGCCGGGCTACACCGCGAAAACAAACACTTTTTTAAGGAGAATATCGAAGCATTACAGGAGGAAATCAGCCTGTTCATCCACGTGGTGCAGCAACGCAAGATCCTGGCCAAAAACTGCCGGCTTGCCCTGGCAAAGCAGCACCCACGGGCGGCCTACCTGCGAACCGTCAAAAACCTGCTTTCGGATTTTGAGCAGACGCAGAAGCGCGGCGAGTTCATCCACCCGATCACCATGAAGCTGATAGAAGACGCCCGGCATGTCCTTACCCTTGAGCTCCAAAACGTGCAAGCGTACCTTGGGCAACGGAATTTGCCCGACCTGCAAGAAATCGCAGAAAGGGAACTGGTGATTGGGGAAGCACGCAAATGGATGGCCAAAATACAGCAGCACTACCACCTAACGCGCAAACAGGCAAAGGAAGAGCTAGATAAAGCCGTTGCCGCGCTTGAGGAGCACCTTTACATCATGCGACAATGGGCCACACAGGACCGCAGCCACGTGGAATGGATTTCCCGCCATGAAGCCTCGTGGCGCAATGAAATGATCCGTGCCTACCAACAGCGGTTTCCTGAAGAAAACCTGAATGGCCTGGCGGTGGACACAGCCATTGATACGGGCTCACGCTGTAATAAGCCACGGAGATGTAAAAGACAGCCGTTGGGCGCAACTCCGCCGCCCGAAGCTGTAAAAAACCACGAACCGACATGGAAGTTGTTCTTCGCCCACGAACAGAATGGCAAAAGGGAACCTATTCCCCTTGATGAAGATGGTTTTGTGGCAAAGTTCCAGGCGCTTGGCATTAAGCCAGAGTGCCGGCAACTGGATCCGCGCATTATCCACACAAAACTGATTGCCATCACCCGGCTAACCCCGCACCAGCGCCGGAGCATCAAAAAACACCTCCTTGACCCACAATGGCGCGACTGGCAGAGCTGGCCGATTGCCCAATGGCGCATTGTTTTCCGCATTGACGAGGAGCTGCGTCAAATAACCTTTATCCCGTTCAAGCGCAATGAAGCGTATTTGAAACCGGGAGCATAGCCAAACCAAAACACCGATACCAAGTACCGGTGTTTTTTATTTTCCCTACGGTATCAATTTTTAGTGCAACTGCCATCAAAACTTCCTTGCCCGCTACCGGTAAAAATCCCAAAGGGCGATGCAGTGCCAGCCGCTGCGCCGGTGCTGCAATTGATAGTACTGCCATTTACGGTACAACTGCTACTGCCCGAACCACTACAGGTAATCAAAGATACGCCATCTGTGCCTGTGCAGGTACACGCTCCGGCTACCGTGCCGGAAGTGGATCCGGCAAGACTAATCATACCACTGCAATTAATACTACCCGCGCAAACAATCGCACTAACAGCATCGGCGCAGGTACAGCTTCCAGTGCCGGTTCCCGTAGCATTTGTGCCAGTAATCGATGCGCTGCCTGTACCAGTACAATTAATGGTACCGGTACAAGTAGTCCCGACCCCGCCTGGCAAGTCGCCAGGAGTAAAACCTGTCCACGAAGTTCCCTGAGCTGCATATCCGATTTGTTCGGCGCACCAATTTTGGAATGCGGGAATAAGTTCGGAGGAAAGATTACAAGCCGGCGGCTGCACAGTATCGTAACACGTATTATATTGCGATTGGCAGCTTCCAAGGGCAGCAGTGCAAGCGGCTGTAGGCGTTGAACCGACCAGGCTGCTTATGGCTCCGCCCAACGTGGCAGCTGACGGCAGGCTTGCAGCGGATGATGAGCATAAGCTTGCGATAGGAGCAGAGAAATCCACTGCGCATGCGCTTTGGATGGTGGTTATGCACGTATTCAACTGTGATATGCAAGAAGGAAGTACTGGAGAGCAAGTAGCAGACAAAGCAAGGGGCTGTGCGCCCGCTATAAATCTGCCTGCGACAGTATCAGCGGTAATATTAACCGTGAATTCACGGCCCACTGATTCGGGGGACCCGTGGGAAACGGTGCGGAAAAAGTATGGGGTGCCTGAAACCAGCCCGGAAACCGCCACGCTATGACTGGTAACCAGCGCCGCATCTTCCGTGGTTGAATTAGCGTATCCGTAATTTGGCGCGCTGCCGATGGTGGCATGCGAAACCGTATCATACAGAACGCGGCTGGTTGAAGGTTCATCTGTGGTCCAAGTAACCGGAATTGATGTTTCAGTGGGAGTGCCAACCGATTCTCCACTGATAACCGGACCGGCAGTTGATCCTGGCCCGGAAGTAAAAGTAACCGCCGGCGCGCCGGACGTAGTTATTGCCCCACTACCAGGAGCTGCTGATGTTCCCGAATCAATCAAATTGGCGATAAACAACGGCAACGAAAAGGCCAGTATCATGACCACCATCCCGACCACTCCCCAGATGACAAAGTTCCGGGCATCGGCCACTTTTGTCGGATCCCCCTGGGCGTTGAAAAAGCCGATGCCAGCCAGGATGAACATGATGATGGTGAAGGCAATGGCAATCGGCCAAAAGATTTTCGAAAATAGCGAATTGATCAGGCCTTGTACGGTGAAAGACCGGGCGGTCGGTTCGATAAGAGTCGACAAGGCAAAAGCGGCCAAAGGCAGCGCCAACAATGTGGCGACCGAAACTAGGGTGATGATTTTTTTGTTCATAGACAATTATTAATTTTTATGGCTCTAGACTAGATATCCAACCTAGCCACGATATTTTTTAATGATATTCCACAGTTCTTTTTTAAGTATAACATTTGATTTTCCGTACCGCCATTCAGATTCTTTTAAATGCAGTTCGAAATTCTT
>Ga0209542_10014311_pt1 | contig 13525 bp, 14 predicted proteins | sample RifCSPhighO2_01_FD_184028 | JGI IMG/M metagenome (GOLD analysis project Ga0209542, IMG submission 184028) | Soil microbial communities from Rifle, Colorado - Rifle CSP2_plank highO2_0.1 (SPAdes) (version 2) | ecosystem: Environmental > Terrestrial > Deep subsurface > Rock core/Sediment ... | reverse complement strand
GGAAAAACAAGCAAAGGACTTGGATGCGCTTATTCATAGGGCTTGTGATGGTGGCGCTAGGAATAATATTGATACTTTGGGCTAACGGAGTAATAAGCATAGGCCCATCAATAAGTTAATTTTTTTCATTTAAGAAAGTGCTAGTTGAATTAATTATTTGACCTTAAACAGGTCTTTAAGATTCTTAGGCAGGCCGTGGAGGTATAGCAAGGCGAGCGGAGCTGCCCAGTTGGCCCATCTTTCGACGAAATCCCATATCGGCTCGCCGGAAACAGGCCTTATCAGCGCGGTTGCAAACCCCCAAAAGGAGGCCCAAATCAAAACAACCCTCAACGGGTAAACAAGGGCCATGATTGCAACCAAGATGTCAAATGCCCCTATCAAAGGCAGCAATTGCTGGGCAGTTGCTGTGGGTATTCCGGCAGCTGCAATATATCCGACCCAGGCGTCTTTCAGCTTCAGCCCAAGTGCGGCTCCGATAGGAGTCCCACCGAGAGCGAAAACGCCGTGGCCAAGAAACGATCCAAAAATACCTATTCTAAGAATCCACTCCGCCTTTTCGGAACTTTCCACGAGTAATATCCTTATATTTAGAGATATAAATATTTTTTGAATCAGGAATCTCTAAATTTATTAACCAAGCAAGATAAATGCCTTCATGCAGAACGGAGAGATAGCAGCAATTTTTTACCAAATTGCAGATTTGCTGGAACTTCAGGACGTTCCATTTAAGCCGCAGGCCTATAGGAAAGCCGCAAGGCAGCTCGAAAGCATGTCGGATGATATAGAGCAGGTTGCAAAAGAGGGCAAGCTTGAAGAGATTCCTGGAGTCGGCAAAGCGCTCGCAGAAAAAATTCAAGAATATATCAGGACCGGAAAAATAAAGCATCTAGAAGAATTAAAGAAAAAAGTTCCAGGCAATCTTGATGAGTTGTTGGCAGTTCCTGGGCTTGGTCCAAAACGGGCAGTTATTTTATACAGGAAACTTAAAGTTGATTCTCTCGAGGATTTGGAAAAGGCTGCAAGTTTAGGTAAAATAAGAAATATTGAAGGTTTTGGAGAAAAAAGCGAGCAGGAAATTCTAAAAGGCATTTCTTTGCTAAGAAGAGGACAGGAAAGAATGCTTTTAGGCGTTGCATTGCCTATAGCACGTGAAATCGCTAAAAAATTGCAGGAATTAGATGAAGTCCAAAAAATAGAAATTGGTGGCTCAATCAGAAGGAGGGCAGAAACAATTGGCGATATTGACCTCCTGATTACTTCAACAAAGCCGCAAAAGGTGATGGATTTCTTTACAAGTATGCCTGAAGTCGAAAGGACATTGGCAAAAGGCGATACAAAATCAAGCGTCTTGCTTGGGAACGGAAAACAAGTTGACCTTCGCATTGTGGAAAATAAATCATTTGGGGCGGCATTGCAGTATTTTACCGGAAACAAGGACCATAATGTAAAGCTTAGGACAATTGCAATAAAAAAAGGACTAAAGTTAAGCGAATACGGCTTATTTAGAAAGAATAAATTGGTTGCCGGGAAAACAGAGCAGGAAGTTTATGCTGCTTTGGGAATGAAATACATTGAGCCTGAAATGCGAGAAAATCAGGGAGAAATTGAATTGGCAATAAAGGGAAATCTGTCAAAGCTTATCGGGTATGGTGATATGAAAGGCGATTTCCAAATGCATACAAAATTCAGCGATGGTGTTAATACGATAAAAGAGATGGCAATTGCTGCAAAGCAATTGGGATACGAATATATCGCAATAACAGACCATTCAAAATCAGAAAGAATAGCAAATGGAATGGATGAGAAAAGATTATTGCAGTATGTTCAGGAAATAAGAAAGGCGGAAAAAGAAGTAAAAGGAATAAGGATTTTCGTTAGCTGCGAGGTATCAATTAAAGTCGACGGCTCACTTGATTACTCAGATGATATTTTAAAAAAATTAGATATTGTTTCTGTTTCAATACACTCAGGTTTTAAAATGCCAAAGGAAACAATGACGCAGAGAATTTGTTCTGCCCTGCAAAATAAATATGTTGACATTTTCAATCATCCAACCGGTCGCTATATCAATCTCAGAGACCCGTATGATTTTGATTTTGATAAAATGGTCGAAACATCAGTCAAAAACAAGGTCCATCTTGAAATAAATGCGTCTCCAGAAAGGCTAGACTTGAAGGACTCATTGATAAGAAGGGCTAAAGAGCTTGGAGCAAAATTTACCGTCTCAACTGATGCGCATTCGATAAATGGGTTGGTGGCAATGGAACTAGGCGTAGCGATGGCAAGAAGAGGCTGGCTGGAAAAAAAGGATGTTGTTAATGCGCATGGCCTCAAAGAACTCTCAAAATTTTTCAAGCATAAAAATTTATAAGAATGCTTCTTGGGCTTTATTTACAAGGGCCCATAGTCTAGTGGTTATGATGCCGCCTTCACACGGCGGAGGTCACCGGTTCGAATCCGGTTGGGCCCATATAGCAAAAAATACAAATACCCCTCTTTTATCGGTTAATGCATGTATGACAAACTATTGATATGTGTAACCGGTTCAAAAAATTCAGCTGAAGTTGCAAGAGTAGGCTTATCTTGTGCTGGAAGAAACGCCCAGGTTATTTTTCTGCATGTTGTAACCAGGCTTGATGAACAAATAAGGGTAAACGCAGACAAAGAACTTTCACATATCAAGACAATTCTAATGGAGCGTCCACCAGTAAGAACTGAATTTGTTGTTTTGGAAGGCGATCCGAAACAAAAGATTATGGAATTAGCACAGAAAAACCAAGTTTCTGCAATTGTTGTTGGCGAAGTTAAAGAGCATTCAGGCGAAAGCATTTCAGACTATCTTCTGCATCATGCAAAAACTGTAGTAATTAGCGTAAAAAGCAAGGAGCAATAAAGGCCGCGCGCCAGTTGAGCGCATATTTATTAACTAAATATTAAACCGCCTAAAATATGAATCGAAAACAAAGATTATTGAAAATAGTTGTCCAATCAAGAATATACGATACCCGTTTGCAGGCTGAAAAAGCAATAAGGGACGGAAAAGTAACGGTTGATGGAAGTCCATTGACAAATCCGCAGTTTCAGGTTGACCCAAAGAAGAAAAAAATATTAATCGATGCGAAGCCAACAAAACCTGTTTCAAAAAAGATTTACTTTGCTTTCAACAAGCCTTTAGGCATAACCTGCGAAAAAAATGAGGTGAGCAATGTTTATCATTTTCTTAAGAGATTAAAAATCCCAGACGACTTGAAAAAATCACTTTCGGCAGTTGGAAGACTCGATAAAGACACGACAGGATTACTAATTTTCACAAACGACGGGGATTTTTCTCATTCGTTGCTTAGGCCCGAGGCAAAAGTGCCAAAAACATATGAGGCAGAAATCAAAGGTTACTTGACAAAAGAAGAGGCAGCGAAGCTAAGGCAAGGTATTGAAATAAAACTTGAAGATGGCAAAACATACAAGACTTTACCGTCCGATGTTTTCAATATTTCCGGCAATGAAAGTACAACCAAATTACGCATTACTATTCATGAAGGAAAGAAAAGGCAAATAAGAAAGATGTTTGATGCGCTAAGGCATTCTGTCCTAAATCTTAGGCGGGTTCAGATTGGAAGGCTAAAGCTTTCAGATTTGTCGCAGGGAAATTTCAGGGAAATAAGAAAGGAAGATGTTCTGGAATCAAAAAAACCAAATAAAAAGGATGATTACTAAGGCAATCTCATTACAAGTTCGCCTTTCTTGAAGATTCTTACTGTTCCGCCGCTTTCTGATACAACTATCGCAATGGCATCTGTTACTCTTGTCAGCGCAGCACAATACCTGTGCCTTGTCCCAAAGCCCTGCAGATGAATCATGTCCTGCTCATTCATGTCCATGTTTATGTGGGTGCCTGCACTCACTACGACGCCTTCGGGGCTAATGATAAATACACCATCGAGCTGCGCGAAGCCTTTTATCGTTTCCATTAGGTTTGCATCTGTTACAAGCCGCTGGTTTTCAGGCACAGCTGAAAACGGGTTAATTATTAGCTGGCGAGTATAGCGCGAAAGCTCTTCTGAAGTTCCAATAACAAACGCGGTTCCTATCGGCTTGCCTTCTCTTCCTTCTGTCCCAATTTCAAGCGCTAAGTGTATTACAGTTTCAAGCACTTCTGGATTTATTTTCTCCGCAAGATGATGCATGCTCATATTGAAGAATACTTTATCGACATCAAAAATGAACAATAATCCTTTGTATCCTGAGCCAACTGATTCATCAGATACACAAACAACCCTGTCATCTTTTGCAATATATTTCTTATTGATGGCTTCCATCAGCAATTCTTTTATGGGAATCACCGACCCTGAAACAAGTTTTCTCATCTGAGTAAGATACTCAACTTTGTGAAATGTAGTTTTAAGCCGCTTGAAAACCACAACTTTAACATCGATGCAGTTTGGATTTGAGGACTCCTGCTCCTTTTTTTCAATCGAAACAACGCAATTTGCAGCGACATCTTTTGCTATTTTTGCAGCAGCCTGCCCGATTACTTCCTCGACTTTGCTCATCTTGTGCCCTTTTGTAGAAAAACCTGCCTGGTTTGCTATCTCGCTTGTTTTTTTTATTAGCTCGACTTCTTTTGTTTCTTCTGTTTCGCCAGGTTTAGATGTGTGTATTAGTTTTGGTGAAGTGTAAGCTCCATTTTGCGGCATTGTTCCAAGTGGCTCAAGCTCGGCTGAAGAAATTATATCGGATTGGTCTTGCCGTTGCCTATCAGCCATCATCCTGATTGCTTCAAAAACATGCTTTGGAATTTCCTTGTTCCTTTCTTCGGGTGTTATTCTTCGATAATCAAGAAGTGTTTGCTGCTGGGGGAATCTGCCTGACTTGATCATTTTTTCCTCGGATTGCGGGGCAGCAGCGGGTTTTACCCCGCCTGCCCCTGGGCATGTGGGCCTTCGCTCTTTTCAGAGCTCAGGTAGGGAATGTGCGGAGTCCCTTAAAGGGCGGACTAAGTATATAAAAGTATCTATTTTGTATACTGATTATATTATAGACTATATTAATATAGTATATTGTATATTTTAACTAAAGAACTTTTTAACTTCTTCTTCATAGTTCCTTGTAACTTTCGAATTCCAATAAGGGGGAAGATGAACTTTATACTGCGGCCAGGCATAGCGCTCATCAAGAAGCGCAATTACGCCCTTGTCAGTATCTGAACGGATACATCTTCCTGCGGCTTGTATTGTTCGATTAATCGCAGGCAAAAGATAGCCATAGTCCCAGCCTTTGCCATATTTTCTATCATAGTGCTTTATCAGGGATTTTGTCTCAAGGTCAGGATGCTCAAGAGGAAGACCAACTACAATGACCCCTTTAAGTTTGTTCCCTTCAATGTCGATGCCTTCAGAGAAATTTCCTCCTGCAACACCAAGCAAAACACCATCTGGATGGCTTTGCTTGAATTCATCAAGGAATGTTGACTTGTCTTTTTTTGTGAAATCCTGCATTTCAAGGAAAAATCTTTTCTTGGAAAGCGGGTAGAAATACTTGTGAATTTCATTTCTAAGCGCATAGCTTGGAAAATATATTGCAACATTTCCGGGAACATTATTGCTTATTGCAGCGCAGATTTTTGCGATTTTCTCCGATTCGTTTGTGCCTCTTCTGGAAAACTTGGTTGAAACTTCAGGAACAATAAGGCTTAGCCTGTTTTTTTGCGGGAATGGGCTTGGATAGCTTTTCTCGATTGTATTTTCCGGAAAGCCAAGAATGTCCCTATGCATAAATGTTGGATGCAAAGTTCCAGACATCATAATCGTGCTATGCACGGCTGATATCACCTGAGAGGTCCAAACGCCCGGATCAAGGCATCTAAGCCTCACATTTACAATCAAATCTTTTTTGAATCTGTATTTTGCAATAATTCTTGCATAGCCTTCCTCTTCCTGATTCCACGCGGCCAAAAATTCGGCAAGGCCCGAAAGATAACTCTGCTCCTGGGACTCATGTGTAATGTCAGCCCCCCGTTTCAGCTTGGCTATCAGGCTTTCAATATCCTCTTCAATCAACTCCAAAAGCTCTCTTTTGCCGACTAGCATTTCCTGCTCAAAATTATTCGACATTTCTTCCAGCCCGTTAAGGAATGTATTGAGACTTTCAGCCAGATCTTCATCCATGATTTTTGCAGCTTCGTTTTGTGCGCGCTTTATGGCAATGGTAGAAGTGTGATAACTCATCATGTCCCGAAGTCTGCTTGCAAGATTATGGGCCTCATCAATTACAATGATGCTTTTGCCCAATTCTTTTCTTGTACGTTTTAGAAGAGATTCCCTCATTTGCGGATGAAATATCAGTGAATAATCGCATACAATCAAGTTTGCCTTGCTGCCAAGAAATCCTGCAATCTCATAAGGGCAGAGAACATGGCGCTGGCTTGCCTCAACAAGCTCCTCAACATGAAGGGGTTTTGAATTTGAGAGCACCTTGACCATCTGCTGAGCCCTTGGGCTCGGTTTATTTATTGAGCCGAAATTTTCATAATATTCGCATTGCTTCATCTCCCGCAACCGCTTGCAGAACTCAAGAAATTCCCTTGGGCGAAATGCTTCAGCTCCTTGCTGCGCGCACATGTTTCTTTTTGCTATCATGTCCGAAACAACTACTCTTTTCTTGTGTTTTTGCTCGATTGCTTTTACCGTTTCCAAAACAAGCCTGTGCTGGGTATGTCTCGAAGTCAGAAAGAACACAGTAAGCCCATTTTCCAGTGAGTAATCAAGAGCAGGAGCGAGCACTCCGGCGGTTTTTCCAATGCCTGTTGGAGCATCAATGATTGCCGATTTCTTGCTTTTTAGGGCTTTCTCTACCGAATCCATCATCTGGTTTTGGATTGGTCTAATGACTGTATAAGGAAATAATTTCATGCAAAAAAGAAGCGATGGGTTGCTTTAAAATGTTTTGAGGCTATTTTTTGCGCTCTTCCTTGTGTTTTTTGTCGTCTTTTTTCTTGACTTTTTCCTGCACTTCCTTACTTACTTTTGTGCCAAGCTTCTCGATGTTGGCAGCCATTTTCTTGGCAAGGGATGCGCCTCTTTCAGCAATCCTATAATCCCAAAGCACTGTACCGATATCGCCCACTCTATTCCAATATTTTTCAAGATAAGTTATGTTTTCAATCCTGTATTTTGGATGGTCTTTGGGAGTATCAGCAGAATAGCCTAATGTTAAGATAGCTTGCGGCCTCGCATTTGGAGGAATGCTGATGCTCCTTCCAATGGCGTCCTCATCAAATGCGCCAACCCAGCAGCAGCCAAGGCCGATACTATGTGCAACAAGCATCATATTTGATAGCGCTATTGCGCAGTTTTGTACTGCATACAATCTTTCTCCTCTGACTCCATAAAAGTCGGTTATTCTTTTCATTTCCGAGCAGATTACTATGTGCACTGGAGCCTCTTCCATCCATCTTTGGCCCAAGGATGCATCGGCAAGCGCTTTTCTTGCGGTGGGATCTCTTACAAGGACAAATCTCCAATTCTGAAGGTTTCCAGCGCTCTGAGAAATTCTTCCAGCTTCAAGCACTTGGCCAAGCTTGTCAAGCTCAACAGGAACATCGAGGTATTTCCTGCAGCTGTACAAGTTGCGGATGGCTTCCATCACTTCCATAAGAAATCACCGTGGTTAATGGTTAATAAATTTAACTGTCTTCTAAGAACTATTTGGTAAATTATCTTGAATATCTTTTGTTATTTCAGCTTTCTTCTTCTTTAGCCAGGCTTCAACAATCATTATTACATCCCAATCATGAACTCCTGTATTTCCAATCGTTGTTCTATGGATTTTTTCTCCTTACCCAACTCCAGAGTCAATAATAAAAAAGAATCTATTCCATTTTACTTCTTCTTGAACCATTTTCCTTCATTCTTGATGTTCATCATAGTTTGCTTTATCTCTTCTTTTTCTTTTTCACTGAATTTTACAAATACATGTTTCATGGAATAAACTAGGTATAACTATTATTTATGCTTTCCTGCCATTTTTCCGCAAGATTTTCGGCACAAAGCATAAAAACAACTGCGTTGTTTTGTTGTCTATGGAGTATTCCGATTTGGTAGAAGTCTACGAGCAGCTGGACTCGACAACAAAACGACTTGAGAAAACCTTTTTTTTGGCGTCTTTTTTGATTAAGGTTCCCAAAGATGACTTGCCGCATGTCATGCTTCTAATCGAGGGAAAAGCATATCCTGACTGGGATCAGCGAAAAATCGGAGTTGCTTCCCAGCTGATGTTGAAGGCAATCGCTCAAGCCTCAGGCAACAGTGCAAATAAGGTTGAGGATTTATGGAAAAAAACAGGGGATTTAGGCTTGGTTGCAGAAAAAGTTATCTCAAGCAAGAAACAGGCAACTCTTGGCAGCACAGATATTACTTCTTACAAAGTTCTCCAAAATATCCAGAAACTGGCAAGCATCGAGGGGGAGGGAAGTGTTGATAAAAAAATTGGATTGATAATCGAGCTGCTTTCAAGCGCGACTGGTCCCGAAGCAAAATATCTTGTCAGGACGATTCTTGAGCAATTAAGGGTCGGCAGCGGTGCGGGAACAATCCGGGATTCAATCGCATGGGCGTTTTTTCCGCATATCGAGGGAATAACAGATGAAAGGTTGCACAGCCTAAAAAAGGGAAAAAAATTGGAAATTGATAAAATTCCAAACTTGCAGGGTATCGAAGATTATTCAATCGTTGTTCCCAAATCAGAGCCTGTTGGAAGGGAACTTTACAATTCAATTCTCGGTGTTATTCAAAATGCATATGACTTAACAAATGATTGGGGAAAAGTCGCCCTTGCCGCATCCAAGGGAATTTCTGCCCTGGAAAAAATCGAAATGAAAATTGGAATTCCGATAAAGATGATGCTTGCATTAAGGGCGGAATCAATCGAGGAAGCGTTAAAAGATATTGGAACTCCGGCTGCGGTAGAATATAAGTACGATGGCTTCAGGCTGCAGGTCCATAAAGACGATGGCAAAATAAAATTATTTACGCGAAGATTGGAAAATGTCACCGAGCAGTTTCCTGATGTTGTGGAAGCCGTGCAGCAGAATATCAAAGGGCACGAATTTATTATTGATTGCGAGGCCGTGGGATTTGATCCAAAAACAAATATCTACCTTCCTTTTCAAAATATTTCCCAGAGAATAAAAAGAAAATATGGAATTGATGAAATAGCAAAAAAATATCCTGTCGAGCTTAATGTTTTTGACATCATCGCATATCATGGAAAAAGTATTATTGCAGAGCCTTATGAAAAAAGGCGAAAATATGTTGAATCGATCGTAAACCGAAAAGCAAGAGTTATTTTGCCAGCAAACCAAATTGTTACTTCAAGCAAAGCAGAAATCGAGAAGTTCTATAAGGAATCCTTGAAAGCAGGAAACGAGGGCGTGATGATAAAAAAATTAGATGCCCCGTACCAGCCAGGCTCAAGAGTCGGCCATATGCTGAAATTCAAGCCAACAATGGAAACACTTGACTTGGTGATAGTTGGAGCTGAATGGGGCGAGGGAAAAAGGTCGAGCTGGTTATCTAGTTATATCCTTGCATGCCGCGATATGGATGGATTTATGGAAATTGGAAGAGTCGCAACAGGTTTCAAGGAAAAAGAAGAGGAAGGGGTAAGTTTTTCACAACTGACAGAATTGCTTAAGCCATTGATTGTTTCTGAAGAAGGAAAAATAGCTGTAATTAAACCAAAAATTGTAATTGAAGTAAGTTATGAGGAGATTCAGAAGTCACCAACATATTCTTCCGGCTATGCATTGAGATTTCCTAGATTGTTTAGATTAAGAGAAGACAAAGGGCCAAAGGATGCATCAACTCTTGCTGATGTGGAAAGATTGTATGATTCTCAGAAGAAAACCTAATATCTTACAATTCCAAACGCCTGCTCGGCATCAGCAACTTCAACACCTGTGCTTTTGGCGCCAATTACAAGCCCTTTGTTATTGACTATTATTCCGCTTTTTACAAATGAGTTTCCAAAATTAACAGAGCCTGTCATTAAATCTCCTTCAACTAGCGGTTTTAGGATTTTTAAGTCTGCTTCGGTTGCTTCGGAATGAACGAGGCCTCCATCATTATTTATTGCAGTCATAACGCCAACTGTTGGCATGCCTGCTATTTTTGTGGGAATTAGCTTTACACCTAGTGCTTTTTCCATTACCTCAATTGATTTTTTGCTATATTCTGGATTTACAAAACCGATTTTATCATTTACAACTATGTTATTTCCAAGCGCAGTCAATTCGGAATTTATTACAGTATATTTTATTTTGTGCTGATGCAGTATTTTCAATTCAGATTCGTAAGCAATTTCAGGCACGATTATTCCTTTTGAGTTTCCTGCAACAAATACGCCAATCATGCTTGTTCCTGCTATTGACATCTGTAGTACAGGAACTTCGAGTGTTTTTCCAATTTGTTCGGCAATATGGCTTGGTACTTCTCTTCCCAGCAGACAATATGCATCCGTTGCAAAACCATACAAACCGATATTTGGGTTTCCATGAAACCCGCCAAACATTACATTTTTCATAGAGATAGAAATCAAGGATTGTTTATAAAATATCCTAAGAAGCAGGTAGGCTTTGCGGCGGCAATTTAATCTCAATATCGCCGAACAATTCCTGCTGTACCAAATCTACTTTTCTTGTCTCATAATGAGCCATAGTCAGAAGAGAGATGAAAGTCAGAATCTTGTTTTTCTTATCCTGGCCCTCGACAAGCTTTCTGTAAGTCAGTTGTTGCTCTGTCTTAAGGTAATTGATTATCTTATCATAAACTTCTTCCATGATTTTAGTTATGTCTATTTTCTTTTCAGGAACTTCTAGTCTGCCAGTCGGCATATGTCTTATCATTCTTCTATGCCTTACTTCCAAAGCTTTTTGCAAGGCAGATACCAAATCGTATATCGAAACTTTTCTGTGCCTTGGCTGAGGTGTTCTTGGAATCAAATCCGGCCTTTGTGTCCAATCTTCAAGAGTCTGCCCATGTTCCAAATCATCAAAGAATTCCTGCGGCTCTTCCTGCGGTTTTAGAAGATTATCCAATTCAGACATGTCATCTGAGACTAGTTTAATTGATTTAATTTTAAGCAATATGGCTGCGGCCAAAACAACTTTACCCGAAACGTGGAAGTCCATCTCTTTCAATTTCTTAAGCATGTCGATGTATTTTCTTGTCAATTGCGAAACATCAATATCCCATGGATTCATATTCTCGCTTTTGATAAGTTGGTAAAGCATTGAGTGCCAGGTCACTTCGTCCTTGGCAAAAATTATATTCAAAAGGCGGTCATCCATTGCAAATCTTAGGCAAAACAGCTATATATAGTTATGGAAATTCGTAATCCTTTAAAACAGAATCAAACATCTAGGCATTTAAGAGCTCATAGTCTCGTGGTTAGACACGCGGAAAGGCAAGAAAGGGCCCATGGTCTAGTGGTTATGACGTCGCCTTTACACGGCGAAGGTCACCGGTTCGAACCCGGTTGGGCCCATTTATTTTGCAAATTCAACATTTTGAAGGCCTTTGAACTCTGCATCTCCTGTGAGAAACTTCAGTTGGTTCCTTTTTGCGAAAACATAGCCAATTGCGTCAGCCCAGGAGAATTTTATTTTTTTGTAATGATTTCTAAACAGGACCGCTTCCATTATTGTTTCTTTGCTTATTTCAACTACATTAAATGAATTTGATTCTATGACTTCTTCGGCTTTTCCCCTGCCTAAAGTGCGTATTAAATACTGGTAGAACTCGCCGACATTAAGCACACTTATGACAAATGGATATGGCTCGAAGCGTGAGTAGCGTGGGTTTCCTTCAAAAGACTCTATTATGGCATAAGTATCGAAGAAATACACTATCTTTCACCATAAAAATCGTCGATTTCTTTGAGAATCTTATCAGTGTCTTTTCTCTTGGGAATGGAACCGAAAACGTCTTTTACTGTCGTTAGCTTCCTCTTGACTTCTATTTCCACTTCGTCGTTCACATAAATGCCTGCCTCTCGGGCCTCGGCTATGTTGAGACGTATGCCTATGCTATTTCCCCACCGCAATATTCTTCCTTTCATAATTATACAAATGTATAATTAATATATAAATCCTTTGGAAATCAAGAATATAAAAAAATAAAAAGTTTGGCTAAGCCCAGTCTTTAAGGAACTTTTGGTCTAATGCCCATTTACCCGCACCATATGCGGCTAGTGCGATAAATGCTGCAAGGTTCAACCAAGCTGCCTCTCCTCCTGTTGCACCCAATGGATTCCAGTTTGCTATTGGATTAAATTTCCAGTGGACCTGAACGATTGCTACTGCCATTTCAACTGCACCAAATATTGCTGCAATTCTGGTTGCAAGTCCCAATATGAGCAATGGTCCTATAATTATCTCGAATATTCCTGCCAGGAAAAACAATCCTGCTGCAGGCGTCAATGGCGTTCCACCGAAAACTCCAAACTTTTGCAAACCGTGTATTGTAAAAAGCGCTCCGAAAATCACGCGAAACACAAGCCATGCATGATCCTGATAATTCTCAAGTATTTTCTTCATCTAAACACCCCCCTTGATGTTTTTTTATTTTCTAGCGAGGAGAAGTATTTAAGCATTTTGCTGACCGAAGGATTTATAATTGAACTATTAAAACAAAAACCTTACATTGCGGCAGTAGTCTAGCGGTAGGACACGTCCCTGCCAATGCTAGAGCAGTACGGACGTAGCCCGGGTCCGAATCCCGGCTGCCGCACCATTTTTATGAAAAAGAAATAAATAGTTCTTGAAGTCTCTAACCATGTGGGGAAGCTAGCTATAATAATAAGCGGAATTCATGGAAATTCATCTGCTTGCCGCGGAATTTATGTTGCCTATAGGCTTGGCTATGACCCAATTATTGTAGTTGCGCCTCCAGATAGTTTTGACTATCCCAAGGAAGCATCCTTATTTTGTTCACCTATTTTATATCATGAGCGTTCTGTTTTAGAGAGACAAATTAGAGCACGGACATCAGTTAACGAGGCTTCCAGTGGACAAGAACTTTTACGTATCATTGAAGAACAGGCCGGGTGTCTACGCGAGCAATTATTTGTTTATATTTCAGTGCATGGCGATTCTTCTGGCGAATTTCTAAAATTTAAAAAAGATGAAGGTACAGAACCAATTCCCGCCACGCCTTTTAGAGAAGCAATTGATAAAATAAGATATTCACAGCGTTTTGTGCTTGGTTCCATGTGTTCAGGGCAAACGTTCCTGGAACTCACAGTTTTGCAGCAACCAAGAACGGTAGCAGTTTCATCTCTTGGGGCAGGCGAAGCGCAGGCATTAAGCAAATTCAATCCTTATTTCTTAGACCGCTGCCTTGAAGGATTAACAATAAGGGAAGCATATGAGGCTGCGAGAGCTTATGTAAATGAAACTAATGATTCGATGCACAATAAACCTCGCACTCCGTTTTATCGCTTATCCGAAGGTGCAGATCCTAATTTA